>Ga0233431_1002155_pt1 | contig 29015 bp, 19 predicted proteins | sample SI_118_April2016_FD_179867 | JGI IMG/M metagenome (GOLD analysis project Ga0233431, IMG submission 179867) | Seawater microbial communities from Saanich Inlet, British Columbia, Canada - SI_118_April2016_200_MG | ecosystem: Environmental > Aquatic > Marine > Inlet | place: Canada: British...
TGAAAATTTTTGGAACGAAAGCTTTACTTCAAACACAGGTCAAGGCAGCGATACTTTTATTCAAAAAGAACCGGCACAAACCTTGATATACAGATCAGGAGGTCATAATGGTAAAATTACACAAGTCAGAAGGCGATATCAATCTTTCTTTGCGCAGGGAAAAATGGCAAAAAGAAAATCTTGATGATGCGACACAATCACTTTTAAAAGAAGATTCCCGCTATTTTCTAAAACAGTCTCTTTCCACCCCCTGTCTGAACGGCATGGAAACATGTGAAGGTATTTATATTGAAGATTTACAGGGTAGAAGGTACATGGATTTTCATGGAAATAATGTCCATCAGGTCGGCTTTGCCAACCCGGAAGTTATAGATGCTGTTAAGAAACAGCTTGATGAGCTGTCCTTTTGTACCCGCAGATATACAAACCAGGTTGCCGTGGATCTGGCTAAAAAGCTGATACAGATTGCCCCGGATAGTTTTGATAAGGTTCTTTTATGCCCGGGTGGTACAGGGGCCATTGGAATGGCATTGAAACTTGCCCGTGTTGCAACGGGGCGGCATAAAACCATTTCCATGTGGGACAGCTTCCACGGGGCATCACTGGATGCCATATCCATAGGCGGCGAAGCCATATTCCGCCAGGATATGGGGCCCATGATGCCGGGAACGGAGCATGCTCCTCCCCCTGATGAATACCGGTGTATCTTTGGCTGTGCCGATAGAGGCGGGTGTGATATGACTTGTGCAAAGTATGTTGAGTACATGCTGGAAAAAGAAGGTGACGTTGCCGCCGTTATAGCAGAGCCCATCCGCAGCACCCCCTATATCCCAAAGCCTGAATACTGGCAGATCATCCGAAAGGCCTGTGACAAGCATGGAGCCCTGCTCATTTTTGATGAGGTTCCCCATTGTCTCGGGCGAACAGGCAAAATGTTCACATTTGAAAATTTCGATGTTGAACCGGATATGGTTGTCATCGGCAAAGGCCTTGGCGGTGGTATCTTCCCCCTGGCAGCTCTTGTTGTCCGCAAAGGCCTGGACCTTGCCGAAACTCGTGCGCTTGGACATTACACCCATGAAAAAAGTCCTGTAGGATGTGCTGCAGCCCTTGCCACCATCAATTATATTGAAAAGAATAAACTTGCCCAAAATGCCAGGGATGTAGGCGGATATGCCCTGTCACAACTTAAAAATATGCAGGCGCGACATCCCCTGATCGGGGATGTGCGGGGTCTTGGACTATTTTTAGGCATTGAACTTGTAAAGGATCCGATCACAAAAGAACGGGCCATTAATGAAGCTGAAGCGGTAATGTATGCTGCGCTTTCCCGAGGATTGAGTTTCAAGATCACCATGGGCAATATTCTCACCCTGACACCAGCGCTGATCATAACTCAGGAACAAATGGATAAGGCGCTTGATATTATTGAAGAATCCATTGCTGAAGTTGAAATTCAATTTGTACAATAACAGGCAAGATGCACTATTTATGCGAGACTGTATTTAAGCAGCATTATTTATCCCAAAACAAGGATTAAAAAAATGACATCTGAGAATACGATTAAGCCCAGTCGGTTTGCAAGTGAGCAGGGAGATGTAAACACAAGCCAAAACCGGGAAAAATACTGGGAAAAGAATTTATCTGAAACTGCTAAATCCATTTGTACCAGGGACAATAAATATTTTTTGCACCAGAATCTGTCCACGCCTGTGATGAATGTCTTATCAAAAGCCCATGGTATATATATTGAAGACATTGAAGGCAAAAAATACATGGACATGCACGGCAATGGTGTTCATAATGCCGGATTTAACAACCCTGAAATTATCCAGGCGGTAAAGGATCAACTGGACACCCAGATGACCTTCTGCCCCAGGCGTTATACAAATTGCAAAGCAGTTGATCTTGCCCAAAAGCTTGCCGAAATTACTCCTGGAGACCTTTGCAAATCTCTTTTCTGTCCCGGCGGGTCAGAGGCAATTGAAATGGCCATTACCCTTGCTAAACAGGTTACAGGCCACTTTAAAACCATCTCATTCTGGGATTCTTTTCACGGTGCAGGATTTGCCGCGGCCAGTGTGGGCGGAGAAGAACTGTTCAAAGGCGGGATAGGACCCATGATGCCCGGTGCCATGCATGTGGAATTTCCCAATTACTATCGCAATCCCTGGGGTTTTTCCAATCAGGATGAGGTGGATAATGAATACCTGCGCCAGATCAAAACAATATTGGAACGAGAACCAGGCGTGGCTGCAATCATTGGCGAACCCATTTCAGCAACTCCCGTGGTTCCCAGCAAAAATTACTGGGAAGGGGTAAAAGATCTGTGCGAAAAATATGGTGCCCTCATTATATTTGATGAAGTCATAGAAGGATTTGGAAGGACAGGGAAAATGTTTGCCAGTGAACATTTTATCACACCGGATGTCCTGGTTTTAGGCAAATCCATGGGTGGCGGGCTTCTACCCTTTGCAGGCATTGTGACCCAGCAGCGCTATGACAATCTTGAGCACAGATCCATCGGCCATTATACCCATGAAAAAAATGCCCTTTGCTCAACTGCAGCATTGGCTGAAATTGATTACATTGAAAAACACAATCTGGTGGAAAATGCTGCCAAAGTAGGAACTCATGCATTGTCCCGTTTAAATGAACTCAAAAAAAAACATCCGCTTATCGGTAATATTGCAGGTGTGGGGCTTCATTTGGGGATTGACCTTGTCAAGGATTCAACGACAAAAGAAAGGGCTGTTGAAGAAGCAGACTGCATCATGTACAAAGCCATGGAGAGAGGACTGGCATTTAAAACCATTGAAGGTAATATCATCACCTTAAGACCCGCCCTCACCATAACTATGGAAGAAATGGACCAGGTTGTGGATATCCTGGATGAAACCATCGGTGAGGTGGAGAACTATCAGTTTTACTAAGCCGAGATACTTATTTGCGATCAAGTTCAGCCCGGACAGCAACACCTATCTTTTCGAGGGTATATGGTTTCTGGACATATGTGCTTACTCCTAATTTTTTAAGTTCTTTCACTCGATCTGATTCTGAGAAACCACTGGCAACAATCGCTTTTTGGCCAGGGAAGAGTGTCATGATATTTCGATACGTATCAAGACCATCCATACCATTTGGCATAATCATGTCGAGTATCACCAATTCGACGGGATTATCTTTGATCAACCCAAGGGCGATTTCACCGCTATCTGCCGATGAAACATGATACCCGAGCTTAGTGAGCATATTAATTGCAATTTCTCGCTGTTCCAGAACATCATCAATCACCATGATGTTCTCGGTGCCAAGATAATCTTCAAGGACAACTCGATGGACTTCCTCCTCGACAGAATCACGGGTTGCAGGCAGATATATATCAATTATAGTCCCCTCCCCCTCCTTACTTTTCACGTCAACATAACCACACAGGTCCTTAACGGTTGCCCAAATAATAGCCATCCCTAGACCTGTACCGCTCCTCCCCATCTTCTTTTTAGTATAAAAAGGTTCAAATATTTTATGCAGATCGTCCTTTGAAATCCCAACACCATTATCTTCAAAACTCAAACAGACATACTCACCCTCAGGGATCTCTTCGTATGCCTGCATGGTCTTGTCCATATATCTATTGTAACTTGAGACTGCAATTTTTCCGCCGGAAGGCATCGCTTCTGCAGCGTTAGTGACAAGATTCATAAGTGCCTTGAATAAATGAATAGGCGAGCCATTCACATTCAAAAGTTCATCGTTAGGAATGGATTCGAATTCTATCATCGGATGCTTCTCTTTTAATTTGACAAATTCGGGTGAATCAAAGTATTCCAGAATAATTCGGTTAGGACAAAAAACTTCCCTATTGGCGACTCCTCTTCTGGCCAGGGTCACCATATCCTGGACAATGGCTGCTGCTTTATAGCCGGATTGCTGAATAATTATCATATCTTTTCGCAAAGGACTATCTTCGGGGAGGTCCAATAAGAGAAGATCCGGATAACTCACCAGACCAGTGAGAATATTATTTAAATCATGGGCCACTCCAGCTGCAAGGTTACCTACCGCCTCCATTTTCTCAGCCTGCAAGAGTCTCTCTTCGAGTCTTTTATGTTCGGTAATATCTCTGATGATTCCCTGGGTGCCGATGAAAACCTTATTGTCAGGGAAATCGCCTTCGTAGATCCCCTGGGCTGAAACACTAAAAAATCGCGACTCTTTCTCCAGTCCGGAACCATCCTTGGCCAACAACAGACGGATTTCAAGGTCATGAGTCGCCCTTTCCCCTGTGCGCCTTTCATTCATGTGATAGTTTGCTTTCTTTCTATCCTTAGGAGCCACCAAATTATAAATGGGTTGTCCGAGCAGCTCGCCCACATGACTTTTGTATTGAGTAATTGCCGGGCTAACAAAAATGACCTCCCCTGAAGGGTTAAGACGAAAGATAATATCTGGAATGGATCTGATGATTGAGTCGAGAGTACTTTCACTATGCTTTAACCGCATCAAGGCATTACCCGCCGACGCTTCCGCATGGTGTTGTCCTTTCCTTGTTTTCACAATGGTTAACACCGCATATTCAGTAACGACAATGACAGTGGGCAACAAGGGTGAGAAGAGGTACCCTGTTGTTTGAAAAACGACTCGAGCCCCAAACCAGAGGGAAAAGATGACAAGAGAGCCAACTGCACCACTTGAGACCACTCCTGTTCTCACGATGAAAAGACTGAAAAGGAGTGCCAACAAAAGAGATCCTCCTCCTTCCCATAATGGAAAATTTTCCCTCCTCACCGGGAACACCCCTGACATGAGAGTTTCCAACATATGAGAATGAATGGCAACATGTGAAAAAACAGGGTCTCCGGATGTCTGGAATATCGGTTTCAACCCTGATGCCGATGATCCGATGAGGACAATTTTATCACGAAGGGTATCTTTAGGAAAAATGCCCTCAAGAAGATCACAGACTGAAACCCTGGGGAAAGGTTGTGCCAACGCATTAAAATCAAGAAGAATATTACCATAATGATCGATTGGAATTCTTTTTTTACCGACCTGCACAACTTGCGAACCGTTTTTTTCTGTTCTTATCTGCACTGAGGTTCTCTCTTCAAACTGCATCAATGCGGCAAGTGAAAGCGAGGGAAATATTTCACCTTTATATTTGATGAGAAGTGGCATTCGCCGTAAAATCCCATCCTTATCCGGCGTTGCATTTAAGAAGCCACTAAAAGAGACCGCATCTGAAAATAGTTCGAGATTATTGACAACGCCAAAGGCCTCAAAATACTGGTCCGCTTTGTTGGTTTCATTTCTTTTGACTCGTATAACGTTCAGAGGGTGTGGCTGTTTTTTCCCATCGTTAAGACCTGGATTAAATAGAAACTCGTAACCAAGAACAAAAGGACCTTGAGCAAGAATTTCTGCGAGATAACTGTCATGATTATCATAGCTTGCCGGTATGTTTTGAATATCAACATTATACCCAGGGTCGCGTCTGACATCCTCCTGCAATCTTACAGGTGAGGTCCGATCAGGTTCCGCAAGAATCATATCAAGGACAATACTTTTTGCCCCCTCTTCCTTAGTTTTTTGAAGAATACGTCCGAGCTTGTTGCGAGGCCAGGGCCATTGTCCGTATTTGGCAAGACTTTTTTCGTCCAGGTCAATGATAACAAGAGACCCCGATATTGGTCTTTGATCAGAGCCAGCCATAATGAAATCAGTAATTTTATAATTCAGCGATGAAATAAAGGAGGGACCAATCAGATAGATCACCACAAAAAACAAACTCGTAATAAAGCCGGAAGAGATGAGAACACCGGCTGATTTTTTGAAAAATCTCTCAGGTGCAATAGGGTTGAATTCCATGAAAGTTACCTATCTGACAACAACCTCTACTCGACGGTTTTTGGGTTCGTTGACATTGTCTCCCGTCTTAATCAGGAGATTTCCTTCGCCATGGGAGGTTGTATTTATGTGATCCTGTTGAACCCCTCGAGTGACCAACAGACGGGCAACAGCCTCTGCCCGACCCTTAGAAAGGGTGTAATTATACTCATCCGTGCCGACGGTATCGGTATGACCGACAATAGAAATATAGACCGAACTTCTCTTCTCTATGGTCTGAATGATTGCCTCCACGACAGCGAGCGAATCTTCTCGTAATTCATTGGAACCACTTATAAAATAGAGAAGGAAGTGAACAGGCGCTTTTGGTTGGGCACGAAGGGCTTGCAAAAAGACGGCCTCAATTTCCTGCTTTTTCAAGACCACGGGAACGCTCGGGGATGACTTCCGACCAGAGACGGTTGTGGCCTGATGGGTCGTTGCTATATCGATACTACCGGCAGAATTTGAAACATTTACGGCACCAACTTTGCCGTCAAGATCAGGCATAAGGACAACCATGGTTTTGCTACCGCAACCTGAGATCATAAAGAGCACGAACAGAAGAGAGATCAACTTGATCGAGAAACAGCCTGGTGAACATCGATTCATATCAACGACCTCCTTTTACCTGGACGAGGACATGAGTTCCCCGCATGCCAATAGTTGCATCTGGTGTTTCAAGACGTACAGAACCTGGGGATAACTTAGCGATTTGCCCGGAGAAAAAGGAGTAGGTTCCCTGTAATATCCGGATAACAAAAGACAATTTATTCTCAGCTGGCCGAAAGAGGAAATCCTCGACAAGAAATTCACTGTCCGGGCCCATGGAAACAATAGTGTCATCATCAAAAATAAGACCCATACTCCCTGCCGGGCCGGTCTTGACCACATCGCCATTCATGACTTTCATGTTAATTTCGGCCTTTATCAGCGTATCATTTCGCAGGATATACCCTTCATTGGATACCGTGCGAACAATACCGACAGAGAGGGCTTCAGCCTGAGACAATATCGCATTCCCCAATATAACCGAGAGCGACAAGACGATGATAGCTGTATATTTCATGAATTACTCCTTTTAGCCTACCATAGCCGGGAGAGAATTGTGGTATCATATCTCTACCATGTATAAAGCAGGAAGGTTCCCAGCTTCCCCATTCCTCTGAAAAACATTGTCCAGTTTATGACTAACCCATATAAATTTTTCATTGTCTTATTTTTGATATCTGAATGCAAGGTTTAAATGATAAATTCAAAACTGGTGCCCGCGAAATAAAAAAAACCCCACCCAATGGTTTGTCAGGGTTTAGAAAAAATCGCGGCCATGGTTGATCGAAAACGGACACACCGATCTTGGACAGCCTATTGATAAACTTTAAGCTTTTTTAATGCGTCTATCATTTGTTTTCCAGCAGCAGGATCTTTATACGGCACCAGTTGTTCCCATTTTTCATTGGGAAGATTTTTGTTTTCTTCCAATGCTCTTTTTACAGCCTTTTGGGATTTCTCTTTCATCCCCTTGACATCATAGGAGGCGGCCAGCAGAAGATATGAGGGCCAGAAACCGGGATCCTGCTCCACTGCTTTTTCAAGGGCTGGTATAGCCTGATCATAATCCTGTAGTAGAAAATAGGCGTGCCCCAGACCATACATATACCAGACAGGATATTTTGGGTCCAGACGCATTGCTTTTAGGAAAAGGCTAATTCCCTGCTCAGGCTGGTTTGAATGGGTCAGTAACTCCCCATAATATGCCATCCATTCCGGGTTATTCGGATCAAGGGAAATCGCTTTTTTTATTTCAACAATACCAGCATCATGCTGCTTGGTCCAAAGATAATAATGGGACAGTATACTATACCCGGATGGTTCATCCGGGTTGATTTCAATCGCTTTTTGTCCCCATTCAAAAACTTTATTTAAAATTTCCAGATCCTTGTCCGGCCCGAAAACCCATTGGGTAAAAAAAGTTTTGGCCATAGCTGCGTAGGCTTTGGCAAACTTCGGATCCAGGTGGATGGCCTTTTGGAGCTGCACCCGGCCCTGGGCCAATTTCTCAAGATCTGTTGAGTTGCATAATTCATTTGCTTTAAGATAGTAATCATAGGCTTCCAGATTATCCGTATCCTTCATCTGTATTCGTTTTTTGTCATCGCTGGTCATCTGGACAGCCAGTGCAGTGACTATTTTTTCACGCACCTCGTCCTGGAGGGAGAAAATATCTTTCAAATCACGATCATACCGTTCCGCCCAGACGTGGCCTTCTGTTTTTGAATCGATCAGCTGAGCTGTAATACGGACATTGTTTCCCATCTTTCTGACGCTGCCTTCCAGAACATATTTCACACCCAGGTCATGGCCGATTTTACTAATCTTTACATTTTTATCTTTGTAGAAAAATACAGAATTGCGAGCAATCACAAAAAGTCCTGATACTTTGGATAAATCTGTGATCAAATCTTCTGTAAGTCCATCGGAAAAGTATTCCTGCTCTTTGTCGCCGCTCATATTAATGAATGGTAATACTGCAATGGATGGCTTGTCAGGGATTTTCAGGTTCATCAACGTCTGTTTGATCATTTTTCGGTGCTCACCGCGTGTAAAAGGGGTATCCTTTTTCAAAAAGGCACCACCCCCAACCAGCAAAAGGATTAAAATAAGCCCTACAATCGTGCGTTTTTTACGTTTGTATTTTGGGTCATCTTTTATGCATTTGTATTTGAGTTTTCCAGCCGACCTGGGGTCTGTCATAACCCTGTACACAGGTACTGGGTCAGAAATATTTTTCAAATCCTGAGCGCCTAAAAATTCATACCCTAAGGACAATCTGTTTTTTACCTGATCATAGGCAGACCCGGAAATGCAGATACCGCCTTTATCGGCCATGCCTTCAAGCCTTGCGGCAATATTAATTCCGTCTCCATAAATCCGTTCATCATCTTCGATAATATCTCCCAGATTGATACCCACTCTAAATTCCATTTTTCGATCTTTTGGAAGATCCTTGTTATGTGCTATCAGTGCCGCCTGAATTTCTACTGCACACTCCACTGCATCGGTAACGCTTGAAAACTCGGATAAGATATTATCTCCGGGAGAATCGACAACCCGACCATAGTGGGCGGAAATTTTCTGGAAAAGTAGTTCTCGACAGGCTTTGATGGACTTTATGGTTTCAATTTCATTATCACCCATGAGCCGGCTGTAATCTTTAACATCAGCTGAAAGGATGGCGGCAAGTTTGCGTTTTACTTTCTGATTATCCATAGGTTATTCCTTTTAAGCAAATCTGTCGTATGAATCCCGGATCATGATAGTAAATCCAAAAAAAAATTACAAGCTGTTCTAAAGCCCCCAAATCCACCGCCTAATTTTTTGTAGACCCCTCCAAAGAGAATTCGGGGGATTTTTTTCTTGGCTGGAGCTTGGTTTAGGTCGGGTTTAGCTTTTTTCAGCACATTTCCCTGTAAAACCTCTGGTACAGGGTCTTTTTAGATGCAGCTATCCTATGATAAGGTCAACGAAACAGATTTTAGTGAATTCCTACCATATATTTATCCTGAAGGCTCCCAAACACCGTTAAGCATTGCAATCTGTTTGCGTGCTTTAATCAAAATTCCGTATGATGGATGTCCTTTGGATAAACGCAAAATCAAACTGCGGGAACGTTTGATTATCCTGCCCGGAATATTTATGATCGAAAACCGGATCCGTTTCATCCTTGTGGTTTCCATGGATGGGTCTAAGACCAATTTTTTCATCATCACATTTAGATTCAGGGCTAATATCATGATCCACCACCATGCTGCATTTTCACCAAAGTCGGCAGAAGGAAGTTTCCCTCCGGCCAAGTCGTCTTTCATCACCGCATGAACCTCTTCACTTTTGCCACATCGTTCATGAAGCCAATGGATCAGATCTTCACCATTCATTGCTTCATAGTCGATATTGGTCACGATACCAAACACCTTATATTTTTTTTCCTCCATTTGAATGGTGGGAAAAGGAAGTGGGAGTTGTGGATCTTCCATACCGGGCAGAGAGGATTCTTCCTCCAGAAGTTGTCGTTTGGCAAGATATCTGTATTCCGGTGCGTTTTTACTATGGCACAGTTCATTGGGGACAAAACAGACTTCCGTCCATTCACTGTTGGTCTTCATTCGTTTGCCATTTTTCTTTTTGTAAATCGACTGCCATTCAGAATCAGCAACTTGAGCTACAGCCGTTTTGAAGGCCTGGGTCACATTGCACCCGATTGCAAATTCAATCCTGCCGAAACGTTCATCTTTACCGGTTTCACAATACCTTAAAAGATCGTGCTGGTATCCTGCCGTATCTGATCGGAGTTTCACTTTTTCCACATTTTCCGGAAGGCAACTCAAGGCTTCTTTGAAAACCCTCAATTGTTCAAAGCCGGCAGGCACATTACCGTCACGAAATTGGGTATGCAGGATAATGCCCTGCTCATGCCACCAGGTATTCAGCGGCTGATAAGATTTGAATCCTTTATAACAATAATGAGCATCCTTTTTACTGGTCTCAGCTAAGGTCGCATCCATATCCAATGTGGCTGTTTTTAGCGGATTTATCGTATTCAGGCAGGCGCACATATCTGTGTTTATTTTCACCAGGCCATTCAAATGATCATTGGATGCAGGAATAAAAGCCTTTACCTTAGTCTGCTTTCGAATTTTTTCTTGTTCAACGTTATGAAATTTGGATAAATATCTGAAAGCCGCAGATGGTGACGGAACAGAACGTTTTTTCTCCTTACGCCATCTTCGTCCCAGGACTCTGCGCACCTTCCGCTTTAAGCCATGCATTTCTGATTTACGCAGTATTTCACAAAAGCCTTCATCTGCCTCCAGTATTTTTAAATCATCCACGCATTCGCCACCGGCAAGATTAAGTAGCACGAGTGATAAAACCATCTGGGAATCAGTCCACCCCTGGGTCTTCTCTCTTATCTTTAAATGCTTTTCAATGGACTTAGATAATCCAATTACCTTGGCCAGATCAAGATATACAGGCAAGCCTGCGAGGGCGGTCATTCCAGTTTGAGTTTTTTCTTCTTCGTACTTGAATGGTAAAATGCCTTGTGTCATACTATGATTCACCTCGTTGATGATAGTTTTGTTATGCTAAAATCATTCTATCTGCTTGATGCATCAAGCACAACGGGGTTTTTTATTTTTTTTGATGGTGGATTGGGGAAGCCGAGATTTTTTTGTTCAATTTATTATGTTTTCGATCCTAAGGGATTTATTCGGTGGCTATTTTCCACATTTAATTTGAGGCTTGCCCTATGAATTTCTGGATATGGGTGTTTTCTCCATGGAAGTGATGGGGATCAGGGTCTGGGTTTTGGTTACATCCTGGACCTGACGGACTTTTTTATGAACGAATTGGCCGATAATTTCTGCATCAGAAGACAATAAATCGCGTTTCATCATCATCTTTGCAATCAGGTCAAATACACCGTGTACAAAATGGACCTCCCGGATTTCATCCAGTTTATGGAGCCGTTTCATTACCTCGTGTTCTTTTCCGACTTTTACTTCTATCAATATAAAAGCCGATATCCAGTGTTTCATTTCCGGCAGCTCAAAGTCATTTAATTGTTCCATTTTCAATCTGAACTCCTCCATGTGTTTAGGGATCAATTGATCAATCCCAATGCCGTATTCGCGTTCTTTCCCCTTCTCCCACTGGTGATTTGAAATATATGCATAAAGATCTGACTTGGTTCTTTTAGGGAAATGGCGATCCAGGCGGCTATTTTTGATAATGGCTGCCAGAGGCTTATATATGGTTTTAAACCAGTCCATGGCAGCTGCAAGATATTCAATTTTAACATCATTGGTTTTCATTAAAAAACCATGATGTTCATCAATTTGTTTTAACAAACGGCCATACTGCCCTACTTCTGTTAATTGGATTGTATCCGGCAATTTTGTTTTATCCAAAAACCTTGCTTTTTCCCTGTAAATGATGTTTTCCAGCGTATTTTTGGAAGGAAGGAATTCAGTTATCTTAGCGTCAATAAATTCATAACTCAATTTTTTGGCAACGGAAACACGGTGGTTACCATCAAGGACATAATATTCATCTTTAATCTGGTAAAGGATGATGGGCGGAAGCATAATTTTCTTTTTAAATGCCTCTTGAACCTGTTCAAGTCTTGCCGAAGGTCGATCTTTTTTTAACCTGAACTGTTTGTTAAAATCCTTATACCGCCCCACACTGCCTACAATTTTATCCAAAAGAACAGCCTGGATGCCCAGATGCCTCTCATCATAGGCTTCTTCCTTGTGTTGATTGTCGGCAAAATTTTTTATACCGTTGTCATCAACGTTATCGCTCCTGAGAAATAATTGTTTTAAGTATTTTATCATTTTATATAATCAAACACATGGTATCCAAAAGTGTTTATGACGTCTGTTTTATTTACTTTAGTTTCCCGTTCTTTTTGATTTTTAAAACTGGAATGCATATGGCCATGTAAAAAATAATGGGGAGAATATCTTTTAATAAGGCCCCTAAAACATTTAAACCCTTTGTGGCAGATATCTTTACCATCATGGACATGCCTTGGCGGTGCATGGGAAACAACTATATCAATCCCTTTGTGCCACCAGATTTTAAACTTTGTTTTCAAAATCACCCTTGCCATTTGTTTCTCTGTGTATTGGTGCTGCCCCCCGTTGTACCAGTGGGACCCCTCCAACCCCATTATCCTGACTCCATTATATACTATTATCCTGCCATGCAGGTCAACACAACCCTGAGGCGGTTTTACGTCATATATCCCATCATGGTTTCCCCTGATATAAAACAATGGTACATTGAATACGGTTACAAGATAGGTTAGGTATTCAGCCGGCAGATCACCACAGGACAAGATAAGATCTATTCCGGGAAAGCACTTATCACCACCCGGTTCATAAATCATGGGCTCAACTTGATCAGAAACTGATAAAATTCTCATTCCTGTATTTTGTCCTCATAATCAGGGTGCCGGATAAATGCAATTGGATTGATTTTGCAGCCGGGGATCCAAAGATCGAATCAAACTGTCCCGCCCTTCCAATACATCGATTACGTTTTGCAGGGCTTCGTTTTGCAGACCATCCCATGTTTCATGGGTCCAGGCTGCTATATGGGGAGTAATCACAACAGTGTCCATGGTTAACAACTCGCTTAAAAAATGTCCCTCTTTTCGAAGCGGTTCTTCCGAGAAAACATCCAGGCCGCACCCTGCAATTGTTTTTTCCTTTAAAGCTTTTAATAACCCGGGTTCATCAATAATTGCGCCACGACTGACATTAATTATAAAAGCGCTTGATTTCATGAGTTTTAGACGCTGATCTGAGATTATTCCTGCGGTTTCATTATTCAGAGGAAGGCAAACTGCAACCACATCTGAAGTTGCCATCAATAGATCAAGTTCTTCAACTTTATGAATGCCCTGTTTTTCCATCACCAAATCTATGACATAGGGATCATAGGCCTGTATTTTCATTTTAAATCCCTGGCACATGCGGGCCAACTGAGAGTTGATATGACCTAACCCCACCATACCAACAAGCTTATTTTCCAGATTCCATCCTTTATTTTCCAGGCCCGGACCCATCCATCCATGATTATAGACAAAACGATGGACAGGCCCAAATTTTTTCATACAATTAATGAGCAGCAAAAAAGCCCCTTCAGCCACCGCGTTTTGAGCATAATCCGGACAGTTTATTATCCGAACACCATATTTTTTTGCGGCATCAATGTCTATTGAATCAATGCCTGTTCCTATCTTGACGATAGCTTTAAGCGTTGGCAGTCCGGCTTTGATAACCCGACGCGTAACCTTTCCATAGGTTATCATCAAAACTGTGGCACCCTGAACGGCTTTCAGGATGGTTGTTTCCTGTTCATCATCAGTGACAATGACATCTGCTTTTTGTCGAAGGCTGTTCAAACAATCTGGAATTGGATATTCAATGCCAGTGATCGGATCGGGCGTTTCTTTACCGCATTTTATGACAACCTGGCGTTTTTTCATTATGGCCCTTCCTGTAATGTCGTAACTTTCAGGTAATCTTTTTGGAAGCAAACAGCAACTTTTATTAATTATTTTCTATAATTTTTAACCATTTCATCAAGTTTTTGTGCTTTTCCCAATGCATCTTTAAGATTAAACATTTCTTGATCATAGGTATCGCTTTTAAGATGCACCTCTAATGTTACAGGCAATTTATATTGTGACCTGGCAACAATTTTTGCTAAATCATCCCAGTTAATAATACCTGTAAAAGGAAGTGCATGTTTGTCATGTTTTAACGCAGCCATTCCATCTTCAATTAATTCCGGTGCAATGCCGTCCGTATCCTGCAGGTGTAATGCTATTATTCTCTCTTTATATCTTTTAGCAAAAAATAAGGGATCATCTACACAAACCATAGAACCATGGCCTGAATCAAAACAAAATCCCATAAAATCAAAATCATACCTCTCAAACAAGGTGTCAAATTGATCCATTTGTTCCTGTTTGGGTGTACAAAGCAAATTTTCAATTGCTATTTTCACACCTCTGGTCCTGCAATAAGGTTTTAATTCATCAAATGTTTTAAAAGCCTGTTCCCAATATTTTTTTTTGAAATCTTCATCTTCTCTTAATTCGATATAGGGCAATTGCATGTGCAGTACAATTTCTTTTGCTTCGATAATATGAGCCAAATCTACCCTGTTCTGAATTAACTCAACGCCTGCAAGCCTGTTATATTCGTTAAGCGATGTATAATTTTTTCTGTTTTCAAATCTGTGGCCGAAATCAAGGTTGCCATCCTGTGTAAGACCTGGTACTCCACCTTCTGCCGCATGCAGTCCTTTTAACTTGAAATTGTACTTTTCCAACATCTGTTTAATCTGCACCATTTCAATGTGGCTATACACATATTCGCCCAGCCAGTCATGACACCACTGCACATGTGAAAAACCTGCGTCTGCAATATTTTTCAATTGCTCTTCAATAGCTTCAATATTGGCTATATCATTTTTATAATTTGTATTAATGGCTGCCATTGCTGAAATCATCTCCGGATTGCCCGGCTTTTGGGATCGTATAAGACATCAGGTGCAATTTTTGCCGATATCATTTCTCCAAATATTTCTACAAGAAATTTAGTTTCTATACAATCTATCGGCAGATATGCAAAACCAATATTTTTTTTAATTGAATGCCCATATCCTGTGCTTCGCAGGCGTGAAATTGTTTTTCCGTTCAAGGTTACAGCTTCGCCACCGTATAAAGTCAAATATTCTTCATCGCCTATTACAAGTGTATGCAGGCGCTGTTTTATACCTTGATTTTTAAGAACAGCAAGGGCTTTTTTTCCGTTAAAATCACTTTGCTTCCCCAATTTTACACAATGATCAAGTCTTGCTTCAAATGGAGTTTCCAATGGTGTGATATCGCTTGTTAATGCCAGAAAGCCTTTTTCCAGTCTAAGTGAATCTATGGTTTTGAATCCACAGGGTCTTATCCCGAAATCTTTACCTGCTGACCATAATTTATCCCACAAAAAAATAGATTTTTCTTTTGGAATGTATAATTCCCAGCCCAGTTCACCCACATAGGTGACACGCTGGGCAAAAACGGGCAATGATTCAACTTCTATGTTTTTAGCAGACATATAAGCGAAAGATGTATGGGAAATATCTGTTGTTGTGACTTTCTGTAATACCTCCCTGGCATTGGGGCCCCACAGGCCTATCACTGCATAGTCTTCCGTCACATCTTTGATATCAACGAACAGGTCATCCTCTTTCTGATTCAATCGGATCCATCCCAGATCAGAGTCAACAAGAGCTGAACCCGTAATAATTCGAAAGGTTTGAGAATCCAGGCGGGTTATCATGACATCCCCTACAATACCGCCATGATCATTGAGAAATTGAGTATAAGTCACAGATCCTATGGGACGATCCAGATCATTATCTGTAAGTCGCTGGATTAAAGGCAATGCGCCCGGACCTTTAAGTTCAATTTTACCAAAAGCACTCATGTCAAAAAGGCCGACTTTATTTCGGACGGCTTCTGACTCTGCTGCAATGTTTTCAAAAAAAGATGGTTTGAGCCATCCGCCCCATTCCCGCTGATCTTCGCCTGCCCTGCGCCAGGATTTTTTAGGATCAAAATAATTGGCGCGCTCCCACCCGTTTTTTGTTCCAAAAACTGCACCTAAATCCTGAAGTCTGTTATGGAATGGGCTCATTCGAACAGGACGCATGGAAACATTTTCATCGTGGGGATATTTTGTGCGATAATAATACCTGTAAACCTCTTTGGCACATTCGGCAGCATAACGCGGTTGATTGTGATGTTTACTAAACCGCCATGCGCGATATGGGAATACATCCCATTCTGTCTGGCCCTGGGTGATCCATTCAGCAACGGTTTTACCAATACCACCCCCGCCGCCAAAACCCTGCATATTGGATACTGCGGCCATCCAGAATCCTTTAAGGCCTGGCCAGGGTCCAAGTAAAGGACCTCCATCCGGTGTAAAAGCATCCGGGTGAGCCACCAGACGAATCACGCCGGCATCACCTATAAAAGGGAATCGCTTGATGGTTTCTTCAAGCATGGGAGCAAACAGATCAAAATCATTGGGTACTTCTGAGGAGCCATGGTTCCAGGGGACACCATCTATCCAGATCGTTTTGGGATGCATTTCCCAGCCCCCAACAAGATAGCTTCCACCTTCAGGACGGCCATAGACAAGATAATCATAATCGCGAAATGTCGGGCTGTCCGCCGGGATCTCGCTGCCGACAACCGCTTCCATTGCAATATGTTGATGCACAACCGGCGTACAGGGGATACAAACCCCGGCCATTGCAGCGACCTGCGCTGACCAGATGCCTGCTGCATTTACAATTATTTCACATTCAATATCGCCCTTATCCGTATTAACTTTGCGGATCTCACCGTTTAGCGATAGTTCGATACCGGTCACGCGGGTATTTGTTAAAATCTGTGCACCCAGATTTGTAGCGGCTTTGGCCACGGCATAGGTTGTCGTATGGGGATCGATGTGACCGTCCCCTGGTAAATGGAAAGCACCATAAAGGCTGTCTTCCGATGCCCAGGGCAGCAAGTCAATGGTTTCCTGTGCTGAAATAATACCAACGTCAAGACCAATGCCCCTTGCGCGGCTCACATTACGTTGAAATGTTTTTAGCATTTCCGGGCTTGATGCAATATTTACACTTCCCACCTCGCTAAAGGCATTAAGGCTTTTATAAAGTTTGGTACTGTATTGACGCATCCGCATTATGGTCTGTGAGGTATTGAACTGGGTCAGCATGCCTGCGGCCTGGCAGGTGGCTCCTGAAGTGAGTTCTCCTTTTTCCACCAAAACGACATCTTTAACACCGGCTTTGGCAAGGTGATACAAAACACTGCATCCTGTGATACCTCCACCAATAACGACGATTCTTGCTTGATTCAGCACTGTTGGATCTCCCATATTAATTTATTATTACATGGTTTTATTTTTTAAGCACGTATGCGCGCGCCTTTTGGATCAACAATGGGCATTGAAGCCACTTCAGCTTTAATAATCTTACCCATTACTTCAACTTCCAGCTCTGTGCCGGGTTCAGACATTTCAAGAGGCAGATATATAAGCGCAATATCAGTGTTGGCACAATAGCCATGGTTGGCACTTCTGATACGATCAATAATTTTGCCGTCTTTATAAACAGATTCACCACCAAACAGGCAACAATCCGCATCCAGGGTAAGGCCGCATAACTTTGTTTTTAACCCTGCTTCCCTGATTTTCAAAAGAGCATTCTTTCCTATAAAATCATCTTTAGAAAAATCAACACAGAATCCAAGACCTGCCTCAAGGGGGTTATCCCCGGGAGAAATGTCGCCACTCCAGTACAAATACCCTTTTTCAATTCTCAGGCCGTCAAGCGCTTTATAACCAATGGGTGAGATATCAAATTGTTTACCCGCATCCATTATGGCATCCCAGATCTTCAGTGCATCGTCATTCGCCATGTAAAGTTCCCACCCAAGCTCTCCTGTATAGCTTACTCTCTGGGCCCATACATTAACCCCTCCCATATCAAGATTTTTTGCCGTCAGATATGCAAAGGCTTTATTGGACACATCTGCCTGAGTGATCTTTTCAAGCACTTTTCTGGCATTGGGGCCGAACAGACTTAAACAGGCAAATTCATTTGTAACATCTTTGATTGACACATCATAGCCTTTTTGCGCATACATTTTTATCCAGCCTATATCATTGGAAACAAATGAGGTTCCTGAAATGATTCTGAAATGATCTTTTGCAATTCTACAGACAGTTACATCACTTTCAATACCGGCTGTTTCATTTAGAAACTGTGTATAGGTAAGTGATCCCAATGCTCTATCAAGATCGGATATTGCAAGTTTTTGTAATAGATCAAGGGCATCTTTGCCTTTAACATCTATTTTGCCGAAGGAGGTCATGTCAAGAACTGCAACATTCTGCCTTGCTGCCAAAGCCTCTTTTTTGACCCGGTCAAAAAAGTCGGGTTTTCCCCAGCCCCAGTTATTCTGATCATAGCCGGCCTGCCGCCAGGGTTTGCCCGGTTCAAAATAATTCACCCGTTCCCACCCGTTTTTTTCCCCAAATACAGCTCCTAACTCTTTGAGCCGCGGATAAAAAGGACTGGTCCTTAAGGGACGTCCCCATACATTTTCATCATTGGGAAAATGAAGATGATAATAATTACGGTAAACCTCCCGGCAATGCTGTGTAACATAGTCAAGATTTTTAAGATGGGGCCCGAAACGTCTTACATTCATTTCATGAGTATCTATGGAAGGTTCCCCTTCCAGAATCCATTCACATATTAATTTTCCCACCCCACCTGCACCTGCGATACCATTGATTGAACCACCGGCTGCAACCAGAAAACCCTTTAATCCCGGAACAGGACCCAAAGCATAATGACCATCAGGCGTAAAGGCATCCGGACCATTAATCAGCTCTATTACCTCTGCCTGCTCAAGAATGGGTAATCTTTCCATTGCCATTTCCATGACCGGCTCAAACAAATCCCATTCCGCAGGCAGCAATTGCTGATTAAATTCCCAGGGAACACCTTTGGTAGCCCATTCTTTTGGATTGGTTTCAAATGCGCCGATCAGAAAGGACCCCACATCCTCGCGGCAATAAAACAATTTGTCAGGATCTCTTATAACCGGGGTTTTGGAGGGCAGTTCATGCCCGGGAATGGGTTTGGTGGTCAGGTATTGGTGCATTAAGGGTACCATTGGGATATTCACACCCACCATGGCTCCGATACGTGGAGCCCATTCTCCTGCGGCATTGACAACACATTCAGTCAGTATATCACCTTTATCAGTGATGACTTTTGTCACCTGCCCTGTTGAATCCACTTCAATGTCGGTTACCCTTACACCTGTATTGATCTCTGCTCCCAGTCGTTTTGCCTGGCGAGCCAGTTCATAGGTTATGGAACTGGGATCGATATGACCGTCATCCGGAACCCAGACGGCTCCGTGCAGCCCCTCACCCGACATAAAAGGTGCTATTTCAAGCGCCTCCGAAGGTGTGATGACCTCGGCTTCAATGCCGATGGCTCTTGCCCGGCTGACCTCTCGCCGAAGCGACTTTAAGCGCTCTTTACTTGATGCAAGTCGAAGGCTTCCCACCGTATGCCAGCCAAGATTTCCTCCAACCTCTTTTTTCAGCTCATTAAACAATTTAATCGTATAGTTCATTATCTTCATCAAAGAAGGAGATGTTCTGAACTGGGAAACCAGGCCTACGGAATGAAAAGTAGTCCCGCTTGTTAATTCGCCCTTGTCCACAAGGACAATATCCGTACAGCCGGCTTTGGCAAGATGATATGCCACGCTGGTCCCGAAAACACCACCACCGATGATAACTACCCTGGCCTGATCTCTCATGATTCTCTCCTTTTATCCTTTAAAAACCCCGGTTAAAGCCTGGGCTACTTCAATTAAATTGTGTATAATTCCAGCATAACTTTTTTCCCTCTTTATCAAGGTCTTCATGTTACAAGTCAAAATACTAATTTTAATTTTATATAACCTCATGTTATATTTTAAGGCAAAAATCCAATTTCCATCTTACCTATGCCGGATTCATGATGTAAAACCAGAACAGTGCCGTAAATATTCAAAATCAAGAAAACATGCTGAAGAAACTGGATGTAAGGCTTTTGATTAAATGATTTTCAATAAAGTTTACAGTTACACTTGGGGATGAAAAATACAGGATGCTATATATTGTGGTTGGTAGTTTTTGAATAAAAAAGAGGACTAACAGAGGATAATCTGGGGTTATTTTTGACCAGATGTTCAAGTGTAAACACATAATAGTCCACACCTATTTTTATTAGAAATAAGGATTACTTCCTTATTAACGTTTTTATATTTAAATTTTTCACGAAAAATTATAAAGGCAAAATCATTTCTGACGAGCCGATCGCTTAAAGTGTTGAAAAATTCTTAACAATTTTCCCTCTATCGTGTATAAAACGATAGGGGGTTTTTCATGGACAAAGGAATAAAACAACCCGAAGAACGTATTCCGTTAGAAATCGGCACGATTCAAGTCAATTTCTGCAAGAATCCACAATGCAAAAATTTTGATACTCCAGCCAGCACCACCAAACAACCCAGAGGCCCAGGCGCAGCAAAACGTGGTAGAGATACCTATACCGTGGTTGGTTCAGGCCGAGGCACCCCCATGCTTCGATGCAGTTTTTGTGGCCAATATCCAACAATAAAAAGTAACAAGGCTATTCATGAAGAGCAAAGTCGTTTTTGGAAATTTTTAGAAACCAGCCCCCTCCCGACCTGTCCAAATCAAGACTGCCCGAACCACAATATAGATATAAGAAAAGGCAAAGCTCTATATCAATCTTTCGGACAGACAAAAGCAGGATCTAAACGCCATCGTTGCAAGGCATGCGGTAAAACATTCATTATAGCTTCTTCACCCACAGTCCGGCACCGAAAACCTCACAAAAATGCCGCAATATTTCGTCTTATAGTAAACAAGGTACCTTTCCGTCGTATCTGTGAGATTGAAGGGATCACCATGTCTACTCTATATCGTAAGATAAATTTTATTCATCAGCAGTGTAAAAATTTTGCGGCTGGAAGAGAACGCAATCTTCCAGCCATGTCGATCAACCGTCTCTATATTGGTGTTGACCGGCAAGACTATATGATTAACTGGTCGGACGCCAAGGATCGGAGAAACATCATTTTCCGTGCTGTCGGAAGCGCTGATAACACAACGGGTTATATCCTTGGCCTCCATCTCAACTTTGACCCCTCAATGAATCCTGAGAATATAGAGAAAGATGCAATTGCCTCAGGCGATTACGATGTAAAGCCAGCTTACAGAAAACATGCACGTCTCTGGCTCCGGCGAGATTATATTGAAGCCATCAAGAAGACCAGAACCCGAAAACTTTACACGCATTCAGGATCTCTAAGGGGGAATATAGCTGCTACATATGAAAACGTTGCCAAGAGGGATGATGTCGAAATGTTGGACAGACTGGATGACGATCTTACTCTACCGAAAGATGGTATGCAAGTGCGTGGGGAATATACCATGTATGGCCACTTTTTCTTTCTTAGGAAGCTTCTTGGTAACACAAATAAAATCCGTTTTTTTCTTGATCAGGATTCTGCTTTCCGAGCGGCCTGTCTATCGGCATTTTATGATAGAATCATGGAGGGACGTTGCGACGCATTTTACGTGCGTATCAACTCCGAGACAACCATTGATAAAAAACGTCAGATTTTGGCAAAAAATAGAAACCGCATGGCAGCAATGAAGCATTTACATCCCGATTTGAAGGATTGGCAGATAAAACTTTTGATGATAAAAGAAAACATGGCTCAAATGGTTAATATCGGAAAATGGCAGGATCGTTGGGTGGAACATCCGTTCCCGAATATGGGAGAGCCTGAAAAGGCCATGTGCTACCTAACGGATATCCAAGGATATGACGAGGACCATCTTGCCTGGCTCTATAACAAGGCAAGCCTCCATGCTATTGATCGTTTTTTTATGCAGGTAAGAAGAAGATTATCATTATTAGAGAGACCAATCAGTAGTTCGTCTAACCTGGGCCGTCGCTGGTTTGGCTATGGCCCCTACAAACCGGTCATGGTTGGCAAGTTATTGAATATCTTTCGGGTCTTTTACAATTTCGTTGAGGTTGGTAGGAACAAGCAAACTCCGGCAATGCGGATAGGGTTGGCAAAGGGTAAAATAAAAATTGAAGACATTATCTATTATCAGTGACAGAATCCCTTAAAATTTTTTTGATAGTTTTCTACGTTTGCTCCTTCGAAAAGATATCCTCCAGAATAAAAGGACCGCTGACATAAAGCCAGCAGTCCTTTAATAATATTTAGTCAACACTTTAAGCGATCGGCTCGTCATTTCTGACTCTGCCTTTTGATACTTCTTATTGAACTTTTTAATACATATTGGCGATTTCATCCTAATAGTTGTCTACCTTCCTGAGTCAGAGATAGCTCTTCTATCAGACACCAGGACAAGGTGGGACACAAGGATCGCCACCACATAATGGACATGTGGTACCACAGCCATGCTTTTCGTGTCCCTTATGGGGTCTTCCAAAAACCTGCAAGATCCCTGGTGATCTGGACAACCCTGCCAGCAAAAGATAAATCGATGTGGGCAATTCGCCATATCATTTTCATATTTATCAATTCAAGATATTTACATAAAGATATAAATAAGCTATTTGATTCAATATCATTAAATCACTCCCCCGGAGGCTTTTTATGACACCACGAGAACGAATTTTATGCGCCCTTGATGGAAAAAAACCAGACAGGGTTGCCAGTGCCATGAACTTTTACCGTATTGAAGCCCAAGACCTGTTTCAGCCCAATGAATTTCGGGAAGAGATGGTGGACATTCAATTCATCGATCTGCCTGAATTACCTGAGGAATTAGCGCTTTATGAAAAATTGGAACCATACGAGACAGATACCCGTCTTGGGACCAGTTATCAAGTGGCGAATTATCAACGTTGGAATTATGATATTCAAGATCCCGAAAAAAGAAATCCAATGGCTAAGGCAAAATCCCTGGACGATCTGAAAAAATATCCTTTTCCTGAAGAATTACTGACTTACAATATCGACTATCTTTCCGATCAAGTGAAGGTACTCCATCAAAAAGGAATGGCGGCAGGTGGAAATATGCCTCACCTGGGTGGAGAACTTTTTGAAACCGCATGGCGAATTCGGGGGCTGGAAAATTTTTTAATAGACCTGATTGAGCGTCCGGACTGGGTGGAGTATTTACTTGATCAGCTGACAATAATGGCAATTCGGGCAGTGAAAGCTCTCGCAGCGGCTGGTGTGGATGTTATCGCACTCGATGATGATATTGGTATGCCCAAGACAATGATTATCAGTCCGGATATGTGGCGACAATTTTTTAAACACCGGATGGCAGATATTATTTCTGCTGCCCGTGCTGTAAAACCAGACCTTTGTTTTATTTATCATAGTGACGGTTATTTTGAACCGGTTCTTGGTGATCTGATGGAAATCGGATTTCAGGCGATTAATCCTGTCCAGCCGGATCATATGAACGCGAAACGGATCAGAAAAAAATTCGGACCCAAATTGGCATTTTGGGGAACTGTGGGTACCCAAACGGCATTTTCATTTAATACACCGGATGCAATAAAAAAAGAAGTTAAGCTGCGTATTGACACATTAGGCACAGCCGGTCTGATTATCTGCCCTGCCTACGATATTGACGAACCAGATATTTCATGGACGAATATCGCAGCCTTCCTTGAGGCAGTTCGAATGTACGGATAAGGCAGCATTTTATTTTATTAGCTTTGCAATATCACTCGCACTTTTTATTCCTGTTATTGCTGCAGTGACAGATGAAAAATCCATTTTGGTTCCCCTCTAAAGGATATAAATCATACTGATCTGTTTAACATCAAAATTGTAATGATATCCAGTTTGTGAAGCATGGCAAACCGAATAAAAATCAATAACAACTGACAAGATGAAAGTAAAACTTTGAGTCAACTTTACACATACATATTAATTTGAATTCTATTTATGGAAATTAGATTAACAGGGATAGTCCACAGGATTTTTTGAATCCTGAAAAGGGTTGGCTATAGCCAGTAGTGTCGCTTTTTCAAAATATTTTAATTTGAGAAAATTAAACTTTTAGGTCCGAATTCTAAAAATCAATTTCATGATTGAAAATTAAAAAATTGAAGATACCAGATCTTGTGGTTGGCATTTATAGGAAATAATCATGACTTCACGTTATAGTGCTCACTATGCCATTACAAAGGATTTATAGACAAATTGCTCACCAGATATTATCCTCCAATTTTACTATATTTCAAACGAAAGTTAACCAAGTATATCATATATGATAACAATCATTATGGTTAATTCAAAAGATAGTATCTTCGTTTCTTGCTTCTCCATCCGGTCTTTTTTCTGAACCAACAATCCTCTTCTTTACCTTTATAATGTACTTGATTAACAAAAAAATTTACTTTTTTTTATTTTCATCTCTTAAAACAAATTTAAGCACTGTATTGCCTGCATTCTTTCGCTTATCATCATTTACCCACTGATCAATAATATACCTGGGACGTCCATCTGTCCTTCTATAAAGGGCTAACATAGCAGAAGCGGATGCACGCCAAACCATTCTGTTCGGATCTGCGGCAAGCAGATCAAGAGCACGACATGCTTCATCATAGAACTTTGAGGCAACAGATGTCGAAAAACTCATGGCCGCATTCCATCGAACGTATTCAGAATCATTATCAATCCACTTCTTAAAAATATAGTTAAGTGTCTCTTCTGGATAGTATGAAAGAAGATAATCCCCAATAGCAAATTTCCCTAAATTTTTACGGACATATGGATCCCGCCTATGAGCAATTATTGACATAATTTCTAACACAGGGGTAGCTTCCTCTGATTTCTTATTTCTGCAATGTCTGGCCAGGCCAACCGCAATTCCCCTTGCAGCATAATCAGATCCAAATTTTGCGATTTCATACATTTTAGGGTATACTATGTTAAAATTAAAATCAAAAAGATCTCTAATCGCCCATGTTGCATCTTCTCGCATTCCCCAGGACTCACTTTCGGAAAGTGTGATTATTAGATCAAATACTTCATCAAATTTCATTTCTAAAAATGCTGGTAGAACTCCACAAGCTATCTTCTCCGGCCAACAGTCCTCGTTGTTATCGCCATTAAGCACCCAATTTTTCAATATTCTGAATTCGGATTCAGTTAATTTGCATGATGACCGAAGGGTTTTGTAGATCTTTTTACGGAATGCTGAATTTGTATCTGAATAATTTATTATATTTGGGATATCTTCTAAGCTGCATTTTAATGCTACGTTTAAATCAATTAACACAATACTATTTCCTTTTTTTATCGAATAGGTTTCTGCTTCTATTTAGTCCTCGATTGAAAATTCATAAAGTTTATCGGAAAGCTTGACCGCATATAGAGATAGTTCTTTTTCAATTTGCCTAAAGTCTATATAAAAAGGGCATCCTCCACAAGCTTCTGGATAATTTTGGGGTTTATTAGATTGAAGTTGATCTCGAAAATCATTGTACATTGTCCCATTCCAAACATGCAACAACCCATCTGTAAAAACATTTCCCATTTTATACTGGATTCTAGCAGATTTAGCATTCTGATCTGAATCATTACTATATCTGCATGATGTACAAGGATAAACGTCTCCATTAGTATCAATTAGCATAAAACTGTTACAAATATAACAATTTACCGGATGCTTTTTCAATAAGCGATGAATTGGCCTTCCTTGGATAAAGTCAACCGAATTGATTTCATTGCATTTGAGTAATTCTGCATGACTAGACAAATAAACACCATCGTTCCAGCTTGCTGAAGCATTAATTAGGTTTTCTCGAAGGTTTCTTACTGAGTCTTCAGTGTGGTGCTTGATGGACAAGCCATAGGCTGGAGAGAGACGTATGTAGTCAACAGACATACTCTTAGCAACCATTACCATTTCCTTTATATACTGGGTATTTGCTGATGAAATTGTATGATTAATACCTATTTGTGGGAAATCTTTTCCTTTCCTCTGATTTCGTTGAAATAATATATATTGAATCAGTTCTTTGGCTCGATTAAAGCTTCCATGTCGACCACGTATATTGTCATGCACTTCTGGACTTGGCCCATCAAGAGAAACAACAATCGTATTTGCATACTCAACCATTGAATCCCACACAGATATTTCATTACAATATCCATTAGTAAATATAACTAGATCAATCTTTCTCTCACTAATCAACCGCAAAGTTTCATTGAAGCATTCGTGTAAAGTAGGCTCTCCCCCTGATATTATTACCGAATCTACTCCGATTTTTGCGAATTCTTCAATTAAAGCCTTAATTTTTGCAAAAGGCATTGAATAAGATTTATTGTTATTGCGCCATCGTCCACAGGTAACACATTGAAGTTGACAAGAACTAAAAATTTCTATTTCTATATGCTTGGGGCCGCGGGTTTTAATTACTTCTGCCGGTTTAATCATGGAAATTTTCTTTTTTAAATACCTTCATTTATAGATTCAACCTTTAATTGGCTTATCTTATTTGATATCCAGAATAACGCTTTATTCATATTAAGTAATTCGTGTTGAGAATGTATATGTAAATACTTTCGGTGGTATAATCGGGTTCTCGCCTTAACCCTATCAATAGAAACACCTAATGGCCAAGTAAGCATTATTGGAACGATTTGAGTTCTAAACATCTTCCTAATAACAATAAATGGAAACCATTCATCTACAGACGCAAAGCCTGCTGAGATGATAACCCATGTAGCAGTGCTTATATATTTTGTAGAAAAATATATAATATTACGAAATGCTAATTCAAGAATTTTAAATGGATGGGAAAAATTATTACTACAATGATATTTATATAAAATATTTACAATAATATCTGGATCAAGAACCTTAATTCCAATTTGGGTGACCAGTTGATTTGCTAAAGTTGACTTCTCCGCACCCGGTAACCCAAAAATGATAATCATTTGGAGATGATTGCTGATAAATATCATTATCCCCCCTACCGTTGGTCAATTAATCGTTTTTCCTTCCCTTTTAGGGTTTCCAACATCTCAAACTCAACAAATTTTACTTGGATAGATAGTAAATAAATCAGAATCGAATCGGCCAAATCAGGGTGCTCTCTCAAAAGGACTTTCTCAATAGCTTCAGCATTTGTTCTTGATTTTAATAACAATGGTAACCTTAATTCAAGGATCTCATGACCTGTATCATCAAAATACGCGATGGCTTGATAACGATGCTCCTCCCCAAAAACTTCGTTTATGGCCTCTTGAATTTGATAACCATAAACTTTAGTTGCATCTCTAAAAAATAACACTTCTCCAGTTTTTCCAAACACATTAATTTTAGGAAATTTGTTACCACATGAGCAACCATTTGTATTAATCTCTACAAAGTCTCCTAAATCATATCTGATTAAAGGAGTTCCTTGATGATATAATGATGTTACAAATAATTCACCTCTGCCTTTGTTGATTTGAGTGTCGCCATTAGAACTATTTTTAACTTCAAAAATAAATCGGTCATTTAAGATATGCATTCCACCGCCCTGATCACATTCTGAACCTAACCCATCTGTTTCCTCAGAACCATAAACAGCTCGAACATCGCCCCTCCACAAATTGGAAAGCATAGTTCTGGTTTTATTTGTTACTTGCTCTCCTGCAAGTAGCATCAATAATCCTTGGTGTTTGGCACATAAATCTGGCCTTTTTTCTGAAAAAAGCTCCCATCGAGAAGGAGTTGTCAGGATGGCGTTCGCACTAAACCTACTCAAACAATCGGCTAATGCTTCATCGTCCATTCGAACACCAACTGGAATAGCTAGAGAGCCCATTTCTTTACATGCATCAACGGTTAAATAACCAATGCACCATAAATCAAATGGCAAGGCAATCAACAATCTGTGGTTCCTACATAAACCGGCTGTTTCAAGAACTCTAATATGAGAATCCAAGCTTATAGCCCAGTCATTCAATGTACGTATCATAAATTTAGGTGCCCCGATAGTACCGCCGCTTGTAGAAACTCTAAAAGAATTGTTATCAATTACTGAGAGTTGATTCCAGTTTTCACGAAGGTCTTGAGCTGTCATAATCGGTAATTCAGAAAGATCAGAGACAGAAAAAGAATCAATATTTTTCTCAGATAGACCAACTGATGAAAGCCGTTCATGATGAAGTGGACATTTCTGGAATGCATTTTTTAGAGTGAGGCGCAACGCATCTGTTGGTTGGGGTAAATTAACTGTAGATGTAATAGATCTGTCTAATAAATGATTTAAGGGACGCATTTAAATCTCTCCTCATTATTTAATGGTATTCGGGAAATATTCCATCTCCCATTATCCTGTAAGACTACTTCAGAAGCTCGATTTAGATTTTGAAGAGACGCTGGGGCCAACGGTACAGCATAAGCTCCAATTGCTCCAATTGCTAAATGCATACCGATTTGAACATCTGCCCACATTTTTGTAGTTATTGTATGTGAAGGCGAACATAAGTTACCAGCAAGTTCGCACCTACCCCATTTGACAGGAGGAAAATCTGATAGTAAAGAAATGGGCCAATCTATCTCTAATGTGGCAAAATTAGCATCACAAAATATAATTTTCTTGTTAGTTGGTGTAGTTTTGATATCTGTAATTGTTACAATTTGAATCGCTGAGGGGGCTACAAGGTTCCTTGCTGGTTCAAGAGCAATGTTTATTGCTCTTTTAAAATTTTTTTCTAATTGTCTCTTTTTTAATATCAATTCTTTTGCGAATGTACTTAATGCAATTGCATCTGTTTCATCAATGTAACCAAATGGAAGCCCTCCACCAAGATTTATGAGTTTCACATCTGGTAATTCTTTTAAGATAGATGACAATCGCTCCAAAAGTTTTAC
>Ga0233431_1002159_pt1 | contig 29003 bp, 26 predicted proteins | sample SI_118_April2016_FD_179867 | JGI IMG/M metagenome (GOLD analysis project Ga0233431, IMG submission 179867) | Seawater microbial communities from Saanich Inlet, British Columbia, Canada - SI_118_April2016_200_MG | ecosystem: Environmental > Aquatic > Marine > Inlet | place: Canada: British...
GTATATTGCAGAATACGCATGGCGATACAATCATAGAAACATGGAAGCTAAAGACAAAATCAAGTCGATTTTACAATTGCTTGAAAACAGATACGAATATAGTGGCTAATTTAGGACTTTACCCATAATATAGTGCCCTGAATTGCCTGACAGAATATCTCAACGAGTTCAGGATCGAATTGAGTACCGGAGTATCGTCTTAACTCTTCAATCGCTCTTTTGGAGGGTACGGTATTCTTGTATCGACGCTCGGTGGTCATGGAATCATATGCATCTGCGATGCTAATGAGTCTAGCGCCAAGCGGTATTTGATCTCCTTCCAGCTCGCCCGGATATCCCGTGCCATCGTACCATTCGTGATGATGCATGATCATAGGAACCGTTTCTTGCAACTCTTTAACATGCCCAACTATATTTGCGCCTTCTGAACTGTGCCCTCTGATGGCTTCCCATTCTTCTTTTGTAGGCTTGCCTGATTTGCTCAAAACAGCATCAGGGATACCTACTTTGCCGATATCATGCAGGAGAGCCGCAGAGTGAAGAACGAGTAGTTCATGTTGGGTCAGGTCGATTACTTTACCTACTTTTTCTGCCAATTCGGCTACTCGCCTTGAATGTCCATATGTATACGGATCTTTGGCATCTACCGTAGCTGCCAGCGCATAGACTTGATCCATCCTCCCCTTCTCAATAGCATCCGTCGATACAAAAGACAAGTCGGATACAAGTATGGCAGCGGATTCTCCACCACCTTTTGAATAATAGAGTGCGGAATCTGCCAGAAATACTAATCCGTCCGCAGTCTCGCCGTCCTTTGGAAACTGGGCGATGCCAGCACCGAATGTGATTGGAACCTGTGTGTTGAGGGCTTTTATTTCGATTGTGAATTGCCACTTTCGTTTTATCCGTTCAATAACTTTCCTGGCGCGGTCGGATTCGGTTGAAGGCAAAATCATAACAAACTCGTCTCCGCCATAACGAAATAGCATATCATTTTTGCGCATGGCTACTTTTGCCGTTTGGGCAAAGAGTTTAAGGACCATGTCGCCGTTAAGGTGTCCGAGCCTGTCGTTGTATTCCTTGAAGCCATCAAGGTCAATCATCACCAATGACAAGAATCCTCCATAGCGGCGCATACGGTCGATTTCTCGATCGAGCATATCATAAAAGTGCCGACGGTTATATAGCCCGGTTAGATCATCAGTTACGGATTGGTTTCGCAATGTTTCTTCTGTCTTCTTACTCTCGGTGATGTCTCTGGTGATGATAGTCAATCCTACTGAGTGATTATCGCGGCTGATAGCCCCAACTCGTGAGCTGTAGTAATTACCGGTAATCTTGCCGTACGTTTCGTACTTTTCGGGAACGCCTGTCTTCAAAACACGTTCGTGTATTTTTTTGACCATATCGTGATGCTCATCTGCCGTGAAGTCCAGCACACTTTTCCCGATAGCATCATGGATAGATATCCTCGGCGGCGTGCGATTGATAAACTGGATTATGCCGTCTGAATCGACATTCATGACAATGTCCGGAGCGTTTTCCACTAGAGATCGGAAGCGTTCTTCGGAATTTTTCAACGCCTCCTCTGCACATACCGAGTCCGTGACATTACGCCAGATGCTGATGATGCCGCTTTCTTCATCGATTACTTTTTCCATACGGGAAGCATTCACGCTGAAGTGCTTTGGCCCGATCTTTTCTGACATCTGAAAATTGGTGTTGCTGCAAGCACCATTACGTTTTACCTGCTCCTCCAACTGTTCCCATGTTTTTGGTGCATTATCACCGAGTTGTTTTAGCCAAACAGACAGGTTGGTCCCTTTAACATCCTGTACCCCCTGATCAAAAAACTCGGAGAAGGCCTTATTGGCCATAATGATGTTTTGATTGGAATCCGTAATAACGATACCGTCAGCCACTGCACGCAGTAGCGTTTCAAAAAGCTCCACTGGTCGTAGGGAGCCTTCCAGTTCCGCTTTGTGAGTTGGTTTGCTCATTGTATGCCTCTTTCAGACAGATAAAACTCCAAGGATTCCCCCAACAATTTTAACATACCTGCTGCGATTGTATTATAAAGAGGGGGCATGAAGCTATTCCCAATCATGTGTGCGTCGTCAGCAAAAGTGGGACAAACTGGCCCAATAATTAGAGGACGTTTTCAGGGCTCACGTCTTGCCTTCTGCTGGTGCTATTATAGCGCTCTCTTTCCTCAAAAGTCTTGACTTTCACCTCCCATCTGCGTTGCAGTATTTCTGGTTGATGGCCTGAATATACGTCAAATGGAGCTGGGCCTTGTCAACGACTGGATTTAGGGCAACCGCAATGTGCTGTACAGCTTCCAGGATAGGGGGTTTGTGAGTAAACTGTGATATTGCGTAAATACACACCGCCCCCGTGCCTTTAGGCATCCGTGACGGACGATATCTTGGGGTTGCTTTTTCAAGCACTGAAATACTGAGGATAATGTAGGAAAACGATTTACTGTTCTAGCGCTACCCTAACGATTTGAAGAAAATCCGGTATATCGAAAGGCTTGGTTATATAATCACTAGCGCCTAAGCTTTTCAGTTCCATCCGGGTTTTCGATTCACCGATAGCGGTCAGTATTATGATGGGTACATCGGACCACTCTCGAATTCGGCGGCACACCTCAGCTCCACCAATACCCGGCATTAGAAGATCCAGAATGATCAGGTTTGGCATGGCTTGTTCTACGATTTTAAGGGCAGTTTCGCCGTCTTCCGCCGTTGTTACGTCGAAACCACGTGCTCTTAGATTAGCGCTTACAAACTTCAGGATATTGGGATCATCATCAACCATGAGAACCTTTGCACCCTTCACTCCCGGATACCTCCTAATGAGGTTGATGATGAAACATCGGGACGAGATATGTCCTGATCATCCATCTTGGTTGAAACGTTTTGTTCGAAGTTTACCTCCGAAGTAGCTACTATTGGCAAGCTAACGTTGAACTTGGAGCCTTCACTGCCGATACTTTCCACCCAGATTCTGCCATCATGCGCTTCGACGATTCCTCTACAGATTGCCAATCCTAAGCCAGAACCGCCCCGTCTGCGTATCGTACCACCCTCCAGCCGATAGAATCGGTCGAAGACTTTATCCAAATGCTCAACAGCGATACCGATTCCCTGGTCAGTGACGCTTACCAGTATCTCGTTATCGTGTTGCTTTGCTTGCAATGTGATTTCCGTATCATCTTCAGAATACGATACAGCATTGGATACAAGGTTGGTGATGACCTCTCCGATTCGTATTTCATCGGCATATATCTCTGGCAAATCGGCAGGAACATTGATCTTGAGCCGATTATTGGCTACTAAAACGTTCAATTGATCGCTGATCTCACGTACGACGGAAGAGAGTGTGCATTCCGTTTTTCTCATCGTCATCGTACCTGATTCCAGCCGTGACATGTCAAGAAGATCACTGACAATGTGGTTGAGTCTATCAGACTCTCGCACGATGCTGTTGAGGAAGTCTTCCTGGGTTTCCTTATCCCATTCCACATCCGGCTGTACCAATGTGGAGGCAAGACCTTTTATTGAAGTCAGTGGCGTGCGCAGTTCATGAGATACACTGGCCAGGAGTGCGGTTCTCAGTACATCCAGTTCCTCCAGACCCTTGGCCCGGGCTGCCTCTTCCTCGGCCTTCTTACGCTCGGTGACATCTCTCGTAATACTGATGAATCCGGTGGGATTTCCCGATCCATCGCGTAGAAGGTTAGCATGCGTCTCACCACTGAATTCTCTGCCATTAATACCTCGCATCAAATATTCTTGAACTTCACCCCGACCGGTTTCAAGTGTCATCGCGATGTGATTGGCGAGTTTTGCATGGTCTTTTTTGTCGATTAGTTCAGCTGCATGGCTGCCGAGGATTTCATCCTTACTCTCGTATCCGAATATGGCAAGTGATGACTGGTTGACTTCTATTATATTGCCTTCCAGATCAGTGACATGTACTGCATCACCGATGGCATCGAACATGGTGCGGAGTTTTTCTTCGCCCTCTCTCAATTCCTTTTCGGCTCGCTTACGTTCGGTGATGTCTCTAATAGCCGCAGCCCTGGCCATTACGCCACCAAATTCCATCTCTCTGGCTCTAACTTCCAATGGGAACCGGGTGCCATCGATTCTTACTCCCGTTAACTCGTACGGCCCCGGGTCATCCGATCCGAATCTCTCCGTGATTTCAGCCAGTGATTCAGGGGTAAGTGCTTCCTCAATGCTAAACGACTCGCCGGGTTTCCGTCCGAACATCTCATAGAACTGGTCGTTGTCCAGTAGAAGATTTCCCTTATCATGAACCACTATTGCTTCAAAGGTTGACTCAGACAATTGCCGGAGCCGCTCTTCGCTCTTACGCAGTTTCTCTTCAGATTCCTTCTTTTCTTCTATATCTGAAACGAGGGAAATTATCTTATCGACTTCGCCATTAACAAACATCGGCACATACTTCACGTCGAAGTGCACATCGCCATGTCCCGGGAGGAGAATCACTACTTCAAGGTCTTGAGGCGTTTTTTCCTTCAAAAGTCTGCCAATTGAATCACGAGTAATCTGCCTGGACTTGTCATCCATGAATTCAAAGACGGGCCTGCCTATAACATTTTCCAATGTATGTGAAGGGTATACCTTGTTCATGTAAAGGATATTACCCTCAATATCTAAAATCTGAATGATATCGTTACTATTATCAATTAAGGAGCGCCACTTTTCCTCACTCTCACGTAGTGCCTCTTCTGCCTGCTTGCGTTCGGTGATATCATAGGAAATAGCCTGGACACCGGTTATGTTCCCATCTGCGTCTTTGACTGGATGCAGACTCGACCAGAACCACATCCTGCCCCTAGGGAACTCAAACGCATCCTCGAAGCTAGCCCCTATTCCTGATTCTATAACTTGGCGATTTCTATCCAAAATCATAGCGGATCTCTCGGGTGCATACTCAGTGATTGATCTCCCGATATAATCTTCAGGCTTTTTGCCAAAAGGTTTTGTGGCTGCCAGATTTGCTACCAGCGCTATTCCATTACAGTCAAAGCCCCAGATGGGATGATCAAAACTCTCCATGAGGGTTCGATATTTTTCTTCACTTTCTCGGAGTGCTTCCTCAGCCTTCTTGCGTTCAGTGATATCATAGGAAATAACCTGAACACCGGTTATGTGGCCATACACATCTTTAACTGGCTGCAGATTTGACCAGAACCACCGTTGTTCACCAGTATGCAGCTCTATGATATCCTCAAATGAAGCGCCCGCCCCCGATTCAATAATCTGAAGATTCCGTTGAATCACATTGCTAGCTACGGTCGGTAAGAACTCCTGTATCGACATGCCAATAAAATCCTCACGTGCCCCTCCAAGGTCTTGTGCAGCAGCTGAATTTATTATTGTTACTCTACTATCACGATCATAGATAATGATTGGATCCGTATAGTTTTCGATGAGCAAACGATATTTTTCTTCGCTCTCTTTGAGCGCCTGCTCTGTCTCCTTGCGTCCCGTGATATCTCGGATTACTGCAATGCTTGCCACATTACCCAAGTATGGTATTGTACCCGCTGATATTTCCACGTCTCTGGTAGACCCGTCTTTACGAAGTGCTCTCACTTCGTAAACCGAAGGAACAGGTTCACCGGACATTCGTTTTCGATATATTTCCATGGCATGTTCCGCTGATTCCGTGGTCATTACATCGCTGAGAGCTTTCCCCTCCAATTCGGATACCGAATAGCCGGTGATCTTCGACAGAGCTTCATTGGCAAACACGATGCGATCATTATGTACCACGGCAATTCCTTCATTCGCTTTTTGCACAACTGCGGAATACTTTGCTTCGGATTCTTTAAGTGCTTCCTCTGCCAGCTTGCGTTCGGTGATGTCGTAAGAGATGACTTGAATGCAAGTATTACTGCCATCTTGGCCTCTGGTTGGTTGGAGAGTTGACCAGAACCACCTATTATCACCAGACGGAAGCTCAATGAGGTCCTCAAAATCAGCCCTTTTTCCCGATTCTATAATCTGGCGATGCCTCTCCACCGTAAAGCCAGCTGATTTGGGCAGAAAATCATATACTGACTTCCCAATGAAGTCTTTAGGTTCCCCGCCTAGATTCACTGCTGCTGCAACGTTCATCACCAGGACAACATTATCGCGATCGTAGACTAAAATAGGATCGCTGTAGTTATCAATAAGTAACCTGTATTTCTCTTCGCTCTCCCGCAGTGCCTCTTCTGACTGCTTTATCTCAGTGACATCATTAGCCATTATCATGGCTCCTTGAGAGAAGGGGGATATGGTTATAAAAAGGTATCTGTCATCGTATTTTTGTTCGGGGAATTGCTTTGGTTTTCCTGACCTGATACATTCCATGAGTTCGGCGTGCATATCGATATCGTGCTTGCCGGCGTAATCCTCGTACATCATATCCCCAATTTCAGGGATCCGGTTATCGGAGTAGCGCTGTGCCAGATTGCCCTTAACTACTCTTCCTTCAAGATCAGCAATGATGGTCGGTGTAGCGTTGTACTGGAATAATGCGAAATTGAAGGCCTCGCTTTCCCTTAATTCCTGTTCAGCCAGCTTGCGTTCGTTAATATCAGTGACGATGATCGTCGCGGCAACAACCTCACTGCCCAGCCTGACCGGTCCCGCTCTCCATGAATACCACCGGATCGTACCCAATGTATTATAACCTTGTATCTCGAACTCACCAACTGACTCGCCGGTATTGAAGACGGTCTCAATAGCTTCTTGAGTTCTGTCACGTTCCCCCGGCAGTGCGAAGTCAAGGATGCTTGTATCTATTAGATCGTCTGGCACCAAATCGGGAGACACAGTTCGGTTCAAGAACAGAATGGTACCCTCGCGATCTACGCTAATGATCTGGTTCGGAGCGTTCTCCACGAGCGAACGCCATCTTTCTTCACTTTCCCGCAGTGCTTCTTCAGCCTGCTTGCGTTCGGTGATATCGCGAATGAAGCTGAGCTGGACATTCTCACCCTTGTAGACAATGGGACCACGACTGGTCTCGAGCCAAACGAGTTCTCCGGTGCCTTTCCTGATTGGTAGCGTGAAAGTGCGAAATCCTATATTGTCGGTAGAGATTTTCGAGATATCCTCAAATGTGAATCCGTTTTGGAGTTCTTCCATTAATTCCGGGGTATTGGCTGCTACAAATTCTGTGAGATCCTTACCAATACACTCAGTAATCGCTCGACCGACAATCTCGCCAGCCCGTTGATTCATGAAAACAATCTCGGTGTCTTTAGTCACCACAATTCCATCGGGGCATAGTTCCACCAGGGTAGAGTATTCCTCTTCCCGTTCTCGAACTACTTGTTCTGCTAATCTGCGTTCCCTCTCCTCTTCAATACTATGAATGGCAAGTGCAATGTCTGAAGCTAGCTCTACGAATAAGGATTGTTCCTCAGTATCAGCGGTCATATGCGTGGGTAAGTTAACGCAGATAACACCATAGGCATGCCGGTCATGTTCCAAGCGGGTACACATAACCCCCAGACCTTCCCCCATCTTCCAAAGAGGACAGCTACGACATATCTTTGATCGGTCTTCTATGGCCAATACATCTGGTTGCATTAGTGCCGTCTTTACGCACTTTGGAAGCTTGCAGCGTTTCAATTGCTCCTCTATCTCTGCAAAGTCGCTGCCAAAACCGGATTCCGCGCTGGCTACTGGGATGCCGGATCTATCGAGCAGGGCAATCCAGGCGGTCTGGTAGCCACGCGTCTGAGTGAGCTTGTCACATGCTCTTTTAATCAGTTTGTCCGGATCTTTTTCAGTGACGATGAGTTGATTCACATCTCGGATAGAGCGCAATATCAGGTTTAGATGTTCGACCCGTTCCTCTGCCTGCTTGCGTTCGGTGATATCGTAAGAGATGCATTGGATCGCGATCACTTTGCCGCTCGGATCTTTCACCGGTTGGAGATCGGAGTGGTACCATCGGCTACCCGAAGGAAGAGGGGCCTCAATATCGACTTCCATCCCTTCTCCCGATTCGAATATTTTACGGGCTCTCGCAACATAGGTATCGGCGAAATCTAGAGGAAAAAAGTCATGCAGATATTTGCCAATAGCCTGTTCACGTTCAATACCGAAATTACCGGCAGCTGTACCATTCAGGTAGATGATGAGGCCATCGGAATCATATACCGTCAGTGGTTGCGCGAGGTTGTCAACCAGCAGTTGATATTTAGATTTACTCCCACGTGACAATTCTTCAGCCTGCTTACGGTATACCCCCGCACTTTCAAGCGAATCAACCTTTCGGCGCATTTCTGAGAGTTCATCTATGAGTTGTGGCTTCGTTTTCTTTTCGTCTCTCATGGAGTCAAATCTTCTTCATTGCAGACTTATTTTCAACACATAAAAAGCCCTCGGGCTGGGCAACCCAAGGGCTTTTACAAGTCACAGTCATACACGGCAACCCGGCTGTCTTGGCTCATATGGCTGTAGACCCGTAGTTTTGCGTCGCCGCCTTTCGGCGGGTTTGCCCTTATCGTGCGATCAATTTTCAGTTGTTCCCATCAGGCCACATTTATCTGTGCCATTAGGGTTCTATATTCTAGCATGAGAGCTGAACAACTGTCAATTCGGCTACGTACGGATTGAAGCTAGATTGGTTGGACTCATTTGCCGGGAATATTGGCAGGGCTGAAGGCATAAGATTGGGGTGTCAATTCATTGCTGTCCAAGATAAATTGAAAACTTGATTTTGGATGGGTTTTTCGTATTTGAGAAATAGCTCCTTGTAAGATTTTCGTTTTCCACCCCTCCCTTTAAAAGTGTTGGTAGATTGAAATAACGGATGCTGTCTAAAATACCATCCTGAGCTGGGGGTCAGGCAGTTTGGGAGGAGTTTCGAAGGGATCATTGAGCCAATCCCAAAGATTTCGGTAGGAAAACAGGTTCAGGCGAAGCAGAGCCACGAGACGGCATAGTGGCAAATTGTATTTGGAGCGGAACTGGAGAGATTTGAGAATCAGCACAGCAATCAATGCTGTCCAAATCTGAGTCTTTGAGGCATTATCTCCCAAGCGCCCGGTGTAGGAGAGGAAGCCATCTTAAGCTGCCGTATCAGTTCCCTTTATGATGCGCCCGACTTTTCCTGTGACATCCGCTTTCGGAGTCGGACGGATATGGCGTGGATACCGGGCGAAGACCTCCTTATGAACGGAGACCTGGAATGGAAAGGCAAACTGAAAGCTGACGAACCGGTGAATTTCTCGGCCTCCATTAGACTTCCGAGAGAGGGGGAGTGGAGAATTTATGTACAAGGGGACTATCCCACAAATGATAGACTGCCTTTCCCCGATAGTGTGGGAATAGCAATCACTGATGAGGGGAGCTATTTTGGATTGGAGTAGCGCCGCACAACATTAAGAAGCAGTGATATTGAAGACCTTGCCTTTTCACCATAGAATACGAATGTGGTAACGGAACTGGGGAGGCCAAAGAGCGCACAAAATATAGTTGATAGTGATTTACAGGCTGATCCAAATGTGCCGGATCCGGTGCAGCCTGTGGAACCGGGGACGCCACTACAGCTGATTATTTCTAACTTGCCGGATGCTGAAAACACGCAAAGGCCTCCGCTTGACGTATATTCATGCCATCACTCAGAAATACTGCAACGCAGATGGGAGGTGAAGGCCAAGACTCTTGAGAAAAGAAAGCGCTTCAATAGCACCATCAGAAGACGAGACGTGCGCCCTGAAAACTTCCTCTAACTATTGGGCCAGTTTGCCCCACTTTTGCTGACGACGCACACTACGAGCCATAGAACTCGGATCTAGGCACGAAGTGTTAGCGGGGGGGGGTATATCAGGGAAGTATCAGCTTCGCTAGGGGCCCTGGCTTATTCTTGCATGTCCTTTGCCTGGTCGCTCTACGAATTGCTCTCCAGGGAACAACAGTTTGACTCCCATCTTTCATTTCAATCAAAACATTGCGTTTAATCCCTTGCTTGAAAGAGGATTTGGTTATTATGCTGCAGGGCAATCCGTGCCAAGTATAATCCATTGCCTCTCCAGAGACCTCCTGAGATTTCTTCCCCTGGCGCAAAGATAGGCTGTTCTAGACCAACCCTCCCACTATCCCGGCGAATTCCCAGGCATATTCATAGAGATGAAGCCCTTTGCTCAGGCAGATCATTTCGCCATCTTCAACGCCGATTTCCTTGGCCATGTATTCTTTGAGTAATTGAAGTCCTCCCAGGTTCGTTGGGAATCCGGCCCAAAGGTCCCAGCTACGGAAATATATAATGAAATGCAATTTACCATACCTTATCCGAGTATCGACCAGCCTTAGACACTGGGAATGCTCAAGATTTATTGAATTGCGATTGCCAACCGACATGCAGAGCTGATTGCACTCCGGACCATCCAGTTTGTAACGTTCGATGACCGTATCTATTTGAGGAGCAAGGTCTTCTCCGTAAGTGTATAACTCGTGAGGTTGTTTGGTATCAGTCATCAGGTAGGCCATATACTCCTCGATATAATCCTGGTTGGAAGGAGCCGGAACACCTTGAGGAACGTCCGGAGCAAGTGGTCTCATCCCGGGATGTAATATGTGAATACTGACAAAGTCAAGTTCTTTTCGCTTGGTTCCCTCGAAACTGCCCTTATCTATGACGTACTCATATCCTTCAGAGAGTATCCCTCTGCAAGACTTGAAAAAAGCCTCTGATAGGTCTCTTGCCTCGATGTTTGTAGTCCTCACTCTAATATTCCTCGCTTTTTGCTTTTCTATATCTTCTCTCATGTTAGGTATCAATGCAAGACTTCCATTTCTGTCCTCGTGACTATTCAGTATATAAAATTCTATCGAATTCAGTAAGGACATTTCAAGTGCATGGAGACCGGTCGGGGGGGGGCAGTATCAATAAACTGATTATCGCAATAGTTCCATTACTCGCGTTCTCTCTTAGTCTTTGGCGTTTTAGGTTGTGGCGGGAATGATGAGGAGTCGCCATTGTCCCCAACTCCGGGGAACACTCTTTCTCCGATACCTTCAGACATCGCAACATCTGGTATTGTGCCCACGGTCAACCCCGCTCCCACAGATGTAACGGAACCCAGAGTGATAATCATTGGTAATCACTCGGATATGGCAGGGGCGTGATCATTCACAATGAATGTTTTTACAATGGCTTTGGAAGATTTGACTCGATACTATAATGAGCATAATCTTGTTCCCGGAGTCAGATTTGAAGTGCTCACCTACGATGGTCAATTTGATCCGTCGCTGGATATACCCGGTTACGAGTGGCTAATAGAAAACGGAGCAGGCTTTATATTCACTCCCGTGCCATCTACTACAGTGGCGCTGAAGAACCGTGCTCAAGCGGATGAAATGGTGGTGTTCACAGTGTCCCTGGCTGATGAGGCTCTCGATACTCCCGGATGGGTGTTTGGCGTAGGCAATACACTGGGCAAGGCTCATGCCTATACTGGGCTTGAATGGATTTTCGAGATTGATGAGGACTTCCCTAGAGACAGACCAGCTAAGATAGGGGGGAACTTTCTGGATAGGTCTGTATTCCGAAGGGGTTTTAGCCGCGGCGCTAGAATACTGCGAAACATATCCTGAAAGATTTGAGTTTGTGGGCGGATATCTGGTTGAACCCAAATTCATGTGGGGAACAGAAGTAGAGGCTTTAAAAGACTGCGATTTTGTGTTGCCCCCTGCTCCCATGAACCGGTTTGTGAAACAGTATCGAGATGCGGGCTATACGGCTAAATTCATTGGTACTGATTGGCATATCGGTGCTCTAAATTCCATTGATGATGCAGGGTTGTGGGATGAGATTGATGGAATGTTGGTTGTAAGACCTGTCCAGTGGTGGAATGATGAAGGAGAAATCCTTGACCTAACCAAAAGCATCCTGTACGAATATCGTCCTGATCAAGCCGAAGAGATTATTCAATCAGGGGCTGGCTATTTATCGATGCAGCAAGTCTATTTGATGTTCGAAATCATATAAGATACAGTCACAGCCGTAGGCCCCGAGCTTTTCGATTCGCGAGCTGTATACAATACCGCAGAGTCGTTTTCGATGATCCTTGATGGAAGTTCGCTTAGTTCCACTGAACCCAAACGAACTTCCAACGATGATCTTGCTTCGTACGAAATCCGTGCCGATGAGGAAGACATATTCAGGAGAGAGCCTGGCCCCATTTGGCATCCGGTTCTTTGGTCGCCATAGGAGTGCATTAAGTGAACTGTCCGAAGCGCTCTATACTTTCTTGGGCCCCAGTTTCTGGAGGCAGTAACCCACTCCGGCTCTGGTGTGAATGTGTTTTGGGTTTTGGGGATCAGTTTCAATTTTGTTTCGCAGGCGGCCTATATAGACTCGCAAGTACTCCCGTTCGTTCCCGTATTCAGCTCCCCAAATCCGTGATAGCAACGTCGGGTGAGTGAGTACTTGTCCTGCGTTTTGCCCCAATTCCCTTAGTAAATGGTATTCGGTGGGGGTTAAATTGATTTCCTTATCCTTAACGGTTACTCGCCTTTCAGCGAAGTTGACTGTTAAGTCATCGTTAACAAGTATGGACGTATCTGATGTACTGATTCCTGATTTACGGCGCAGTACTGCCTGTACGCGTGCCATTAATTCGTCCACACTAAATGGCTTGGTAACATAGTCATCCACTCCGAGGTTCAGGGCATTCACTGTGTCCTGCAATTCGCCTTTTGCAGAGAGCATTACTATTGGCACCTGGGACCACTCTCGAACCCGTTGACACATTTCGATACCGTCCATCCTGGGCATAACAGTATCCACAATTATCAAGTCTGGTAACTTCTGTTCAATGATCTTGAGGGCAGCTTCTCCGTCCTCGGCGGTGATTACTTGGAAATCACGTGCCCTCAGATTAGCGCTGACGAATTTCAGGACGATTGGATCATCATCTACAACGAGGATGGTTGGTTGGTTCATTTATCATCACCTTGGTTGTGATTTTGTAATGTAGAGTGGTTTGTCCTTCGCCTTTCAGTATTGCACCATGTTTATACTTTGGCTGTTTCTCTCTCTGCCAATTGATTTTATCCTATGAGAGCTATTAGTTTACTATCTGGCTTGTTTATTGTCAACACTTTTTGGCGATGATAGTATTGTTGATAAAGACTATTTCCTAAATGTGCTAATTCCCCGACATCACAACTTTGCAAATCAAGGCCATTCCAGTTGACCTTGATTTGACAACTATTCATAATCTTCGTAGAAAAGTGTTTATTTTGCTGGTTTTTTGGGAACTTTGATAGTGTGAAGTTCGTCTTAATGGCAAAGTACTTAGACGGGGAGGTGATTCATAATGACACTTCTCAAGTGGTATGGAGTATGGCAAGTGGATATACGAAGCCCTGCCTTGTAGGTAGGGCGATTGGACTTTCAACCTGGCTCATGTTTGAGTCTTGAGGCTGATCCGGTGTACCACGGGATAAGTCCTCTTCGGGAAGAAACCCGAGAAAGAGCTGGGTTGATATAGTGTTAATAGGGAGGGCCGCTGAAAAAGCGGCCCTCTTTCAGTGTGAATCCAGTATTACTAGTGTGTGAATCTCGGCAGGATTCTTTTCAGCAATTACATATTGCAGGATGACCCTCCTAATTCATCTTTTACTTCTATGACGGCGAAGAGTTAATGATTGATTCCTCTGGCTGGTAATAGACAGGCGCTCCCAGCTCGGAGAAGGCGAAAGTATGGAATGCTCGGTGTCCATTGTAGTCCAGCACCCTGAGGTCGTCACTCTCATAGAGATCCTGGCAAACGATGTGGAAATGTGTACCATATCTGGCTTTGGCCAGCTCTGTGGGCACTTCGCAAGCGATGAACTTGTTAATCCCCTTGGAATCGAGCCTTTTCAAGAGCTCTGGATTTGTAACAGAATCGTATGAGCTTAGGATTACCAGAGGTCCGATAGCCGTGAATAAAAAGTAAGTTCTCATCTTTCTGTCCTCCTTTATTAGCTTTAATCACCTATTGCTGATGTTTACCGATAACTTCCTCTATCCACTTGATAGCTGCAATCATTGCGGGAAATCCTGCGGTGGTAAGGGCCATCAGTACTGCGTGCCGAATCTCAATAGGGGATATTTCTTCCTCCAATGCTCGCCTGGTGTGAGATCTAACTGCTCCTTCTGAGCTCAGACCGACTGCAATTCCCAACTTCACCAATCGTCGTGTCTTCTCATCCAGCGGTCCCCAATTGTGGCAGTTATCAGCCAGGTCCTCATAGGACTCAGCCACTTCTGGGAATTGCTGCATGAATCCCCGGTATACTTCTGGCAAATATGTCATCATTCCTCCCTTCTTCGACGAGCTGTACCGAGTGCCTTCTAATGTTGCGACTGTCTTTGTTGGTTTCTAGGCAGGAACTTTGGTCAATGAGAATCTTACTACCTTTGGCTTTACCAACCTTTCAAAATCATCGTATGCCAGTTGTATTAACTCGGAGTGGGAGCCTGCGTTAAAAGCGATTTCCCTGTCTTCAGCTAGAGTCTTGGCCACGTATACTTCCATATCGTAAAGGTTTCCAAAAGGTGGCATCGCTCCAATAGTACACCCGGGAAAAAGGTCTTTGAATTCCTGCTCACTGGCCAGTTCAACACTATTTGCTCCCGTAGCTTTCTGAAGGAGATCGAAGTCTATTTTGTAGGAAGCTGGCAGAACAGCCATCGCCATTTTACCATCAAGCTTGACTATCACTGTTTTGGCCAGTTCTTTGCCGGAAATGTGGGCCGAGGCTGCTATTTCTTGAGCAGTATAAACTGTAGAGTGACTGATGGTAACGTATTTGATGTTGTAGCTGTCGAGGAATGCCTTTAGTTTTTTTACCGGCATAATAACCTCCTTTTTTGGTAATCTTGTAGTCTTTGGCTTTGTATTTTTGGTGATGCGTACGTTAGATTCGTTTGCAGACTAGGCGGACCTAATCGGAAGAACCGTGCAAGATACCTCGTGCATTACCTTATCAGCCAGTTCAGAGCTGCATGAAGGAACAATCATTTACCTGTACATTTCACTTTCCCCATTTCTGTGTGACTTGATTTACTCTCTGTGCGTCACTCATGCCAGCGAGCCCATTCCAGTTCTTGTAGCTGTTGCTTGAACGTGTCATGGCCGTGTGATCCTGTCTTTGAAAGCACGGCATTTTCCAGGGCGATAGCTCCCATGTTGGCAGCGATACCTATGAAATAGATATCGTCGTTTGTGAAATGCCGAGGCTTTTCGGAATAGACTCTCATTACCCCTATGACTTCTCCTTTGAGTAAAATGGGAACAGTGAGAATGGAAGCAATACCTTCTTTTCTGGCTTGCTCTCGATATTGAATTCTTTTGTCCTCCGTTGCGTCAAAGATGGCGACTGGCTTGCCATCCATTGCTTCGGATATACTTTTATCTGCCAATACCGGACCTTTTGTGACATACCGGTCACTCAGTCCGTACGTGGCTGTATGGTATAGGTGCTTCCTGTCTGGTGTGAGGAGCATTGCCGCGCAGCCCTTGGCCCTCACCTCTTGTGCAACGCTCTCCACAATGGAATGGAGCACGGTCTCGATGGTTTGGGCGGAATTAACCACTGCTGCCACTTCATACAGGTTCTGACAATACCTGGGCTCAGTTTTTAAAGCCATACCATCCTCCTTACCTCTCTCAGATGATTTCGGAACATTTGTCCAATAATGACATGAAGTTCAAAAGCCTGGCGTTGTGGGGGGCTCTTTCATTTCTTCAGCAGGAACCACAACATCCCCGAACATCCATTCATTATCCAAAGCTGCGTGCCACTCGAGCATGTCGTGTCTGAACGTATCGTATTCCTGTTCCACGGACTCATAAATGCAGACATTCTCAAGAGCAATGGCGCCGAGATTGGCAGCAGCGCCGACAAAATAGATGTCATCATCGGTGAAATGGTACAATTCGCTAGTGTATACTCTCATAACACCAATGATCTCATCTCTGAGCATGACTGGGATCGAAAGAATAGAAGCGATCCCTTCTTTTTTAGCCTGCTCCCGATATTGAATCCGCTGATCTTCAACTGCATCATAAACAGCAACAGGTGTCCCTTCCAGTGCTTCGCTAATGCTCTTGTCGGTAGATAATGGGCCTTTTCGAAGGTACCAATCGCTTAGCCCGTAGGCCGTGGCGTGAAGCAAAAACTTTTTGTCCCCTGAAAGAAGCATCAGTGAACAACCTTTGGCGTCCAGTGACTGTGTCACCTTTTTTACGATATAGCGTAGAACGGAATCGGATGTGCTGGCTGAGCTTACTTTTGCGGCCAACTCATACAAGCTTTGATAGTAATTGCGTTCAGTTGCAATTGCCATGGCATCTCCTTTCATCCAGGATTTTGATGACGTGAACAACGTCCTGTTGGCAGTAAGAATGCTATGTGGTAAAGGGAGCCCTATTCAATGTTTAGTCTATGCATAGGTACCACCCCCTTTTGCTAAGAGGTGACGAGGTTTGAGTGCGTCACTCGATCGGTTTGGCAATTGGCGAAGAGTTGCCCCGCAATAGCTAAGCAGCCCTTTTTTAATGAGGCTTCCAGTAGTGTTTCCCAACCGTCCCGGACAACCTGTGTGGTACATGGCGCACCTCGATCAGAAACTCCGGCCGATGGAAGAGGATTCAAATATACTCCCATTATGGTTTCTTGTCAACACCCCTACGCGTGCGATTTAATCTAGGTATAAACACATGATAATCAGGATGCAAAGTTATGCCGTAATTCTGGTGAAGTTGACGTGAATGATGTACGTCTACTTGGCCCATAAAAAGGCCAAACCTCCCACCTGGGAGACATAGCCTCCATTAATGAACCCAAGTTAAGCGGCTAGTATGGCGCTTTAGCTAGCTCTTGCCGATCCTGAATACCTTGGTGCCGCACTTAGGGCATACACCCTGCGTTGCAGGCCTACCATTTTTCATAGTGATCTTTTTGGGGCTCTTGATTTCCTTCTTGGCGCGACACTTCATACAGTATGCTTGCATAGGTACGCCTCCTTCATTTGCCGTGAATAATGAACAAAGTTCGCGTGGAATGTCAATACTTAAAGGGTCAAAATACCGTAAAGCGATCACTTATCTGTATTTAATGAGTCGTTTTTGCTGTTTTTCTTTCACTTGCCTGAAGAATGTCTCGGGACGTATAATGCTATCAAGTCTGTCGGTGAGATTTGGACGAGATAAATAGGAAATGGAGAGAGGTAAACGAGTGAAGAAACTGAAAATTATTCTGGCATCAATTGGCATTCTTATGCTCATCGTGGGAACGATAGCTTGTGATGGAGGGGAAGGAACGCCCACCCCAATACCCACCCCGACGCCTACACCGTGTGTTAATACAGTTGTTTTTCCTGATCCCAATCTTGAAGCAGTGATTCGTCAAGTGATCGAAAAGCCGGTTGGTGATATATGCCAGTCTGACCTTGATGATATCATTTCTTTGGGTGGGGATTATTCGGATATCAGTGACCTTTCGGGTTTGGAACGGTGTCAATACTTGGGAAACCTTTCTCTTGTGGGAAATCAGATAACGGATATCTCCCCAATTGCTGAGCTCACTGAACTTACTGTGCTTGTTCTCGGCGATAACCAAATCAGCGATATCTCTCCTCTGGCTAATTTAAATTATTTGGTGGATCTTGCTCTTTATATTAACCAAATTGACGATGTCTCCCAACTATCGAATCTTACCAAATTGAAAACGCTTTGGCTTATGGGTAATCAGGTTAGTGATATTTCTGCCCTTTCCAACCTTACTGCCCTTACAACCCTGTTTCTTGAGGACAACCAGGTAAGTGACCTATCACCGCTATCCGGCCTGACTAACCTGATCGCTCTTGAAATTAAGAGTAATGAGATCACCGATATTTCTCCTTTGGTGGAAAACAGTGCTTTGGGAGAAGAAGCTATTGTGGATTTGCAGGGCAATCCCTTAAGCGATACATCTCTGGAAGTTTATATTCCTCAACTCGAGGAACGAGGAGCGATGGTTTTCTGGGGCCCATTTGCTAGACCGGAAGAAACTCAAACCTAATCCAGCTTGGATTGTAGTTATTTAGTGAGATTATTCAAATATTATGGACATTGAGAGATAAGATGGAAATGAAGAAAATAGTGGTATTGCTCGTGATACCGGTGTTGATGATATCTACCTTTGGTGTATTCGGTTGTGGTAGCTCAGACAAAGATATTTCTTTCCCCGATCCTAATCTTGAATTAGCAATTCGCGGGGAAATTGGGAAACCGACTGGAAAGATCGAAAGATCAGACCTGGAGGAACTGACCACTATTTGGGCTGATAGCCGAGGTATTGTTGATCTGACTGGTTTGGACCAATGTACGAACTTGACTGTACTCAATCTCCAGGGAAACCGGATAACCGATATTTCTCCAATCGTCGATATTGAAGGACTTACTACCCTGTATTTGGCTGAGAACTTGATCGACGATATCTCTCTCTTGGATAACCCCAATCTTACCAGTCTTACTGAACTCCACATCTGGGGCAATGAGATAAGTGATCTCTCCCCACTTACCAATCTCACCAATCTGGCTACTCTCTCACTTTCCGAAAACAAAATAACCGATCTCTCTCCGCTTGCCGGCCTTGTTAACTTAAACTGGCTCCATCTTTGGGGAAACAGAATAAGCGATCTCTCCCCACTTGCCAATCTCACCAACCTGGACTTTCTGAGCCTTGATGTAAACCGGGTCAATGATGTCTCTCCTCTTTCCAGTTTAGTCAGCTTGACTCGGCTTGAGCTCCAGACAAACCGAATAAAAGATATCTCTCCCCTGTCAAGTCTCACCAATCTGACTGGCTTAGCCCTTGGGGGAAATGAGATAAGCGATCTTTTCCCGATTACCAATCTCACCAATCTGACCGATCTTGTTCTTTGGGGAAATCAGCTAGAGGATATTTCCCCACTTTCCAGTCTGCCCAATTTGACCATGCTCTATCTTTTTGAGAATCGGATAAATGACCTTTCCCCGCTGGTTGAAAACAGTGGTCTTGCTGAGGGAGTCTCTATCTATTTGGAGACCAATCCCTTGAGTACCGTTTCGATAGATGAGCATATCCCTGAGCTGCAGGAACGAGGTGTGGAAGTTGTATGGTGAAATTCATAGGCTAAGTAGTCGAATGCGATGAAACTGCGGGTTTGCAATAGTGATTTTGTGGGCGAAGAAAACAGGATCAAGAAAGCGGGCAGTGAATTAAGGAATCTCTGAATAAGTCTCGAATCATGAGATAATAGTGACAGGATTTATTCAAGGGGATTTACCGATGATAAATGGGCCATCGTTTGCCAGCCTCGCCTATGACAATCAGAAGAAAAGGACCCGCCGGGAAAAGTTTCTGACGGAGATGGACCAGGTGATTCCGTGGGCAGATCTTTTAGAGATTATCAGGAAGCATTATCCCAGAGCGGGGAACGGTCGTCAGCCGATGCCACTGGAGCGGATGCTGCGAATCTATTTTATGCAGCAGTGGTACGGGCCTTCATGCCGAAATACCACAGGTTCCCTTTCTTCGTCTGTTTCATCTCAGAGTCTCGTGCCCGATTTTGATTTTTGGTCGATGGAGGTGCATTTATGATGGTGGCATCCCCACCCGAGAGGGAAGCGTCTGTTCTGTCCGGGTAGGCTGCACGCTCGCGAAACTTCATAAAGTTCACATCGCTATCTTGCCATCGTGCGTGCTCAAAAGGAGGTGCCTCCACTGCGCAGACGTAGGACAGATTCCGCCTTCACCAAATACGGACACGATCTGACCTGCGATTTCTTCGACTTCCTGCTCAGATTCCGCCATGGTACCTCCTTCGCGCCTGTCATCTAGCGCCGCGCTCACCGGAAAATTCGGAGCGCGGCGAGTAATTTATTCGAGTGTAGCGCATTGTCATACGCAATATGCACTGCCAAATTACTCTCCAGCCACTAACTCATATTCTCATTTGACTTGTATACGAATTTTCTCTTTACCAAACTCTATGATATCGCCTGAAACAATCTTTTTTCGTTTTCTGGTTTCTACTTTTCCATTTACCAAAACTTGACCTTCAGCGATTACAAACTTCGCTTCGCCGCTACTATCGACCATGTTTTCGAACCTCAGAATTCTATAGAGCTCAATAGGCTCTTTTGTAATTTCAACTTCTCTCATTATATACACGGCTCATTGTCGATTTCATTTGAATTCGTACTTGTCAACTAATTCTGATTCGGGCCTAACTTGCGCCCATGGGCGGTCGCCCGAATTGAGTTGATAATTATATAAGGCCTCCTCCTAAACAAGGCGGGACGTGATATCCTGTCTTGCGCTAAAACAAAAAGGAGGAGGGCCAATGCGATTCTACCATAGAGAGCACATGTATTACTGCGGAGTCGATCTTCATGCCCGGACCATGTATATCTGGATTCTTAACCAAACAGGTGAAACCGTTTTTCACCACGACATCAGATCCTGCCACGAAGCCTTCCTGAAAGTCACCGAGTCATTCATAGAGGATATCTGTGTTGCTGCCGAATGTACTTTCACTTGGTACTGGCTCGCTGATATTTGCGCAGAAGAAAATATTCATTTTGTCCTCGGTCATGCCCTTTACATGAAAGCTATCAACGGGGCCAGAAACATCACAACCGGCTGGTGAGCAAGCACGGCAAGAGCAAGGCGCTGTCTATCCTTTCCCGCGAACTCGGCAGACCTATCTATTTTATGCTTAAACGGAGGGAACCGTTTGATATGGACAAGCTCTTCAACCAGAGATAATTCACATCGGGGAAGGGTATGCCAGCTTAAAGCCTAACTGGAACATGAGAGTCCTTCTGAGTTGATTGGATACATGCCCTGTCCCCGGCCAGTTTAGTTTTGATTGCTCGAATGATGGGTTTTGTGTTCTGCCCCATTCCCGAGCCTGTTACTAACTGAGACATCCTTGCGATATTCGACAGGATGAACTCCCTGACTTGATCGGGCCGGCATATGGGCACCGGTAAGTTTCTAAGCCGAGACCTTCGTTTGATTAGGTCTCATAAGCTGCTTGTCCTCGTGGACTTGAGTGACCAGAGCTTCAATAGGTGTTTGGTGCAGACATGAATTCTGTGCCTGATCTTGAAACAGCGAGGTGGAATACGAATCGCGAGCGAGCAATCTTTATATGCCGGTATGTAACTGACCAAACAGAATGTTTGGTCAGCGGGGGAGACGTTTACCCTTGACAAAGGGAGTCCTCATAGTTAGAAAGCACGTGATCCCCTTTGCGCTATTATGTTTTCTTTGGTTGCTTTGGCGATAAGTGGACGTCTGGCGACGTGTTGGCTGGCCCGAGCAAGTGGTTTGATGAGTCTATCGACGTGATCTCCTTGACGACCTTGGGTACACTCAACAATGGTGTTGTGTGGAGGCTTATGAGGGGGGGTCTATTGAAGGTCGAATACGGATCGTAACCCATCGCATTCGTGACATCTGAACAAGAAAGGGGAAAGATACAGGTAGTGGCATAATGACTCCTGTGTGATCATTCTACGCCTACCGTTGAAGCTTGGCTAACTCTCGGGGATTGAGATGTAGGGCCACCACCAACAAGATTACCATGCTACCTGTATTTGCCACCAAATTACCATTAGTTACACTGGGGCTGCAACTGATTGCGAGCCTGACTTCTCAGGTAGGGGCACAGGTAGAAATCGAACGTCAAGACAGAACGACATTCCGGATCACCCTTTCGCAAAGAGAAATGCACAATTCAGCCGAGGTGAGCGCATGAGCATACGCAAGAAGATTCTCGCAACGATCCTGGTAGTAGTCTTGATAACGGCAGGCGTTGCCACGTTCGTCGGGAGAGCGGTGGCGACCGATGCACTTGAAGATCAGGCGAAGGATCATGTGTTGGCTCTGACGGAAGCGAAGACTCGCGCCATCGAGAATCTGCTGGAGTACCAAAGACAGAGCGTTCAATCGTTGGCGGGACAGTTCAGCGCTTATCTTGGCATGCTGCAGGACGGTACCATCTTGTTTGACTTTGGAGCGGAAGATGATGACATACTCAGCACAGTCATGCGCAGCCTGACAGATTCCAATTCGTACGTCTGGCAAGCGTTGTATTTAAATCAGGATGGACTGGTGGAAGCCTCCTCGTTCACCCCCGCTCTCCAGTCTAATGCAAATGCTGGCGGGATTGTACTTGATGACTGGAGTCAGGTGGATTACAGCGAGTTGGATTGGGCTGCCGTTGATGCGGCGCAGTTGGATTGGTCTAAGGTGGATTACAGTCAGGTCGATTGGTATCAAATTGATTTGAGCCGGGTCGATTGGTCACTGGTCGATCTCAGCCGCATCGATCTCAGCCGCATCGATATCAGCGGGATTGACTTGAGCCATATTGATTGGAGCCTGATCGATATCAGCCAGATCGACTACGGCGCGGCTGAGTTGAATGCGGTTGATTGGAGCACCATCGATTTGGGCCGCGCCAAATGGTCCCGCAGTGATATGCGTGACCTGGATATTTATCTCAAGGGGAGAGAAGGGCCCTATGTCGGCAACCTCCCTATGTATCAAGGCAGTAACGACTTCGTATTGGCGGTATCAGCTCCTTTTTATGCCGGTGACCAGTTGGCAGGCGTGATGGTGTACCTCGGGGGTGAAGATGAACTCTGTGCCATCGCTGCCGACCGCAGTGGGCTGGGAGACACTGGGGAAGTCTACCTGGTGAACGAAGAAGGGTTCATGCTGACGCCGTCGCGATTTGTTGATGATGCGGTACTTAAACAGGTAGTCCCCATGTCTGATATGCCATCACATGGTGAGGGAATGGAAGCTTTTGCGCATACCAGTTACATGGGCAACGAGGTCATTGGGACGCATTGTCCGATACCGGGTACGCCGTGGACAGTGGTGGTGGAGAAAAGCCGTTCCGAAGTGCTGCAACCGGTATCGGATCTCACACGAACCATGTTGTGGATGATGTTTGGGCTGCTGGCACTTGGGGGCGTTTTAGGGGCATTCTTTTCTTCAAAGATGTCCTCTTCCATTTTGAAGTTACGTCATGGTGCCGAGCTGATCACGCAGGGCGACTGGACCGTCAATGTGGCCACCGACTCCAGGGATGAGATAGGCCAGCTATCAAGATCGATCAGTGCCATGACTGCTAATTTGCAGCAATCACATAGCGAACTCCAGCGATACAGCTCCGGGCTCGAGGATCGGCTGGCGGAACGAGACGTCCTTCTGAAGGAGATTCATCACCGGGTGAAGAATAACCTTCAAATCATCTCCAGCCTGCTAAATCTGCAGAAACATGGCATAACTGATGAGCCGTCGCGGTCTGCGTTCGAGGAAAGTGGGAGACGGGTGCAGTCGATGGCGTTGATTCACGAGCAGTTATATCAATCAGGCGATCTGGCAAAGATTGAATTCAAAAAGTATCTGAGGAATCTGGCAGATAATCTGGTCCGGACGTATGCCACTGGCTCAAGAGAAATCGCAATAAACATCGAGGCCGAAGATGTATCCCTCTCTATCGATACTGCTGTGCCGTGCGGGCTGATGGTGAACGAACTGATCACCAACTCGATGAAGTATGCCTTCCCGGAAAGTTGGCAGGAGAGTCATTCGAGCGACTACACCCCTGAGATCAATGTTGGACTTGCGATGTCGGACGACCAAATACTAACGCTGGTGGTAGCCGATAATGGTATCGGACTGCCAGAAGACCTGGAGATCGACCGCACCGAGACACTGGGGTTGCAGTTGGTTACCAGCCTGGCGTCTCAACTCAGTGCCTCGGTCGAAGTGGAGAGAACTGAAGGCACCACGTTCAGGATAAGAATTCCCCAATCTGATCCATCTGCATGAGAGGTGAATTATGACAGATATTTGCATTCTGGTTGTCGAAGACGAAGCCATTGTGGCCAGGGATCTTCAGATGCGGCTGCGGGACCTTGGTTACCTGGTCCCGGCGATCGCCCATACTGGGAACGATGCTGTTCGCTTGGCCGAAGAGTTGGTTCCGGACCTGATTCTGATGGATATCCGCCTCATTGGGAAGATGGACGGAATAGAGGCCGCGGCCATTATTCGGGAGCAACGCGATATCCCGGTGATCTACCTGACGGCCTTTGCCGATCAGAAAACGGTCGAGAGAGCCAAGATTACCGCACCTATGGGCTACCTTGTCAAACCATTTCAGGACAGAGATCTGAAAATTGCCATCGAGATGGCGATTTACCGCGGTCAACTGGAGAGGCAACTCTCGGATAGTGAGAGACGATTCCGGCGGATGTGCGAGTTGCTGCCTCAGTGTCTGTGCGAGATGGATAGGACAGGCAATATAACCTATGCCAACCAGGCTGGCCTGGAGATGTTCGGCTACCTGGCAGTCGATCTGCAAAGGGGCCTGAATATCCTTGAACTGCTGGTAGAAGAAGACCACAGCCGGGTGATGAAAGAGATGCGTCAGATACTGGAGGGACAAAAACTGAGTTCGACTGAGTTCACAGCGATCCGAAAAGACGGAACAGTGTTTCCAATAGTGGTTTACCCCGGTCCTATTGTGCAAGACCGTCGCATTTGCGGAATCCTGGCCATCGCTGTGGATATCACCGATCACAAGCAAGCGGAACGCGAACGGACTCGATTACAGGCCCTTGAAGAAGCGGATCGAGTGAAAACGATTATACTGGCCAGTGTCTCTCATGAGTTGCGTACGCCTCTTGCTTCGATCAAAGGATTGGCCAGTACGCTCGTCCAACCTGATGTCGTCTGGGATGACGAGACCCAGAAGGAATTCCTACAGGATATATGTGATTCTGTTGACAGGATGACTCATATTGTCAGTGACCTGATCGAGATGTCTCAGCTGGAGGCAGGCACCATGAAACTGGACATCAAGCGAAGTAAGTTGTCCTCCATATTGAATCAGATCAATCGCCAGCTTCAATCAATGACCAGCGAACATGAACTTGAGATCAACGTGCCGTCTGATCTTCCCGAGATCCGTGCTGACGACGTGCGCATCGGGCAGGTAATCACCAACCTGATCACCAACGCAGCCGCCTATTCTGACAAAGGCACCAGAATCACCTTGCGAGCCGACATGGTTGCGGGGAGACTCAGGATCGCTGTTGCCGACGAGGGAATAGGCATTCCCAAGGAGTCTCTCTGCTCCGTGTTTGACCGATTCCAAAGACTGGAAGATGCTGCCATTCGAAGAAGGTGTGGTGTTGGTTTGGGCCTGGCGATCTCCAGGAAGATTATTGAGTATCACGAGGGTGAGATTTGGGTGGAGAGTGGGGAAGGGCAAGGTTCTCGTTTCACATTTACTATTCCTGTAATTCAGGAGAGTGATTTCGCGCAAGATGTCGAGACCACCTTGATCAATTCTATTCCAACACCCGAATCGACTGAGTAGGCATATGAATCCCTGCAAGTGATTTGAGCCGTACTGTCATACCTAATGAAAGGAGGACCAATATGGCTAAGGGACATGTTCTTGTTGCGGATGACGATGCGGTGATACAAAAAATTGTCAGTGCCAACTTGAAAGCACGGGATTTCATGGTCACCACTGTAGATGATGGCGCAGCAGCTCTCGAAGCATTCACCGATACATCGCCTGACTTGGTGATCCTGGATATCATGATGCCCCTAATGGATGGCTCGGAGGTATGCAGAAGAATACGCGAATCTTCCGGTGTGCCCATAATCATGATCAGTGCCAAGAGCGAAGTTGCCTCGAAGACCGAGTTGTTATCCCTGGGAGCTGATGATTATGTAGTCAAGCCCTTTGGGATCGATGAACTAATGGCTCGAGTGAATGCAGTAACGCGTCGTGGTGTGACGTAGACGGCACCACCGGATAGTTGTGCCGACCATTGGTGGTCACCTTGAACCGTTTGGCCCACTTGACTGTGATTCCGACTTTGAGCATCAAGGTGCGAGCCCGATATCGGCCTACACGATAGCCAATTGATTGTAGCTCTTCAGACATCCGCGTGCTGCCGTATACTCCTTTGTTCTGTCGGTGTATCTCTCTGGCGCGAGTGATCAGGGCCATTTCGTCGCTCGATCTACAGCTATCTCCACGTTCCAGATAGTCATAGTAACCGCTACGGCTCACCTTCAATAACTTGCACAGTCTCCCCACAGAAAAGGCCTTCTTCAGTAATCAGCCTCATCGCCTCATACTTGAATTCCGGTGTATAGCTCCTTCTCTTCTCTCCTGTCATTTGAACACCTCTCCAAGAATCTATCACTCTTTTCCAGGTGTCCGTTTCCATTAGACCACTTAAGATCGTCACGAGATACAAGACCTCCTTACAAGTCATTGTACTGAAATAGACACTAAATAATTTGATGATCTTGGTTCTGTCTTCACTCCTGATGCTTTCATAGATTACACGTCAGCTGGAGGGGTGAAAGGAGCGTCGCCTGAAGTCAAGAAATGGTTCTCGGAAGTCCTGAATCTGTTCCCGATGACGCAACATTCTGTGACCAACTTCGTCATCAAGATCGAAGGAGATCATGCCACATCCCGGTGCGCGTTTTACAACCCAAAGGGGACGGCGCTTCCTGAGAGCGAGGAGGGGCTCAAGTTAATCTTCTTTGGTGGCTACTACAACGATATCCTCATTCGCACAGATGATAGCTGGCGGATATCTCAGCGTATTGAGGAATCAGCCTGGAATTACGGGATACCGGCTCAACAGTTAGATTGATAGCTCTTCGTGATGCGCCCCATCCTTCTCTATGATATCCTGTATTCGTAGAAATGTTTTTCATACGATGCATTTTTTCGATTGTGGATCATGATAATGGAGATGGATTCTGCCAGACTTATAGTTCAAGTTCAACCGAATGCCAGGCGTAATGAGGTGATTGGATTTGAGAATGGTGTGCTGCGTATCAAAGTTACTGCGCCTCCAATTAAAGGGAAAGCAAATAAAAGATTGATTGAATTTCTTAGCGAAGTTTTGGGGGTCAGCAAAAGTAGGATTGAGATCGAAAAGGGATTAACCAGCAAGCGGAAAGCAATCTTTGTTCAAGGCATGACTCAGTCTCAGGTTTCCGAATGTTTGGGCAATCTGTAATGTGGAGTTAGCTATGGCACGTGACTATGTACATTTGGCTGAGCAGGGAGAAGAGATCGGTTGGGAGATCAGATCATACAGTGCTTCTGAAAGCACGTTCGAATGTAACGGTAAACAAGTTTTGTTAATCGAAGTCGAAGCGGGAGGGTGCACTTTTTGTGATGGGAGTTATGCCCACAATCTAATGGGTGCGAATATTGAGGGCTATATCTTGAAATGGAAGTATAAAGAGAACGAGGATGGTTTGCCGGTCTCTGAGATGGAACCGGTTCGAGATATCAACGAACAAAAGCAAATAGCAGAGGCCCTCAAACAGCGTTATGCCAGATCACAGCTGAACTTTTGCTGACTGACTGTATGAGAGGGGAGTAAGACGGTGGTCTATCAAGACGAAGGAATATCAAATCCCGTTTACAGAATACAATCTGAGGGCCCGTTTTCGTTTGAGATGGGGCCTATACGGCCTCCGAGCGAGGGCAGTGATCATTCGCTGCTGATAAGAGCAACGCGGAACTGTCCCTGGAACAAATGTGAGTTCTGCCGCACGTACCGGGGAAAGCGCTTCGAATTACGGAGTGTAGAGGAGATAAAGGGCGATATCGATGCAGCGAAGGCCATAGCTGACGAACTTAAGTCGGCTTCCTGGAAATTGGGTCTGGGAGGTGCGATTGACGGCGGACTGGTGAATATTCTGGTACGCAATAATGCCGAGGTCTACGGGCGTGATTTTGTGAATGTTGAAGTCCTGAATGACAGATTGCAGAGTCTAGTGAATGTAGCTAACTGGTTGGCTTCAGGTGCAAAGACCGTGTTTCTGCAGGATGCAAATACTCTTATTATGCGAACCCATGAACTGGTGGATGTGATTAAATATCTCAAAGTAACGTTCCCCACGATAGAAAGAATCACATCCTATGCTCGCTCAAAAACAGCTGCCAAGAAGACATTGGAGGAACTCAAAGATCTGCACGCTGCAGGCCTTTCCCGACTTCATCTCGGCATGGAATCCGGGTGTGATGAAGTATTGGAATATATTCAGAAAGGGGTTACCGCTGCCGACCACATTGCTGGTGGGCAGAAGGTGGTGCAGTCGGGCATTTCACTTTCAGAGTATGTGATACCGGGACTGGGAGGGAGGAAATGGTCAGAGAAGCATGCTGTTGATACGGCTAGAGTGCTGAGCCAGATCGGTCCCGATTTCATTCGTCTAAGGAGCTTGATTGTCAGGAAAGGAACCGATCTTTATTCCAAGCTCGAATCGGGCGATTTTGAACCGTTGAATGAAGATGAAATCGTTAATGAATTGCGAGTGTTCATTGCCAATCTCGATTGCAGTACATACTTGGTAAGCGATCACATGGCGAACCTTTTAGGGGAAATTGAGGGTCAGTTGCCGGATGCGAAAGAAGCCTTGCTCAAAACCATCGATGAATACCGCTCGATGCCATTGGCGCATAGATTGGACCTTCAGCTTAAAAGACGGCTCCGTTCGCACATGGCTGTTCGGGGAGGGATCGACGAAGAGTTGGAGAAAATGGTTCAAAATGCCCTGACCTCGATTGAGATGGGTACCCCGGACATGGAAAGAGATGTTGAGTCTGCAATAGCAGTTCTAAAACAGACGGCTATGTGATGGGGTTATTCGTCCTGATGTCATTTCGAACGCAACGAAGCAATCCCACTGGATTTTCAGCGCAATTTACAATTGCCGAGTAATAGTCTAGGGTAAAGTCCTAAATTAGCCACTATATTCGTATCTGTTTTCAAGCAATTGTAAAATCGACTTGATTTTGTCTTTAGCTTCCATGTTTCTATGATTGTATCGCCATGCGTATTCTGCAATATA
>Ga0233431_1002163_pt1 | contig 28959 bp, 20 predicted proteins | sample SI_118_April2016_FD_179867 | JGI IMG/M metagenome (GOLD analysis project Ga0233431, IMG submission 179867) | Seawater microbial communities from Saanich Inlet, British Columbia, Canada - SI_118_April2016_200_MG | ecosystem: Environmental > Aquatic > Marine > Inlet | place: Canada: British...
ACTCTGGTAAACTAATGCCCTTTTGAAATTGAACCTGATTTCTTGCCATGATACTCACCTGTTTATTGATACATGGCTCATTATACTCACCTGGTAGCTCACTAGCTGAGCCTCAGGGGTAATCAGGAAAAAATATAATAATGCAATTTGGTAAATCAGTATGAATGCAATTCTCTTTATCGGTGTTCTTTTTATGTTATCGCTGGCGGTAAATACAGTGATTACTCGTTGGTCCACCAAGCGTGTTCTTGGCATTGATGTTTCCTACTTTAATTCAGGCATAGCGGTAACAGGGAGATCCTTGGCAGGCTTATTGGCTGGATTTGCGCTGGGGTATGCTGTGAGGATAGGGCTTCAGGGTGATGCAGCCACTATAGATGGTGCTTTGCAGATTGGTGCAATGGTGATTATTTCGATTTTTAGCTTTTTGGTCTACTGGGTCTTACTAGGCAAGCTGACTGGCAAGGAGATAAGTTTGTGGGGTATAACTAAAACAGCTGCTACAGAGACTGTTGTAATGATCGGCTCAGTCTTTGTAATAGGTATAGTGCTCTCTGTTACTTTTTATTTTTTTAACCCATCTTTTTGGGGGGGGGTAACTTAAGTACCACCGGTACAGATTAATTAACAGATAAAAAAGATATTAAAACGGATTAAAAACAGAAGAGGTTACATGATTTTTAGCTGAGGCTCTTATGTGTATTGGTGCACAGGTTTTTTAATCTCTACTCATTGTTTTTCAAGAAAATTGGTATTCGATCTACTTGAAGTGAAATAAAATGATTTGTATGAATCCTAACAGGAAATTGGATGATTTCGATACTCTGGGAAATCTTAGCTATCAGATTATTGAAAAAAATACTTAAACCAGAAAATCCCAATTCTAACTTCCTAGTTTCTCCATACCGGACATAGGAGTAAGTAGAACCTTCGATTTACAAGTAAAATAGCAAAATCACCAAATTTATACTCAGTCTTAAATGTGCGACATATTTAGTCGCATTGAAGTAGTATAAATAATTGATTACTTTTAAAAAGGATCATTTGATGGGAAATAAATTAAATAAGAAAAGAACTTTATCAAAGAATTGATGAGATTCTTTTCTATAAGTGGGGTTCTATCGATATATCTGAGAAAATTGGCCAAGAAATGAGTATGAACAACTATGTGCCAAAAGTGATTGAGTTGACAGTTAGCAGTGATGACTCTGAATTGTTCTATGAGTGATTTTTAATGAGATCTGCAATTAATAATGATAATTTCATCTGGATCACAAGACAAGAGGACTAACCATGAGTGATGTTTTATACCGGCATTGGGTGATGTTGCAGCTTATTCCGCGATCACCTAGAAAAGTATCTGTTCAAATAATCAATAAGCAATTGAATGTCCATGGTTATGAAACTACAGATAGAACCATTCAACGAGATCTTATAAAGCTCTCAAAAAATTTTCCGTTAATAAGTGATGAACGTGATAAGCCTTTTGGCTGGTCATGGTCAAAGGATGCTCCTGTATATGATCTCCCTTCAATGGATATAAATACAGCGATGACATTTTATTTAAGTGAAAAATTTCTGGACCGGTTAATGCCACCTGAAATTATAAATAACATCAGTTCTCATATTAAACTTGCAGGTAATGTTTTAGATGGAATGAAAGGGAAGAAGCTCAAGCAATGGAGAAATAAAATTAGGGTGCTATCCAGAACTCAGCATCTTTTACCCCCTGACATTGAAGAAACAGTCATTGATACGGTTTATCAGGCTTTGCTGATGGATAAGCAATTTTATGTCACATACCATCCGAGACATGGTGACGAACAGGAATATGAAGTTAGTCCACGGGGGCTGGTTATTCGAGATCAGGTTATCTACCTGGTGGCAACGCTTTGGGGCTATAGCGATATCAAACAGTTGGTACTGCATAGAATGAGTGACATAAAACTGTTAGATAAAATGGTTAAAAAGATAAGCTTTAATCTGGATACGTATATTCAAAGTGGTGAGTTTGATTATATCGAGCAGGATAAAAGCATCAGGCTAAAATTACTGATCAATAAATATATTGCCAAACATTTACAGGAAACCGCACTAAGTGAAGATCAGGTAATTAAGGTAATTGATGAAAACAGTAGTTTGCTCACTGCGACAGTAAAGGATACCCAGCAGCTACGCTGGTGGTTACTAGGGTTTGGGGATGGTGTTGAGGTAAAACAACCGGCAAAACTTCGAAAAGAAATGATTGAAATGGTCAAAGCAATGTTCGATAAATATAATGCTTAGCTGAGCGACATAATTTGTCTTAGGTGGGTTGTAAAATAACAAAAATAAAATTAGTAAAAGGAAATATTAAATGAAAATAATCTTTGGACTCCATGCCGATGGCATGAACCCCCATAAAAAAGAAAATCGTCTTGGGATCAAAACTGTTGGCCCGGATGGGTTTCTACAACTATTAGAAACACAGTTGGGTATTCCTGTTCGGGATAGCTCATATACATCAAGAGTAGTGAGCTACCTGAAAAGAATGGAGTCAGCAGGTATTGAGGGAAGCTTTTTTGAGAAAAGTTGCTTGGTAGATAAATTTAATGTAGCTGCCGAACTATTGAACTGGAGAGATCAATGGTATTCAGGAGGCTGGAATGGCCAGATAAGGAACGATAATTTAACATCAGGAAACGAGAAAAAATTGCTTGATGTAGCGGATATAGAAAAGCAAAGTCAAATACCGCTAGCTCCAGGAGAGGGTGAAAGGTTACAGGCTGTACTCACAGCTCTACAGCATCAGAAAACTCAAATTAATGAGTTACAGCTAATTGATCCTATCGCTAATTTTCCGAAAAAATGGAGATTGGTCATTCGTTCATTTGATGGAAGGAAAGTGGATGTTCTGTCACCCAAAGCTGAAGCCGGAACTGATTTAAGACGCTTACAGCAGACACTCATAGCGTTACAGACCGGAGAGCCAGAGCTTAATGAAAAAGGTGAAATTGTAAAAACAATTCTGAAGGATGATGGAAGTGTTCAGGTTGTCAAATCCGGTTCGAAATCTGTATCAGCTTTAGCAGTCGCATCATTTTTAAAATCGAGTTCAGAAAATACGGCATTACTTTCAGGTAGCGATGGTGTAGAACTTGATGAAGCTTTTGAGCGATTTAATTTACCCCGGTCTGGGTTCAAGCGATATTCATCTGCAAGACCTTTACTACAATTACTTCCACTGGCAATTGATTTGCTCTGGGAACCGCTTGACCCGGAAACCTTATTAGAATTTCTGCTACTACCGTATGCGCCTATGCCCAAAGGACTGAGAAGTACACTGGCATCCGTCGTAGCGGATAGCCCTGGGATGAATGGCACATCATGGAATTCAACTTTAGAAAAGTTACTGAAAAAAGATGATGAAGCTTCGCAAAAGAAAACTAAGCAAGTAATTGATCTTTGGCTAAACCCTCAGAGGTATCAAGTCTCTGAAGGTATTCCATTAGCCGTTTTACATGATCGAACTTTACAGGTAGTCGACTGGATCGCCAGGCGATTAGCGCTTGATAATGATGAAGCCCAGATTGCACTATTTAGAGCTGCTAATAATCAGGTAAATGAATTAGCGGTTGTCCTGGGGCACTTTGAAGACCAGAAAATGGTTTTATCATCTGAGCAAATTCATTACCTGATTGAGCAAGTGACCGGTAGCGGTACTGACTTAATCGACCGCTATGCTGAATGCTCACCAGACAAGCCGATAAATTTAGTAGCTACAACGACCCAATCAACGTTTATAAGTCACTTTGATACGGTGATTTGGTGGGATATTCAGGGGCAAAGTAAACCAGCAAACCCATTCTCAAAATCAGAAGTTGAATGTCTTGAATCTAATGGCGTGGATTTAATCATGCCTGAGGCTTTGTATAAAATGGATGCTATCAATAGCATGAAACCCATCTTATCGGCCACAAAAAAACTCATGCTTATCATGCATGATGACTGTGAAAATCAACATCCTCTGATGGATCAAATGATCAGTTGTATGGATGGTTGGGAAGCGATAAATTTGGATGATGAGTTACTAGCAGGAAAGCCTCTAAGTGAAGAGGGTGGGAATATGCAAGAATCTAAATTTATTTCTCTACCAGCCTTTCGCAGGTGGTGGGAAATAAAACCGGATAAAAATTTAGGGAAAAGAGAGCGAGAGTCATTTTCCAGCCTGGACACACTGTTTAAAAGTCCTTACCAATGGATATTAAATTATAAAGCACGGCTGAGATCAGGTGCGCTGTCTGAAATAGCCGATGGTAATTTATTAAAAGGCACATTGGTTCACCACTTATATGAATCATTTTTTCAACAGTGTGCTCATGTTCTCACCGAAACGAAATTAGATAATGTAATTGTAAATGACTGGTTTGATGAAGCTATTAACCCGTTATTGCATCAGGAAGGTCTGGTGCTTTTACAACCAGGTCGAGCAATTGAAAAAGCCCGGCTTGAAGAAACGGCCAGAAGATCTCTTTTTGAACTGATTGAACAGTTACGTGCTGCCAATGTAGTCGAAGTAGAAATGGAAGGTTACAACGAAGGTATATTTTTTGGTGGCATTCTTTCTGGTTCCATTGATGTTAGGGTAGTCAATAAAGCCGGGGTAGAAGCCATTGTTGATATCAAGTGGGGAGGAAAAAGATATAAAGAAAATGACCTCAGAGATAATCAGCACCTGCAGCTCGTCATCTATTCATACCTGAGAGATCTAAAATTAAAGTCTCAGGGGTGGCCGTCTGTGGCCTATTTCATTATTGATGATTCAGTCATGTTATCTCACAACAATGAGTTCTTTCCTAAAGCCTGGGTAGTGAATAAAGAATCAGATGAAAATACCAAACAGGTTTGGCAACGAATAAAAAATACCTGGCAGTGGCGACAGGAGCAGATCAAGCAGGGAATAATAGAAGTCACTATAAAAAATTCAGAACCTGATGAAAACTCACAACCGGGTGAAGACGGATTACCGATACCCGACAGTAACGACTTTTACAGCGATTACGGAGCACTAACGGGATGGAGAAAGTCGTCATGAGTATGAAGTCTAATATGGATAACATCACCTTCATCAGCGCCGGTGCAGGCAGCGGAAAAACGTTTAGACTGACTCAGGATCTGGGTAATTTACTCACAGAACACGCTGATGAATTTAGACCTTCTGGTGTTATAGCAACCACCTTTACAAAACTGGCTGCAAATGAGTTACGTGGGCGGGTTAGACAACGCCTGAATGAAACAGGGCATAACAACCTGGCAGTAAGAATGGAGCAGGCACTCATAGGTACCGTGAACGGTGTTTGTGGTAAGCTGCTCAAGCGATTTGCCTTTGAAGCAGGATTGTCACCTGTGCAAAATGTCATTGAAGAGCAAGCTGCTGAACATTTATTTGCAGTTGCTCTGGAGTCTGTTCTCACACTTGAAAAAACAAAATCTATGATCGCTCTGGCACAAAGACTGAGCATTGATGACTGGCGTAAAGAAGTAAAAGGCATTGTGCAAACGGCGAGAGCCAATAATCTATCCTCCGGCCAGCTACCGGAATTCAGCCAAAGTAGTATTGATGAACTATTCAAGTTTTTACCAGCGGCAAGCAAAAGAGATCTCAATACTGAGCTGTTATCAGCCATACAAACTACCATAACAAATATTGACCTTGAAGTTGATAAAACAAAAGGAACACGAGGATATGTATCGTTTATAAAAGACTGTCAGAGAAAACTGAAAAGTCATCGATACTGTTGGGCAGATTGGGTAAAGTTGTCAAAATCAGATCCTGCTAAAAAGAGTCAGGTTATCGCCGAACCCGTATCAATAATTGCATCTGATATGGAGAAAAACCCAAAATTTCAGAATGACTTGAAAACATTTATCAATGAAATATTCCTGGTTGCCTCACAATCGTTAGAACAGTTTCAAAGCATGAAGAAAAAGAAAGGCATGATAGATTTTGTCGATCAGGAACAATTACTTTATCAGGTACTGGATAATCCAGCAGTTGCTTCTGTTATGCGAGAAGAGCTGGATCTACTCATGGTTGATGAATTTCAGGATACTTCACCTATTCAATTAGCACTATTTTTGAAACTGGCACAATTGGCCAAGAAGGTCATTTGGGTTGGAGATATTAAACAGGCTATTTATGGTTTTCGAGGTTCGGATCCTGAATTAATGATAGGTATTATCGAGCAACTGGAGAAAAAGGGTGGCAAAGTAGAGGTGCTAAAAAATTCCTGGCGTTCATGTCCTGAGCTGGTGAATTATGTCAATGAAATATTTGTGCCTGCATTTTCAAATACATTATCCGAAGACAGGGTACGTTTAAGACCAGCTTTTACAACAAAAAAAGAAACACCCGCCGTCGCTTACTGGCAGTTAAAAGGTTCAAATGCTGGGAAAAGAGAGCACAACCTGGCACAGGGCATACAGTCTTTAGTAACCTCAGCTTATCCGATAGAAGATCGGCATAACAAAATATCTCGGCCAATACAATATGGTGATATTACGGTACTGGCAAGATCCAATGATGCGCTTGATAAATTGGCAGTTACGCTGGATGCCTGGGGCATACCCACAGCAAGAAAGACATCAGGCTTGTTGAGTACACCTGAAGCCACACTCATTTTAGCAGGGCTTCGCTTTTTACTAGACCCAAAACGAGACAGCTTGTCAGTGACAGAGCTATTGGTATTAAGTGAATGCAAAGAACCAGAAGAATGGTTGAATGCCCGACTTGAATTTGTGCAGAATGATGATTCCAGAGAATCAGAATGGGGTCGAGACTCAATGATCATTCAGAATCTTGAGCATCAAGGTCACCGACTTAGCCACTTAACGCCCTACGAAGCACTTAGCGTTGTCACCAATACCATTCAGGCTCGTAAAATAGTACTACAATGGTCTGAAACTTACCGCAGTGCAAGTCAGCGCTTACAAAATATAAAGCAGTTAGAGCTAATGGCTGAAGATTATGAACAATTCTGCCACTCAGAAAAACTTCCGGCTACTGTGGCAGGACTGATACTTTGGCTCAATGGTAAATCCAGTGATGACCTGGATTTAATGGATGCCGCAAATAGTCAGTATGCTGTAAAACTGTTAACCCACCACGGTGCTAAAGGACTGGAATGGCCGGTAGTGATTGCGCTTGATCTACATAAAAATGTACGCAGCCGGTTATGGGGGTTAAGAGTCACTAGTCAATCGGATGAACTGAATGTGAGTCAGCCACTAAAAGGACGCGCACTAAGATACTGGCCCTGGGCATTTGGAAAACAAGCTACTGGCATCGCATTAAAAGATCGTCTTGAAGAATCCCCTGTAGGGTTACAGGAGCACAAAAATGCTATAGAAGAAGATAAACGTTTAATGTACGTCAGCTTTACCAGACCCAGTGAGCTATTGATCCTGCCCATGCAAAAGCCTGAAGGTGAGTGGCTGGAATCAGTTGGGGCTACAGAGTGGATGATGCCAGATGGTGAACAACTAGAATTACCAGGAAATGCAGGTACCATTCCGTCAGAATTTACACAATATACCGATGAAAAAGTTACAGCCGATGTTCAGATAAATAAAGAACCCTTATTCTGGTTCCCGGATTCCGTCGAAAAAACTGAAAAGTTACCTGCCACTATTTCTCCTTCATCACAAATTGCCATAGAAAATGCCCGAGTTACCGAAGTAATAGAACTGGGTGATAGAGTCGCCATGACTAAGATTAAAGATATGGCTCAATTTGGTTCAGCCATTCATGCAGTTATAGCGGTGAATATGATCCATGATGAGGCCATCGATAAAGGCCTGGTGAAAAATATATTAAGCGCCCATGAAGTAAATGAGTCTATTACTGCAAATGATGCACTTGAACTAGCAGAAAGGTTTAGGAAGTTTACTAATAATCACCTTAAAGCAAAAAAAGTAATGTTGGAATACCCGATAGAATATCAAATGCCAAACGGGCAGTTTGTCACAGGCTGGATCGATGCGTTAATAGAAACTGATGAGGGATACATAATAGTTGATCATAAGTCATCTCCTAAATCACGAAAAGAGTCAGAGACGGAAGCATTAAAATATTCAGGGCAACTCAAACTTTATAAAGAGGCTGTTGAGATAGTTACAGGCAAACCGGCGTTGGCCTGCTGGATTCATTTTGCTGTGATGGGGCTGGCTGTAAATGTTGATATTCTAAAGTTAGAGGCTATTTAACATGAGCCAATTAGGATGGATAGATTTTTCCCCTGACGACCGCAACAAGGTCAGAACGGTTTTAGCTCTGTTGGCTGAAAAAGGAACGCTGGATGAGTTAGGTATTGGGCAGATTCGAGATGCCTTTTCAGATCTTTTATTCCCAGGTATCTCTACCATCCAGACACGAGCAAAATATTTTATCACCGTTCCTCGTATTTTACGGGACTATCAGAATTTAACTTCCTCAAAAAAACGAAGTTATAAAAGCTTACAAAAGTATTTATATGATCGTGAAAATGAAATAGCAAAGATATTAGTATCCGTTCATGATGAAAGTATAAAGGGTATTATTGGTCGTACACGTGTAGAAACCGGTGGAGTTTCACGGCATCCATCAGAAGCTTACTGGAATGGTTTGCGTACATTCTCTTTAGTAAAAACAAAGCTTTCACTTACAGAATTTTGTCATCAGCTAGAAAGGAGTGCTTTTCACATTGGCAGTGCGGAGTCAGACCATAATGAAGACAGCGATGACACTGATTCATTAAAAAGTAAGCAATTGATACAACTTCCAGATCAGGTGCTGAACTGGAACAGTCAAGATAATCTCAAGATCCAGTTATCACATAAAGAGGGAGAGTTCTTAAAAGCTAAAATGTCTGAAACACCAGGCATTGAACTGACTGTAGCGGCACAGTTATTTAAACATCATTTAGTGGATAAGGTATTGGTTGAAAATGCCAACACTGAACTCAGTGCGTTCGATGAATTAACCGGTATTATGCTCATCCATGAAAAAGTAGATAGTGAATGTAAACGGCGACTTCAACTGGCAAGTGAGTTTAGCCTGGCAATTGAAGGTCCCCATATTCGATATAATATTATGCTGGCTAAAAATAATGACTATGAAGATAGCGTTGATAAATATGAGCAGGAATATGAGGAATGGCTGGATGATACTCGATCAAAAAATATCTTTAAAGAAGGCTGTGAAGATGAATGGATAACGGTTTCTGATGAAGTTAATAGAACTATTAAACATTCAACCAGGTCATTTGTTAAACAGTGGTGTGAAGCACTAAGACAAAATGTAAACCACGAACAACTTAATAAAATAGTATCCACACAGGCAATACGAAATAAAGGGGAACGTAGTCTACTAAAACGGAAATTGGCAAATAATCAGTGGATGGGTATAAGGCGATTAGATTTTCGTTGGGGAACGGCAAGAACTATCATTCAGGATATTCAGGATGGGTTGAAACATGCTGACACCTGAATTAGATAGGCTGGATTATGGTGAACAACTAAATCCGCCAGAAGGCTATGAGCTTGACTCTGCTATTGCCACAACTTACAGCCTGGATTTAAACACACTCTTAGCTGTTCCCATTGCACTGTGTTTTAACGATACACTTGATGGTGATATAAAAGGAGAAAAACTAGCGCTATTGGAAGCCATTGGTCAGCTTAAGGGCAGACTTAAAGTGTTTTATCAAAAGGGCAATATTGCCTACCCGCCAAAATATAATCGTTTATATACTTTGCTTGAACCTTGTCTTCACCCTGTAGTACCTGAGGGTGGGGAGTTTTCATCATTTCATCCCAAGTTGTGGTTATTGCGTTTTGTTGAAAGTAACAAGCCCGAAAGGAAAGCTAATGTCGCTTATCGTCTTATTGTTTTATCAAGGAACCTCAGTTTTGATAGAAGTTGGGATGTTGCTCTTTCACTGGATGGTAAAAAAGATAAAGGCAAAGCGGACCCATATAACAACGACTGGATAGACTTTCTTAAACAGTTACTCAGCAGGGATAAAACTTTTATCCCTGCTCAAATAATGAAAAGAGAACTCAATCAACTAGTATGGCAGGCACCGAATAAATTTCATCAAGGTATACAACTACGGGTGGGTGGAGGCTCTTATGGTCGCCCCATAGAAATAAAACAACAGGATAATGATAAACTTTTAGTTGTTTCCCCATTTCTAAAGAGTACTGGTGGGGGAATTAATGCGCTTGACTGGTTAGCAGGTTATATCCCTCAAGGTGGAAAATATCTGTTCAGTCGTGCAGAAGAACTGAATGCGGTTGGAGAACAAAAACTATCTGGCTGGAAATGCTTTGCAATAAACGAAGGTATTGTGAATGCTGAAGAGCGCCTGGAATTAAATGAAGATGTGATTGGGCAACAGGCACAGAATTTACATGCAAAAATAATCATCAATCAGAAAGGGGATATTGCTCATTGGCATTTAGGCTCTGCCAATGCAACAACCGCAGCTTTGGGTGATGTTAACAACAAGCGACCACGAAACACAGAAATGATGGTAAGGATGAAAGGTCATAAGAGTAAAGTTGGAATTGACCTTCTTATGCAGCAGTGGTTAGGTGAAAATCCTGGTAGTAGTTTGTTTGTCGAACATGAGTTTGAAGAAATAGAGTCTGTAGAAACTGATGGTTTAGACAAAATTCTTCGGAAGACTGTACACCAGATAATCAGTGCCAGTTGGAAGCTAGCGTGTACACAGGAACAGCAAGAAAATAAATATACATTGATACTGACTACAGATTTAAAGCTTCCCTTACCTGAAGGAACAAGTGTGAAGATTGGACAGTTGGCTATAAGTGGTGTGCATGTACTAGATAAACAAATGGAATGGCTCGGTGTTGACATAACCAATATATCGGCATTGATTCCCGTGCATATATCACTCAACCGATATGGTGTCTGTGTAGAAAAGCTATTAATTATAGAAGCAGAGATCGAATTGGAAGGAGGGGATAGTCGTCACGAGTACATTCTTAAAAGTATGGTGGATAGTGAAGATAAGCTCCTCAACTATGTGCGTTTGTTGTTACAGGTACACCCTAATAAAAATGACTGGTTATCATCTGATTCTGACGATTCAGATGGTAGTGCATCTTCTCCTATCTTTACAGATTCTCCAATTTTTGAACAATTGCTAATGGCTTCATCACGCCATCCAAAGGTATTAAAACGTATTGAATTATTGTTAAAACGATTAACAGCATCGGGTGTTGCAATACCTGAGGACTTTAGGGTGTTGTGGGTACATTTTGCAAAGGAGATTAAGCGCTGATGTATGTTGAAGCTCAAATGTTACTTGATAAGACACTGGCTTCACTGAAGGATTTTCAGCTTGCTACGGTGAATGCTGTATTACATAGTTATAAAAAGTCTGGTAGCAATAGAATTCTTGTTGCTGATGAAGTAGGTTTAGGCAAGACCATTGTAGCAAAAGGAGTGATAGCAGAATTATTAAAAGAAAAGTTATTACAAGAAAATTATCAGAATAAACCATTGTTACGCGTTACCTATATTTGCTCAAACTTAACCCTTGCAAATGAAAATCGTAAAAAACTTTCTGTGTTTAATGGAGCAGCACAAGAAAAATATGTGCAAGAGCCTTCCTACAGTCGCTTGCTTGAAATTGCTGTTGTTGACCAGCAACCAGGTAAAGTTAACAAGGTACTGGAGGTCTGTTCATTAACTCCTACAACATCATTTACTCTTACCAGAGGGCATGGTAACTGGTATGAACGGTTGATTATTTACTTTGCTTTGACCCATAATATTGAGCTGAATAAACATCAGAGAAAGGTTAGTAAATTTTTCAGTAATAATGTAAATAGATGGAAGGAAGCAAAAAATAGTTTTAAAGAAAATAAAGAACTAGATGAAAATATTGTTGATGCATTTTTAAAGATGCTATCTGATGAAGTTTCTCAAGTTGATAAAGACTTTTGTCATATTGAAAGAGTAACTGGTAGTTGGTTTGACTATCTACTGATGTATTGTCAGGGCGAGCTGAATTTTAATCATGAAATCAGAGTTAGAGCCTGTATTAGAACCCTATTGGCCAGAGCATGTGCTAAACACTTAACCTCAGATTTATTTATTCTGGATGAGTTTCAGCGTTTTAAAATGCTATTAGACTCTAAAGACGGTAATGATGAGTCACTGGTTGCCCGAGAAATATTCAATCATAAAAGAAAAGCTAAGATATTACTGTTATCTGCCACACCTTTTAAGGCTATATCTCAGGTAGAAGATGATGAAAAAGGTAATGCTCATGCCGAAGAGTTAAGTTATTTACTGAGATTTATCAGTAATTCTGATCAGGATATGCTGGATGAATATGAAAAAAACCGGCATGCAGTACAACAACAGATTTTATCACTTAGGGACATGTCTATTTCGGTTTCTTCTCTTTCGGATAAGTATAAAAATGCAATAGAAAATAACTTGAAAAAATATATTTGTAGAACTGAAAGGGTACAGATTAGTGAAAATTATGAGGGTTTATTTGAGGAGTCTAATGGTGAATGTCTAAATGAATTTTCAAATAAAGATATAGACTCTTTTAGAGCAATTGACCATTTAGGGGAAGCATTACAAAAAGTTTCTCATGGTAGGCATCATGGGCAATTGATGGAATTTTATAAAGCCTCTCCATGGCCGCTATCTTTTCTGAGCGGCTATCAATTTAAAAAACAGTTAGATAATTATCGTCAGAATGGTGTTATTAAGGGGCCACTAAGCCGCTCTGATGCGGCCTGGCTTTCACGAACTGCTATTCAGAAATATCAAATTTCTTTGACGAATGCGCCACTTGCAAAAATCCGAGCATTGGTGAAAAAAATATTTGAAGGTGCAAGTGAAGAATTACTGTGGGTACCACCCTCATTTCCTCACTACCCGTTACAGGGTAGTTTTGAAAATCAGGGAGACTTTAGTAAGACGCTTTTATTTTCCTCTTGGGCAATGGTGCCACGGGCATTAAGTGGTCTAATTTCATATGAAGCTGAAAGGAGACTGTTATTAAACCGCAAGGGTGTAAAAAAAGAATATTATAAAAAAGCAACGCATAGCTCAAAAATCAAGTTTGATGGTAAGGCAAGCCTTGCTGGTTGGTCTTTGGTTTATCCTTCAAAAATAATGCTGGATATGCCTTTAAGCTGTAATACTAGTTCATTTAATGAATTACTTAAAGAACGGACTGTAAAATTCGAGCAACGTTTAGAAAATCTGAAAAAGCACCAAGGTGGATCAAATGCCGGACAGCGTTGGTATGCTCTTTCTCCTATGTTGTTAGATATGGATGCAGGATATGACAAGTATGTAAAAGATTGGCTTTATAACGTTCTCGAAAGTGCAAACAGGGATAACGAAACATACGGAAGAAAGGAGCATTTAAAACAGCTAACTGATTACATCATTTCAGATGAAATATTGTCTCTGGGGCCTATTCCACAAGATCTTGCAGAATACCTGGCTGTTTTATCCATCGCAGGACCTGCTGTAGCTATTTCACGAACATTGAAACGTAACTGGCCTGGTGAATCAACTTTGGATATTGCGGCTGTAGCATCTGATGCGGCCTTTTCGGTAGTCGCTATGTTTAATAAAATTGAAGCTGAAAGGATATTAGATAAACACAGACGCCATCCGAAATACTTTTATGCAATTGTTCAGTATTGTGCAGAGGGTGGTTTTCAGGCTGTTATTGACGAATATGGTCATTTATTGAAAGATGCAGGCATGTCAATGGAAGAAACTACAGAGCATCTGACGAATGTTATGGGGATTAGAACCAGCTCTGTGGCCTGCCAGTTTCGAGAGGATAAACGTAAAACAAGCCAGCGCACTACAGGCAAAACAGATAAAGACGGTCAAGTGGAAAACAAACATAGTTTACGTTGTCATTATGCTGTTCCTCTAGGCAACCAGAAAACATCGGATGAGAAGGGTGTTCAACGTGTGAGTAGTGTTCGTGATGCATTTAATTCTCCATTCAGGCCCTTTATGCTTAATTCAACTTCAATTGGACAGGAAGGGCTAGACTTTCACTGGTATTGCCATCGTGTCGTGCATTGGAACTTGCCTGGAAATCCTATTGATATTGAGCAGCGAGAAGGACGTGTAAATCGTTATAAGTCACTCGTTGTTCGAAAACGTGTAGCTCAGCAATATCGGCAGTATGTAAACCAGAATGGTCATGACCCCTGGGTTCAACTTTTTCAAAAAGCTGATGAGATTACAAAAGAAAATGGGCGTACAAGCGACTTAATTCCTTTTTGGCATATACCTGAGGGTGATGCCAAAATTGAACGCTTTGTCCCTATGATGCCTATGAGCAAAGATGTCACAAGGTTTACTAATGCTTTGGAAATTCTTTCTTTATATCGTTTGGCATTTGGGCAACCTAGACAGGAAGAACTGTTAGATAATTTACTAAAACGTAATTTTACGACTGAAGAAATTGAAATTATAAAAAAGGCTTTAGTTATCAACTTATCACCATTGATTCATAGTAAATCACAATGATTTTGATGGCGATATTTAAGCCAGGTTGTTTTAAATGATGCTGAAATATTTGTTCGAAATAACTGCCTGTTGATTTACATTGAATATTGAGCGCTCTCCAAATTACGGCTTATACTTTACTTTTCTAATTATTGTAAATAAGGATCTTTTGACAAGGTTTCATATAAAATTTCAAGTGCTCCTATAGCATCTTTACAAGCACCTTTGTATTCATCAACCACCATTTCCACTATATGTTTAGTTTTGTTGAGGTTTTCATATTCCGTGAGGTGTTCTTCTTCTAGGTTTTCAATTGTACATATTTCATTTTCAATATCGTTTATATGGTTTTCTAAAATGGGGTCAGTTAAATATAGGTCATTAGTAAAATCAATGAAAATGATTTCTAAATCACTTAAACCTTCATTTATAGCTTCATCAAAACTGTACTCATCACTATTCTCATCTTTTTTATATTGAATAAATTCTGGTGAAGCATCACAAAATCCTTTTAAGATGTCACAAATAGAGTATGCTTCTTCAACCCAATCTATCTTATCTTCCTCAAAATAATATTTTAAGCTGTCAACTTGTTCTAATGCCTCATCAACTTTTCTAACAAGTTGGCATAATGTTTGGAGGTGTTTTTTTAACGAACGTTGCTTCAATATTTCAATATGCTGATGTTTTTGTTTGTTTAAAAAATTATCATCATCATTTGGCATTTAACATATTCCTAATATAGGGGTATAGGTAATGACAAATGACCTATATATTATAGAGGTCATTATGTATTTTTTAATTATAGTATAACTAAATATTTTCTTGTACTAGACTAAGCGGCGTATTTTTCAAGTTCGCGTAAGCTAATTATTCGGTTATATTATGTTGAATTGTATTGAAAATTGTCCGCCTGATTTGCGTCTCGTCTAATTACTTTGTCAGTCTCGCTACAGGGCATCCACTTTTATCGAGAGGTCATGAAATATGCAAGTGACCCCGTTATTGGGGTCAAAATTTAAAGCAAATTAACATGATAGCGTCATATCCCGATATAGCTGAATTTAATCAGAGTTTTGTGCAAAAGGCTGTAACGTTATATCTTGCTACCCAAGACAGTAAGAGCCACTTGTTGGCTGCCCTGAAGATATTCTTCAAGGGATGAAATAGTCTTCAAATTTTCAATTGTCATAATCGTTCTCATGCTGTGATTATGAGCTATTTGAGCCACATTTCATATTGGACAAGTATTGAAGTACTCAGATGAGATTATTCACGAAAGAATAATAGTACCCAAATTCTGGTCATTCTGAGTCTTGAATTTTTAGCAGGTATTTATTGCTCTTCGTCCAATTTAGGTAAAACCTATTGCTCGTTTCCTGCCAACTTCTTTCATGGCGCATTCATCCTCCAGGCATTGAATTAATTTTGAATGTGATTTAATAGGATTAAAACGGTGTTGCCGAGTAATCAATGCAAAATCACCGGGTGTTAATATATCCATAGCGGTAATAGAATGTTGTTGTATAGCGGCAGGCTTTTTCAATCCTAATGATTGGCAGTGATGCTTATAAAGTTTCCAGGCTTGATCAGGTTTTAGATAATCAAATAAAAGTTTCAGGTCAAATCGGCGAAGTGCAGCCTGATCTAAATTGTTAACTAAATTTGTGGTTGCTACAAATATTCCTGAGTAACTCTCCATTTGGGTCAAAAGTTCATTCACTTGAGTGACTTCCCATGTTTGTTTAGCACCACGCCTATCCTGTAAAAAACTGTCAACTTCATCCAGTAATAAAATAGCTTTATCCTGTTCAGCTGCACGGAATGCAGCGGCCAGGTTTTGTTCCATTTCACCCACATATTTGGACAGTAAGTCTGACGCTTTCTTTACGTGTAATGGCAATTCCAGGTATTTTGCTAACCAATGAACGTAGGCTGACTTACCCGTGCCCGAAGGCCCGTATAGGCAAAATGTTCCGCTACCGGATGATTTAATACCTTTAGCAATAGAGGTGAGGTTTGAATCTGTATTGACAATATTAGGATCGTAATAATCGGGTAGCTCTCCTGTCTTATTAAATAATATTGCCTTATGACCTTGAGCAAGCAGGGTGTTATTGATCAGCTGTTCCATGGAATCATTTGTTTCCTCACCTGTTAACAGAGGTCGTATAGATTTAATGACGGATGATGCTCTGGACACAATGGCGGGAGCCAGTTGTTCTGAATCGGCCATCCGGGTTATTGATGATTCACTTAATATGCCTTCACTTTGATCCCTGAGAATGCGCTCTCTCTGTTTTCGTGATGGAATGGGAAGCTCAAAGGTTAGATCGAACCGACGAATAAATGCAGGGTCCATACAACGATGATCATTAGATAACCAGATGGTTGGCACATTGTTGTTTTCCAGTGTTCTGTTAATCCAGCTTTTTGAGTTGTTATTTTGATTTTTGAGGGAAAAAAGATTGCTGAAAGAAACTTGAGATCTTCCGAATATATCTTCAACTTCATCAAATAAAAGTAGAGCCTTCTGTTTTTTTAAAATGGATTGGCAGGCTTGAAAAGCCCGTAATCTTGAACGGGTGTCTAGCGTATCTCCATCTTCATCTTCACAACTGACTTCGTATAAGGTGACGCCACAATCCTTAGCTAGTAATCGCACTAGCTCAGTTTTCCCCACACCAGGCGCACCATAAATAAAAATATTAACGCCTTTTCGTTCAGTTGAAAGTGCAACTTTTAAATAAGGTCGCAATAGCCTGAGAAAATTACCGATATGGCTGAAGTCTTTGAGTTTTAATGTGGATGGAACGGTGGGAAGAATCAGATCTTTGAATAAGTCAAGAGGATTGGTTTCTTTAGATAGCATACGTTCAGCAAATTTATCAGAAAGAAGATCCATTTTGCTTTTCATGGTATGAATCCGTGAATCAATAGTTAATAATCCAGTTGTCTGAAGCTTTCCTTTACTGGAAAGGGCGTGTTGTACAGACATGATAGGTTCATCAAGCAGAACAGAAATTGCTCTTGATAACTGGTTAAGAGATAGCTCATTCAACAAATCAGTAGCTTCTTCCAGAATACTGCTAGTATGTAAGAGGACTGTGAATTCCAGTATGTGACATTCAGTTTTTGTCAGCCCAATAATTTGAGCAAGTTGTTGGCTATTATGCTGTAGTTCTTTGGTAGGCAGTACTTCTTCAGACATCGCCTCGGCTACCTGGTGTGTTTTTTGTATGACTTTCAGTACCTGTTTTCGGGTAAGGTTTATTCCATCATCTTTTTCTAATTTTTCGTCCAGCCATAGATCTATACCAATGAGATTTGCAATTTTATCGTCACTAAAGCTAATTTCATTTGTACGATCTAATTCAATGAAAGGTTTATGAGCACCAAGTTTAGTTAGTAGCCTGAGTGAATACAGTTTTATTAATTCTAGATCTGATATATCACCTAAAAAATCAGAAGGTTTTCTTTTTTTGAGTCTAAAACGTCTTTGCATAATGATCTCCAGAAAGTATGGTCATTATATGGAATAGTAGCGACACAATTAGTCGCAGAGAGCTTGGGTGTTACTTACTGAAATACATTGATACTTTGTTATTGCCCATATTTTGAAACTGTTTTGCCTATATATCAGTCTGAGTTAAGGTTATAGGGATTCTTGCCTTTTGGTTAAATTTGAAAAAAATATCACTGACTCCTTACACCACATAAGAGGCAAATTGAATATCATCCAAGTGTGAAAATTTTCTGATTCTATCGTTAAATTAATTTAACCCCAATGCCAGATTTTCCTTGTTTCCCCATATTGATTACTTCCAGGACTTTAGATTTTTTGCCAGACGTTTATCGTCGTCAATTAGTTTTGCCTGGTGGGGAGGAAAATCATGCCAATCCCACAAAATGATATTCAGTCCATCCTCCGGAGCATTTTTTGCGTAGGAAGGTACGATAATACCTGCAATACCAGAAGCAATTAGGTGATTAGCCATTATCCAGGTGGGGGGTGTTTGTTTTCTGGCGACAATTAATTCCCATGTGCATGCCATTTCTGACAAAGTGATACCAGCTTTATTACGTTGCTTTTGATCCAATAGGTTCATAATGTTTTTACAATTCAATTCGTAAGCACATAGCGTCAGGGGTTGTGGGCGGTGGGGGAATCCCTGGTTGTATTCAGCCAAAGCAGTTGGAGCAGTCAGAGATAAATATAAGGTTGATATTCCTTTTGGATTAAACCGGCCTCCTCGTAATTTTGCGCCATCACCTGAAGTAGGTGAAAATGACCAATAAGGATTGTGTGCTCGATAGCCAAGCCCTTTAAACAGCACTAGGCATATCCACCTTCAGCGATGCGCCCAATGTATTCCAGAACTGACTCAGCCATTCCTCGTTTCACCAAATCTTCAGCAGTGAGGTCTCCAAAACTCGGAATTGGCTCTGAGCGAAACCATGCATAAGCCTGCATAGGTGTGCCACACCATAGCAGGGCGCGATTCAGGATCAATACAATATCTCGTAATCTTTTCTGTGACGTTTTCGAGCGAAACCGGTTTTGTTTAGAAACCGTATCCGGGGATAATCCTGACAATGATGCAATTTCTTTTAATGTGGTATGAAATAGTTCGGCAACTGCTCCTGGGCTGACAATGCCTGATTTATCAATCAAATTTTCGGTCAATGAGTTCATTGTGTCGCCTTATATGCCTGTTAATTGGTACGTATTATATGGCAATACCCATTTTTTGTCTAATTAAGTGGTGTTCAGACATTGCTTGATCTTGCATTGAGAGTGGGTGTTTCGAAGTGATAAGCAGGTGTTACTCGCATAACGCACCGTTGTGCTCGAATACACTGAGTTACCGACTTATTTACTGTTGCCAGATACCCATAAACTGCTGGACGAAACCCGAAAGATAATGGCGATTGATGATCAGTACTCTCTGGTATACCGGGGCATGCATAAGTGAGTGTCTGTTGCTACCCTCTGCTGAATTTACGCTGGACTCGGCACAGCCCTTTGTTAATCCATACCCTGAAATTGTGTGGTCAACTGAAAATATCGGGACTCTGTAAACTGCACTCGGTACTGATTTCGGAATTCACCAAATCCCCCGTCACAGTCGTTCCTGACAACTGTTAGGTTGATCGTAGTTTCGCGGTGACACAGTCATGGAGTAAACCCCTTCACTGGCAGAGTCGCGCAATTGTAGCCCCTTCATTCCTGCGGGTGCTATGCTTCTTAAGCCTTCATTCTTTATGTTGATGGCGGCATTGATGTCTCGGTCATGAACTGCCTGGCATTGTGGGCATGTCCATTCTCGAATCTTTAAAGGCATTTTATCAGCCTTATAATCACAACCGGGCGTTGAACACAATTTACTGGATGGATAGTACCTGTCTACTTTGATTAAGGTTCTTCCGTACCAGTCTGCTTTGTATTCTAACTGCCTCGCTATTTCACCAAACGATACATCCAGGATGGATCTATTTAGTCCGGACTTCTGTTTAACCATCTTGCCCGGCTTTTCTTTATTGCCTTTACTGCTGGCGGTCATACCCTTTACATTCAGATCCTCTAAAACAATCACTTGGTTTTCGTTAATTATTTTAGTCGTGACCTGATGACAATATTCACGTCTGCAATCTGCAATCCTTGCGTGTAATTTTCCTATTCTTAATCTAGTTTTAGCTCTTCTATTCGAATCTTTTTGTTGTCTGGCCAGTCGTTGTTGAAGTTTTTTCAGTTGATATTTTCGCTTTAACAGGTGCCTTGGATTAGGCACTTCATACCCATCACTTAAGGTCATGCTGGTTAAGGTGCCCAGATCAATGCCTGCGGCTTTTTCAACCGGTGGTTTAGTCTGTATGGCTTCTTCTATGCCCATCGACACAAAGTATCGGCCGGCAGTGTCCAGACTGACGGTCACCATTTTAGGAATGCCAATCGGGTTTCTTGACCATGTGATCTTCACTTTCCCTAATCCGGGAATTTTTAATAAACTACCAGCCCGGTAATTATTCATGACTACACGTTGATCCATCTGGAATCGAATGCTTTGTTGTCGATGGCGAGATTTGAACTTGGGGTAACCAGTTTCTTTTTCTTTGAAGAATTTTTTAAACGCTTTGTCCTGATCTCTAAGGCATTGGGTGGCTATTGAAGATGGGATTTCTTTTAGCCAGCTATACGGTTCAAATTTCTTCAACCAGGTTAATTCTCTACTGTAATCAACACCGGTAACGGATTCTTTATTTTCTTTATAAAAATTTGAACGCCAGGCCAAGCAGGTATTCCAGACAAATCGCTTTGCCCCGAAGTATTGAGTTAACAATTTCTTCTGGGTTTTGTTGGGGTAAAAACGAAATCTGTAGGACTTTTGCTTCATTCAGCTATTATAACGCACTGAGAACATATTGAGAAACATGGCGAAATATTTGGTTCAGTCATACATTCTACCTGCGTTCCTCTGCTACATTGCTTTACGCATCCGTCTCAGCGGGGTTGGCGGCTTCCTTGCCTTCTTCAAGGAGAAGACATGAATAATTTTTGTTACGCAGAATGACCCTAGTTTTCAAAGTGTTGTTTTTTCAAATGCTATCGACCACGGCTTTAGCACTATCTGTGGAACCTGATAGTGTCTTTGTCCGAATCATTGATACGGGGCCTGGTCTTGCAGAGCTCATCGTGCTACCAGATAATCAGTATATTATTTATGACACCGGTCACTGGAATGCCGAACGCCTGGTGATGGGCAGGGTGCGTGAATTAATACCGGAGTGCTCTGTTATTGAGTTACTGGTACAGAGTCACAGTGATGCCGACCACGTGTCCAGTACTGAACATATCCTTGAGCGTTATCACGTCAAACGTGTTTTGCGTACAGGCCTGGAAAGGCAAACCACTACATAGTGCAAAAACAAAATACTTCAAAAAATCAGATTTTTGACAGCAACTGAACCATTACATCATGAACATCCAGTGAATCTATCCATTCCTTTGGAATTTCATTAGCACCTTTCCATGCACCGTATATTTGCCCCGCAATAGAAGCTGTAGAATCTGAATCACCAGTATGGTTAGCGGCAATTTGAATTACCTCTGGATAGCTACATCCCCTTAATGCAGAGAAAAGTCCTATTCCAAGAGCTTCCTCTGCAATCCATCCTTGGCCGAGCGCCTCTATAGCAGTGAGAGGCTTCATTTTTGAGTTTGCAAAGCTTATGGCCTGATCAATCTTTGCCATCGTTTCACTATGATTCGGATAGCTTTGCAGAATACTTTTCGTTTCCTCTATCGCATTTTGTAATTCTTTTCCCTGCATAAGGAAAAATATCATTACTGCCAACGATCCTGCTGAAAGGTATCCCGTTGGATGGGTATGAGTAATCGCGGCTGCACGCATGGCCAGTTCAAACGCCTGATCGGCATTCCATTTCTCCGGATACAGTCCAAGTGGTGCAACCCGCATGACACCACCACAACCCTTGTTGTCATTGATCGGTGTTTCTGGCGTGCCCGATCCGCCCGCAGCCATGCTGCTCATACAGCAATTGCCTGGGGCACGCATCACTTGCAGTACTTTGTTGCGGCCAATGGCTCCGGTGTAATTGAAATGCTCTGAGTGCTCTCGCTGGGTGTGGTACCAGTCGAGATACGCCATGCGAACGCGCTCGATTAGGTCGCTCGTGGAAGTCCTGGCATCACAGCTGCTGACAGCCTCCAGCGTAAACAGTGTCATCTGGGTGTCGTCGGATACGACCAGTTTTCCGTCGTGAAAAACTGGCTGTTGCAATCCAGTTTCTCCATAGTTATTTTGAATTGCTGTAATACTGCTGAATTCAATTTCATAACCAAAAGCATCCCCGATAGCCCCGCCAAAAAGACAAGCTTCACGTTTTTCTTGCAACAGCGGAGCATCAATCATGAAAGCCAGCCTTTTTGCCTGACATATTTTTCTTGAGCCTTTGTTTCTATTGCCCCCGGTCTTGATTGCCTTACTCTATCAATGGCTTCATCGGGTTCGATGCCTAACTCGACTAACAAGCGGGCTGCTATCGTACCTGAACGACCCAGACCACCGAGGCAATGCACGACAATTGACTGCCCATTATTGAGAAAGCTGATTAATTGTTGTCCTGCCATTTTCCAGGCCTGTTCAAATGCAGGGCCAGGTATCTCCACATCTTTGATTGGCAGAAAAAACCAGTCCAGTTCATGTGATTTTGTCATTGATTCCATATGGGCTTTGGGCACGCCGTAATAAGTCAGTTCTTGTTCTTCCATTAAGGTGACTAGGGCGGCATAACCGCTGCTTTTTATGGCTGCTATATCTGTTTCAAGGTCACGATCCCATGACCCAGTCATCGCGTGGTTTTGTTTTTTTCCAGGGCAAAAAGTTAGGCCGATTTTACCTTTTTGATCATCAATACGGACCCAGTCGATTCTGAGGGGGTGTGATTTGGACGTTTTCATATTGGAGTTTTCAGAAATAGAGGCATTGTTAGTGTTGTTAGTTTTTCCAGCTTTCGCATAGTTTGGGTGTACTAACTGATGTATTTTACCCGGATTTTCATTAGAATGTTTCTTATTTAATTTAAAGCAACCACCTTCCGGCTATCCCCATATTATTCTCATTTCATTGCTGTAGGAAACAGTGAGGTGTTAGCTGCTTTCCAGTCAGATTAGTTGGGGTCTACAGGAGATGGACTGTTAAGTTAACCTCGTAGGAGCGACCCATGTGGCTTATTACCAACTTCGGATTTTTCAGCATCGTTGAGAAGCCCAACGACAAGGGGGGTATAACGTTAACTGTGCGGTCGCGCGTGAAGGCGGATCTTCTAGCGTTGCGCGACCGCTACTTGCCCGAGATGGGTGAGATTGTTGCTAATGTGGGAACAGACTACCAATACCGGGCGAAGGTCTCCCGCAATGCTCTCGCGAATGCGAACGCTCGAATCATGCATGATATTGACTACAGCAACTTCAAGAACTCGGTGGCAGAGCAGCAAGGCCTCGATCGGTCTCACGTTTACAGCGGTGTGTGGAACGTTCTCTATGAACTTCAGGAAATCTACAACGAGCCTTCCCTCAGCGAGTTGCAACCAACCGGTACTCCGGTTGCTGCCGAAACCTCATACGGAGGTGTGCTGTTTGACAACGATGGTCGCGTCTTGTTGCGTGAGCAGTCGGGGCATTTCGATGGTTATGTGTGGACCTTCCCCAAGGGTCGCCCCGAAGGTGCAAAGACCGCTGAAGAGACGGCATTACGGGAAGTGCTAGAAGAAACAGGCTACCACGCCGAAATTGTGCAGAGCATCCCCGGTAGTTTCGCTGGTGGTACCGGAAATAATACTTATTTTGTCATGAAGCCGATAGGAGCTCCGGCAAAGACAAATTCGGAAACCCAATCGATCCGCTGGGCGACTCCCGAAGAAGCCAAAGAGCTAATTAAGCAGACCACAAATGCCATCGGTAGAAAACGAGATCTGAATGTGTTGGACTCAGCCTTAACGGCTAGGGGCGACTCAGAAAATCACTGCCCAAGCAGACACGTCGAAGGGTTTAAAATTGAAGAACGAGCAACGATTTTCGACTTCCTAAATACAGAACTGTCTATTGATGAACTCAAAACAGCCCTTAAAGTTATTCGAGAATTCGAGAACGGCGAATCATTCTATGAACAACTCGACAATACTTTTTGGCCTTGGATAAAACTAGGCCAGCTTCGAGAGTTCCTTGAGTACCTAGTCGAGGGCAAAGAGCTTCAAGCAAGTACATTATGGTTCTCCCCCGACTTTCCGTACACCTCAAAAAGAGTGGATAATATGAATCTACTAAGAGGTCACGATGAAAAGAAGAAAGTACACACAGGAATACAAACAAGAAGCTGTTCAGCTGGTTAAACAATCTGATACACCCATTTCCGAGATTGCCCGAAATCTTGGTATCAATGACAATGTTCTTCGGCGATGGGTCAAGGAGCAGGCAGACCCCAATAAAAGATCATTTCCTGGTCATGGCCATGCTAGAGATGAAGAAATTGCCCAGCTTAAAAAAGAATTATCTCAAGTCAAAAAGGAACGTGATTTTTTAAGAGAAGCGGCAACGTACTTCGCAAAGGAATCAAAGTGAGATTCCAATCGATTGAACGTTGTCGCGATAACTTTCCAATACGGATGATGTGCCGGTTATTAAAAGTATCTCGCAGTGGTTACTACGAATGGAGATCCAGAAAGCCGAGTATTCGCCAGCAAGATAATGATCGACTACTACAAAAGATAATTGATATTCATGATGATAGTGACGGTGTGTTTGGAAGCCCTCGTATTCATGATGAATTACGGCTTAAGGGTGAAACTTGCAGTATTAACCGTGTAGCCCGACTGATGCATCGAAACACTATTACTGGCATTCCTTCTAAAAAACAATGGCGTAAGCGTAAATCGAGTGAACGCCCTGGTGATATTAAGAATCACCTCAAAAGGGATTTTGGTGCCACGGAAGAAAATACCAAGTGGGTGACTGATATTACTTACCTTCGTACGGGTGAAGGCTGGCTCTATCTGGCCGTGATTATTGACTTATATGATGGTCAGGTTATTGGTTGGTCTATGAGCTCCAGAATGAAAAAACAACTTGTCATACAGGCAGTATTAATGGCCCTTTGGCGTAAACAGGATAAAGCTTCTGTCATTTTACATTCGGACAGAGGTTCTCAATATACCAGTCATGAATACCAGCAATTTTTAAAGGATCATCATATTGTCAGTAGCATGAGTGCAGTCGGTAGCTGTTATGACAATGCCGCTGCTGAAAGCTTCTTTGGTGTATTGAAGCGAGAAAGAGTTAACCGTCGTCACTATGTGACTCGAGCAGAAGCCAGGGCTGATGTATTTGAATATATAGAAATATTTTACAATCCACGAAAACGACGTATGCTAGGTAAAACCGATCAAACTGCTCTTAACTGAGTGTCCGGGATATCGGGGGAGAACCATTATCTTTACTTAAACAAAACGGCATGCCTTTGCCTAAGATTAAGAAAAAGTGACAATACAATTAACTCAATCACCAACGGACAATGGGGTCGCGTCTTGCCTTTTGCCTCTACTGAGAATCATTAATATTGTTAATGGCGGTTTTGAGTCAATGATGATCATTCGCTGTCACTTGATCTGACACCCCTGAATGACCGGTTGTTTGACTTAACGGACTAATTGTCTAATCTGGTCGAATTCATGTTTTGGATGAGTCATATCAAGTATGAGCCACTACGCAATATTAGCTGAAATATCTTCTTCTTAGGTATTCAATATAATCTTGATTCACTCTATCGCTTTCATCTAGTGTGCGAAATAATTTTTGGTAGTTTATTGCCTTAAATCGGAGTTCATCGCCTACCACTTCGGCAAACCTGTTAACTTCGTTTTTGTGTATCCTTGATTCATGTCCATCAGGCCAATCGTAATATATGTAGTACAGAGAGAATCTTCCCTCAAGTTGTGTAGCCATACCCAATACATGTTTCAATAACTGAGGAGCATCTAAATAGCGAAAATCCTCAATTCCATTAAATATAGCTTCTGCCATTTCTTGTGATTTAACTAAACCAAAATTACCCCATAGGTGTTCACCATCTGGAAAGTATTTCTCATTGAAAGAGCCTTTGCTTTTCGATTTTGGAGTCAGCCACTCACTAAATTTACTTTCAATTCCAACTATATGACCCGTTGATAATTTTAGAGCTATATCTAGATTTGGAGGGATACCTTTTAAACCAGTTGAAAACTGTTCTTCAAAAGAGATGGCGTCTATTGTATCCACTATCCCTAATGCTGATTGCAGAATTGAAGTGTCTTCATCTACCCAACTATCAAATACATTAACTGCCAGGGCAGATGAAGAGTGGAGAGCCCGCATTTTTGCGGGACGAGATGATGTATCGATGAGTTCAGAACCGCTACCATTGTTGAATGCAATGGTGGTACGAGAAGAAAGCGGCTTCATTAAATTTAATCCAATGTTATCAACATAGCCACGTGAATCAGGGTTAAGCCCTACCGATTCTGCCCAAGTCTTCTGTTGTTGAATCAACTCAGTTCTTGTTGTCATTTCTCATCCTCATTTTCTGTCATCCTAAATTAACATTGTATCTAGCGTAGTCAGCAATTACCCACCCATTTTTCGAGTTGTGATAGATTGATATATTCCAATGCGAAAAGTGAATATCTGTTTTTATAAGACATAATAAAATCTTACATCTTACAATTAAATCCATAATAACAATGGGTTGGATTCAGGATTTTTCTAATGACTTACGAAACATCTTTGTTAATAAAAATTATAACAAATTCATTAATTAAAAATTATCATCAATTTCCCTTAGACCTTGAATCTCAGTTACCAGAATGCAGCCTAAAAAAGTTGACTTACCATACTGGTGATAAAGAACCAGAATGGCTTACTACTAAGGAAACTTTACACCAGTTCATAAATGGAGTCACTAAGATGGACTGCTTTACCTACCGTGCTGTCAATCAGGTCGATAACGAACTTATTTATTGGAATGCATTGCATCAGCCTTTTGATGACTTCAAACAGACTGGTACGGTTATTTATCAGACTGATGCACCCTACCCTACGGCTGACATGATTACTGCTTGGTGCAAAAGACAGGTTTCATAAAAATGTTCTCCTGGAAATCTAAAAAAAAACAGTCTCAGAATTAAACCACCGAAAACTCCCCATTCTATCTGCACAAGAGCTTATCGGGCTTTTGGGTCTCGGTAACAAAATTAAATCAATAGAACGCATTACCAGCGTTGGATCAGAATATTTTAACGAACTATACAGGCCTGCAATTGAGCTGTTTATTGAGTCTGTGCAGTTAGCTCCAGCTTCTACAGCTCATCACCACGCCGGTCCAGGTGGATTAGCAACCCATACAGTTGATGTTATAGAAAGATCGTTGAGGCAACGCAAATCATTTGAACTCCCATTAAATGCTGACTCAGAAATTGTGTTTCAACAAGAACACTTCTGGACTTATTCGATTTTCATTGGAGCATTGCTACATGATATTGGTAAAATGACTACAAGCACGTTAATCGTGCTAAACAATGGAAAAACCTGGAACCCGCATCAAAGTAGTCTATTAAAATCTGGAGCAAATTCTTACCATATCCGTTTTGATCAACATCCCTATAAATATCATACCCAGATAGCGAATAGCTTTTTTCATTTAATCCCAGAAAAAGGTAGAGGTTGGCTTGCTCAATACCCCGATATTTTTTCAGAACTGTGTGCCTGGCTTTACGGTGATTACTATGAATTCGGCATGATTGGTCAGATTATCCGTTTTGCAGATGGCCAATCGGTTGCAGCAAATCTTAAAATTGGGGGTGAACAGATCCGGTTCATCAATGCCCCAGAAATACCATTGATTGAGAAACTGATGACTGCCCTTCGAGAACTGTTGCAATCTGGCACACTAAAAATCAATGGAGCTGAAGGATCATCAGGATGGTGTATAGGTTCTTTTACTTATCTTGTCTGTGGAACCGTGGCAGATAAGGTACGCAGCTACCTGAATAAATTAGGGTCTACTGATATCCCTGGTGACAATACTCGTCTATTTGATACATGGCAGGAACATGGCTATGCCATCAGCAATCAGAGTGATGCCGCAATATGGTTAATCAAAATTAACGATCATTTCAAATTAACCGTATTAAAATTTGAGACCAATAGATTGTTTCACCCAAGCAAACAACCGGGAGAATTTCAGGGACAAATATCAGTTATCGAAAATAATCAAAGTGTTGCTCAACACAATAGTCAAGCTAACAAGTCGGTTACTGAGACAAAACTCCAGCATCAAGCTGCTGAACCAACAATCCAAGTTGATTCTATTAAAGGATCTGAGACAAAAGTTAACTGTGAAGTAAAAGCTGAACCAGATACGGACCTGAAAACTGTTACAACGCTATCTGAAACAGAATATTCAGGAGCTGCGGCAGATTTGGTCACAAGTGGCCGTGAGAATGACCTCGAAAAAGATATTTACATAGATGAAGCCGGTGGAAACAGAGAACTGAATCAAAGCGAAGAAGATAAACAAAGTTCGACTCTTAAATACCAGAAACCAAGTAAGCTTCCTGAAGATTTAAAACTGGAAGATCCTGACATAGCCAAACATTTTATTACCTGGATAAAAGAAGGTCTTCAGGAGAGAAAAATCCAGATCAATAACTCAAAGGCACTGGTGCATGTTGCAAAAGAAGGGGCTTTGATCGTCACTCCTATAGCCTTCAAGAAGTTTATCTGGGAGAACAAACTTAATGTAGGTAGCAGTAATATAAATAAACAGATGACACGGATTCAAGATCGTTTGAAG
>Ga0233431_1002170_pt1 | contig 28901 bp, 23 predicted proteins | sample SI_118_April2016_FD_179867 | JGI IMG/M metagenome (GOLD analysis project Ga0233431, IMG submission 179867) | Seawater microbial communities from Saanich Inlet, British Columbia, Canada - SI_118_April2016_200_MG | ecosystem: Environmental > Aquatic > Marine > Inlet | place: Canada: British...
CGTATTGCCGGACATAGAAGTACTGATTGTTGGCACTGGTGAAGAACGTATTGGCTGAGATGCGGGGGACAGACTGGGTCATCAAGATTTCGCGATACATCCGTTGTGCAGCATTCTTGGACGCGGGCATGGCCCAGTTATAGACACCGAATGTGACGAAACTTAGTCCGATTGAGGCAATGATCAGTGGCAAGAGGACCCTGCGTAGGGATACGCCAATAGACTCAAGGGCCATAATCTCTCTATCGTGGTCCATTCGACCCAATCCTAGGAACACGGCGAACAGGGCTGACATAGGAATTGCCCAGGTGATCAACTCGGGCATCCATAAGATGAGCAACTTGAGTAGCTGGGCGACACCGATTCCTCGGTCGACCATCAGTTCAGACAAGTTAAGTATGAGGTTGAGCACAATGAACAGGGAGAGTCCGGCCAGGGCAAGAAAGAACGGCCCCACCATTTGGCGCAGTAGATAGCGATCACATCGACGAAGGCTCATGACGCATCAGTGTACTGAACTGTCCGAGGTTCAAACCAGGGCATCTGTCACATTGCGAAAGATCGGTTCCCAACAGCGATGGATCGTCGTTTTCGAATGAAGTATAGTCACCGCGAACTATGGAAACGTGTGTTTGTATTGAAACTTGGGGCTGCCAGATGAACCTTCATCAGTCGGAGGTCATTGCTGGTGTGCTTGCTGCAGCGGGCTATGAAATTGTCGACTCCTTGGAACAAGCAGATGTTGTGATCTTCAATGGATGCATGGTGCGGCAAATGGCTGAGGAGAAAGTCTTTGGCCGAATTGGCGCTGTTGCCGATGAGAAGCGGAAACGTCCTGTATTGCTTGGTTTGGGCGGATGCATGGGGCAAATACACGGTGACGCGCTCATCAAGAGGGTTGAGTCGATTGACTTTGTGTTCGGGTCCAGTGGACACCAGTCATTGCCTGCACTAATCGAACAAGCTCAAGGCCGTCGGCTAGCAGAGTTGGCTGAGCCGGTGTTCGACCTGGAATCGGCTGTCCAACGACACAGCGCTGTAACAGGAATGGTGACGATTACTGAAGGTTGTTCGAATTTCTGCAGCTACTGCATTGTTCCCTATGCACGAGGCCCCATGCGTAGTCGCCCTCGCGATCTTATTCTCAAGGATGTTGAGCAACTCTGTAAGACAGGCTACAAGGAGGTTCTGCTCCTTGGACAAAACGTGAACTCCTATGGTACAGATCAAGCGGGGTTTGGAAGCTTTGCCGAGCTGCTGACTCGGGTTGCCGCTACGGGTATTCGGCGTGTCCGATTCACGACCTCACACCCGAAGGACATCTCTGAGACCATCTACCGTGTCATGGAACATGAATCCAATGTCTGTCACCATCTGCATCTGGCGTGCCAATCGGGATCAGACGATATGCTCCGTGCCATGAATCGCAAATACGATCGCGATCACTACATCTCGATGATCGATTTGGGACGGGAAATCATGCCTGATCTCAATATCTCTACAGACCTCATTGTCGGATTCCCAGGAGAAACAGACGCAGATTTTGAAGCCACAATGACGCTCATGGAACGCATTCGGTTCGGCACGGTCTTTGTTGCCAAGTATTCACCCCGACCGTTGACGCACAGTGCAGAGCTGCCTGACGATGTTCCTGCATCCATCAAGGAAGAGAGACTGGAACGCGTGCTTGCCCGACAACGAATCATTGCTCTGGAAGAGAACAATCGCTTTATCGGACAGGATCTCGAAGTGCTTGTTGAGGGTGTGAGTCGAAAGGGTGTGTTGTATGGACGGGCAAATGATCATCGAACAGTCATGTGTCACGGAGACGTAGAAATGGGTGAGTTCGTCACAGTTCGAGTTGATGCGACTTCCGTATCATCGCTTTCGGGGGGTATACTTAGACGAGAGAATTTGGGAGGGAAGCCATGATTGTCACAGTGACCTTGAATCCGGCCGTTGACAAGATGTACTGGGTGGAAGGCCTCAAGATGTGTGATGTCACGCAAGAGGAGTTCCTGACTCGCGCCATACGTAGTTCGACGTCAGCTGGAGGAAAGGGCGTCAACGTTTCCGTCCTCCTTTCTCGTCTTGGCATGGACAACGTTGCGATGGGGTTTGTCGGGGGACACACTGGGCATGTCGTGGTACGCGATCTTCGTGACGAAGGCGTAACCACGAATTTCGTTTGGACGCATGGCGAAACGCGTGCCAATGTCACCCTGTTACAGGTGGGACGAGAGCACAGCCCCAATCTCATCAACGAAGCAGGGCCCACGATCCTTCCTGACGAGATCAATCGCTTCATGCGTCGATACAGGCGTATGCTTGCTCGCGCCACGTGGGTTGTGTTGGGAGGCAGCCTGCCTCCCGGCGTCGATCCCGGTATTTACAACGAGATGACACGGATGGCAAAGGATGCTGGGGCAAAGGTTATTCTGACGACGGGTGGCGAAGCCCTCACACGTGCCCTGGAAGCTTGCCCCTATATTGTCAAGCCCGATACGCGTGAACACATGACTCTGGAAGGTAAAGGACTGACCACAGTTGATGAGATTGTTGAAGCGGGGAAGCACGTCATTGCTTGCGGCGCTGAAATCGTCATCATCTCGCACGATGTCACGGGTGACATCGCGATCACTCGAGACAACGTCTGGGAGATCAATGCAGAAGTCAACACGTCAAGATTTAAGAATCTCGTAGGCGCTGATGACGTGTTCTTGGGCGGCATTCTATACAAGTTGTCCCAAGACGCTGCCCTTGAAGAGGCGCTGCGCTTTGGATTGGCCGCTGGCTTGGCAAGCGCTGAATCTGAAGAGAAGATCTGCAGGAACATGGCTGTCATTGAAGAGGGTATGAAAGACGTAACCGTGACAAATTTGTGAGGAGGGAATCGTGAAGGTTCGCGACATTATGACTAGAGATCTGACCGCGGTGGAGAAGGACATTCCGGTTCGCGAATTGATCTTCATCCTCAACAACGCGGAAATGCCCAACGTGCCAGTCGTGGATGAAGATGGGAAGCTGACCGGATTCGTTTCTGAGAAAGACCTCATTCGCGCTGCCCTACCTGGATACTTCGAAATGCTTCATTCAACCTCGTTCATTCCTGATATGAACCAGCTGTCGAGAAAACTGACATCGATTGCCGATGAGCCAATCGAGAAATTCATTCAGACCACGGTCATGTCAGTGACCGAGGATGATGACGACCTGCAAGCTGCCGATCTGATTATCCGAAAGGGTGTCAAGAACGTTCCCGTTGTGGATGCTGACGGCAGATTGGTTGGTCGAGTTCGGAGGATTGACCTGCTAAGGCACTTCCTCTAGTGCTGATGGCGTTTCCCTGGAAGGATCTCGGACTCTCTCGTGTATGGATTGAGTGCTCCAGCGAGCGCGTGCTCTTCGATCTAATCAAAGACAAACCCGTGTCCGCCAAACCGTCGGACCAGTCCTGCCTTCGAATAAGCTATGCGATAGATGACACAACTCGTCTTCAAGAACGGGTTCTCGATCTGCGCACTCTGGCACGGGCGCTGCTGCCGACCTTGTCAGAACACCGAGTAGGAGCTGTTCTCACTCATTACGATATTCCCGCAGCTTCATCGGAAACGACAGCGCTTGCGCATCTGCTCCAAGCCCTGCTAAACGAAGCACTCATGCTCGATCGCGAAGTACTGGCGCTTCTTGCACAGCTTCTGCCTTCGCCTCTGTCGGACGTGTTGATGCAGGTGCTGGTGTTTCCCATTCCGGAGGGATCGCAGCCAGAGGCAGCTAGTGAAGGGCAAAACAAGAATCAGAAGAGCGATGAGGCAGCTGATGTCACTGCATCTCCAGACGCTGAGACTCTTGCGGAGACAGCCTTGTCCGCAGGAGCAGCGCTGTCTGACGGCGGCCCGATTGCCGAATCGTTTGATTCGTTCGAGCGGCGTGACGGGCAAGTTTGCATGACTAAGGCTGTCGAATCGACATTCCAACAGGGGCAAGCACTCATTGTGGAAGCGGGACCAGGAACAGGAAAGACATTCGCCTACTTGATTCCCGCGCTCCTTCATCTTCAACAGAATCCCGGAGATCGGGTCCTTGTCTCAACCAAGACGCGACAGCTACAAGAACAGCTGTATGGAAAAGATCTCCCCTTTCTTGTTGAGCGGCTAAAGCCTGGCGTAGAAGTCGCTCTGCTCAAGGGGCGGGAGAACTACCTCTGTCTACGGCGTTGGCAAGCGCTCATCGCAGAATTATCAGAAAGCCTTGAGCAGGACCTCCTTCTTCCATTGTTGGCTCCGCTGGTTCGATGGATGGTGGAAACAGAAACCGGCGATATAGAGGAGAATAGCGCCTTCCACTCCCAACCCGAGACGCGTGCCTTGTGGCGCAGACTGTGTGATTCCTCTCATCATTGCACGGGCGCATTCTGCTCGTTCAGCGAAGATTGCTTCTCAGTTCTTGCTCGTCGTCGAGCTCGCCGTGCAGATCTTGTCGTTGTGAATCACTCGCTACTACTGGCTGATCTGGCTGTTGACAACGTCGTTCTTGGAAAATACACACACTTGGTTGTGGATGAGGCACATACATTGGAGTCAGTTGCTCGAATGGCGTTCACTCGACAGTTGATGGAACGGTCGTTCCTTCGCCTGGCTGACGATCTGTCGCCCTCTGGACGCAGGAGAGGCTGGCTTCAACGAACGACGTTTGTGGGTGGCACCGACAATGCACTTCGGATCGAAACGCTCCTTGATCGGCTTCGCTCGCAAATCGGGACTGTCTTCCGACAGCTGTCAAAACAGCTGCCGGATGAGAGACGATCGGACTTCCACGCATTGACTGAACTGTCCGAAGAAGTGGGCGAGACGCCCATGTTGCTCACTCAATTGGAGAACGCCCTCGACTCATTATCGGATCACATTGAAGACGAAGAGCCATCGAAGGAACTAGAGGGACACATTCGAGTGGTACAAGGGCTCAATGATGTCGTCAGTGCGTTGTCGAAGCCGCCATCTGAGAATACGGTGCATTGGTATGAGCGGATGACACATGCTTTGGTTTTCCATGCGACGCCTTTGGATGTGGCCCCGTTTCTGGAGAATTTGCTGTATCCAAGACTGAAGGCGTTGGTATTGACATCGGCCACACTATCGCTAGCAGGCACGTTCGAGTATCTTTGTCGATCCGTGGGCCTATCTGAAGAAGCGTTTCCCATTCAGACGATGGTAGCAGAGAGCCCGTTTTCCTATGAGGCGCGTATGCGAATCCTTGTCCCTCGCTATATCCCCCCCGCTCACGGTGAGCTAGCCCCGTATGCTGAAGCGCTGGCCCATCTGATTGCGTCACTTTCGGATCGCATTGGAAGGAATGGGCTAGCTCTGTTTACGTCCTACGCCATGATGCAGGCGGTTAAGGAGAATCTTCCGAGTGAGGTCAACACATTGATCCAGGGGGAGCTATCTCGAACAGCCTTGATCGATCAGTTCCGAAGCGCCGAGGCTCCCACATGGTTGCTGGGCACAGAAAGTTTCTGGGAAGGTGTTGATTTTCCTGGTGATGAATTAGAGATCCTGCTGATTACGCGTTTGCCATTTCCTGTGCCTACGGACCCTGTCCTGGCTGCCATGGGGGATCGTATGGCTCGTACAGGGAGAGATCCGTTTATGGATTTGGCGCTACCTCTTGCCGGACTGAAGCTTCGTCAAGGCGTAGGACGGCTTATCCGAACAACGGGAGATGGTGGATTGGTCTTTATAACTGATCAACGAATTGTCACGCGAGGCTATGGAAAACGCCTTGCGAAATCCTTGCCTGTCAAGATCGAGACGATGCTAGATCCAGATGGATTGTTGAAAGAAGCCGCTCGATGGTTCGATAACCTTGGCGAATGACGGATCTCTCGGAGTCGGTTCTTCGTAGTTGGGAATTGACTTACACAGTGCCAATGGCTAAAATACTGACGAAATATCGGGGAAAAAGAAACAGCTCAAGCATTACCAGCAAATCAAATGGGAATTTCCGTGGTGGTACCCGCATACAATGAGGCTGGGCGAATCAGCTCTGTCCTGCGTCCTGTCATTGCCAGTCAATGGGTCGATGACGTTATTGTCGTGGACGACGGATCAGACGATGGGACAGCGGATGAGGCAAGGCTGTTTGCAGTCCAAGTTACGCAGCTGCCAAGGAATAGTGGCAAGGCTGCGGCGCTTGATTGTGGCGTTTCCTTGGCAAAGAATGATATATTCTTGTTCTTGGATGCGGATCTTGTTGGCCTAACGACAGCACATGTCGACAAGCTTATTTCCAGCTATCAGGATATGAAACTGGATATGGCTGTCGGTGTATTTGCCAATGGACGGAAGAAAACTGACTTCGCCCAGAAAATCAATCCCTATGCTTCTGGACAGCGTGTACTGACTCGAAAGCTGTGGGAGCGTGCCAAACAGTGTGTCACAGAAGTCGCGGAAGTAGAATTTGGTATTGAGTTTGCACTTTCCCGTTTAGCAGCAAAAGAGGACTGGGTTACCGAATACATCAAGCTAGAAGGTGTAACCCATGTTCTCAAGGAAGAGAAACGCGGCTTCAAGCAAGGCATGATTGATCGATTCAAGATGTATGGCCATATGGTCAAATGGTTGTTCAAGAAACTAAGGATTTGACAAAGCTCGCCACACATAAGTCGGACGGTCGCGTCTGCTTATGATGTAACACGATCATCACGAGAATCGCGATTACCAATTCGATGGGAGTTCTATGATCATACACTGGCTCATTTTCCTGCTTTCCGCCTCAGCGATTATTCTGGCGGGAATTCGCTTGGCCCCTTTTGGAGAGGCCATCGGAAATCGAACAGGGATTGGCCAGGGTTGGGTTGGGTTGCTGTTCTTGGCAACCTTAACATCGATTCCCGAGTTAACCACGACAGTTACTGGATCCATGATCGATGCGCCCAACATCGCTCTGGGAAACGCCTTTGGATCCAATCTGTTCAACGTCGTGATTATTGCGGTACTGGATGTTCTCATGTTGGGACGTGGCCCCTTCTTGCTCAAGGTTCGCTCCTATCACGTCTTGAGCGGAAGCGTTGCCATTCTGCTCACAGTGATTGCCGCCTTGGGCCTGGTGATTGGTTCTCCTACGACGTGGTTGGGAATCAGCCCGTTCAGTTGGCTCATTCTGGTCTGTTATGTAGCCGGCGTATTTCTCCTCTACCATGCAGAGAAGAAGCAAGTGGAGGTCGAGCAGGTATCCAATGAGTCGATGTCACTGAAAAAGGCGATTATCGGCTTTGCCATTTGTGCTGTCGTGGTGATTGTGTCAGGTATCTTCTTGATTCGAGCAAGCAAAGAGATCTCGCTAACCACGGGAATGTCGGCGTCGTTCATGGGTGCTGTCATTGTTGCCATTGTGACGTCGCTGCCGGAATTAGCTACATCGATTGGAGCCCTGCGAATTGGCGCCTACGACATGATCGTCGGCAATTTGTTCGGTTCCAATATGTTCAACATCTTGACCATTTTCTTCGCCGATTCGGCGTACAGGTCGGGATCTATCCTCGCGAGTTTACGCGGAGGGGAAAATGATCAATTGATCGTCGCAATTTGCGGCGTCCTGTTAACTGTCATTGCAATGATCGCCATTGGAATTAGATCCCGCCGAAAGATTCTTGGAGTCGGCCTTGACTCCATCTTGCTTTGGGTGGCCTATCTATTGGTAACCATTTTAATAATCAGCAGAGCGACATAGCTTCGAGGTGATGAGGTATGGAAGTTAGAGAATTACAAGGTAAAACGATCGAAGAGCTGTTCACGTTGGCCGAAGAGCTTGAACTTAAGAACGCCAAACACGCAGGACGAGACGATGTGTTGCGCGCCATCATGGCTCATGTGGCCAAGAAAGGCGAACTCCAATTCTCAGAAGGCGTTCTGGAGCTACATCCTGATGGATACGGATTTCTGCGCGGTAAGACAAGCTTGCCGAGTCGAACCGACGTCTACATATCTCCTTCGCAGATTAAGCGCCTTTCATTGCGTTCTGGCGATTTGGTTACGGGAGGAATCCGGGCTCCGAAGAATGACGAGCGCTATTTCGCCCTGCTGAAGGCGGAAACTGTCAATGGCGGTGATCCTGATATTGCGCGACGCCGTGCTCGATTCAGAGACTTAACGCCGCTTCATCCTGATGAACATCTGAAATTGGAGCACGACACCGGAGAGATCTCGACACGCATCATTGACCTATTCTGCCCCATCGGGAAGGGTCAGCGTGGACTGATTGTGTCTCCGCCCATGGCAGGAAAGACCACGCTTTTGAAGCAGATCGCCAACGGTATCAATGCCAATCACCCGGATATCAAGCTGTTTGTTCTTTTGGTGGATGAGCGACCTGAAGAAGTCACTGACTTCACAAGGTCAATCAAATCGGGAGAAGTGGTGGCTGCGACCTTCGACATGGAACCGAAACACCATACGCGCATTGCTGAGCTGGTAACAGATCGAGCCAAGCGGTTGGTTGAGCTGGGACATGACGTTGTTATTCTCATGGACTCCATTACTCGATTGGCTCGCGCCTACAACCTATCCATTCCTGCATCAGGTAAATTGCTATCCGGTGGTATGGACCCGTCTGCGCTCTATAAGCCGAAGGAATTCTTTGGAGCGGCCCGAAATATGGAATTTGGGGGAAGCCTAACGATTATCGCAACAGCCCTCGTGGATACGGGCAGTAAATTGGATCAAGTCGTGTTCGAGGAATTCAAGGGGACCGGAAACATGCAGCTGATCTTGGATAGCAAGCTTTCGAACAAGCGCGTTTTCCCTGCCATTGACATCGAACAGTCGGCAACACGCAAAGAAGAGCTGCTTCTTGGCGAGAAAGAATTGAACAGAGTGTGGATTCTACGTAAAATGATGAGCAACCTAAATGACCCAATGGCGGCCATGGAGTTCGTCAAGGGGAAGATGGAGGCGACAAAGGACAACGATCAGTTCCTTGAGTTGATGAAAAGTGACTAATTCCTCAGGCTATCGATATCCGAGAAAGAAGCCGATCCGCAAGGATCGAGTTACGATTGCCATTCTCTTCATCCTTGCTCTGATACTTGTTCCCATGCTCGTCCGCTCAGGTTGTACCCGACGTACGGATGACCCGCTCGTTGTCGTCGATGACGGAGGGATCGTCAATCCAATCGATGATGGGACAGTTATCGATGACCCTATCGCCGATGGCGTCACAGACAATGGAACGGTTGTCGATGGAACGACGCCTGTTAGTTCAGAACGATTCCTAACTCATACCGTAGATGATGGCGAGTCCGTCGCCGATGTTGCCACGCTGCTCGGTGTGTCTGTTTCGAGCCTGTTGGCCAGCAATCGACTGTTTGGCGGCGAACAGCTGCAGCCAGGGCAAGTTCTCTATGCCTCGAACGACGGCATCGTTCACATAATTCAGCAAGGTCAGACACTGACGGATATTGCTCGATCCTATGCTGTTCCCGTGGAGACCCTATCTGAAGCCAATGATCTTACAGATCGATCGACGATCTTTGCTGGCGATCGACTGCTCATTCCGGATACAACCACCTCGTTCTGGAACAACGTCGTTGTCTTGTCCAGAGGTGTGCCGAGCCAATTCATTTGGCCGCTAGAGGGTGAAGTTGTCTCGCAGTACGGCCCGCGAATTCATCCCGTTCTCGGAGATGCTGAGAATCATGACGGTATCGATATTGACGTTTCAGAAGGAACGACGGTTCGCGCAGCTGCAGGAGGCGACGTGTTCTTCTATGGAGAGGAACCTGGATACGGGAATCTTCTCATCATTGAGCATGCCGGCGGTTTTTACAGCTTGTACGGCCATTTGGCTGACTCGTTTGTCTTCGCAGGGCAATATGTGGAGATGGGTCAAGCTGTTGCTCAATCCGGTAACACGGGGATCTCTTCTGGGCCACATCTGCATTTCGAGTTGCGCAATCGGGAATACCCGATTGATCCTGAACGTTACCTTCCCTAATTCATGAAGTCACTGGTGATTGAAGGAGGCGAACCGCTTTGTGGTTCGGTTCCAATTAGTGGAGCCAAAAACGCGGCTCTGCCATGTTGTGTTGCCGCACTTCTGACAGAGGATCCTGTCATTCTACATGCAGTACCTCAACTCCGTGATGTGAGCACCATCCTCTATATGCTGGGGGCTTCAGGGAAAAGGGTCATTCGAAATGAAGCCGATGTCTTCATTGCTTCGAGTGGCTCGCTTGTTGCTGAGGCTAATGCCTATTCTGTCGGACAGATGAGGGCCTCATTCCTCGTGTTGGGTCCGCTTCTCGCTCGCCTGGGCAGGGCCATTGTTCCGTTGCCCGGAGGCTGTGCGATCGGCGCACGACCCGTCGATCTCCATCTGGAGGGCCTGCGCGCTCTGGGCGCTCGCGTCGAGGAACGTACTGGAGCCGTTGTTGTGACTGCCAGCCAGTTGACTGGCGCCAACATTCGATTTCCATTCCCTTCTGTGGGCGCAACAGAACAGATCATCATGGCTGCTTGTCTCGCAACGGGAGAAACAACGATTCACAATGCGTCGACGGAGCCGGAAGTGATCGATCTTATCGATTTGCTTACGAAGATGGGCGCAGTGATTTCAGTCTCCGAGCGCGTGATTCGCATTGAGGGACAGCGATCATTGCACGGCGCAGAACATACGCTGATCCCCGATCGCATGGAAGCTGGCACGTTGTTGTTGGCAGGGGCGATCACTCAAGGAAGTGTCTCTGTGTCGCCAGTTCGTTCCGAGCATCTGGAGGCGTTTCTCGATTCTCTGCGGGCCACGGGACTCGAGCTGGAGGTCGATGGATTGACGATCACGGTCCGCAGTTTAGGACGCGCAACGGGCACAAGAATTGCTACGTCCCCCTATCCAGGTTTCCCAACAGATCTTCATCCCCCCATGGCCGCCTACTTGGCAACGGCAGCAGGGCGCAGCTCGATCAAAGAATCCGTTTTTGAGCGCCGCTTTGCCTATACGCGTGCCTTGAGTAAGATGGGAGCACGTATCGTCCAAGACGGAGCATCTCTGGCGATTGAAGGTGTGGCGGCCTTGACTGGACGCGCTGTGGAAGCTCCGGACATCCGTGGAGGTGCGGCCCTCATCCTTGCGGGATTGGCAGCCACAGGGCAAACCACAGTGACTGGACTGGATCACATTGATCGAGGTCATGCAAACCTTGAGATGAAACTCAAAGCCATAGGAGCGCACATTGAGCGACGAGAAGACGCTACATAGAGAAGAGCTGCTTGTTGAAGATCGGCTCGGATTGCGCGCTCGTGTAACAGGCACGGAGCAGGCAATCCTTGTGGGCATCCTCTATGGGCGCGAGGAAGAAGAAGAATCTCTTCGCGAGCTTGAGTTGCTCGCAGATACAGCGGGTATCCCTACACTGGCTGTGATGGTCCAGAAGCGCCCCAAGCCTCATCCAGCAACGTTCATTGGACGAGGGAAGGTTGAGGAGCTGAAGGCTGCGATGGGCGAACTAGAGGCCGATGTCGTGATCTTTAATGAAGAACTGCGTCCTGCTCAAGCGAGAAACCTGGAAAAGGCACTAAACAGGAAAGTCATTGATCGAACCCAGCTCATCATGGACATCTTCGCTCAGCGAGCGACCACCAAAGAAGCCAAATTGCAGGTTGAGCTCGCACAGCTCCATTACCTACTTCCTCGATTGCGTGGTTGGGGTACATCGCTCTCGCGTTCTGGCGGCGGGGCTGTTGGCGGAGTGGGAACGAGAGGCCCCGGCGAGACGCAACTCGAATTGGATCGAAACAAGATTTATCTCCGAATTCATACCCTGGAACGGCGATTGAAGAAAGCGGCTGGAGAGCGCGCTGTGCGTAGCCACATGCGAACGCAAAGCCTGTTGCCTGAAGTGGCACTCATTGGATACACCAATAGCGGCAAGTCCACACTTCTCAATCGGTTGTGCTCTACAGACGAGTTTGTTGAGGACAAGTTGTTCGCGACCCTAGATACCCGCGTCCGCCGTACTGACATCGTTCCAGGACGAAGTGTCCTCATTGCTGATACAGTTGGATTCATTCAGGACCTGCCTCACGATTTGGTGCCCGCGTTCGCCGCAACCCTAGAGGCAGCGAAAAGCGCGGATCTGCTCCTCCATGTGGTCGATGTATCCAAACCCTCGTGGGAGGCTGACGTGCGATCGGTCATGGAGACACTAGATAGCGAAGTCTTCCAAGATGACGAGGATCGCCCCCCCATCATGACAGTGCTGAACAAGGTTGACAGTTGTGAGGGTAGTTTTTCGACGAGTATTGAAGGAATCGCCATCTCTGCCAAGCAGGGGACGAATGTTGCCGAGCTCCAGGAGCTTGTTGCTGAGCGTTTGTTCGCCAAGAGCGTTGATCGAGCATTTACAGTTCCGCATCAAGCGCTCTATGCTCTCCATCCATTTGTGGCAGCAGGACGTGCGCGCATTGTTGGGTATGTTGAAGCTGGAGCCAACGTCGAAGCAACGCTGTCTGAAGACGAATGGCATGTGTTGCAGGCAGTGGGTGCCGAACCTAGCGCCTTCGCTTCTTTCCCGGACGAAGCACCGTAATCTCAGATACGGCGACTTCCAACCGTTCGCGGCCCTCAGTCAAGATGGTGACCGTTCTTCGAAAGATGTTGTGGGAGATAAGTTTTCCCTTCTTGTCATTCCATTCGACTTGAGCGCCCAATTTCGGGAAATCAGCCAACTCTTGTTTGTAGGTTTCGTGCTCGTAGGCAAGGCAGCACATAAGCCGCCCACACGCTCCAGTGATTCGTTCGGGTGACACAAACAGCTCTTGATCATAGGCCATTTCCATGGGCACTGGATTGGTTTCGCGAAGGAAGCGGTGGCAGCAGATCTCCAGTCCGCAGCGCCCCAATCCTCCCTTGATGCGCGCTTCATCTCGCGCACCCATCTGCCGTAATTCGATGCGTGTGCCATAGCGGCTTGCCAGATCGCGAAGCAGTGATCGGAAGTCCACTCGGTGGGGTGCGGTGAAGTAGATGCGGAGCTGCTTGCGGTCGAGCGTGTACTCAGCAGCGACCAAATGCATGGGCAATTCGTGGTGGGCGATCACTTCGCGTGTTGATGACATGATGCGCTCGGCATCTGCTTGGTTGTACCTGTATGTTTCAATATCCGATGGCGTGGCTACGCGAACGACGGGTTCCAACTGCTCGCCCAACCCCTCCCCTGCTTCCAGTTCTCCCATCATGACACCTAGGCGAAGGCCGCCATGTTCTACGACACAAGAGTCCCCTACTTGTACAGATAGGATTCCCGCGCTGAAGTAGACGGTCTCGCGATCGAGATTCTGAACATGAACAAGCACCACGCGCTCAGCTGCCATGAGTTTCTCCTTCGAACATCAAGAATAAGGATAGCAGAATCCCCTCGACAGGCCCATAAACGGTGAGTGATCGATGCGCATCGTCGAGCGCGAAGCAGAACTCGTGCAGCCAGCGGTTGTCCAGAGCTGCTTGAGCATGCTCGGCAAGAGGATCGCTGAAAGCATTGGGGCGACTTGCAGATCGAATCAGATCAAATGAAACGGATAGCAGATCATGCAAGAACTGAGTGACGGCTTCTCGCGTTTGTGCTGCGATAATGCGAATTCCGAGAGTCAGCAGGTCGCCGTCACGAACAGCCAGTCGGCCTAGAATTGCAAGAAGACCTTGCCGCCTCATGATAGGATCGCCACTTAGAGAAGCATCGACGATCGTTCTTGCATCGGCGGTTTCTAACTTGGTCGCTGTTTCAGCGAGGCGTTGAGCAATATCTGCAGGAGACGCCAAGAGAGCGTCCAGCTCCCCATCTCGCAACGTCAGTCGGCAGAGCCATTTGGCCTGCTCCTCGCTATACGAGGCGCGTATCAGACGGTCGGCGATCTGGGACACAGAAGCGATTGGCACGCGAATGAGACGGCTCCGTGAGACGATTGTTGGTAGCAGGTCTGATGGATGCTCTGCGAGTAGGATGAATCGGAGCCCCCGCGGCGGTTCCTCAAGGATTTTCAACAGGGCATTGGCGGCTTCGATCGTCAATCCTTCAGCCTGAGCGATCAAGCAAACCTTGCAGTCGGCTTGGACTGGGGAAAACTGGGCCGAGCGAATGATCTCTCGTACCTGGCCAATGCCGATACGTTCCTTTCCCTCAGGAGGAGATAGCTCGATGATGTCTGGGTGGATGCCGCGAATGGCTTTCGATGTATCGGCGTCGCATGTTGCGACGACAGACGCTGCCAATCGCCGTCCTTCGGACAAGCGATCTATCGACCGGCTGACCAGATAGATCGTTGCGGCTGCTTGTGGTACAGACGGGATCATATCCGACGAGGTAACCGGTTTTGTTATCATCGGCGCGCTCTTCTGAACGTGGATAATCTCACTAGGGTACTCATCGTGATAAAAACCTCATCTCTAGAAAGTCGGCAATGGCCTCTCGATTGCGAGGGGAGAAGCTGGCCGTACCATCGGGAAGTGCAATGGCCGCATCGCTAACTACGGCAATGACGTCGATGTCACCAGCCAGGGGTTCTTGAGGGATCTTGCCTGTTCGGCGAAAGACCTCAATCTTCGGAAACGGGCCGTGCTTCAATCCCTCAATCAGTACCAAATCGCAATCGCAAAAGAGTCGCTGGATTTCGGGTTCTAGATCCTTTCCAGCTGGGTGTGTCCACGTCAGTACAGCGGAATCACTGCCCAAAAGCAGCATGCGATGGGCCCCTGCCTCGCGCAACAGCTGCGAGTCGGAGCCTGGAGTGTCGGCAACGATGACATGTGGCGCGTGCTTCGCAGCCCCCACGCGCAGGCCTCGCTCGGTCAGCGTCTCCACAAGCCGGGTGAGCAATCGGGTCTTTCCGGCATTGTGGTGTCCGATGAAACTGATGACAGGGATCATTCTATCCTCGTTGCAGCATGCCGACGCAATCAGCCATTCCCAGATTCCTCAACGTGTCATCTGTGGGGCCGAAGCGGTCGAAGCCGCGTGCTTCGTAGTAATCGGCGATGGCTTGCTTCAGCACAGCTGGCTCGACAGGATGGTTGCTGCTAGCACCCGTTGGCAACGACTCGGCGAAGCGCGCGGGCAATCCATCCTCATCCATCGTGTGTCCACTGCGTCCGCTCAGAAGGCGCATGGCTGCATAGGCACGCTTACCAATCTGAATCATCTCAGCTGCGTCGACATCGAGCCCAGTAGCGGCCTCTAGCAAGGACCGGATGAGCGGATAACTATAGCCAGCGCCTGTTGCCTGTGAAGTAAAGCAGCACAACACAAGCGAGTTATCAAGGGACCGAAGATTCTCAAAGGCAATAGATGGCTGAACCTTGTCTGCCAACGTGAATCGATCGTAGGCATGGGTGACGCCGATTTCAGGTGACGGCGACTCAGATGCGAGCATGGTGTCATGGAGTCCTTCCATGTGAGTAGCGCCACGAGGTGTGGTTGCATAGCTCAATCCCATCCCCTGCTTGCCTCGTGGTTCATGCATGGGAAGCTCGACGCCCTTGATTGTCATGGCAAAATCAGCACCAATCTTGTTGGCCAAAACATCAAGTCCATCAGCAGCATCTCCAGCCAATCCCTCGCGATGAGCTAATTCCCTAACTAGATCGACGACAGCTTGTGGGTCTCCCCAAGGAATACTCGCATCGATCAATCCCTTCTCCGATGCCTCCATCAAGAATGAGATGACGACGCCAGCGGAAATCGTATCGACGCCCAGATCATTGCAGAGCTGGTTGGCCAATGCGATCGAGTCCAAGTCCTTGTTCATGCAAAGAGAGCCCAAGGCAGCCAGTGTTTCGTATTCGGGCCCGCCGAATTCAGGGAGTACGGGTTCGCCAGCAAACGTAGTCTTTACAACTCGTTTGCAGCGAATGGGACATCCCGCGCAGGTATCTCGATCCGTGAGAATGGTTTCAGCCATCCGTACGCCACCAATCGCTTCGGCATGTTCAAAGGTGCCTTCCTGGAAATTCTTTGTGGGTAGGATTCCCATTTCAGAAAGATAGGTTACACCGCCACCTGTTCCGTACTTGCCGAATCCCTCAAATCCTTCATTCATGAAAGTCTTCGCATAGTCGGCGCGTTCTTTCTTGAATCGATCGGCGTCTGCCAGTGTCTTCTCGAGCTTTCCACGAACGGCAATCGCTTTCAGTTTTTTGTAACCCATCACAGCTCCGAAGCCGGGCCGACCTGCAGCGCGCGAGCGATCGTTAATAATGCAGGCTTGCGCAACCGTCTTCTCGCCAGCAGGTCCAATGGCGCTAACGCGCGCTCCTGGGAACCGACTCTTTAGAGATTCTTCCGCAACGCTCGTTCCCGTACCCCAAAGGTCATCAGCTGGCAGTAGTGATGCGGTTCCATCGATGAGCGTGAGGACAACAGGGGTTTTCGATGCGCCTCGGATGAGGATGCCGTCATATCCAGATCGACCCAACTCATGGCCGAAGTATCCGCCACTATAGGAGTCGGCTACCCGCCCCGTCTTTGGCGAGATCGAGAGCACGGCATGTCTGCCACCCCCGACAACGGACGTGCCTTGAAACGGGCCCGTGGCGAAGACGAGGATGTTCTCTGGGGACAATGCTCCAGCAGACGCTGGCAGTTCTTCGAGAAGCACTCGTGCTGCGAGCCCCTTTCCTCCGACGAACCGAGTTTGCCAATCCTCGGGGATGTCATAATCGTGAATGGTTCCAGCAGTTAGATCAACATCGAGGTACTTCCCAAACGTGGCGCGCATTTGACCCCTCCTTCTTTATAGACGCCTATTGTACGACGTGCGGTAAGTCGCAGCCAGTTTGCGTTTCGTGAATCACTACTTGATAATTTGCGAACTCCATCAGAAGAGGTGACTGCATGAGAACGCTTTCTCAAGTGCTGCGCGATACAACGAAGAAGTTTCCGCAGCGAAATGCCATTCTGGATCCCAGCGGAACAACGCTAACCTATGAACAACTAGATAGGAAGGTTGAGCAGCTGGCTCGCGGGATGCTCGAATTGGGCGTCGCCAAGGGTGACAAAGTCGGATTGTGGATGCCTAATATCCCCGAGTGGGTGGTCGCCTACTATGCGATTGCACGCGTCGGAGCCGTTGTTGTTCCGATGAATACTCGGTACAAGACCCACGAAGTGGAATACATTCTCAATAATTCGGAAGCTACGACATTGTTTGCAGTAGGCGCATTTGCTGGCATCGACTATCTCTCAATGATTGGAGAGATCCGAGGCAACCTCCCGAACTTGAAGCATGTGATCGTTGTCGGAGAATCGGATGGGGATATGAGCGGCTTTGATTCGGTAGTTGAGACAGGCTCGCGCCTTCTCAATGATGGCAAGGTTGCCGAACGCGAAGGATCCTGCGATCCGATGGACAACGTCTTCATTCTTTACACGTCGGGGACAACGGGAAATCCCAAAGGTGCCATGCTTTCGCACCACAATATCGCCAAGAACGCCGAGCAAGTCACCGAGGTATTGCGCACAGCAGATCAAGATGTGTTTCTGATCGCCGTTCCCTTCTTCCATTGCTTCGGCTGTGTGATGGGGATTGCCGGTGCGATTACCTGGGGAGCCGCCATGGTCCCGATGCAGATCTTCAAGCCCGCCGGGGCGCTCGATCTCGTCGAGCGATTCGGAGTCAGCGTGCTTTATGGCGTACCGACGATGTTCGTTCTCGAGCTGGATGAGTACCGCAAGGGTAAGGCAGATGGCTCTTCTTACGATGTGTCGACATTGCGGACTGGAATCATGGCTGGCGCTCCCTGTCCAGTTGAGGTCATGCGAGGCACGATGGAAGACATGCACTGCAACGTATCCATTGCCTATGGTCTGACTGAAGCTTCTCCCGTGATCACCATGACGCGCTTCGATGATTCAGTAGCTCTGCGAGTAGAGACGGTTGGCCGTGCCTTGGATGGTGTCGAGGTCAAGATCGCTGATGAAGATAGAAATCCCTTAGCTGCAGGCGAGACGGGCGAGCTTTCTTGCCGGGGATACAACGTCATGATGGGCTACTACAAGATGCCTGACAAGACAGCCGAAGCCATCGACGCTGACGGCTGGCTCTATTCCGGGGATCTTGCCACGATGGATGAGAATGGCTATGTGAAGATCGTTGGGCGCAAGAAGGACATGTTGATCTGTGGCGGATTTAACGTCTATCCCGCTGAGATTGAGGAATACCTGTTCACCCATCCCAAGGTTCAAAATGTGTCTGTCATTGGAATGCCGGACAGCGTCATGGGAGAAGTTGCCGTTGCCTACATCGTTTCTCGCGAGGGACAGGTCATCGATCCCCAGGAAATCGTTGATTTCTGTGTGGGTGAGATTGCCAACTTCAAGGTGCCAAGATATGTTCAGCTGATTGATGCGCTTCCGATGACGCAGTCTGGAAAGATCCAGAAATATCGATTGCGCGAGATAGCCAAAGACTCGATGGACGCCGGACAGATGACGCAGCTTCGTCCGTCAAGGAAGTAGGACGTCATGAATTCGTTTGAGTCCCATTCCGAGGTCCTGCGACTAACGCAGGACCTCGTTTCCATTGAGAGTCACATCGACGCCCCAGGGCATGAAGCAGCGATAGGTCGATTCTTGGTGTCGTGGTTCAGAGATCACTCGATCGATGCAGAATTGCTACCCGTGGAAGGTGAAAGGGCCAATGTTGTGGCCCGGATTCCCGGAGGCACGGGCCCAAGCCTCATGCTTAACGGCCATATTGACACTGTGCCAGCCGGTAATATGACGGACGCGTTCGTACCGATCATTCGCGAGAACGAGTTGTGGGGCAGGGGGGCTTGCGACATGAAAGGCGCAATTGCTGCCATGGCCTGCGCAATGGCGACAACGGCTTGCGATGGGATGGCGGATACGCTGAATGGCGACCTGTTGTTCACAGGCACAATCGGAGAGGAAACGGGATCGATTGGAGTCAAGGCATTGGTCGAAGCAGGCGTGACAGCAACCTATGCCATTGTCGGCGAGCCGACATCGTTGCGTGTAGGGATTGCCCACAAAGGGGCCTGCTTTATCCGCATCTCATTGACGGGACGCGGCGCGCATGGCAGTTGTCCTGAAGAGGGAGTCAATGCGGTTTCGTATGGATCACGGATCATCCGAACCCTCGAGACAGAGCTGCGAGCCGACTTAGCGAAGCGTACGCATCCTCTGTTGGGAGCGTCGACAGTTAGCGTGGGCCGCATCGTTGGAGGCACACAGCCAAACATCGTTGCCGAGCATTGTCAGATAGATATTGACCGACGGACATTGCCTGGCGAAAAGAAGACACTAGACGAGATCAGCCAGCTTGTTGGCGAAATCTGTGATCCTATCGACGGACTCACGTGGCGGATTGAAGAAATGTCGGAGACATCAATCGTTCCGCACGTGGCGCTGGGAACATCGAGCGACGCCGTCCTCGCCCAAGCCGCGCAGGCAACGTGTCAGCAGATGGGCTTGCCAGACGAACCCGTAGGTGTGACCTATTGGACTGACGGTGGACACATGGCTGCTTGTGGTGTTGAGAGCATCATCCTGGGCCCCGGAACTATCGCCGACGCGCATGGCCCCAATGACCGAGTACAGACAGCTGATTTGATTAGGGCTGTCGATATCTATGGGGACTTGATTCGGCGAATACTGCGACCTGCCTAGCGCGCGTCAACGACTTCAAACAACTCTTCTAGCGTCTTGCTCAGGCAGGACGCTATTTTCTTTGCAGTCTTAACGGTGGTTCCAGCACCGTTTTCTATGGAAGAGAGCATGGGGCGAGACAAGCCAATTCGCGTGGCCATCTCCTCAGACGTCCATCCTGCGAAGATGCGGGCACGTCGAACTGCGTCTTCCCTCGATATGATTCTGTAATACTTCTTAGGCATAAGCGTACATGGAGTTTACAATAAGAGACAAACGCCATACAAAAACCGATAGCCAATTACCAACAGGCAAATAGGACAAATAAGAGCGTCATATGTCCACTAAAACTTGACAAAAGCTTTACATCGGACTAGAGTGAGTCGTGTGCCTACGCAACGCCCCATGGCCGGGACCTGCGACGAACTATGAGAGCCCGAGTTCAAGCGGTCACAAGATGGGGGAAGATGAATATTCCGAGCCAATGGGGCGTTGCACCTCAAATCTCCTCACCTTCAGATTGACCATTCACAGTCGTCCTCGCTAGGAGCGCCCGTTTGGCGGTTCTGTTTGCGGAACATCCAGAGGGTCTACGACGCGCGATGTGGGTACGTCATGTGAGTCCTATCGTGTATGAATACGCCTTTGCTGAAACCAACTAGTTGTTGCGCGTTTCATTAATAATGGTATACTGGCTCCATAATAACGATATAAGGAGCCAGCTACATGGCGAATTTGTTGAAACTGTCGGAGGCAACTGCGTTGGCACTCCATACGATGGTGATCATTAGCAAGCAAGATGATCCCATTTCTGCTGCACCGATGGCAAAGCAACTGTCAGCATCAGAAGCCCATGTATTCAAGGTTCTGCAGCAGCTAGTGCGAGCGGGGTTGCTGCGCTCCAAGCGAGGGCCGAACGGTGGATATGTGTTGGCACGTGCTGCTGAGGAGATCACTCTGATGGACGTTTACGAGGTGTTCGAAGGTGCAATGCGCAAGGACGGCTGCTTGTTCAGCACGTCGGTTTGCGGTGAATTGGACTGCATTCTCGGAGGCCTAGTTAAAGATGTTCGCACCAAGGTTGTCGAACACTTCTCATCGACGACGTTGAAGCAGGCGGGAAGAAAATAGGAGGCAATCGTGTTTTGTTATCAATGTGAGCAAACCAAGAATGGTACGGGATGTACGAGCTTCGGTGTCTGTGGCAAGGATCCGACAACGGCGGCGCTTCAAGATGTGCTGTTCTACGTTACTAAGGGCATGAGCATGTACGCACATCGCGCCCGTGAATTGGATGCGAGGGACGCTGAGATCGATCGGTTCATGATCCATGCACTGTTTTCAACCATCACCAACGTGAACTTCGACTCGCAACGTCTGCAAGGTCTCATCCGCAAGGCGATTGACATGCGTGGTCGTGCGCGATCGCTTTATGAGACGGCAAGTCGCGCACAAGGTACCGATCCAGTTTCTCTTGACGGTCCCGCCACCTGGGTCGCTGGGAATTCGCTTTCGGAATGGTTGGATCAACAGAAACACCTCGGCATCGATACGCGCAAGGCGACGTTTGGCGAGGATGTTGTTGGGCTTCAAGAATTGCTTGTCTATGGACTGAAGGGCGCTGCTGCCTATGTCGACCACGCACAGATCCTGGGAATCGAGGACGAGAAGGTTTTTGCCTATTTCCACGAAGCTCTCGCAGGGTTGGGTTCTGATCCGACAGATGTTGGCGAACTCACTGGAATGTGTTTGCGCTGCGGTGAGATGAACCTCAGAGTGATGGAATTGCTTGACGAGGCACATACATCCGCCTATGGCATGCCTGAACCCACAGCCGTTCGCGTTGAGCCTGTTGCAGGCAAAGGCATTCTTATCTCCGGCCATGATCTCAAAGATCTGGAGGCACTGCTGAAGCAAACGGAGGGAAAGGGCATCAACGTGTATACGCACGGTGAGATGTTGCCTGCCCATGGGTATCCTGGGCTCAAGAAATATGCCCACCTGGCTGGCAACTATGGCGGTGCCTGGCAGGATCAGCAGAAGGAATTCGATGCCTTCCCTGGTTCCATCCTCATGACGACCAACTGCATCCAAAAGCCGCGAGACACCTACAAAGGGCGTCTGTTTACAGCAGGGCTCGTTGCTTGGCCGGATGTAACTCACATTGAGAACCGCGATTTCTCTGCAGTGATCGAGGCCGCACTTCAAGCTCCTGGATTCAGCGAAGATGGCTCTGACAAGACCATCCTTGTGGGATTTGCCCGAAACGCCGTGCTCGGTGTCGCTGACAAAGTGATCGAAGCAGTGAAGAGCGGCGACATTCGACACTTCTTCCTCGTTGGTGGCTGCGATGGCGCAAAGTCTGGCCGCAACTACTACACAGATTTCGCCAAGCAAGTGCCCGAGGATTGCGTCATCTTGACATTGGCTTGCGGCAAGTACCGGTTCAACAAGCTTGAGTTCGGCGATATTGGCGGGATACCTCGGTTGTTGGATATCGGCCAATGCAATGATGCCTACTCGGCCGTTCAGATTGCCGTGGCATTGGCAGGCGCGTTCGAAACGGACGTGAATTCACTACCGTTGTCGTTCATCCTATCTTGGTACGAGCAGAAAGCCGTGGCCATCCTCCTCTCTCTCCTGCATCTCGGGATTAAGAACATCCGGCTTGGCCCCACATTGCCAGCGTTTGTTACCCCCGCAGTGCTCGACGTGTTAGTGGAGAACTTCAACATCATGCCGATCACGACCCCCGAAGCGGATCTAGCAACGATTCTTGGATAACACTGGCCTCCTTGGGCGCCGGGCGGAGATTCATTCGTCCGGCGCTTTTGTTTGGCTTCGCACGCGCAGTGGGCAGTCGCAGGAATAGGGCATCTGCGAGGATTGTCGCAATCCCAAACGGCAAACGGAGTTGAAGTCCGGGCAACCGCCGTCTAAAATCCCCGACACGGAGGGGTGGGAGAGCGGCCGAATCCGCCAGTTTGGAATACTGGTGTACTCTCAAGGTACCGCGAGTTCAAATCTCGCCCCCTCCGCCAGATTGCCTGTGCTAGGTGGGGGGCTAGCGGTCCCCTACGATCCTCAACCCGCTCATGTGGAACCGAAAGATCCTCTGAGGGAGTTGGCGGGAGGGTCTGTCCACGGGAAAGCGGTGATGAGGGTTGAGCCCTCTGCGGCGCATGTCAGTGAAGTCCGTCAGGCCCGGAAGGGAGCAGCGGTAAGCAGACCTCTGCGGGTGTTAGAGGATTCCTTGACCTGAGCTGGCTACTCGCGAAGCGCCTCGTTCCACCTTTCGATGAGATCACGCACAGGCGTTTGTTTTTCTCAGCCTCGGATCTCGGTCGTCGCGATTTCCTGCAGCTTCTGGACAACGTCAATGGACGTTTGACCCGCCAGGCCGTCCACTCCAAAGCCTCCGCGTCTATGTACCCCATCCACGCAGCCTCTGACAGCGGCTACATGCAGCAGTCGTTCCTCTTCGCTCGGGAGCAACAGCAGTGTCTCATTGCCTTCGAGAATGGCCAAAGCAGCAGCGATTCCATAGGCTCCCCAATTGGATACAGCAGCTGGGAGGAAGAGCTTGGCTGACGTGCTCGAAACGACGCCGCCATCGCACCCACAACGGCATATTGATGATGAGGGCGACAGCTGCAGGACTGTTTCACGAAGCGCGCCAAATCCAACTTCATTGCCGCGATCGCCAATGCCGATGGTTGTGGTTTCAGCGGCTTGCCACTCGAGGAAGAGTTTGTCGATCGCGATGGATCCTCCCTCGATGGCAATCCCGTCGAACGTATGCATAACGCCGTTGGCACTCTGTCCTGGCTTTTCAATTGCGATTGCCGCAGCAGGTGGTGGTGAGATTCTTCTCAAGACGTCCAGCTCAATCGGGCGGATGGGCAGTTCGATTCCCAGTTCGGCTGCCAGCCACATCGCTGTGTCCTGCAGCTGTGGATCGACCCATATCGTCGGAATCAGTCCACATCGATCCAGTGCCCGTGCCAAGGCCAGCGTTCCTAGCGGCCCATCATTCTCACCCTTGGGGTAGAGTTTGGGAACTACGAAACCTGTGAACAGGAAGACTTGCTTGCCGCTGAGCTGACGCAGGCTGTTGGCAATGTGCAATGACAACGGAATAGGTTCCGAGAGTGCGTCCTGCAAGCATTGGATGACGTCGCTAACACTGGGATCGACAAAGCCATCGCCTGTCAGTACTCGGTCAATCTGTTGGAAAGGCAGAGGATGCAAGGATGGATCTGGATCACTCATGCATCTCCCGAAGAAGCACTCTTGGGGACGACAGGCTCTGCAGTGTTCACCGCGGTGTCGGAAGCCAATTCATGAGCTGCTTTGCCTGAGTCGCTGTCCACTGCCAGCTTGCTGTCCGCGAGCAGGCCCTGCTCAGTTTGTTCGAGCCGGCCTGGAGAAGCGGAGAGAATTGGGGCCTTCTCCCCTAGCTGCTCGCCCTTGGCGAGCAGCCCCTGTTCAGGTTGTTCGAGCCGGCCTGGAGAAGCGGTGAGAATTGGTGCCTTCTCCCCTAGCTGCTCGCCCTTGGCGAGCAGCCCTTGTACCCACTCTCTCCGTTTCCATAGAGCGCAACGACCATCCGTTTCATCAAGTTTCACATCAGACTCCCGAATACTGCGCATAAGGGGAGAGTTGATGGCTTCCAGCAACGAAACCTCGGACAGATTGCGATCCGAATAGGGCGAGAATGGACAGGGCTCCACATCGCCATAGGCATTGATATGCACAAAGCCACGACCAGCCGCCAAACAACCACCCATTGCGATTTCGTCTTGTGGAAATGCAATGAATAGGCAAGGCAACGTCTTGCGATAACCCGTCAGCAAACCCAGGAAATGATCAACGCGATCTGCTGGAAGCTCAAGATGCTCTGTTCCCGGTTCGACGGGGATGTAGTTGATGTAGTAGAACAACCTGCATCCGCGTTTGAGAAGATCCTTCAGGTGAGATCGACTCGTCGTCAGATCATAGTTCTCACTCGTCAGCGTCGTAGATGTTCCGAAGAAGACATGCTGTGCCTTGAGCCGTTTCATGGCATCAAGAACCGTAGCATGACAGCCGCTCCCTCGCCTAGCATCAGTCTGTGCTTCACTGCCTTCAAGACTGAGCACGGGAACGACATGGGGCTGTGCCTTAAGTTTGGCAATGGCAGCATCATCAAGAAGCTTTGCATTGGTGAACAGGAGAAAGAGGATCTCGGGTGTCTCTGCAGTGAGGTCGAGCAATCCTTCGCGAAGAAGCGGTTCGCCACCAGCGATCAACATAATCGACACACCTAGATCGCGAGCCTCACCCAGCAATTGACGAATTCTTTCATTGGACAACTCTGGGCGATCGGATCGATGAAGCACATTGGCATAACAGCCGAGACAACTCAGATTGCATTTTCCAGTGATGCTAAAGATTGAGAATGGAGGAACGTGAGTTCCCTTGGCCTTGTGCGCGCTGCGTACCTTGGCGGCCTTTTGCTGGCGACGCAACAATTTCAAGGCGCGAATCGCAAATCGGGGATCGTAAAAGAGGATTCGTGCGGCCAGCTTCAAGGTGTCAAAGATGGATGTCTCAAATGCCAATTCTGTATTCTGAGCGTCAGACATAGTTTCTCCTAAGTATTGCGAGAATTTTAGTGAAGCGTCGCTCAAAGTCAATGTCTGTGGCAGGTTCAAGACACTGAAGTCAGAAGGCCGTCCAAATTGCAGGAATTACGTCATGCCAACCTAGAGGACAGAGGAATGCAAGACGTCTGTCTTAGACAAAGAGTGGACGCAGTTGAAAACCGTCAAGGCAACGTTTCTCTCGCGAACGGGGCCAGATTCAACTCGGCTTTTCTCTTGGCTCGGATCTGATGTATGATGAACCGACGGGGAAGTTTACATCTGTTACACGCAGCTAATGTCCTGTTGGGAACTGCGTTGTAGCTTGGTCAAGGAAGTGACTATGACGGGTGGGTGCTGGACTCCGCAAAGGGGGAAGAGTGAAAGGGAAGCGGACCATGATTCTATTTGAGGGCAACATCGGAGCAGGCAAAAGCACAGTAGGCAGACGTCTTGCAGAGTCGGAATTGTTTGGATTTGTGGAAGAACCGGTTGGAGCGTGGCAACAAGATTTCGAGGAGAACCTGCTCGACCTGTTCTACAAAGACACCAACCGCTGGGCCTTCACCTTCCAACTTGCTGCTTTTACCACACGAGCCAAGACTTGGACAGAAGTGCTGAGCATGATCGATCACCGCAATGTGGTTCTCGAACGATCGATCTATTGTGATCGCTACGTGTTCGCCAAAAACTGCTTTCAGTCGGGTTTGATGAAGAAAACGGAATGGCAGTTGTATTGCAAGTTGTGGGACTGGCTGGAAAGCAATTGGTGTGCTGAGCCAGACAGAATTATGTATTTGCGAACACCAGCCGAGGTTTGCTTGGAGCGGATAGAGGCACGCGGTCGTGCTGAAGAATCGACTATTCCAGTCGAGTACTTGCGTGATCTGGAAATCCTACATGATGAGTGGCTGATTGATAATCCCAAGGCAATCGTCCTCGACGGATGCAAACAATGGTCGGCGCGAGAAATCTACGATGTCTTGAGCGAAGCCGACGTGGTCTTGGCCTCAGAAGAAGAGCTGATAGCAGCGAGGGGCTAGCTTCAGCTCTTGTCAACCGACGATGCCGCACGTTCGCACAAGGCGAGCGAGCGGCATTGTCTTGATTTGAATGAAGTGGCTTCGCGCGTTGAGTGGAAACTCTGCGAGAGGTCCCTTGGGAACCCAATCCAAGGATTGGGTTCCTTGGAGAATAACTTGGCAGCCATTCTCTCGAGTCGTGTTGTGTGCAATATGCGCATCCCAAAAGGCCTGCGTTTGTTGCTTCAACAATAAGTGTGCAGTGGTATCAGGTACCCCTTGGTGTACAGCTTTCGAACTTCTGGAGAGTTGGAGAAACCTTCACGCCAATCCCCGTAGTATCACTTCACGAAATCCCGAGTGGTAAATTGACAGAATCGGACGTTTTGTGTTAGGTTGACCTGGTTTCAGGGATAACCGTAGTTGAGTGACGGACGATGCGGGAATATCACCACAGAAGCACCGATCTCCCTCACGTTCAGCGAACGAAACTGAATGGAACTCTCGGGGAGGCACACACATGCGAGGAGTATTCCGGAAATCCATCTACTGCAGATGGCTGGCCACACTGATCACATTTGCTGGTCTAACTTTGATGACTAGTTGCGTACTGCCGGGGGGGCTTGGTGTTGCCATTCACATCACGTTCACGGGTCCGGAGCCGCTTCCAGAGAAGATGTATATTGTGAGTGGCCCCGGCAACACTGTTATAGAGGCGAATCTTGATGGTACGAATGCTCTACACCTTGCATTTGGGGGTGTACTCGACGAGCCATACGCAATAGCTTTGGATCTTGAGAATCGGCGGATGTATGTAACCAATATCAGTAACAGCACGGTAGCAGTCGCGGATCTGGATGGGTCCAATCCACTGAACTTTGGCAATCCAGGTGGATTCCTTGATAGTCCGCAAGGCATTGCTCTTGACGTCGCAAATGGCAAAATGTACATAGCAAACCGCGACAACCATCACGTTGTAGTGGCGAATCTTGATGGCTCAAACCCAGTTGATCTCGGAAATCCGGGTGGAAAACTGAGTTTTCCATACGGGATTGCTCTTGACGTGACTGCTGGGAGAATGTACATCGCGAGCGTGAACAACCACACAATCGTTGTCGCAGATCTCGACGGCGGAAACGCTTCGAGCTTGACACTTGGAGGATTGATTAGCGGCCCTTCGAACCTCTCCCTCGACCTTTCGTCGGGGAAGATGTACGTGGTCAGTGCATTCAATCGTGATGTTGTTGTGGCGAACTTGAATGGCTCGAACCCTTTGAGTCTGAAGAAACTTGGATGGCCTCTGCATCATCCCGAAGGCATTGCTCTTGACCTGGCTGAAGGAAGGATGTACGTAACCAGCTGGGAGCTTGCGGGAGTTCTCGAGCACTTTCTCATGGTGGCTGACTTCGATGGCAACAATGCGATTGATCTGGGCGACCTGGGAGGAGTGCTCAATGGGCACGGGGGGATTGCACTTAGTCTGTAGTTGTCTGCCAGCTGAGAGATATCTCTTATATAGCAACGCGAGATAATCCTCGTTGACTGATTCTGGAGCGGCTTGGGCTAGGAGTTCGAGAATTGCACACTGAGGAACCCTGGGTATGCAACTTTCGAACTGGTAGTCCTTGGTGTACAGCTTTCGAACTTAGTTCGAGAATAGCACACTGAGGAACCCTGAGTATGCAACTTTCGAACTGGTACCCCCTGGTGTACAGCTTTCGAACTTAGTTCGAGAATTGCACATTGAGGAACCCCGAGCGTCCGAGTTTCGAGTTAATACCTCCGGTATTCAGCGTTCGAGCTTTTATTCCTACTTGGTCGACTAAAGCGATGCCACTCTCAAGACCGGCGCCTAGATCAGTAGCCTTGTTGGGACAGAGAACAGTTTGTGGCGGGCAGGCATCAGGGATTATACGTCACTGTGAAGGATCGGGATTTCGTTGCCCCGGTGTTGTCCCTCAAGGTCACGGTCCAATTCCACGTCTAGATTTGTGAGCCTGTAGCGTTGTATAGCACACACGGATTGAGAGTCATAGAGCTATCGGACGAAACTGTCACTGCAGAGCTCCAATTCGAGTCACCCTTGTTCCATGTCATGCTCCACTGTCCGGCCCACTCCAGCTGTAGCTCACTCGGTTGACGTTGTTGAAGTTGCTACCCGGATGCCTGAAGGGTCGCATGGCCACCTCCAAGCATCCTCTCCTGTTGGTCGACGTACGACGTGCTTCGTTGCACGGCGCACCCTCATTGGGTTGGCTTAATCGTCGCTTTCGAGAAGCTCCTTCAGCTTGTCTCCCATCGTAAACACGATCTCGTAATCCTCGAGCGTCTGCGAAGGATTGCCATCTTCTCGGGCATCCACAATCAAGATATATAAGATCTCGGTATAGTCGTCGCCGTTATCTTCAGTGTAGTCAATCTGGAGCAGGTAGATGCCAGGATCCAGGCCCGCGGTATCGAGACCGATGCGGTGAGTCTTCGTGTTCTCGTCATAGTACCCGACCTCCGTTCTCAGGAAGCCGCTTGAGTCAGAAGGGGCGGTACCTGTGAGCCCGGCTCGGAACAGGCTCTCTTCGTAAGAGCTCTTCGGAACTTGATCGA
>Ga0233431_1002172_pt1 | contig 28879 bp, 27 predicted proteins | sample SI_118_April2016_FD_179867 | JGI IMG/M metagenome (GOLD analysis project Ga0233431, IMG submission 179867) | Seawater microbial communities from Saanich Inlet, British Columbia, Canada - SI_118_April2016_200_MG | ecosystem: Environmental > Aquatic > Marine > Inlet | place: Canada: British...
ACTGCTTGCTGATAGATGGGGAGCAGATTACCCCGATAGAAATCAAAGCGGGCAAGACCATGTCCGGCAGTTACTTTGAAAATCTGAATTATTGGAAGCAACAGGTAAGAATGCCCCCAGATCAAGGATATGTTGTCTATGGTGGTGAGCAATCCATGCAAACTAGCACAGGAACCTTATTGAGTTGGCGGCAGTTAGATCGCATTTAGTAAGGCTAATGCGTTGGATGCGGTATAATAGTTATCATCATTCACCAATCGTATACCTTCGGGCTGGCCTGAACCATCGACCATCGGGCTGGCTCAAATGACGAGCTTGAAGGTCACAGGTTGCGGAATCAGGGTTGTCACTCATAAACCAATGTTGTTTGAATTGTTTCAGGGAGCATTCGGTTGAGCAATTTTTCAATCTCTTTGAGGAATGGCAGTAACTCAATTTCAGTTTGCTCCATCACGGAGCGGCGGCTGAAATCCAGAATCTGGCGAATCAGGCTGGAGGCGCGTTGTACTTGTTGTTGGATAATTCCCAGATGTTCGCGGCTGTTCGCCGTAAGCGATTTGTCGGTGCGCAGCAAATCGGCGTAGATGACGATAGCTGCCATGATATTGTTGAAATCATGGGCGATGCCAGCCGCCAGTTGACCCACCGTTGCCAGCCGCTCTTGCATGTGGATTCGCTCCTGAATTTCGCGCTCTCGGGTGACATCGCGAATAATGAGCAAACGTTCTTCGGTATTGCCACCAAGTACCGAGCGAGCCTGTGCCTCAAAACGTTTTGATGGTGTTTCACTAGTTGCGATTTCGTAGGGTAACAATGCATCTTGATGACTGAGCAATGTTTCAATAGGGTAAGGGCCGACTTGCTTAATTTCACCTTCCGTTTGATCCGGAGCCAGAAGTAATAGATATTCTTGCCCCAATGTATTTGTGCTGAGTACACGGTTTTCTTCGTTGAAGAGAACCACCCCAATGGGTAATTCTTTGATGATACTTTCTAATCGGTATTGTTGTGCCCCTAAACGATCCACCAGCCGGTTAATTTCCTGATAACGGCTGGCGTTGCTATAGGCCAGCGCAATTTGTTGGCCTATAGCATCCAGCAAATTGAGGTGGTCTTCTGTAAATGCATTGACTTCATAATGATGAACAGAAAGTGTCCCGATAATTTTATTGCCATCAAATATGGGTGCTGAAATTGCAGAGCGTATTTTGGTATCCCGGCTGGAAATATTCTGCCAGCGCGCATCCTTTCGTACATCATGCACAATGGCAGGCTTGCGCTCGCGCGCTACCCAACCGGCCAGGCCTTTTCCCAGCGGCATGGTGTGTTTTTCGTCGATCAGCTTATTTATTTTGTGATCGTATATGGCGAAGGGCACAAGTGTTTCTGACTTCTTGTCGTAAAATAGCGCCAGACTTTCCCTGCCGTCCATAGCCTGACAAGTTCGTATGACGGCTTGCTCCATAATATCGTCGGGATCGAGGCTGAGCGAGAGCACCTTGCCAATCTCGTAGAGTAGCGAAAGACGTCGACGTTCGATATCGAGTTCTTCGGCGCGCTTGTCGATGGTTTCGAAGAGGTTGGCATTGTCGATGGCAATGGCTGCCTGATTGGTCAGTGTTTCGAGGAATTTTCTCTGTTCTTCGCTGAACGCGTTGGGTGAAAAGGATTGAATGGATAACGCGCCCAGAACACGATCCTTCACAATCAGTGGAATTCCCAGCCAGCTATGTGTATTCTGTTGGTTTTGATAAAAAGGAATGGGTGTATCGGGTAATTTGTCTCGGGTAATGTCGTTCAGGTGCAGGGGTTTTCGATTTCGGATAACCCATCCGGTGAGGCCGCCTGTTCTGATTGGAAAATGTTGGTGGAGCAGGCTTTCCATGACGGTCCCATCTTCCACTGCGAAGCGGATATGAAATTCTCCGTCTAATTCATCGTAAATTGCCACTAGAAAGGTGTCGGGCTTGAGGAACTGGTCCACTTGCTCGTAAAGGCGTTGGAGCAAGATATTTTCATCTAACTCACTTGAAGTTGCCAACGCTGTATCATATAGCACAGAAAGTTCATGCGCCCTGCGCTGTACCTCGCTAAACAAGTTTGCTTTGTCGATGGCAACCGCCAATTGGTCGGCCATAATTTGCAGCATTTGAACATCTTCATCATCGAAGGCTGCCTCCTGCTGGCTTTGTACATCGAGTACACCAATCACATGGCCTTCTACGATAAGCGGCAATCCCATTTCTGAGCGGGTTTCAGGGAGCAGGGGCTGCTTGAAGTGGATGGCATCTTCGCCCACATCTAATGCAATTCGTGGCTTTCCCGTACCGGCGACATGCCCAACAATGCCTACTTTGCCAACCGCCAGCTTATGCCCCTGTTCAAGCATCTTGCGACCAGCTTCGCCCGGTGCCGCAGCCAGATGAGCGTATTTCTTTTGTGCATCTAATAAGAAGATACCAGCATGATAGAAGTCAAATCGTTCCTGAATTAACAAGGCAGAGTGGTTGAGCAATTCTTCTACGTCACGGGCGGCGGTAGCATCGCGCGCAATTTCGGCGGCCACACGTAGCTGTACTGCCCGGCGCTGGATGATTTCGCGTGACCGTTTGCGCTCGGTGATGTCCAGCAGAGTGACGATGACAGCCTTTTGTCCCTGATAAATAATCGGGCCTGAAACAACTTCCACTTCGATGATTTCGCCATCCAGGCGTACCACGCGTTGCTCTAGCGGTGGCAGGAATTTTTTCCAGGCAAGCATGGCGCGCTCGTGGACTATGTCTTTATCATCGGGGTGTACAAAATCCAGGGGCGATAAGTTGATTACGTCTTTTAGTTCTTCAGCCCCAAGCAGTTTTTGGCAAGCCGGATTGATATATAAAATGCCCTCATTACGATAAACCGCGGTGGCAACCGGCGTTTTTTCGATCAGAGTACGGTATTGAGCTTCACTTTCACGCAGAGCGGCATCGATATTTTTTTTGTCTTGCCTGCTTTTCGCTTCGCGTAATTCGCGTGCGATTGCAGGAACCAGGCGCGAGTAATTCCCTTTGACGAAATAATCATTTGCGCCTGCACGCATAGCTTCTACGGCGTTATCTTCCCCCATGGTACCGGAGATCATTAATGCAGGCGTATCCGAAAAATTCTCTCTGATAAATTCCAGCGCGCTGATGCCCGAATAACCAGGAATCGTATAATCGACAAAAACCAGATCCCAGCGACGCTCATGCAGCGCTTGTTCAAATGTTATTTGTGTTTCCACGCGCCGCCAGTTGACAGTATAACCACCGATTTCAATGGTGTATACGAGCAATTCGGCATCGAATTCAGAATCTTCAAGTAATAGCAGGGATAGATATTTGTTCATGAATCTGTGACCAGGTTTCGAACCAAATAAAGTTCACCGCGTTGGAAGCCGCGTGTCAAATAATACTGGCGTGTGCCAACAGCCGAAATGACAGCCAGACGTTGGTAGCCTCGCGTCCGTGCGATTTTTGCTGCTTCTTCGAGTAGTTCTGTGCCTAATCCGCTGTGTTGGGCTGCGCCTTCATCCTCCTGACCCATACGCAACGATTGCCCATAGACATGCACCTCACGGATGATAGCCGCGGTTTTGAGATCGCTCAGGCTGGTCGGGGGTGCATCGGGTTGGGGCAGAGAAAGCCTCAGGAAGCCGGCCAGCTTATCGTTCGGGGTCACATAAGAGAGAAAATGTTCCTCGGCAGAATCGGCTTTGTAGATCAGATCATCCAGCCTCAGAGCCGCGTTTTGAACATCCTGCCCGCGCACTTCGCGGCAGCGCACGCATTGACAAACCTTATCACGGCGCTTCAATTCCTGCTGAACATCCATGCGCAAACTGGTGCGGCGGTTGCCCTCCACGACATTGGTGGAGGGAATATCGCGGATAATGCGGTTGACGCGGCAGTAGCGCGGGATGCTGGTTTTTACATCTGCAATCAACTTGATGAGTTCGTCGGTTTCGTAGGGGGTGTACTCGCCGCGCTGCCAGTATTCATATAACTCGGCGTTGGCGAGTAGTTGCGTAGGGTAAATTTTGAGTTCATCGGGGTTTAGGCCATCCCACAGATGCGCGAAATCTTCATAATCCGATGCGGGTGTCGCACCGAGCAGATTGGGCATCCAGTGAGCTACAATTTTGAAGCCCGCCGCGCGCAACAGCGCAAAAGCCGCCCGCGCTTCAGCGGCCGTATGTCCGCGCTGGTTGAGTTCCAGAATGCGGTCATCCATACTTTGCACGCCGATCTGAACTTTTGTGACTCCAAGCGTGCGCAGCCAGACCAACTCTTTGCGGGTGACGTGGTCGGGGCGTGTTTCTACCACCAGGCCAACATTGCGATGCTCGGCAGTCTCGTTGAAAGTTTGCGCCTCAGCCAGGGTGTCAAATTCGCGCTTGTTGAGCGCTTCAAAGCAGCGTTTGATGAACCATTCCTGATAATCTTTGCGGTAGGAACTCCATGTGCCGCCCAGTACAAGTAACTCGATCTTGTCGGTGGGATGCCCTACGGCGTGCAGGGCTTCGATGCGCGCAGTTACCTGCTCGTAGGGGTCAAATTCGTGATGCAGGGCGCGCATCGCCCCCGGTTCATCAGGCAAATAGCTTTTGGGCATGCGTATATCGGTAGGGCAAAAAATACACTTGCCGGGACAGGGGTAGGGCTTGGTTAGTACCGTCACCGTAGTTACGCCCGAGAGCGTGCGCATAGGCTTCAGGCGGATTTTTGCTAAGAGACCAGGGTCTTTTTGCCATTCGCCGCGCGCTACCAGATCGCGGTATACAGCTACCAGCGCCGATTTATTCAAAAAACCCTTGCCATCCGGTAGCGGATTGTGTCGTAGCGCGTCGAGAACTTTACTGCCACTGCGAATATCTTCCAGGGCGCGGCGCGCCAAATCCCGCTTATGCGGGGTGATTTCACGGGCGGCGTACCAGGCTTGATCGTTTTTATTCACGGTTACTTACTTTAACGACAGAGGCAAAGGGGTGAAGACGCAAAGAGTGATAAAATCTCTGCGTCATGGTCTCCTTGCGGCTTTACGTTGAATCCTTTTCGTTTAATACATGAGAATGGCGAGAATAATTCACACCAACCTTCGTTTATGAATCCTGTTACCGTTCAAAAACTGCTTCAACTCAACCAGCAATTTTACCAGACCTTCGCGGGAGATTTCTCGGCTACCCGCGGACGTTTGCAGCCCGGCGTGCTGCGTGTGCTGGAAACGATCTCATCTCAGGATACTATTCTGGATTTGGGTTGTGGAAACGGCGAATTGGGGCGTGAACTGGCCCGCAGAGGGCACCAAGGCAACTACCTGGGTCTGGATTTTAGCCCGGAACTTCTGGACGCAGCCCGCGCCGGGGTGCAGGAATTCCCCAACATTGCCTACGCCCAGGCGAATATCGCCGACATAAGTACCTGGGATTTCGCCTTGATGGACGTCGGACGACGAACGGCGGACAGAAACCTTCACCCTTTAACCTTCAACCGGATACTTTCCTTCGCCGCCCTGCATCACATCCCCGGGCGCGAACAACACCTGCAAATTCTGAACCAGGTTCATGCTTTACTCCCTCCTGGCGGGCGATTCATCCACTCGAACTGGCAATTTCTCAACAGTCCGCGCCTGAAAGCGCGCATCCAGCCCTGGGCCGAGATTGGCCTTTCGCCCGATGACCTGGACCCCGGCGACTATCTGCTCGATTGGCGGCGCGGCGGCTACGGTCTGCGCTATGTGCATCATTTTGGCGCGGCAGAACTACACGCCCTGGCCGCTGAAACTGGCTTCCAGATGCTGGATTCATTCTACTCTGATGGGCAGGAGGGAAATTTAGGCTTGTATCAGGTTTGGAAAAGAATTTAAGGGTGACTTTCCTGCAAAAAGCCATAAGCGAGATGCCCGCCGGAACCCTTCATCTGGCGCGATTTGCATTGAAGTCAAGGATATATTCTGCAAACTTCAATTGCTTTGTGGATACCACGTAATTGAAGCTTCTCATTGGGATCACAGGGATTCTCTTCAACAATCTGCCGCGTTGCTGGATCATCCAAAATAGATTGCGCCAGCCAAATATCATCGCCCTTGGCCAGATCACTCAACCGGGCGGCGATGTTGACTGTGCTGCCGAAATAATCCAGACGGTTGTTGAGTGTGACCACTATGCACGGCCCGGCATTCAGCCCAACTTTCAGGCGTAGCTGCTGCTCATCGTTTAGCGCAGTCCGCCGGTTGAGTTGCTGAATCCCGCGCACGCTTTCCAATACACCCCGTAGGGCTGAAGCGTTATCGAAAAAAGTTCCCATCACACCATCGCCAATCGTCTTGACTGCGGCTCCGCCGTGGCGTTCGACCGCGTCGAAGACAATCTCAAAATGCTGACGCACCAATTGATAGGCTGCCGCATCGCCCAGAGTTTGGTACAACTGTGTCGAGGCTTTCAAGTCGGAGAAAAAGACAGCCAGATGCTGCACGCCCAGCGAATAATTATCGGGTAGCACTTGCACGCCTAATTTTTCACGAAACAGAGATCGATTGACGAGATGGAGTGCTGGCAATCTTCCGAGAGTTTCATCGACCTGAGCGTGAAAATTGGCCTGGTTACGGCGTGCGGGGTGCAATTTCCGTAGCCTGTTTTGAGCGCTGACTCGCGGGGTAATCTCTTCATCCAGGCGAATTTCGGCTTCGTTGTGGCACATCTCGCAGTTTTGGTGTGATTCTAAATGCTGGAATTCATGCGTGCGTTGCAGCAGCGCGCCACACGCCGGGCAGTAGACTTCCCACTCGAAGGCCAGTAACCCCTCACCGACAGCCAAAATCAGAAAATCCAGGGTTTGCGTTTCTGCCCAGCCCAATTGCTGCGCTATATAGCGCGGATTAACGCGATAAAGCTCGTAATCTTGCGCCTGCCGGATAAATTTTTGAAAGTGGGTGACATCTTTGGCCGCGTGCGGATTTTTCTGCAGGCGTTGAAATGCGGCGTTACGCTGCCAACGCGGGAAAATTACCATCGGATAGGTTGGGGAATATTTCGTCATTTAATGATTCCGAAGCGTTAAACCGTTGAATTCTTACGAGTGGGTTCGATTTCCCCAAAATAGCCCATTTCGAGCAATGCACCCAAAACTTTCTCCGCGGCCCCGGTTTTGACAATAATTGCCGTGGGGCCAAGCGGATCGCCCAAATAGCGCGCCGCCCGCGATTGGCGCAGTTTATCAAGAATTTCTGGGGCACGCACGCGCAGGATGACTGCTTCGCGGGTCCGAATTTCGCTGCCGTGAGCCTCCCAGCGTTTCAGCGCACGAATGATATTGGGCGGCACAGGCTGGGCGTGCTTCTGTAAAATTGCCAGCAGATGCCCAATGTGCAATCCCTGGCTGTGCGCCAGTGTTAGCGAGTCAGGTGTTAATTGATAGCGAAATTCGTGGGCTGTTGACTCTTCCCAACGGCAGAAGCGGGCAATTTGGTAGCGAATGGCGCGCGGCGAGGAGAGAGGAGCGCCCACGCGGCCATCTGAGCGCAGGTGGATTGATTCCGACTCAGAGGGCAACCCCTCGGGGGGAATACCCGCCAACAAGGCAGGCCACCAACTCGAAAGGCGGAAGGCGCTCCCGCTCAGGGTGGGCGCGTCCGCCTCGGGGGTGGCAATATCCACAAAGCCCAACCAATGCAGCGGCCCACAGATCAGATAGCGAATCAGCGCGCCATCGACATCATCCCAATGCTCGAAACCGCGTAAGAATTCGCTGCTGTTCACGTCCCGCAGGTACCACGAATCATAATCCCCCGCCGGACGCTGAAAATCGGGGTTTTGCTGTTTGATGTCGGCGATGAAGGCCGAAAGGTTCCACCAGGTTTGCGGCGGCAATTTTTGCAACTGTCGCATAAAGAACTGGCGAGCAGCCAGGGGATCGTTGCGCCAGTCGCCTTCGGCTTGCAGGTGAGGTATCAGGCGCAGATCATTGTGTGTGGCGCTGTGCAGCCAATCTTGGGCCAGTTGCGCCAGAGCTGCGCCGCGGCTGGCTTCGAGATGGGCGCGGGCGCGCTCCAGATCGGGCTGGCCATCCGGAGTCAGGATTTTGGCGCTGGTGAGCAGGGATTTCAGGAAAGTTTCGATTTCGGCGGCCAGGCCGATATTTTCGCGCCCCAGCCGTTGAGCAGCAAGCAATGTGCAGGCTTGTTCGAGCAGTTGATCGTTAACGGAAATGGGGTAGGCGCGCTCGCCGGGGGTGGCGGCGCGCCCCGGCGCGGGGTTGGTATTTGGGGGCGCGGCGGGAATCAGCGGCAGCAGGTCGTCGGGGATGTACGCAAATTCTTCGTTGCCGCGCGGCGTTTCGAAGAAGGCGCGTGCCACCAATGCGCGATACCAGAGCATTTCAGCCGCCGAGATCGAGTTTTGGTCGGGCCGCAAACGGTCGCGGCGGCCGCTGCCCATTTCGCGTACTTTGCCGCATAGACGCGTGAATTGCACCCACGGCAAGCGTCCCCCCGCGGCGATGATATTTTGCAGCGCGGCGCGAGCTTCATCCGGCAGAGCTTGAATAACTTCAGCAGCCAGTTCTGGATCTTGAATTTTTTTGCAAATTTCGGGGATGGCGGAATCGGTATCGGGTGAGGCAAGCTCCACCCCCCAGCGTTCAGCGATCATGCGCAGATGTCCCAGGTCGTGGCGTTGCAGGCTGTGAGCAAGATCAGGCATAGGGTGATGGGCCAGGGATTAACGCAAAGACGCCAGGAAGCGGAGCCGCAAGGGACGAGCATAAAAGTAGTTTGCGGCCTGGCTTCTGCGCGCCTTTGCGTAAAGATCAGGGATTGGGATCAACTGCGCGATTATACAACAACTTCAATCGCCCCCGGCACAAGTTCAAAATCCAGTTGGCGTACATCGGTACCGAACCCGGCGAAGATTTCGCCATCAATATGGATATTGAGCGGGCGGTCAGAGGTGATTTTGGCTTGTTTCAGGGTTTCAAGGCGCACTTGTTTGAAGTTTCCATGCGTTCCATTCATCACCTCGGGTAGCAGGCGGAACATCATCGGGCGGGAAACTTTGGAAATGGCGACATAATTGAGCACCCCATCGTTGTTGACGGAGTCGGGCGCCACCCTAAATCCGCCCCCCTCGCGCGGCCCGTTGCAGATGCCCAGCATCAGAATATCATCTTCCCATTCTTGCTGGTCACTGCGGAATTGGATATGTGCAGCATCATGATTGAGAATAATCGTTTGCACCACCGCAGTAAAATAGACGATAAATCCGCGCAAGAAAGAAGGCAATGTGCGCGAGCGGATGGTAACGGTGGCGTTGAAACCCGCCCCTAGTGTATTGTCAATATACTCACGGCGGCCATGTTCATCAGTCACCACAGCTAAGTCTGTGCGGCGCGGTGTTCCGGTGAAAATTTGCCGCAATGCCAGGGCCGGGTTATCCTGCATCCCCACGGCGTGGGCGAAGTCGTTGCCCGAACCCATCGGGACCACCCCGATGCGTGGGCGTTTTTCAGCAGGCACACGCATGACCCCGTTGATGACTTCGTGAATCGTGCCATCGCCGCCCACGCTGATGATCAGCTCGTAGCCTTCCAGCGCGGCCTGTTCGGCTAATTTAACCGCATGTGTAGGGTATACGGTTCCAGCCCAATCGGCGCCGCCGAATTCTTCAACGATGGGGCGCAAATCCGATGCCTGACGCCAGGCATTGCCGCGATCGGCGTTGGGGTTGAGAATAATTTTCGTTTTATAGGGTGGCATAGGAAACTCCTAGGGGTACTTCTTCTTTAACCCCGCAACTGGCAAAACGATTTGTCCTTCGGCAGAATCTCCATATATGGAGATTTGTTCGGGGTGCATAAAAAATAGCCAGGCGGTGAAAGCAGCCATCAGGGCCTCCAGTTCGCTGGCCTGGTAGAGTCCTTCCAAAGGGAGTACGCCTTGTTTCAGACGATAACGTGTGATCTCCTCGAAAACGCGCATCGGGTCGTCAATCTCTAAACCACCATCGTACAGGATCAACTGGCGTTGCACGCGCCCCTCCAGAGATGTTTTGGGGAAAGGCTTTTTTTCGATTAGTGCGGTGTAGGCTGCCTCGGGATGGACTTCCATAAATTGGCGTTGTGCGTCGGATGTGCCAAAATTCTGATACCCGGCAGCGGTTAGACGGTTGCACAGCTCAAAGCTGGTTTTCATCCACGAAGGGCATGAATCTGCATCTGCGGGGATGCGCGCCACGCGCAAATTATGTTGTCGCAACAAATATTCGGCTACGCGATCATTCGTCCAACGCCCTGGGGGCGGTACCGGCTTCAGAGCTTGACGCACAGCTTCGAGCTTCATCCGCCCCTGATTTGGGCGCAGCGGCCCGCAAATCGCCGCGATGGCGCGTTCCTGCCCCTCAGCAAAGGCAAGTACAGCCTCCAGATTGCCCTGATCCAAAGTGATTACCTTTTGCTCGAAATCCAGCGCGGCATAGACCAATGACCGTGTGGGTGCTTTGGGGACGATTCCAATGAAAATTGTTGCGTTTTGCATGGTTTGCTCCCGTTGAATAGTAGGCCGTTTCGAGTGTAGCGTAAAACCAAAGAGAAGGCAATAGCGGCAAAAATTTCAGCAAATTATTAATTGTCCGGTTTGGTTTTTATGGTATGATTGCGCCCAAATCTAACCAGTGGACGGGTTTGCGCATAGTTTTAGCGCCTTGGCATATTACTGGATTTTTGAGGAAGTATGGAAGATAAAATTACGATTATTGAAGGCCCAACGCCTACATTTGAACTGATCCCAGATATTTGGGTACACGGTCTTGTCGAAGGCGCATTGCAAGCGGATGTCGTCGCGACCCGGTTGCGCACATTCAACGGTCAGGAACTGGTTGACCGCTGTTCACGTGCCTGGAATAAGACACAGAATATTTACCTGGAATACAAAACCCCCGAAGGGCTGCCCGACGAGGTGCCGATTATAGCTGCCCGCAATTTTGCAACCGATGAGGGGGATATGCTGCTATTATGGGTGCGCTTCCCCGATGATAGTCTCGAGGTGGGCATCGAATACGATGACGACGACTTCGATGATGAAGACGATGAAGATGATGGTTTTTTCTTCGATGACGAAGCGTACTAAAATCAACCCCTAAACCGATTAATGAAACCCGGCTTTATTGTAAAGCCGGGTTTTCGATAAATTGGCAGTATTTGCTCAGGTTTTGCACGCGCTGGAAGCCGGGCAAGTACAATCGGAGATCGTATGGCAGAATCAAAGACGGTATTGCAGGAATTTGAAGATGGTGTGCTGCGGCTGACGCTCAATCGGCCTGCGCTTGCGAATGCTTTTAATCACGAAATGAATACTGCCTTGCAGAAGGCGCTACGGGAAGCCGCTCGCGATGCGGCTGTGCGCAGTGTTTTGCTAACAGGGGCTGGTTCTGCATTTAGCTCCGGGCAAGATTTGGGCGAAATGAAACAGGCTCAGGGGAAAGTATCGTATCGTCAGCATTTACAACAAACCTATAACCCATTGATCTTGCAGTTACGGCAGATTGAAAAACCGGTTGTTGTTGCCCTGCAGGGGGCCGTCGCCGGGGCAGCATTGGGTATAGCTCTGGCCTGTGACTTGCGCATTGCTGCCGAAGGGACGCAATTTACTGTGGGTTTCCTGGGCATTGGTTTGGCGCCCGATTCAGGAGTCTCACTATTGCTTCCGGCGGTTGTTGGTTTGGGGATTGCGAGTGAGTTGACGTTCACAAATAAACCCTTTGATGCGCGCCAGGCTCTGGGGTGGAATCTGGTCAACCGCGTGGTGCCAGCCGGAGAGTTGCCTGCGCAAAGCATGGCGCTGGCGCGAGAATTGGCGCAGGGGCCACAGCAAATCATTGGCCTGACCAAACGCGCTTTCAATCAGGCCATTTTTCCGAATTTGGAATCTGTACTCGATTACGAAGCCCATATTCAGGCGATTGCGCAGCATAGCGCGGATCATCGGGAGGGCGTTCAGGCCTTTTTGGAAAAACGCAAGGCAAACTTCACTCGGTGAAAGCCATAAGCAGAGTGATTGATGCCCTGCTCATTTCTTGATATGAAACCGCGGCAGCAGCATTGGAACTTGCTTTTGATAAGTACCATACGCTTCGCCGAATTCATACCGCAGACGACGTTCTTCAAAGTGTGCCCCCACAACCAGATACAGGGACAGGATGATTGCAAGTGTGAGGCTGTTACACGTCATAATAGGGGTGAGCCAGATAAAAAGCAGCCCGCCTGTGTAGAGGGGGTGGCGCACCCACTGATATAGCCCCGAAATAGCGAGTTTCGGTTGGGTGTGAGCAATGGGTGGTGAAAAGATTTGTCGTAATCCAATAAAATCGAGCGCATCGGCCTGCCAGATTCCCAGGATAATGATTATAACCCCCATGAATTGCCCCACGCCCGTGAGGAATACCCAGGGTATCGGAACGGAATAAAGTGTTTGGTCTGGCAGCGTTGCCATCAACCACAAAATGGGCAGGAAAGAAACCCCTGCAAAGATATTATACGCCAGGCGATACCAACGTTCAGCAAAAAGGCCAAGCCACTGACGGGCACGCGCTTTGGCGGTCAGCGTTGCTGTTAGGGAATGAATTGCTGCATAAAGGAGTGTTGCCAGGGTTAGTGTCAGGGTTGGGAGCATATTATTCGTTTACCAGTTGAACACATGAATGGAGATCGTATTTTTCAAGATCAAACTCTGCCAGAATGTCTGGAAGGGCTGGGCTGTCAATTTCCGTTGAGTTGGGGGGCAACGAAAAAGACTGATTATTTTGTGTCTCGCTTTGGGCGTAGGCGCGCGCTAACTCTAGCCAGCAACTCAGGGTCAGGTTTGTTCCCGGCCAATGCACAGGGTCGCTGACATCGAGAAAAGTGGTCAGTGTTTGCTGCGGGGGGAGTTCAGCTTTATTCCCCAACATCAGAATTCGGATAAATTCCACCCGCGTTTGCGCGAGCGCCATTCCATAATCGACTTTAATTTCTTCAACAACTTGATCGATTTGAGCCGAATATTCATTTGCGCGTTGCGGGGTGTCATCTTTGAATTCGGAGCCGTCCCAGGCGAACAGCCATGCCGACTGTATGGGAATCCCGGTTTCATATTGGGCAGGATCGTAAACCCAGATATGCAGGGGATTGCCTGAATGAAATATGTGCCAGGGTTGAACGACGCCGGGCAGTGTGGCGGTGATATCCACGACTTTGTAGGTATTTTTGAGTTCAAAGAAATGCAGCGCAACTTCGCCATATTCCGGGCAATCTTGAGCGCAGTATTGATAGGCAACAGCAAATTCGGGCAGCCCATTTTGGTTGATGTCGCTCCATTGACCGTTGAACCCCAGCATCGAGCGGGTTTCGGGGCTGAGTTCGGCTTCCCCAATCAGGTGTTCAGGCGGCGCATCCCAATTGACGGCTTCGCAGTTAATTGGAAAGGTGTAGCCGCTGCCCGCGGGGTAGCTTGGCGCGGTGAAATAGCGTAATAGCTCGTTGTTGTTGGGTTCATAGCGGGTGAAGGCCAGCCGACAAATTGCCGCGCCGGGATCAAGCCCGGTATTGCTGAATAGATAAGCGGAATAGATGTAGTCCTTTGGCCCAATGGTCGATGACGCAGCAATTAATGCATAGCCGCGGTTTTGCAGATCGGTGGAGAAACTATCCTCCTTGAGCGGTGCAGCGGTGGGCAAGGGGGCTGTGGGCGCGGTTGTCGGGTTGGCGTTTTCTTCGGTGCTGGCCGGTGTTTGTGTGAGGTTGCTGGCTGGCTGCGGTGTGGATGCTGGCAATACGTTTGCTTCGGTCAGCGCTGCGTTTAGGGTTGCGCGGGCATCGGGTTTTTCACTTGTGGGGAGATTGCAGGCCAATGTAATGATGATTAACACCATCAGGGGTAGCAGCAACAAACGGGGGGCTGAAAATCTAGAGCGCACAGAGACAGAAGAGAATTTTGGAGTATGAGTTTCGTGAGATGGCAATTTATGCATAATTTCTTGTTGTCGTCAAAAGAAGCGTGAACAAATGTGGTAATCAGATGTTTTCTCACAAGGAAACCAGGAATGCAGGAAGGAAAATTCATGGTTTCCTGGTTTCCTTATGAAAAATTTAGTGTTCACATTACCTTTGACCAATACACTATTCATAGTTTTCTGAATTGAATGCAGTAATGCGTTTTTGGGCAATTTCTTTATAGGCAGCATCAATCTCGTAGCCGATATAGTGCCTGCCGCTCTCTATGGCGGCCAGTGCGGTCGTGCCACTGCCCATGAAGGGGTCCAATACAATATCCCCCGCGAAGGTATATAGCTCAATCAGGCGGCGGGGCAGTTCAATGGGGAAGGGAGCCGGATGCCCGATGCGGGCTGCCGACTCGGTGGAAAATTGCCAGACGCTCTTGGTGCATTCCAGAAACTCATCGCGTTCGATGGTTGCTTCTCGCCCATTATTTTCTCGTTTAAAGCGTCCCTTTGAGAATACCAGAATATATTCATGCACATCGCGCAGTGTAGGATTGCTAGGGGAGAGCCAACTTCCCCAGGCGGTGGACGAGCCTGCACTGGAGCCTTTATCCCAAATAATTTCACCGCGCATTAAATAGCCAATCTCGATCATGATTTGGGCGATGAACCCGTTCAGGGGAATATAGGGCTTGCGTCCCAGATTGGCGATGTTGATGCAGGCGCGCCCCCCGGGGACAAGCACCCGCCACGTTTCGCGAAAAACAGCGTCGAGCAGAGTCAGATACTCCTTCAACGTCAGGTCGTCATCATATTCTTTACGGGCGTTGTACGGGGGTGATGTCACCATCAGATGCAGGCAGCTATCTGGCAGTTGCGACATTTGCTCGCTGGTGGTGGTGAAAATCTGATTCAAATATTTCGCGGGAATGGGGTTTTCAACATAGGGCGTGGTTGTATCTTCTTCAACCTGGTGAGCATACAAGCGGCTGCTATAGAAATGGCTCGAATCGTGACTTATTTTTCCGCGCGTGCCGAAAGCTGATGTTTGCGTAGCGCGTTCGGAGTTCATTTTATTTCTCCAGGTCAATTAGCGCAAAATTATCGGGGGGTGAGCGGCGTTCTTTTTCGGCCTGTTCTGAGCGCCAGAGTAATTGCCCGCTGAGTAAGGCTACGGCAAACACAAACAGTTGCCGCGGGGTGATGGTTTCTCCGGAGACGATCACCTCACGCGGTGTTTTGAGTAAAAAACAGCGCTGGCGAATTGCATCGTCGGTAAATTTATTGATTTCAAATTCGTTTAGAATAATCCTGCGGATTTCCATAATTTGAAGAAGATCACTGAATTCGTTCGGTGCGATCAACCCCAGCGCGTAGGCCGCACGAATTCGGGTGTCGAAATGGCTCAATGCTCCACTGGAATTCAATAATTCTTCAGTATTATTTGTGTCGGGGACAAAATAACTCGCCAAGAGCCGTCCCAGATAATTTTGCAGGTAGGTTGAACCTAAAATCGCAGCCGAGCGGTCGCTATTATGTTTAAATTCGCCAATTATTTTTTGCCAGTTTTTTGATTTTTGTGTGCTATTTTGCATAGGTTGCTCCTGATTGCAGGCTCAAATTGACCAAAATTTCCGTATGATATTATTCCAAATGCTCGTTGGGCTGCGGTTATTTTCTTAGCTTTTCTCTGGAGTTTTGAAAGCGGTGACTTCATTATACCGATAGCAATTTATGAGGTGATCGTTGACCATGCCCACGGCTTGCATGAAGGCATAACAGATCGTGGGGCCGACGAAACTGAAGCCGCGCTGTTTGAGCGCTTTGCTCATAGCTTGCGACGCGATAGTTTGAGCGGGGATTTGCTCGAGTGAAGACCATCGGTTCACGATGGGAGTCCCGTCAACGAAGCCCCACAAAAATTGACTGATTGAACCGGCCTGTTCCCGAATTTGAAGGTAGGCCTGCGCATTTTTGATGGCTGCGTTGATCTTCTGGCGATTGCGCACAATGCCGGGATTTGCCATTAACTCAGCAAATTTGGCATCATCATAACGAACGATTATTTTGGGATCAAAGTTGTCGAAAGCGTGGTAATAGTTTTCGCGCTTGCGAAGAATTGTGATCCAACTCAGGCCAGCCTGCGCGCCATCCAGAATCAACTTGGCGAAGAGTTGCTGGTCATCATACACGGGCACGCCCCACTCTTCGTCATGATAGGCAATATACAGTGGATCGTCTCCCGGCCAGGAACAACGATGGAGAGTTTGTTGGCTCATTTTTTCTTGGGAAAAAGTCGTTTGGCTTCACAAAGATTTTTCTTACGACGGGCGACACGTCCGCAGTTTTGGCAAACAAATTCACCATTCCGTACCAGCGTTTTGTAGGCCTTAAATTCTTTTTTGATGACGCCTTCTTCCTTGAGTTCACAAAGAGTTTTGTTGGTTTTCATGGATTTGCCTCATTTTTGAAGATTCTGTATTGGTCAACAAGAGCTTGAACATTAAGTTTTTATGAGGAAGCCAAGAATTACCCAAAAGGGCACAGGCCATGAATTTTTCTTCCTGTGTTCCTGGTTTCCTAATAAAATGGCATTCAAGGTAATGTAGATGACTACACAATTTATGAATATTTATTGTCGTGCCTGGCGTGAAAAGTCATCCGGTAGATGCCATTATACAACGAAGATTATGCACTGACATCAATTTACCACACCTGCAACCCATGCTGATCTAACGTAATCGGAATGATCCGAAAATCAGGGTGCGCCTGCGAAATATCATCCAGCAGCCCGCGTTTGGCTGTTGGCCCTCCTGTGCACAGCAGCGTCAGGGAACCTCCATCGCCCCCAGCGCCGTTCACCTTCCAACCTGTTGCGCCATGCTTTTGGGCAATTTCAATCACTCGCCGGGCATCCTTGCTAACCAAATCTGGGTGCAGGCGCGCCTGGGCGGCGGTGTTAGCGTTCATTGCCTTCCCAAAAGCTGAAAAATCGCCCGCGGCGAGTGCATTTCGGGCAGTTGTTGCCAGGGTGCGTAACTCATTAAGCGGGGCGCAATCTGCCCCAGCATTTTCAAGTTGGGTGATGACTTTTTGATGCACGTTTGAGGATTGGTGTGACTTACCAAGATAGACCAACGCCAAACGCGCCTCTAACTCAGCAAGAACAGCGGACGGGGGTTGGAGTTGAGCGACGGAAGCGAGGGGGTAGTGAATCATCTCGATGAAATTAATCCCGCCATACGCCGCGCAAAGCTGGTCTTGAATGCCGCATTGCAAACCCAAATCCTGAGTTTCCACCGCTTGAGCCGCGGCGGCAACCTCGTGGGATGTTATGTGTCCCGGGGTCAATGCATCCAACGCGCCGATTAGCGCCACGGTCACCGCAGCTGAGGTGCCAGTACTCCCGCCGGGCGGCGCAGCGCAGTGGATGGTGATCTCAACCGCCACATCTTCAGGAATCCCCTCTCTGCGGATAGCCGCTTCGAGCAAGGGATGCTTCTCCCAGCCCGGTTTGGCGGGATCGTAGTCGTAGACATCCCCGAAATTCGCCACGCACAGTCTGACCGGCGCGGGAAAATTTTCACGCGGGTAAATATTGATCTGCACCTGGGCATAGGGCGAAACGGCGATATTGAAAATACTGCCATATTCGGCGAACCAGGTATCCGTCCAGCCGCCAATGTCACAGATGCGGATGGGGGCTTGCGCATGAATGGTAGAAAGAGGGGAATCGGGCATGATTACACGATCAATCGTAACCCAATCACGACCAGCAAGGCCAAAATGATCTTGCGGAAAGTCTCCGCCTGGATGATGCTATCCAGGCTGGTTCCGGCGAAGATGCCCGCAGCGATAGCGGGCATCGCGAGCCAGAAATAATGCCACACTTCGGGGGTCAGGTTATGATTGAGGGCATGACCGCTGAGGGTAAAGGTGCTGGAAAAGACAAAGAAGCCCTGAAGATTGCTTTTGAACTCGCTTGGTGACCAGCCGCGGCTGGTGCCATATAAAACCACTGGCGGCCCGGAGGTGTTATATGCGCCGCCGATCAGCCCGGCCAGCAGGCCAAAGACGAAGCCCCAGGCCGGGTGCGCCAGTGTTGGCAGGCGGATATTCAGCAGGGCATAGAGCGCATACCCTGAAATTAGCGCGCCCAAAATCCGCAGCACAATTTGCTCATCCACCAGGCGAAGATAAATGAACCCGATCGGAATTCCCACCACCGCGGCGGCGATTACCCGCCAGATGGCCTTCCAATGGAAGACATGCCGGTAATGAAAGAGCAGGTATACCTCCAAGGGGATAACCACCAGGGCGACCAACGGCGTGGCGACATGAATACTGAGAATGGTGGGCAACAAAGCCATCGCCACCAGCGCCGATCCGAAACCGGAGATACTCTGGGTGAATACGGCTAAAAAGATGATGACGATGACGATGAATTCTTGGGGCATGACGTATTTTTCGTGAGAAAAGCCGGAATTGATTGCTTCCTGCTTTCCTGGCTTCCTTAGGGCTGCGTGTTTATGCTCAACGTATGTACAGTATTGTACTCGCTCCTAAAGAAAAATTCTGGCTAAAATAGGACTTACGCAAAACGATGAAAAATATCCCCCTATTTTCGGGTTTTCTTTTGCGAAAGTGCATAAGTCCTGTTAAGCTAAAACACCGCTCAAAACTTCTGAGCGGTGTTTGTGGGCAAATGGATGCTTATGCTTTTTTCTTGAGCACGGGCAAGCCGTTTTTGCTCTCGGAAACTTCGTAGGCAGCCGGAACTGCGTCTAACGCACCTTCGGCTTTGACTTCTTTGGCGAAGTAATACAACGTTCGTTCTTTGCCGGTTGATGTGGTGGAAGTCTTTCCGTGCAGGAAATAGGTTTTTCCTTTTGAGTTGGTAAAACTGAATGCCATAGTTTTCTCCTTTTTTATGAAGGGAACAACAAAATGATCAATAGATTTGATCAATTCTGAGTCTGGATAGAAATCATATTAAGTATATAGCACTCTTGCCAAATAATCAATGCGTAAAAATACGGAATTGGAGTGGATATGTCGGAAAATTTAGTCATCTTCATAGCTTTGCCCCTGAGCAAAACCCATGCCCATGACGAAGCCGCGCGCCCGCTCGGTGAGGGGATAGCCTTCGGTGAGCGTGTGCCAAAACTCCGGACTGTGATCGGCGTGCAGGCGATGGACGAGTTCGTGCGTGATGACTGAATCGATGACCCACTGCGGCCAGTCTTTGATCTTATCGCTGATGCGGATATGCCCATCGGTGCTGCCGCCGTTGGTGCAACTTCCCAGGCGGGTATTCATATTACTCACCCAGCGGATCGCTCGCCATTGAATGCGCCCGCCGAAGCATTTTTTGTTGAGATATTCGGCGCGCTCCTGGAGTTCGGCATCTGTGCGGCGCTCGGCCAGTTTTTCGCGTTTATCCAATTGTTGGCTGATCTGGGTGAGAATATCCTTAAGTAAGGTTTTGGGCAGGCGATAGGGGACGCGCAGCAAGATGGAGCCATCCGGTTGAGGCTGCCAGCGCGAAGATTTCTTCAGGCGTTTATCGCGACGCACCAGCACCTTGACTGGCTGGCCGTCTTTGTCTTGGATGGTGTAGGTTTTTTCGGACATAGGTATAACGCAAAGACGCGATGGTGCAAAGCCGCAAAGTGCTTGATTCATATTCTGCGCCTTCGCGTCTTTGCGACTTTGCGTTAAGAGTTTCCGAACCCCGGTAGTTCGATCGTTTGGCCGCCGACTTCAACAATATGATAGGGTATCCAGGCGATGCCGAAGAGTTCGAGTAAGATGTCTTTTTTGTAGGGGCGCACGGGGATTTCGGTCAGCGCGTTGGCGAGGTCGCCCCATTTGGTGTTGATTTCCTGGGTTGCGTTTTCTTGCTCGTGCTGCAAAACAACAATTTGACGTTCGTATTCATCAATGGCTTCCAGCGATTCTTCTACGTCGGCTTTGGATTGCTCGGTTAAGCGGCGTTTGGTCAGAGAAGTCGAGAGTCGTTTGCGGCGGCGGCTGAGTAGGCTGAGCACATTTTCGGCGTGTGTACCGTATTCTTCCATACGGCGGTCGCGCAGTTCGGCTTCGTCTTGCCGCAACTCACGCTCTTCACGTTTCAGGCGGTCTTGAATCGTCCCCAGTTTTTTATTATAAGCATCTTCGACTTTCTTGATCTCTTCATCGCGTTTTTGGCGGGCGGCTTCAGCACACTGGCGGCGGAATTCGGCTTGCGAGGCCTCCGGCCCGGCGAAAATGTCCAGGGTTTCATTGGCGCGCACGCTGACTTCGCTGTTGTGATACATCCAGTCGCTGAAGTCTGTTTTCATGGCGCGCACGATTTTGCTATCGGAGAGCGGGGCTTCGATGGCGACGAAACGCGCCCCGGGCGCGGCATCGCGCTCAAGAGTGCGCGGGTCAAAGGGCGCAACCTGCCAGTCTTCCCAGTGGGCGGTGCCGCGGCGGTCGGGTTCAGTCACCAGGGCGGCGCGGCGGATTTCGTGATCGAGATTGTATTTGCGTTGCATGAAACGCACGCTGGCTTGAGCGATCAGCGCCGGACGGTAGAGCAGCCCCAGGGATTTCGCATCGTTAGGCAGCGTTTTTCTGGAGACTTTGGCGGCCTGGGAGAGAGTCAGGTTATGGGGCAGGAAAACTTCCTCGATGCCGGTTGGCGCGCCGGGGCGGGTGGATGAACCGGACTCAGCCCGGGGTTGGGCCTTCGCTTCGGGAGCAGGCACCGCCCCCGAGGGAGTCTGCGCAGCCTGTTTGGGAGCAGCACTTGCCGCGGGCGGCAGGCTGGCTCCGGCCAGTCGATTCAAATCCCCAATGCGAGTGCGGGTCAGCGGCCCGGCAAGATAATTCATCGCCCAGCGCGTTTGGAAGGCTTGTGGGTCTTTCTCGTGGATATTGTGCAGCAGAAAGACGCGCTTATCGAGCGTCGAAATCAGTTTGTCGTAATGTTTGCGGTTCATGCCGGGGGCGGCGCCTTGCAGGCCGTCGAGCAGGCGGTTTTTATCATTTTCGGTTTGCAGTTTGCCGATGAACCAGCTCCCGGCGTTCGAGAGGGCCTTGTAATCGAGATCGGCGGGGTTCTGTGTGACGAGTACCTGCCCAACGCCAAAGGCGCGCCCTTGTTTGAGCATCCGTAGCATGAGCGGCTTGGAGGGTGGGTTGGCGACCGGCGGCATATAACCGAAAATCTCGTCGAAATAAACGATGGCGCGCAGACCGCTGGTGCCGCTTTGGGCGCGCATCCAGGTTTCGACGGCGGCATAGAGCAAGGCCACAAAGAACATGCGCTCGGCATCATTGAGATGGGCGATGTAGAAAACGCTGTGGCGCGGTTTTCCATCAGGTGTGTAGAGCAAGCTGGGGATGTCGAGCGGCTGGCCTTCGATCCAGGTTTGGAAGCTGGGCGCCGCCAGGATGTTATTGAGCGTCATAGCTAGCCCGAAACGCTCTTTTTTTGGGAAGAAGGTATCGATGTCAAAAACGCCCAGTTTGGGGAAGGGTGGGTTTTGGGTTTGTAGAATCAACTCGCCAAGGTCGAGGCTTTTGCCCTGGCTCCAGGCGGCTTCGAAGATGTTGCTGAGTAAGATGTGCTCGCGCGAGCGCACCGGGTCGAGATCGCTCAGGCCCACTAGCCCGAGGATGGCGGTGACGGTGCCCGAAATTTTTTCGCGCAGCAATTCGCGGTTTTCGTCCCAGGGAATTTCGGGGGCGCGCAACGAAGCCAGAATGCTAACCGGGATGCCCGCATCGGAGCCGGGGGTGTAAACGGCGAACTGAGCCGCATTTTTTAGCGCCCGGATGCGCTCTGTGTCGAGACCCCATTCGCTGAGCCCTTTTTTCCAGGTTGCGGCGGTTTCGCTGGCCGCCTGATCCACGCTCTGCCCGGCGCGGCGGGCTTCGTCGGGGTCAATCCACGGCTGAAAGTCGGCAGGCAACAGATCGGGAAAGTGCAGTAGGGCGTTGGTGATGTCGCCTTTGGGGTCAATCATCAGGGCGGGGATGCCCTGCAAGGCGGCTTCTTCGAGCAGGTCAATGCACAGGCCAGTTTTGCCGGAGCCGGTCATCCCGACGACGACGGCGTGCGTGGTCAGGTCGGCGGGATCGTAGAGCAGGGGTTTATTCTCGCCAGTGAGGCGTCCGAGATAGAATTTGCCGTTAGTGTTTAACATACTGTCTCCTGAATTCTATGAGGAAGCCAGGAAAGCAGGGAAAAAGTAAAAAAACCTGGTTTCCTCATAGAATCTAATAAAGACTACAATTTAGTTTCGAGTTAATTGTCTCCAAAAGTGCATCGCGCTCTGCAGATGTGTCGGTATCTGCTTCAATGCGCTCCCAGGTTTCGCAGAGCATCGGCCCCATGAATTGGTTAATCTTCAACGCTTCGAAGGTCAGTTCTTCGGCGCGGCCCCAGCGCCCAATATGCGCGTAGCCTTCGATGAACGGAATCCGTTCGGAGGCATGGTTCGGTGAGTCATCCAGCGTGAAAGCAACATCGCCCAGTTCGGCCACGCGCGGCCAATCTTCGCGCTGGCGGGCGAGATCGGCCAATTCAAAATAATAACACCAATTCTCTGGCTGGGGGTATTGCATCAGCATCGCGGGCAGGGAAACATTCGGGTTTGGCTCGGTAAGGATACGCGCAGGGTCTGAGTAGGGCAGCGTGTCTTTGACAAAATCCGGCAGTTGGGGGTAATAATGATCGCGGTCGTTATCCATCACGCGCAGGCAGGCGGGTGGGCGGTGATAAATCACAACGGATTGCTCCGGCGCGCCATGGAAGGGATAAAAACGGTAGGTGCTGGCGAAATATTTGCTGCCTGCCACCACCGGCTCGTCATCGCCGAAGCGCAGGTCGATATAGAACATATTCAGTGGTAGCGTCCCTTCAGTAAAATCGGGTCTGTAAGTCCAGTTGAGCGGTGCAGTCAGCGAGTTATCCGTCGAGCGGTTATTGGGCAGTTCATTGGAGAGAATTGCTGTGTTGGGCATCAAATCTGGGATGCGCGTGGTGAGCTGCTGGAAAAATGCAATCTGATACTTCCAGTCGCGGCGGTAGGTAATGGCGTTCTGGTTGTGCTGCCCGACTGCCAGGCCAACCATCAATGCCAGAATCAGCACTTTGACTGGAGCGCGGCGGAAGATGAGATCCATCAGCGCGGCGACGAGCAGGCTGGAACCCAGGATCATGGGGAGCAGCAGGCGGTCGGCAGGGAAAGCCAGTTTGGGGTCCAGATCGGTGACCCAGAAGGGTAGCGGAGCGATTACCAGAGCTGCTGCGCCTAAAATCAGAGTTTCTTGCCTCCAGGCGGGATTCTCGTCGGCGCGGTGCGTGAAAATCAGGTAGAGCAAAACCCCCAGGCAAACTACAAGAACAATGCCCCAATAATAGAGTTGCGTACGTGGTCCGAAGAGCGTTGGATCGGGGAGTTTGAAAATGGTTCCCCAGGCTCCAAAGCCGGAGGCCAGTAGATCGGAGAGCCAGGCCCATAAGTGCAGCAGAAAGCCGCTGCCCGGTGAAGCGCTGACTTCGTTGAAGACCGTAATTTCGTAGTTAACGCTCTTCGAGATGGCAAACCGCCAGCCAAAGACCGCTGCCAGCGGGATCAGATAGGGCAGCCAATCCTTAAACGCCCCCAGCACGCCCGACCAGAAGCGTTTATCGGTTCTGCGGATCAGAAGCCACAAAATCACTGGTCGGATGAATTCGAGGCCGTAGTAGTATTCGGTGGTGAACATCGTCACCAGCGAGAGCAGCAATGCGCTGCTCGTGTAGCCCCAAAAGTGTTTGCGCGTTTGTACGGCTTTGACCATCAGCCCCAGCGACAGGAAAAACGTCATCAGCGGGAAGATATGGCGGCTGTTATTGACAGCCACAAATTGCTGGTTGAATCCGGGGTAGACGAGGAAGAGCAGGCTGACCCAGATGACTGGAGATGAATAAAACGCGGATTTCTCGGATGCAGCGGATTTGTGCGAATTTTTTTTATTTATTAGTCCGCGAGAATTTATTTGATTCGCGTTATCTGCGGGCCAAATCTGCGCCAGCGCCCAGGTCAGGGCAAAACTTCCTAAAATGCGCCAGCCCAGGTTGTAGACCTGCCATAGCACAGGATTCTCGCCGGCCAGGAGCGACCCTATGAATAGAATCACCCCAGAGATAGGCCGATGCTCCACATCAATTTTGAGCATCCCCTGCGGCCCCATGACGTTTGCAAACCATATCCAGGGCCAGTCATCCCAATAAAATCCCATCCAGTAAATATGCAGGCCGTAAGCTGTGATGCCTAATATCAGCAAGACGGCAAAAAAGGCGGATGGTTTTTGAGCGAATTTTTGCAATCGGGTCATGTTAGTAGTTGTGTCCAGGGGAGAAACAAACCGCGGAGTACACGGAGAAATATGTCTAAAAAAACTCTGCGATCTTTGCGTTCTCCGCGGTGAATTTATTCAAACTTGTACTCTTCGCGCACAGGGCTGAAGACGTCAATTACTTTGACCGGCTGATCGAAAGTGCGCGCTTCATGCGCCACGCCGCCGGGGATAATGTAGACATCGCCGGGCTGTAAGGTTTTGGTTTCGTCACCAATCGTGAATTCGATTTTCCCTGCAATCACGGTGCCGACTTGTTCGTGGGGGTGGTTGTGACGTGGCAGGTGGGCGTTGGCATCCAGATCGACCATGGCTACCAGCATGTTTTCGCCCCAATAGGTGCGGGCGTTGATGCCGGGTACGAGTTCTTTAGGGTCGCGGTTTTCTCGGTTGTAGAAATACATGGGGGCCTCCAGTTTCAAGTTGAAAGTTGCAGGTTAAAGGTAATCAGCACGCTCCAATCAAAAAATCATTTATTCGCTATCGCATATACACGCTCAAACTCGGCCAAATACTGTGCCGCAACTTCGGGGTTGTGGATGATGAGGGTATTTTCGTCATTGCGTTCTTCGGCGCTGCGGCTGAAATTATAGGAACCAGTGATGACGATTTCACTATCAATGATAATGACTTTGTGGTGTAGGTTATTGGGATTGCCATCCAAATGTACATCTATCCCGGCTTCGGTGAGGGTATCAAATTCACCGCCCGTGTTGGAGTGATATTGCCGTGTTTCCATCACCCCGGCGACATCAACACCCGTGTTGGCGCGCCCAATCATAGCGTCGGCAATCGGGTCAGATGTGAACGAGAAAGCCATAAAATAGATGCTTTCCCGCGCATTTTGGATGAGTTCAATAATGCGGTCGGCGGTATGGTCATCGGGCGAAAAATACGTTTCGATGCGCGTCCCATTGACCTCGAGGCTGGGATGCGGCGTACGGGCGGCGATATAATCCCCAAAGAGTTGGCTGCTGAACATTTCTTCAAATTCGGCAAGATAATTCTCCGCCAGCCGTGGTGATGCGATGCGCAGCAGATTGTTATTATTTTTATAGGCTCCGTTGACGGTCATATTCATCGAGCCAGTCCAGGTTTCGTAGTTATCAATGACGATGAATTTATTATGCATCAGGCTCTCGCGCTGATCGTCAATCGTGGGGATGCCCGCGTCCACCACGTCCTGAATTTCGTCTTCGTCGAGATAATCGCTCTCGGTGACCAGGCGCACGCTCACGCCGCGTTCGTGCGCGTCGATAAGCGCGTCGCGGATGCTCCATAAGTTGAGATCATATAACGCAGCATCTACGCTGAAGCGCGCCGCGTCAATCGCGGCAACCAGCTCGTCATCGGCTCCGCCGCGGTATGTGCTGGCGGAAGGGCTGTCGGGATCACTGAAATAAACAGTGATCCATTCGGCCACGGGTACAGACTCCTCCGGGTTGGTTTCGGTACTGGTAGGCAGCGGAACCAGCGCAATTGGTGTGACGGGGGTACACGCGGAGAGAAAAAATACCAGTAATAAACCGAAGATTATTTTAGAAAAGACCATTTTTATATTCAAGTGTTGTTTCCTACCTTAGCAAAGATATTAGCGCAAAGCCGCGAAGGCGCAAGAAGAATAAAAACGTTGCGGTTCCACATCTTTGCGCCGCGTGTGCCCTAGGGTATTGCGTTATAAACTTACCTGATGTGAGTAGCTGCTGATGCTATGATGCACCCAAACAGCGGATCAATACTTTGCGCCGATGGCCGCGCGTTCGGTGCTCAAAGAGATAGACACCTTGCCAGGTACCCAGGCTGAGGCTGCCATCATCAATCGGAATGCCCAGACTGGTATCGGTGAGCATAGCGCGCATGTGGGAGGGCGAATCATCGCTGCCTTCAAGTGTGTGACGATACCAGGCCTGATTTTCCGGTGCCAGGCGCTCCATGTAGGCTTCCAGATCAATGCGGGCGGTAGGATCATAGCTCTCGCTGATGATCAGCGAAGCGCTGGTATGCTGGATGTATAAAAAACACATCCCTTCAGCGATTTTCCAATGGCGAATGCGAGCCTGGATTTTGTCGGTGAAGGGATACAAGCCTTTGCCACGCGTTTGAACTTCAAGAGTATCTTTATACCAATTCATAATCGTTTTTTAGCAGAGAGCCGAAAATTGGATGGTCTCCTACTTAAGTGTTGCTATGGAACACCGGCTCACAAATTTGCCGCAGAGTGCGCCGAGAACGCCGAGAAAAGCATTGTATGTGACAAAATTCTGCGGCCTAAGCGCTCTCCGCGTTTTTTTTCTAGCAACGCCCTGCGGAGGTACCACCGAAAATTGTGAGCTACTCTATCTACTTACAACTTTCAACTCTCCACTTTTTATTGCACGTAATTCAGCGGATTCACTTTTATGCCGTTGAATACCATCTCGAAGTGCAGGTGCGCGCCCGATGAATTGCCCGTATTCCCCAGCGCCCCGATCACCGTCCCCTGGAAGACGCTCTGCCCACAGCTAACACCCACTGCACTGAGGTGCGCGTAGGCCGTTTGCCAGCCGGTGCCGTGGTCAATTACGATCAGGTAGCCATAGCCGTAATCGCTCCACCCGGAATAGACGACGACGCCATTATCTGCGGCGAAGATAGCATTGCCTTCTGCTCCGCCAATGTCAATCGCGGCATGCACCACCGGGTCGTAACTATAGCCAGAAATCTGATGGCTGCCGGTAGGCCAGACAAAAGTGTACGTGCCGATTGCGCCCTCGTAAACGGAACCACAGTGACCCGAACCGTAAAATGCTGCCGAAGCCGGATTTGAACGCGTAATTGCGGGCGGCCCCCAGTCTTTGATGGCGCGCTGTCCGTCGGGGATGATCAGCCAGGTGCCGGTTTCAATGCTGGCGCTCTCGGCGGTTGTTTCGGTAATATCGAAGCGATTGCCAGGGTATTCGATAATCAACTGGGGGTCAACTTTGAAGAAATTTGCCACCGCACCGAGGGTGTCGCCTTCTAACCATTGGTAGTATGTGCCATTGATCGGCAAAATATTGAGTTCTTGCCCGGCTTTGACCAGATGAGGATTATCTTCCAGCGTTTCAAAGTTTCCCCAAAGAATCGTTTCGGGTTTGAGTTGATATTTGTCGGCGATGCTAAAAAGGCTGTCGCCCTGTTCAACGAGATAGGTGCTAACGTCTACCGTGGGGCGTTCGGGGATTACGGTATCCATTGTGGCGACGCGGTTGATGCCCACCCCCATAGGGGATAAACTGGCGCTTAGAGGGGGCAAACCCACCCCAGGGTTGGTCTGAATTTCCACATTGGGGGTAGGTTCAGCCTCTGGGGCAGCTATCGGAACCGGATTCGCGGCAGCTTGTTGGGCCTGATAATAATCCCATCCCACCATAGCCGCCACGAGTACCAGACTCACGGCGGTAATATTTACAATGATGATCGTAAGTACCCGGATCGTTTTTTGAGCTTTGATCATAGTTTATTTATCTTCTTTGATGTAGGCCTGACGAAGTTTGACAGGGTCTTTCTGGGGGGTTCTTAGCTTTTGGTTGAGCATTTCAACCAGGAAGGAGAAGCCCATCGCAAAGTAGGTATAGCCTTTGGGGATGTGGAAATGCAGGCCCTCGGCCATCAGCGAGACGCCGATCAGCAGCAGGAAACTGAGCGCCAGAATTTTAAGCGTAGGCCGGTCGTTGACATAACCGCTGATAGGGCCAGATGCGAAAAGCATGATACCTACGGCAATGACAACAGCCGTGACCATCACGGCTAAATCATCGGCCATGCCCACCGCAGTGATGACGGAATCGAGCGAGAAAACAATATCGAGCAGCATGATCTGGATGAGAACCGCGGTAAACGAGGCCCTAACTTTTGCCGAAGACTCGCCCTCGTGCCCTTCAAGTTTTTCATGAATCTCGATGGTACTCTTGGCGAGCAAGAATAAGCCGCCGATCAGCAAAATGAGATCGCGCCCAGAAACACTATGCCCGAAAACGGCAAAAATTGGGGCAGTGAGCTTGGTTAACCAGGCCAGCGAGAAGAGCAGCAAAATGCGCGTCAGCATCGCCATAATCAGGCCCAACTGACGGCCGCGGGCTTGCTCTTTTTGTGGGAGTTTGCCTGCTAAGATCGAAATAAAAATAATATTGTCAATGCCCAACACAATTTCAAGGGCAGTCAGCGTAAGTAATGCAACCCAGGCTTGGGGGTCAGAAATCCATTCCATATTCGATACCTCGATTTTCGTTTGAAATACGGGGCAGAGTCTAGTACAAATCAGGCGAAAAGGCAATATGTGTATACGATATAATCCCGATATTGTATGAATTTTGAAAAGGATGACGAATGATAACGACAATTTTCTTGTTAATGCAGGCACGGATCAGATAGTTTGAGAATTCCAGAAAGGTTCTGTGTCAAAATGTGCAGCCAGTCTACGTTTCAGTTCTTGAGCGGTCAATTCGCCATCGGGTTCGCAGGTTTTTCGCTTGG
>Ga0233431_1002173_pt1 | contig 28861 bp, 18 predicted proteins | sample SI_118_April2016_FD_179867 | JGI IMG/M metagenome (GOLD analysis project Ga0233431, IMG submission 179867) | Seawater microbial communities from Saanich Inlet, British Columbia, Canada - SI_118_April2016_200_MG | ecosystem: Environmental > Aquatic > Marine > Inlet | place: Canada: British...
AGAAATGTATTTTTAGGATATTTTAATGAAAATGAATTAAGAACTAAGGAACAATCAGTAAGGTTAGAAACTAATTTAGTGTAAAGTCTAATCTTTAACTTGTGTAAACTATGTGCCTTAACGAACAGTATCTGGCTTAGCTTCTAAAATTTGAATGGAAGCTTCATAACCATTTACAACGGGTAATCTTAAATCCATTAATATTAAATCGATATGGCCATTCTCATGAAAAGTATTAATTGCCTCTTGTCCGTTTTTAGCCCATACTATTTTGACTTCTGTGGATTTTAACAAATGGTATAAAAACAAGTAATTGGTTGTCTCATCTTCTACAACCAAAAAAGTGAAAGCTGAAAAATCATAGCTGCCTATTTCAGCCACTCGTTTTATTTCAACATTTTCCTTTTTAACAATGATATCAGGAAATGAAACAAAAAAAGTAGAACCAACTCCCAATGCTGTATCCAACCAAATTTTTCCTTTCATAAGCTCTATGAGCTTTTTTGTTATGGCTAAGCCCAAGCCAACACCTCCATATTCGCGTGTATGATAGTCTTCAACTTGTCTGAAATTCTCAAAAATAATGTCTGTTTTGTCATCAGGAATTCCTATTCCAGTATCTTTTACATAAAAAACTAAGTCATTTTCGCTCTCTATTTTATAACCAAATTCCACTGAACCTTCATTTGTATATTTTAATGCATTGACTAATAAATTTATAAGTACTTGCTGAATTTTGCCCTGATCGGCTTGGAGAACAACGTCTCTAATTGTTGACTGTGGTTTATAAATAAATTTAATTTTCTCCTTTCCAATTTTTTGCTGTTCAGTATGAACAATATCCACCAAATAATTTGTTAGGGTTGACAGTTCAAACTCAGTTATTTTTATTTTCGCTACACCAGCCTCAATATTCGAAATATCAAAAATATTTTCAATGATTTGAAGCAGCTGTATCCCACTTTGATTGATTGTTCTATTGAAATCAATAATTTCATTGATAGGCAAATTAGCATCAATTAGGCTTGAAAAACCGATGACAGCATTCAAAGGTGTACGTAATTCGTGCGACATCGTAGATAAAAATGCCGATTTTACGCGATCTGACTGTTCGGCTCTATCTTTGGCTTCAACCAGTTGCGACTCCCATTCTTTACGTTCTGTTATATCCCTAACGACACCTATAGCATGCCATTTATTTTGAAACATGATAGACGATACCGATAATTCCAAAGGAAATTCTTCTCCATTTTTCCTTAATCCTAAAACCTCAAAGCTATTACCAATTATATCTATATTTCCTCCTTTTGCAAAAAACTTAAGCACTCGTTTAAAGTCATTTACAGTTTTTGGTGAAAGTATTTTATCCATCAGGATATTTCCAATTATTTCTTCTGAACTATACTGAAAAATAGATGCTGCTATCTTATTCCAATAGACAATCTTCCCAGTTTGATCTGTTAATATAATTGCATCATTAGCTGTATTTGTAATTTTCCTGAACTTCTCTTCGCTTTCTATCAAGTTTTTCTCAACTATCCTTTTTTCAGTTATATCCTCCATATAACCTTTTATGGTTTGCAACTTACCAGCTTGATCATAATAGCCCCTAAGGTTTGCATTTACGGTAACAACTTTGCCACTTTTAGTAAGCAAATTAAACTCATAGTTGTCCAACTGTTTGTTCTCACTAAGCCTTTGAATGAGTTTATTCCGAATATCAGGATTTTCATAATACTCATTCAAAGGGATTTTTTTCGCCTCTTCAATAGAAGAAAACCCAAAAAGTTCTAGAAACTTGGGATTGCAATTCAATAATTCACCATCCAAAGTACTGACAAAATCCGCAGTGATATCGTCTTCAAAAAAGTCTTTGTATTCTTCTCTACTTTTGGTTAATTCCTTAAAAATCCTTTTTCTGGAAGTAATATCATGAAGAAAAACAATGAGCTCCTCTTGACCTGAATGAATATGCTTTACACTAACCTCCACATCAAAAATGTGTCCTTCTTTGTGTCGGTGCTGCGATTCAAAACGTTCTGTACCTTTTTCAACTATTCGATTTATTCGAACACTAATATCTTCATTTGATTCCAGTGCTTCAACATGTGTAATCCTCATAGATAAGAGTTCCCTTTCACTATATCCACTCATTTCACAATATGCATCATTTACTTCCAGAAAACGACCATCCAAGTCAACCCGCCAATAGCCATCCATTGCAGTACGTAAAATGGTTTTATGCTTATTGTCGCTCATGCGCAATGACTCAACCATTTGTTGACGATCAGTAACATCTCTAGCGGTAGAAATGACTCCAATAATCTCTCCATTAGAGTTCTTAAATGCTTTACACCACCAGCCAAGTAACCGTTTTTCGCCATCTTTTCGTCTTTGCCAACTTCTAAGATATAAAATATCTTCCTTTCCTTCAAAAATCGATTTCACATCATCATAGGTATCTTGTTCTCCCTCAAAGTAGAATTTTGCTTCTTTGCCAATCATGTCCTTACCAAAAAAATCGTATCCTGCTTGATTACTCCAGCTATAGATTTTGTCAATATTCACTTCAACAATAATGTCAGGAACAGCTGCTAGAATTGCTTGATTTCTTTCATTTAATAATTTATAATTCTCAAGTATTCGTTTGCTATCCGTAATATCAAACGAATATTCCAGAACATATTCCAGTTTTCCGCTTTGATCAAAAATGGGGTGACAATAAACTTCGATGTTCCTGAGATTACCATTTGAATCGCTATGAATATGTTCAACAATAGCTGTTTTTCTCGTTCTCTTTACAATGTCCATTGGACAGGTATGATCCCTACCTGAACATTTTTCTGAGCGATTATGTGAAAGTTGATAACAAGTTGTTTTCAACCCGGGACGCAATCCTGCAGCCTTGTTTCCAAATACAATACTATAATCACTAACATTGATGATATAAAAAGGAAAATGAATAGAGTCCAGAAGTTCTATTGGTTTATTACTACTTATTTCCGAGTTTTTTTTGATTTGTTTTGGGATATTACTATTCTTCAAGGAAAAATAAATCGATTTTTCGATTGTATGGGCATTGATCTCTGTTTTAAAAATATAGTCATTTGCACCCAAGGTCAGTAGTTTCTCGACAAGATCAATCTGAATAGGATCACACAATAGAATAATAGCTAACTCAGGGAAAGTGTTATGTATCTGGCTCAGGGCAGCACTCTCATTCCATTCTATAATACTTAAATCAAGCATTAATAATTCGGGCTTGTTATTTTTAATCTGTTCAATATATGTATGCTGCGAATCTGCTTTGTACAACTGAAAATCATACAAATTGGATTTCAATAAATATTGACTAATTAATTCTGTTTCAGTTGAGGCTATGAATAGAATAGTTTTGATCATGAAATTTTGTCGTTAAAAATTACAATGAATAGATGCATAACTAAGCTTGTTCAATAATATTGCATGATTAGTCAAATATTAATTCCTCTCATGGCAACTATTCTTATTATGAAATTTGACATTCAACAAATAATCATTAAACTAATTAAGGCTGATTTTGCATTTGAATAGCACTATTTCATGATGGATTATGGTCATATTAGTGGGTAGGAATCATACTAATTTTTCCCTGGACGATTTTAATTAGTTCTATAAGGAATCAACTCTCAATTATCAATATTATTAAGATGCAAACTAAATAAATAGAATCCTATTTTGAATTTAACTTTTCCACATGCATATTCGATTTCATATACAGCAATATAAAACCAAACCATGTAGTTTAATCAAACCATGGTCTCTGGTTTTAATCGGAATCGGAATAAAAGAGATGCTAATTAAATGTTTGTTAGACAAGTTCTAAGTATGCATTCCGCCATCAACACTCAATACCTGACCAGTCATATAGCCTGATAAATCTGATGCGAGGAAAACACAAACATCTGCAACATCCTCAGGTTTGCCACCTCTTCGTAATGGAATTTGTTTAGCCCATTCCTTACGTACATCTTCAGGAAGTGCAGCGGTCATATCTGTTTCAATAAATCCGGGAGCAATTGCGTTTACTCTAATATTTCTTGAACCAATTTCTTGCGCAATGGATTTTGTAAATCCAAACAGACCTGATTTTGATGCTGAATAGTTGGATTGTCCAGCATTTCCACTTAAGCCAACTACGGAACCCATATTAATGATGGATCCTGATTTTTGTTTCATAAATGTTGAAAGCAATGCTTTGGTTACATTGAATACCGATTTTAGATTTACATTAATGACCATATCCCATTGGTCTTCGGTCATACGCATGAGCAAATTATCTCTGGTAATACCTGCATTGTTGACCAAAATATGAACGGTTCCAAAATCTTCTAATATTTCTTTAACTGTGTTTTCTGTTATGGTAAAAGAACTGGCATCAGAAGCATAGCCTTTGGCTTTCACTCCAAACGTTTCAAGTTCTTTTTCAACAGCTTCCATGTTATCATCTCTTTTCAAATCAGTGAAAGCTACATTGGCGCCTTGTTCAGCATATTTCATCGCAATGGCTTTACCAATACCACGAGCAGCACCGGTAACCAAAGCCGTTTTTCCTTCTAATAATTTCATAATATTCCTTTATTATATATTTGAATTTTGCCCTTTTCTATACTTCGCTGGCAAAACTGGCAGACAAATACTCACGATTTAAGCGAGCAATATTTGTAATTTTAATTTCTTTTGGACATTCTGCTTCGCAAGCACCCGTATTGGTGCAATTTCCGAAACCTGCTTCATCCATAGCGGCAACCATATTCATCACCCTCATTGCAGCCTCTGGTTCTCCTTGTGGAAGTAATGCCATTTGAGAAACTTTGGCTGAAACGAACAACATGGCTGATGCATTTTTACATGAAGCCACACATGCACCACAGCCTATACATGAAGCTGCATCCATTGCTAAATCTGATTTATACTTTGAAATCAAAATCGCATTGGCATCAGGAACTCCACCCGTTGAAGCTGATGTGTAACCGCCAGCCTGAATGATGATATCCAATGCTGAACGATCGATCATCAAATCCTTAATAACAGGAAATGGTCGTGCACGAAATGGTTCAATCGTAATGGTTTCGCCATCTTTAAATTTGCGCATATGTAATTGGCATGTAGTAATGGCATCATCTGGTCCGTGTGGATGTCCATTGATATAAAGACTACACATTCCACAAATTCCTTCGCGGCAATCGTGATCAAAAACAACTGGTTCGTCACCTTTGTTAACCAAATCTTCATTCAAAATATCCAGCATTTCCAGGAATGAAGTATCTGAAGAAATTCCCTTTACTTCAAAATTGACAAATTTCCCTTTTGATCCTGGGTTTTTTTGTTTCCAAATTTTCAGTTTGAAATCCATGTTTTTTCTATTTAGGCTAAGGCTGAGGCTGAGGCTAAGGTTAGCCACCTACTCATTACTTAGCTTCTGTTTTCAACTGCATTAATTAATGAATCTAATTCTTTTATTATTTGTTTATTTTCTACAATATGCTGATCGGATTCAGATTCTGAAATATAACCTAAAACTGCCGAAACAGTCAATTGACTAATTAATTCATAGCTACTTCCTCTTGCTATTTTGTAAAATCTTGTTTTATCTCTTGCTTCAAAACGTCCATATCCTTCAGCAACATTGTGACAAATGGAGTTAGCTGCTCTTCTCATATCTGAAACTAAACCAAACTTTTCTGACTCAGGATATTCATTCGTGATTTTATAGATAACTGTCAACAACTTAACTGCAAGCTGCCAAACACTCATATCTCTGAAATCGTTGAACTTTATCATTGTTTAAAAAAAGGCTGAGGCTCAGGCTGAGGCTCAGGTTAGCCGATTAGTTGTTTAATTATAATCTATTAATTTTTCTCTTTTTATGTTCCAAAACTTATTTGAACTCTTAACTTCATAAGGCTGAGGCTGAGTTTAGCCGATTAATTGTTTAGTAATATTTTATTTTTCATTCTCTTTTTTAATTCAAAACTAATTTGAACACCTTACCTTCCTAAGCCTTAGCCTACGCCTCAGCCTCTATTTATAATTCCGTTGCTTTACTTCAATTGCTTCGTAATTAAGCTTTTCCTTATTCATTTTTGGTTCTTCTCCTTCTCCCATATATTCCCATGCGGCAACAAATGTGAAATTCTTATCATCTCGCATTGCCTCGCCTTCGGGAGTCTGGTACTCTTCACGGAAGTGGCCACCACATGACTCCTCTCTATTCAAAGCATCTCTGGCCATGAGTTCACCCAATTCAAAGAAATCAGCAACTCGGGCTGCTTTTTCCAGCTCAGTATTCACTTCTTTCAATTCACCCGGAATACGAACATCTTTCCAAAATTCTTCTTTCAATTCTTGTATTGCTTTGATCGCATGAGCAAGTCCTTCTTTATTTCTGGACATACCAACATGTTCCCACATGATCTTACCAAGAAGTTTGTGGAAATGATCAACAGTATGTGTTCCCTTAACATTGATTAATTTCTCCAAACGCTCGTGAGTGGCTTTTTCTGCTTCTGCAAACTCAGGAAGTTCGGTCGAATAGCGTGGAACTCCAATTTGATCTGACAAATACGATTGAATGGTAAATGGCAAAACAAAATATCCATCAGCTAAGCCTTGCATAAGTGCAGATGCTCCCAATCGGTTTGCTCCATGATCAGAAAAATTGGCTTCTCCAATAGCAAATAAACCCGGCACTGAAGTTTGAAGTTCATAATCGACCCAAATACCACCCATGGTATAATGAACAGCAGGATAAATCATCATAGGGGTTTCATACGGATTTTCATCAACGATCTTATGATACATCTGGAATAAGTTGCCATATCGAGCTTCAATTACATCCTTCCCTAATCTTTCAATAGCTGATGCAAAATCAAGATAAACAGCTAAGCCAGTTTCTCCAACACCATATCCACCATCGCATCTTTCTTTGGCTGCACGTGAAGCAACATCTCGGGGAACTAAGTTTCCAAAAGCAGGATATCTTCTTTCGAGATAATAATCTCTTTGCTCCTCGCTTAAGTCTTTTGGTTTTATTTCTCCTTTTCTTAATCGCTCAACATCTTCCTTATTTTTAGGAACCCATATCCGACCATCATTTCGCAAACTTTCACTCATTAGAGTAAGTTTAGATTGAAAATCACCATGAACGGGTATGCAGGTTGGATGAATTTGTGTAAAGCTAGGATTTCCAAAAAATGAGCCTTTTTTATAAACTTTCCATGCAGCAGTAACATTGGATCCCATGGCATTGGTCGACAAGAAAAATACGTTTCCATAACCACCGGTAGCTATAACAACTGCATGTGCAGAATGTCTTTCTAATTCGCCTGTAATCAAGTTGCGAGCAATTATTCCACGAGCACGACCTTCAACAACAACAAGGTCAAGCATTTCGTGGCGTGTGTACATTTTCACACTGCCTTTACTAATTTCTTTGGATAATGCACCGTATGCACCCAACAATAATTGTTGTCCGGTTTGGCCACGGGCATAAAAAGTTCTGGAAACCTGAGCACCGCCAAATGAACGGTTATCAAGCATTCCACTATATTCTCTTGCAAAAGGAACTCCTTGAGCAACACATTGATCAATAATGCTGTTGCTCACTTCAGCCAAACGATATACATTTGATTCGCGAGCCCGATAATCACCACCTTTTACGGTATCGTAAAATAAGCGATAAACACTATCGCCATCATTCGGGTAATTTTTAGCAGCATTTATTCCACCCTGAGCGGCAATACTATGCGCTCTTCGAGGACTGTCCTGAAAGCAAAAATTCTTGACGTTAAAGCCAAGTTCTCCCAGACTTGCAGCAGCAGAAGCTCCTGCTAATCCGGTTCCTATTACTATAATATCAATTTTTCGCTTGTTAGCAGGATTTACCAATGCCTGATGAGCTTTATAATTAGACCATTTTTTTTCAATTGGCCCTTCTGGTGTCTTTGAATTTATTTTAACCATGTCAAATATTTCTTTGATGATTACTTACCAAAATAGATTATTAGTGGAATAATAGCATATCCCAGAGGAACTAATATGGAATATAAAACACCCAATAGTTTAATAAATGGGGTGTATTTTTTATGCTCGATACCCAATGTTTGGAAAGCAGACTGGAAACCGTGATTTAAATGAAATGCCAGAAATAGTAAAGCGATGATGTAGAAAATCACAAAGCCTCCCAACAAAAATTTAGCTTCAATGAGAGCAGCCATGTCGTGGTATTCTTTACCTCCATAAAAAACATCACCTATTTCTCCCAGAAATTTTGCCTTGATATAAAAATCGGCTAAATGAATGGCCAAAAACACCCCAATTATAATGGCAGTATGAATCATATACTTGGAAAAGAAGGATGTTTGATTGGTCAGATTTTCTACTTTATATCGCACAGGCCGGGCTAACCAGTTTTGAACCTGCAAAATCAAGGCATAGATAACATGTATGATAAAGCCTCCGAAAAGCACAAACTCAAATATCTTAATCAAGATGTTTGTACCCATAAAATGTGCTGCTTTATTGAAGTACATATTGTCTTCTAATAAAACCAGCAAATTAATTCCCAAGTGAACCAGGAGAAAAGTGATCAGAAATAGTCCTGCCAACGACATGATCAATTTCTTACCAATTGACGAGGTTAATGTTGAAGTAAACCAGCTCATCTATTCAAATTTTTGATTTATAATAATACTAAAGGATTGCGAATTTAAAAATTTATTTATTAGCAATTGCTGTTATTTCATAAACAGCATTTTGTGCTTAATGTTTATAGCCAAACCTGCGCAAGTCTTCTGGTTTGTTACGCCAGTTTTCTTTGATTCTGACATATAACTCAAGGTATACTTTTTTGTTAAAGAACAATTCCATTTCTTTTCTTGATTCGGTTCCTACTATCTTTAACATCTTACCACCTTTCCCAATAATGATAGGCTTTTGAGTCCTTCTGCTAACATAAATATCAGCATTGATGTAAATGATTTTCTCTTCTTCTTTAAATGAACTCACCACTACTTCGGTTGAATAGGGGATTTCCTGTTCATAGTTAAGAAATATTTGCTTTCTGATCATTTCTGAAGCAATATATCGCTCGCTTTTATCGGTTAAAATATCATCTGCATAAAATGCCTCATGCACAGGAAGCTGATTCTTTATTTCTTCTAACAAGGTAATAACGTTGAATTTGTGCAATGCCGATATGGGCACTATTTGCTTTTTATCAACATATTTCTCCCAAGCTTCAACTTTTTGCTCGAGCTTTTTCTGTTCACCTAAATCAATTTTATTAATTAATAAATAAAAGGGAACATTTAGCTTTTTTATCTTTTCTACATAGGGTAAATGCTTATCGAAATTATCGTTAAGCTCGGTGATATACAGAATAATGTCGGCATCTTCAAAGGCGCCTTCAATGTCCGACATCATTGTCTTTTGAAGTTCATAATGTGGATCCAATATACCGGGTGTATCTGAAAATACAATCTGAAATTCTTTAGTCGTTAACAAACCAAGCAATCGCTGCCGAGTAGTTTGAACTTTTTTTGTAACGATTGATATTTCTTCTCCAATAAATGCATTTGTCAGTGTTGATTTACCTGCATTAGGGTATCCGAATATATTTACAAATCCTGCTTTGAAATCACTCATATGCTTGATAATATTGTTTTTAAGAGATCAAATTTAGACTAATCGCAACAAATAAGATTCGATAAAATATAATAAGCTGAGCTCCGGTTAATAATACGGAAAAGAATACTTCACCTAAAATCCTATCAATTAATAGGCTAATGCATGATGATTGATTTGTAAAGCATACTTTCGGAAGCAGAATATTAGCATTTCAACTATGATACCTGATTTAATTTAATTCTTGCAGTAACTTTTCTCTATTGAAACGAATAAACTAATACTGTACAAGCATTAATGGTAGATGTTAATATGTTTCCAATTAATTTCATATAATAATGGTGCTGACAGATTAATTTTGTTTTGAATCAAATCGAAAGAAATTGATTAAATACTTGCTTTATAATGTAAACTACATAATTGTAGGTCTTCTGTTTTCAATTCCAGTTCTAGCATCTTCAAGTTCCGATTCACTAGAATTTCAACTTGAAAGTGCCAAAGGAAAAGAAAAAATTGACATACTCAATCAAATAGCTATTCAATATCAGTTCATGGATATTGAAAAATCTGATTCATTTGCCCAGCTGGCCTATAGTCTTTCAGAATCAACTAACTATCCCAATGGAAAGGCATTGGCTTTGATCAATATCGGAGAGTTTTACTTATCGATGGATTCTATTTCTGAGTCTTTTCAATATTTTCAACGCGGATTAAACTTATCAAAACTATCAAACTATGCGTTTGGAATCGCGTTTGCTGAGTTTCATATGGGCAAAATCTACATGAGCTTCAGTGATTACAGTCGTGCATTGAGCTACTTTTATTCCTCCCTTCAAACCTATGACAGTCTAAATGACCTGATTGGAAAATCAGCTTGCCTGATACAAATAGGTGATATACAGGTGGCCATTGAGAATTATCAAGATGCACTTAATTATTACAAAAATGCATTGCAAATTATTGATAAAAACAGAAGTCCAGAACTTTATGCACAAGTAAAATCAAAAATAGGATTAACCTATTTTTATAAAAATGATCTGGAAAAGGGATTAAACACTATTGATGAAGCCATTGAAGAATATAAATCACTTACTATTAGTGTTGAAGAATTATTGTATTATAAAGCTCAGATTTACATTCAACAAGAGGACTACAAACAAGCAATTGCATTTTTAAATGAATCATCAAGCCTGGCAATAAATAATCACAACTACTTAATTTTAGCGCAAAATCAATTTCAGTTGGCGCAAATTTTTGTTGCACAAAAAAAATATCAAAAAGCTGAAAAGTATTTTCTTTTAAGTTTAGAATATTCTAAAAAACGCAATGTCAAGAAACTAATTGCAGAAAATTACAAAGGATTATCAGAATTGTATTTTGCTCAAAAAAATAATCTAAAAGCTTATAAATATCAATCGCTATATGCTCAAATGAAAGATAGCGTGCTGAATGAAGAAACAAGCTGGTCTATTCACGATTTAAAACTGAAATACGAAACAGAAGAAACAGAAAAGGAAAATGAGATTTTAAAGAAAAACAATCTGATCCAAAGTTTGGAATTATCCAAGCAAAGGTATTTAACACTTCTACTAATTGCATTGGTCGTTATTTCACTTGTTATTGTATTCTTTATTATCAATCTTTATCGAAATAACCGAAAAACCAATGCTTTATTACGTCAAAAAAATCAGGAAGTAAGTACACAAAAAACCTTACTGGAAGATGCTCTTTCGAAATTGATGCGTAGTGAAAAGAAAACGCGTGCTATGCTTCAGGCCATACCCGACATGATGTTTTTGCTAAATGATGCTGGTATATTTCTGGAGACTCATGCAAATAATACCAATAATTTTATTGCTGAGAAAACACATATTACCAATAAAAATTTAGCGGAAATTTTTCCTGCTGCTGTAGCCAAACAATATTTAGCTGCTCTAAAAAAAGCTCAAAAATCTAAAGAGCTGGAGCTTATTGAATTTCAACTTAGCATTAATAAGGAACAAAAAGATTTTGAATCGCGGATTGTTCATATGAATGAGGAAGTGTTTTTATGCATTACTCGTGACACTACAGAGCGCAAGAGACTGGAAACCAATTTGATTCGGGCAAAAGAAGAAGCAGAAGATGCTACCAAATCAAAATCCATGTTTTTGGCTACAATGAGTCATGAAATTCGCACACCAATGAGTGGCATTATTGGCATGTCGGAGGTCATGAAAGACACACCATTAAATGCAAAACAAAAAGAATACATCAATATCATTTATACTTCAGCTAATAGCTTACTATCCATTATAAATGATATTCTCGATTTCTCAAAAGTGGAAGCAGGACAGCTTCTATTGGATAGCCGACCGTTCAATCCAACAGATGTGGTTCATGAAACCACAAACATGCTGCTTCTAAAAGCTCAGGACAAGGGCGTTGGCTTATTTACCAGTATTGCTCATAATGTTCCCCGACAGATTAGTGGGGATCCCAATAGGTTGCTACAGATATTGTTAAACTTAACAAATAATGCCCTAAAATTCACTTATGAGGGAAATGTTACTATTGATGTTTCAGTGGCAGAAGAAACCAAAAAAATAATTAAGCTCAAGTTTAGCATTATTGATACAGGTGTTGGGATTTCAGAAGAAGAACAAAACAGCTTATTCAAACCATTTTTTCAAACAGAAAGTGGTCGTGTATCGAAAAGCGAGGGCACTGGTCTTGGCTTATCCATTGTTAAGAATCTGGTTTCCTTAATGAAAGGAAAAGTTGGAATTATCAGTAAATTAGGAGAAGGATCAACTTTCTGGTTTATTGCAGAATTTGGTAATGAAAATAAAGAAACTTCCAATCAGAAAAACATAACACATCCTCCCTCAAAAAACAGAAAAAGTGGCAAAATGAAAATTTTGATTGCTGAAGATGATCCAATCAATCAAAAATTAATAAGCATAGTTGTTCAACGAGCAGGTTATGAATATGATATTGCTGCGAATGGTGTTGATGCGGTCAAATTTTTTAAAGAAAATAAATATGATGTTGTGTTGATGGATATAGATATGCCCAAAATGGATGGCATTGAAGCAACCATCAATATAAGAGAATATGAAGTAAGCAGTAAGGCCGCTTTTAAAATTGGAATTATTGCTGTAACAGCCAAAGCCATTGAAGGCGATCGAAAAAAATGCTTAAGTGCTGGAATGAACGACTACATTACCAAACCTTTTAAGCCAGATGATTTATTAAATAGCATACAAACCTTTCTTCCCAAATAAGTTGCTGATGCTTTTCTTTTCTCATACATTTAAAATTTTATATATTCTATTTTTTTCGTATCATTGAGGAAGAAAAATTGATCTTATTCACAAAAAAACAAATCTATGCTGAAAAGTAAAAAAGCAATTTTATTATTTGCATTTGCCTTTATGTATTTGTTCTCGAATGGACAGGACACAAAAGAGTCTGATAAAGTACGAGGCGAATGGTATACCGAAGACGATAAAAGTACTGTAAAAGTTTACAGAGCAAAAAATGGAAAATACTACGGTAAAATTACCTGGTTAAAAAATCCAAACGAAGATGATGGAACCGCTAAAGTTGATGATCAAAATCCGGATGAAGCCAAACAAAAAGATCCTATTATTGGACTTTTAATCTTAAAAGGATTTGATTATAAAGGAGATGGCGTATTTAAAGGAGGAACCATTTATGACCCAGACAATGGCAAAACCTATAATTGTATTATGACCATGACAACTGATGATAAAATGGATATACGTGGATATGTCGGTATCTCATTGTTAGGACGCACAACCGTGTGGGTCAGGAAGAAATAGAAAACCAGAATTTTAAGAAACGATTAATAATAATTTAGCAGTAGGATTATCCTCACTGCTAAATTACTTTATATGCTTTTTCTTTTTGTAAATATCACTTCTATTCTTTCTGCTAAAAACAAAATGGCCAGTGGAACTAAATGAAAGTGAAATCGGGATTCCCCAAAAAAAGCTAGGCTAACCAATATGTAGTATCCTGAAAGGCTGAGCACTAGCCAAAACCAGTACGAAGACATTCGCCAATACAAAATGCTGAACAAAATTGAAGCAGATAGTAAAATCAGCAAAAACAAATAATATGCATTACTCAAAAAACGAAATCGTTTTAAAAACAACAACTCCGTTACTGAATCAGTTTGCATATTCCAACTAATGCCATCCATTCCCGGCCATAAAAAATAATATAATTTATGTGGGAGGCGCTTGAAAAACGCTTTCGGATTATTTTTGATAATCTCTTTAACCAATAGCTTGGTTCGTTTATCATAATCGACTTCTGTTCCACTACGGTCAATTTGACTAAAATAGGTAGTATCAGGTTCATAATTACCCTTTGCTCCGGGATGGTTGCCAACCAGTAAATCGAAACCAGCTGTAGTTGAAATAAATACAAACGAATCGAATACTTTGTAATTCCTGATTTGCCAAGGCAATAGTAATAGCAATATCAACAAATAGCTAAACCCAATATGCTTTATCCACTTTACATCATATCTTTTAATTCCATGTTTTTGTCTTTTAAAGTAAGCAACAGCAAAAACGATGATTGGAACAAATAACACAGCAGGACGAACAAGAACTGCCAAGCCATATAAAACTGCTGACAGCACTAAATACTTCACATTTCCCCTATTCATAAATCGAATCTGAAAATACAATGCTGCTAAAAATAAAGTAGTGAAAAAAGTTTCGTTATACAGTAATGTTGTATAGGCTATATGATTGGGATAGAAAGCAAAAATAAATACTACGACAAGCCTTAAACCTGCATTTTTGACAAAAACTCTGCTCAGTTTGTAAACCAACCAAATGCTACTAATCGATAAAATAATATTTGCAATACGAGCTACTAAAACACTTTTTCCAAAAACAAAAAATAATGCAGATAAAAAGGCAGGATAGCCAATCGGATAAAAGGCAGTTTTATGTCCTTCTGAAAAATATCCTTTTCCATCAGCAATCATCCCTCCTTTCTCAAAATACCAATTAGCGTCACTAGCTATTTCGGGATCGAAAACGAGTAGCCAAACAATTCGAATTAGCATAGACAAAAAGAGAATCAGAAAAATTAACTTATTCTCTTTGGAATCAAATAGCTTTATTTGAGTTTTTTGAATCATGGATATAAGTGTAAAACAAATTTAGTCACTCAATGCTAATTTATGACCTATTCAGTCTTTCTTTTAATACAATAGCTATGTTTATCTTTGTCAAAATGAATAATCATCAAACTATTTAATATTTTAGTTTCTCTTGATTCTGTATCGAACATATGGTCAATCTCAATACGAAGTGGTATTAGTCCATGATGGCCCTACTGCTCCTGGGAGTTTAAAACCAATGGCAGAGAATTATCAAAAAGACATCCACTGGTTGAAGTTTTACAATCAAAAACAAGTATCCAAGATTACGTTTAGGAACTTAAAGACATAATGCAGTTAGAGCATAAGAATTAAATTCAAAAAAAATGAAATACTTGATCCTCTTATTATCATTTACAATTAGTGTTTTTCAGGCAATGACACAGGAAAAAAGCATGGAACTCACAATCTATTTCGAAACCAACGAATACGCATTAAACAGTCAAAACCAAAAATCACTCGACAGTTTTATTAAACGAATTCCTGGTTCTGACTACTTTCAGAAAATCCGTTTACGGAAAATTTCAATCACAGGACATACTGATAATGTGGCAGATAGTATTTACAATATTCAGCTTTCTGAAAAACGGTCAGAGACTATCAAACAATATCTTATTAGCAAAAAACTTCCTGAATTCATCATCTCTGCAAGGTATTATGGGGAAAACAAGCCCATCACAAAAAATGTATCAGATAATGAACGTGCCCAAAACAGGCGTGTTCAAATCACAGTTAATTATAGCTTTCAAGAGCTTAATATACGGCATGAAGGTGAAGCTGATGTAGTAAGAGAAATTAATTACGAAACTGATAGTTGTAGTAAAGATACTGTTGTTGTTTTACAACAAGGTACACGTTTAGTGATGAATATTTGTGAGTATCTGAAATTAAAAGATATAATTAGTTTCAAAGAATATGTAAGTACCAATGCTATACGTGAATCTGGTTTTACGACCATGGATAGTGACGGAAATACATTGAGGACTGGAGGGATGTTTTCATTTAATGTAAAAGGAGATACTTGTTTGAACCATCCAATTGTTATCAGAGTTCCAATAACAAGATGTAACGAAGGAATGAAATTTTATGCATTTAGCGCAGGAGGTTGGATTCTAAGTAATCAAAAACTTCTTCGAATTGTGAGAGAGAATGGGAAGAGATTTTATGAATTTGAACTGATTTGTCCGATGAAAATGAACCTTGATGTGAAAATCAAAAAATCACCAAAAAGAAAATTTAAAACCAAAGAGGATCTTGAAATTGTCTCTTTAAAAATCTCTACAGAATGCCCAATTAAAATAGTTTACTCTCCAACTATATTAAAACCAAAAAAGAAAGTAAAAATCAGGATGAAGTGTCCTTTGGAAACACCCTATATCTATGCAAAAGCGATCAATTCAAAAGGGGATACCTTGATTATGGATTACCAGCCACTAACTGAGATATTGCCACGATATGCATTTGGGAAATGTAAGACATCACGTTATACTAACCATACACTTATTGGACTGTTCCCTATTCGCGAAAAGACTCTTTATAAGGTTTACTTCCTATACCCTGAAGATTTCAATCGAATAATAAAAAATGAAAAAGCTATTAATTGAATTATGCAGTCGTAGGATGACTTTAAGTGGTCCTACGACTAGAATGCATGAAGAAATCACAAAAAATAAAACACATTAATTCGAGCTGAGGTTTACCTCATTTTCACGACTACTCATTGAAAGCACAGACTTGATAAAAATCAATTCATTAATTGCCAAATTACATACACAATAATGATTCTCGGTATATATGTTGCAATCTATATGTTAGAAAAAGTCCTGTTAAACAATTAAAAAAAAGGAGGGCATCATGGTCACAGCAATTATTATAATCGGAACCGCAACAGCATTTGCAATTGGAATAGGTATTTCATACTATAACTACAAAGTACACTAATATATTTACGCATATATTTGAAGGCAATCCTGAGAAATCGGGATTGCCTTTTATTTATTATTGAAATAAAATCATTTAGCAATTCTGGTCTGCCAGACTACTTCCTTCGAAAACATATAAAACATTCTCTGAACTTTCACGTTTATTAATTGTATCAAAAATCTGATTTTATCTTACTTTTGAATTGAAGCTTTCCGAACTCATGCAACAGACAAGAAAAATTTACCTTCTGATTCTATTCTTAACAACAATAACCTTTCATTCATTTTCGCAGACATTTACTTCAGTAAGTGGCAATAGTCGAATATTTGCAGTTTGCAAACAAGAGGGGCGTGAAAAAGGAGTTGACAGCTTTAAAGTTATCATAGGAAAGAAGAACGTTAAGAAAATACTTTACACATACCATATTGATGTTTATGACTTAAAAACCAATAATAAGTTCTCGGCTTTTAAAATAAAATATGAGTTCAAATCAAAAATGGACACCATGTTTCTTAGTCCTACTGGTAAAAGCCTATATATGTCTTTTCCAGATAACGATTTGGTTTGTGATGTAAAAGCAGGACGTGTAATCTCTTATTTTCCGAAAACAAGGCATTTAAAAATATCCAATAAAAAATACATAAAATACTTTAGTGACGAATGCATTTTTACTTTTGACAATTTCGACAACCAGTTTTTGTTGGCTGAAGAAAATAAGCTCAATGTATATGATGCACATAGTGGTGGCAAAATATTCAGTTACCGAAATCTACCAACTAGCAGCAAAATAGTTGATATCTGTTTTAGTGAAAACGACAAATACATAGTGGTGCTGGATGATAAAAACACCAGCTATTTATGGAAATCAGGAAATCCCCGCCTTTTAAAAAGGTTTTATGGCTCCGTTATCCGTTTTTCAAGTGATGCGAAAAGTATAACTATTGGGCGTAAAACCAAGAATAACTATTCCAGTTATGTGTACACTTTGCCCAAACTGAAACGAGTTAAGAAATTCAGCTCCTACAAACTATTAAAAGAAATAACAGCAGATATTCGGGGTCAATCAAAAGAGAATACACCCGATTTTTATGCAGATATCAAATTGCCTGTTAAAGTCATTATTAATAAAAGTACCGTAAGCCCAAATGGGAAATACCTGATTCTTGCCCTCAGCAGTAAAAACAATATTCAGTCATTAGCTGTAGTTGACAACAGCAAGGCAAAAGCAGTATTTGAAATTGTTGATGAGAACAAATCAAAGGAGGGAATAAATTATTTTTGGGCTAATGACAGCATTCTTTTTCTGGATGTCGACCATATGAATAAACGTATGTTCAACGTAGAATCTCAGCGCTATGTTGATGAGTTTAATTATGCATTTGATTTTAATACGTTTGAGTATACAATAATTCCTAAAACACAAATCAAAAAAAGAGTTATTAGTCCTGATTTACGTTTTGTCGTTCTTGAAAACAACAATTTCCTGAAAAAAGGCATTTATGCAAAACCAGCTCCCATCTCTCAGGATAAATCTTTTATTGAAAATGTAGATTTCATACAATATACACCAGATAGTAAACTTATTATTGCCCGAGATAAAAACAAAAAATATGGTTTTGTGAATACTTCAGCTATTGTTGCGGATTTTGGAGAAAAATCGCTGGAGATGTCCTATTTCACAGACACTCTTCAATTTATAGTTGAAAATATAATCGGCAAGGACGGTGTTGTTCCCCAAGGATTTTATTATCCTCGCTTTACACGAAGCCGGCATATCAGTGAAATTCAGGACTCACTGTCAATTGTTCTCAAAACAATTAGCCAAAGCGACTCTTTTGCAGAAATTAAGCTTCATATAATGGACAAAAGAGGAGTCTATTATTTTGGTGGTGGAGAGGAAGATTGGAAAAACATCTGGTGTAACCTGATTGTCCAAAAACCGAATGGAGAAACCATACAGCTTACTGATTTCGAAATTTATGAATACAGCGAACGGGAGCCTCAACCCAATGCTATTTCTTTGGTGCTCGATCATAGTGGCTCGATGGGAGAAGAAAGAGCCAAAACACTGCAAAGAGGAGTGGTCGGATTTATAGATTCCAAATCGGATGAAGATGCTGTAGCTGTTATTAAATATGACGACCGAGTTGGTGTTGATGCTCAGTTTAGCAATAATAAGAAAGCACTGTTTAAAGAAATTGGTCTTAATGGCTTATATGGCTATGGCGGAGGAACTGCATTATTAGATGGCGTTGCAGTAGGCATATCAAAAATAAAAGATACCCGAGGCTTCCAGGAAAAATCAGTCATACTTTTTACCGATGGAAATGAAAATGCTTCTTTTTCCTCAAAACGAGATGTTATTTTAAAAGCACTGGAAAACAATATAAAAGTTCATACCATTGGCTTTGGCGACTATATCAGTGAAGACTACCTGAAGGCAATAGCAGATTATACTGAAGGCAGTTATTACCGAATTTATGAAACAGGAGACCTTGAATGGATATTGGGAGATATTTACAAGAAAGTTAAAAACTACTATGGAATCCGCATAAATATGGAAATTCAGGGCGATTATGTTTTCTTTTTGAAAGTTTGTCCTCCAAATGGCGTTGTGGCCGACACGCTAACGGTTAAGTTTAGTTATGTGCCTGATAAAATCAATAAAATAAAGTCCAATCCTAACTATGACTTCAATGTAACATTTAAAGAAGAAGAGATCAAACAGCTTGAAATGAAAAAGTTTGAAATTAAGGATATTACTGACTTTGATCAAATTTCAATTGGAAAAAAAACAGAAATTGATACGGCAGAATCAGTACTTGAGCTGGATGAAACTTCATTAATTGAACACGAATTCGATCAACTTATTTTTCCTGATATCAAATTTGTATTTGACAAAACCGATATTGTTAAAGGTACTGCAAAAGAATTGATCAATGTTATTACGTTTATGAAACGGAACAAAGGTGTTATTATTGAAATAGCAGGACATACAGATGAAAGAGGTCAGGAAAATTACAACATTAAGTTATCACAAAAGAGATCAGAAAAAGTGAAGGAAATGATGGTGAAAAAAGGGATTTCTGCTGACCGTATTATGACAACAGGTTATGGGGAATCAGCACCAATTGATGTTAATTCAAATGACAAAGGTCGCCAGAAAAATAGACGAGTTGAGTTCAGGATATTGGAAGATTGATTTAATTTAGATAAATACTTTCCGGCTAAAGATTGCGCCTTCTGAAGATTGCGCCTTCAAAACATAAAATCCCTTTTGTATATTCTGAGTATTTATTTCACTCTTATTCTCACCTGAAAAAATAGTCTGACCCTGCACATTCAATAATTGAATGTGAAAATTTTCAAAAGGTACTTTAAAATACATTATTCCATTATTCTGACGAAAACTAGCATCATTGTTATTCAATTTTTCTTGCATACTGTTTGGAATATTTAAGTTGCATATGTAGGAGATTGGATTTATCTCAATAGGGTCTTTCCCTTTTAGACTTCTCCCATCAAAGGCTGGATAACGCATTGGATAATAACTACATCTAAAAACTTTATTTGCCTGAGCAGGCTGAAATTGTTCAATTATCCCATTTGCGGATACAGGATTAACATATTCCCACACTTTATTTCCGACTGTGTCAACTTCAAAGAAAACGCCTTTTCCTCCATCACAAATCAACACATTGCCACCATCCAGTTGTTGAGCTCCAGATATATTACTGGAATAAAAATTAGCAGGAACACTATCTTTATAAATCCATGATTGTGTATATGGATAATAGGGATATGAGTCAATATATTCGCCAATTATATTGCGGGGTGTTGAAATAATTTCAACTGTTGAATAATCTCCATCAACACGATTACGACCATTATTAAAAAACATAATACAATCCTTGAATCTATTTCCTTCACAAATCCACTGCGCATCATGCTGACCAAAAAGTTTCTGATCTGAAAAATCACCTTTGTTATAGGCATCCGGATTTCCCCAACGATATAAAAGATCCCCTCCTTTATTGCGATTGCCACCACTGTGAGTAGCTGCTTCAGCTATAGTAGTACTGTGATCAATTATCCAAATCTCATTAAAAGTATGCACACTAATTAAAATCTGATCAAGAACAGGGTTGTAATCAATAGCATTAAAATGGTGCATGTCTGAATTTTTATTTTTAACGTAATTCAGATTGATAAGTTCGGGATGATCTTTAGGCAAACCATAATTTGCTTTAGTAGAATCATAGCGTTGAATCATATGATCCCAGGCTCTCCATTCCCAGACTACATTATAATTATCATGATCAATTGGTTCGACCTCTATTATTTTATCAGGCCAAAGTTCAGTCTCTAAAAATTTGGGATTTCGCCCGGCCTCAATCGCTTCTCCCATCTCAATTTTTTCCCACATAATAACCAAAAAATTACCATTGGGTAAAGGCTCAATATCATGGTGCTGACATTCGTCCATATTAGAAAATAAATAACTGAATACTATATTACCATCCCAATCAATTTTTTCAACCTCACCTCCACCCAGAAAACTTGGATTTTCAACCTGTCCAGCACGTAAGATGCTTCCATCCTCCAATAAATAAACGGCCATTCCTGGTTGATAAGAACTCGCCCATGAATGAATTTGCTTTCCACATTTATCAATCAGATAGGTATTCAATGATCCAATAGGGGAAAATAACACATAGCCACTATCCTGACTGCTATTTTCATGTAATACTAATCCGACTGTTTGCTGTGCATTTATTGTAAAGCCGAAGACAAGAAAAGTTGCTGCTAAACCCAAGAATTTTTTCATGTGTTTTGTTTGAGCAATAACGTGTTTATGAATATTTTATTATTCGATAATGACCAAATTCTCACAAGTATTACTGGCTGTTTTTCAATTACTTACGGAAGTATTTTCAAAATATTGAAAATCTACTAATTCAAAAATTCATATAAGCTTATAAGAAGTAGGCTTCCTTTATCCAAATCTATTAATTTAATGCTTGCCTTGGATGTTAAAAAGGTAATCGTTCACAAATATTGTAAGGAATATGAAATAGGATCGTCTAATAAGCTGAAATCAAAAATCTTAAATCTGTAAAATGAAAACTATATACGATAATCTGATCAAAAAAATTGAAAATCTGAAAGATTTACCACTTTTAGCGATGCGAATTATTTTGGCCATTGGTTTTTACAAGCCAGCCATGATGAAGCTTAAAGATATCGATGCGATAGCACAATGGTTTGAAAGTATGCATTATATACTTCCAAAGTTTAATGCATATTTAGCAACTTTTACTGAGACCTTAGGAGTAGGACTGTTAATTTTAGGACTGGGAGTACGATTTATATCAGTCCCTCTTTTGGTCACTATGTTGGTTGCCATTGCTACAGTGCATTGGGGAAATGGATTTGAAGCTAGAAATAATGGATCTGAAATTCCAATTTACTATATGCTGATGCTCATTACCTTATTTATAAATGGAGGCGGAAAATTAAGCCTTGATCACATAATTGCACGAAAGTCGCGATTATAAAAACATGATTCATATCCATATTGAGTAATAGACAGATCGTCTTTCTTTTACAACGAAAACTGATTTCGTGATTGCTCCTTTTTCCCACCATGCTTCCCCTTTATTGCATGGTGGGTTTTTTATGATAAAAAATCAAAAAACATCCCTAATTCAAATTAATTGCCTATATTTCAACTGTAGTAAACCTGATTATTATTGAATGAATAAAAAATATTCATCCCTATTTTGTACCTAACAATATGCTAAATTGCTGGCATTCCTGAAGATCAATTTGTTTAGATTATTAAATTAAGTAACATAAATTCTAGCCTATGAAAAATATAATCTTTACACTTTGTTTATTTTTAATTGCTGGGCTTTGTTATAGCCAGACAAAAACGTCCAGTCGAAAAGCTCCTCCTTATGTGTATAAGAAAGAGTTCAACGAAAAAATGCTGGAAATGAATGATAAGCTGACAGCTGTTCAGGCTTCCAACTCAGCAATAATCTCAAAAATCAGAAAAGGAAATGATTCATTCTATATTTTGAAGAATAATATTGATACCATTATTAAAATACTGAATGAATACAACATTAAAATTCAATTAACTTCTGATTCATTAACAGAACTAACAAGTTTTTCAATTGAAGAATTCAGAGAAGTTACGAAAAATGACATTGCACAGCTTCAAAAAGAAACGAAGAGTGCGAATCGCATAATTGCCATGGGAGTAATTGGATTGGGAATACTATTAATTTTACTCATTATCGCTTTCATTATTTTAAATACAAGAATAAATCAAAGATTGCACGAATTGGATGATGACATTGAGGAAGGTATCGAAGAATCGGATGTGAAACACACTAAAGAAACTGAAAAGCTGATTAAATCGATCAAACGTGAACTGTCCAGAGACATTGATTTATTCCGATACTCACTTGAAAATAAAATCACCAAGCTAAACGACAAGGTGGCAACAACAGGTGAACAATTAGATAAAATAAAGAAAGGATAGCATTAACTTTTACTCGTAACAAGTAAATTCACATTCAATTATTGAGTTGATTGATTCTTGTGTCTGTAAAGCAATTATTCGAAACTATTTTGTGACGTCTCCAATTTTCTTTAATTCCCATTTATGACGATCCTCTGTAAGGTTCAAAATAATAAATGACGAATCGGAGAAGTTCATGACTTCCCACACACTGGAATGATCCATTCTTAGAATTGTATTGTTTTCATCCATTAAATAATTGCCAAAAACTAGTGTTGAGTCTATGAAGATTTCATACGTGCTATCTTTATAGAAAGTACAGCTCTGGTAATTTCTTTGTTTTAAGAGGTCGTCACCATCTTTATCAATAGCTTCGGTCCAAGCCCAGATGCCATCGATTGCCAATGGATCGTTCAGATTTAACAATTCACAACCATGAAAAAATGTAGAGAAAAGAACTAAAAGTACAATTATCTTACGCATAGGAGCAGGTTTTGAAAATGAAAGATATAAAATTAATTGTGATCAATTAATAGTCCAAGACTTAGAATTTCAAAATTCTAATTTTAAAGCTCAGTTTTCATCATACTGAATATGTACTTTGCAGAATATTTATCATCGATCAGTCTCCAAACAAACTGTCTTCCAAGTTTATTCGTAGTCCCCAACACATTGTAGCCTTGGCTACCCAGTACGAATAGGTTGAGGTTTTTTTGGGATAGTTTTCAAAATATAGATTTCCCATGGCTTTAACAAAATGACCAGCCTTTGATTGCTACTTCATTATAAAACATAATACATAAAAAAAGCCTCCCCTATTTTTGGGAAGGCTTTCCTGTGTAGCAGGGACGGGACAAATATCGAACTTTTCGAATAATCCGAAATATCGAGTTGATAATGATATCAGCCTGATAATGAGTCATTCAGATAAATTGATAATATAACACTTCAAAAAACAAGTAAATGAATGGTCTGTAACTTCAGACTTTGCCTTCGGAAAAGCCTGCCCGACTATGACATTCAGGCGGGCACATTTTTCTTAATGTAATGACCACAACGGTTTTCGTTAATTCTAAAAATTGGGCTCATTTCATATCACTCAATTTGCTTCTTGTTTGTTGCCGGGCAGACTTTCTTTTGCCTATGCAATTCTTTTTACAAAAAAGCGCACCAAAAAATTCATGATGCGCTATTATCACTAGTTTCAATCTTATTCTGCTACAATTATTTTGCTATTATATAGTTTTTCTTTTCCATGTATTTCAACAATATACACACCATTAAGTGGCAAACTGCCAGCATTTATAACGGATTCAGCATATCTCCTTCCTGATATTACATGCATTCCATTTACTGTAAATATTTTATAACTATAAAATCCAGCCTCTGGAATATTTATGAACAAATTATTACCTGAAGTATAGGTCCTTATTTCACTTTCAGTATTTAATAGTTCCTTATTAATTGATGTGCTGTTATTTTTAAATACAATAAAAAATCGTCCATCAACATCACCTTTATCACAATTGAACTTATATGTAGTCTTAAACTCAAAAGGTGTAGTTGTATTTTCTAATGCATCAAAAATGAATACCTCAATGTCCTCAGACATATTTTCAATGGTATCTATTTTGAAAGTAAATTTACCTCCATTAGCTGTAAACAATCCAATTGGAATTGATAATTCATCTTTCACAACTGGCAATGCTTGAATAACCATTTTATCATTTCCTAATTTACTATAGAAAGATAAATTAGGGTTTCCTTGCAATTTCTCTGCATCAAACTGAGCATCAAACCCTTCTGTCGCTTCATTTGTAAAAGCAATTAATATGCGATTATAATTTCCTTGCTCATCTTCAACTCCTATATAAACACGCTGAATTGGATCTGGAGCAGGTGTGAAGAAAGTATGTGAAGTCGATGACTTCATTGCGTTGGTAAAACTTAAACTACCACTTTGACCATGTTTTACACGTACAAAAAAACCTTGATTAGGTGCAATTGTTGAAATAGTTAAGCCTCCAGTATGAACCCTGTTTGTAACAGAACCAGATCCATTTGTTACCAGGTAATCTTGAGTATTATAACCACTTCCTGTTGAAGTTCCATCATAATATTCAAACAAATAAACTGTCCCATCTATTAATGTTGAATTAGTTGAAGTAAATGAAGATATACCTAAACCACATGGATATGGATTACCAACAAGTTCCCACCCTTCTTCTGCATCACGAGTTGTGTTACTGTTTTTATCAGTACAAGCAACTGAAACTGTAATTGTACCAGTATTCATAGTACCTGCTACCGATAAAGTTTGATCATTTGTTATTGGAAAAGTTCCATAACCTCTTCCTGTTGTAAGGCTATTAAATTGCCTGTTCCACTCCTGTGTAGCTTCATTCCAGAAATATGAATTATTAAAATTAGAAGAAAACGGATAAGATGAACTAGCAATTGGACTGGAATAATAATGGTATTTATTATACGTTTGGAAGTTTTCTACTGTTCCACCAACATTAGATGTGGTAATAAGCGAACCAGTACCTGTTGCATCACTTTCAATAACAATACCGCTATTACCTGCACTATTTGTAGTAGTGCCTGTAACAGTTAATGTTTTACCTGGAGCAATAGTTAATACTTTACCTGAATTAACAACTAGATTATTATCTATCGTTAAGTCACCATTTAATGAAACACCTGAGGCATTGTCTATTGTTAAATATTTTATTGCATCTGAAGCAAAAGCATCAGCTGGAATAGTTTGAGCTGATGAACCACCGAATTTGATAATTGAACCTGATGTAGAGGCATCAATTTCTGCACTGTTGGTTAAATCCAAAGCCCCTTGAATAGTCAGTGTATTACCATTTACGACCAGATCATAGGTCGATTGAGCATTAATAATATTCCCAACAGTACGATCACCATCTAACAAGCAATGATTGGATGGAGATGCATCAAAGAAAATTGAAGCACCACTTGAAGGTACTGAACCACCATTCCAATTTCCTGATGTTGCAAAATCGGAACTCGAACCACCCTTCCAAACAAAACCTTCTAATGCCCCCATGTATGGAGTAGAACTTCTTGTACTTCCATGATAATCTGTGGTGACACCTGTACCTGATACACCTGTTAGATTAGCAGTTGGCAGATAATCGTCTACACTAATGCCTCCTGGGTTAATACAGGCAGGATCCGTGTTTAAACTATTCACATCGCTACTTGTTGCAGATTTCCATGAAGCAAGAGTTGATTTATCACTACTTAAATACCCCAAAACACCACCTGTTCCAGAAGCATAATAATTGTTGTAATCAATTGTTAAACTACTTGTTCCTGCTAAACGAATTGCATAATGTGTACCTGAACCTCCTGAATTTGTTCTATCATTTGAAAAAATATTGTTTCTAATATTTTTAGTACCCGTTGTATTATAATTTGCGAAAGCATAGGACGATTGTGTTCCACTGCTCCCAATACCTAGTAAGCATACAGTATTGAAATAATAACTGCCTCCATAATTAGAATATATTCCATTAAATTCTAAATTTGGAAGACTGTTACCATCATTATCATAGCCAAGTGAAATAACATTGTTTTTTATAGTTCCACCATTTGATGAATTAGAGTTATATAATGCATATATTGAGCTAGAACCACTAATTCTTGAAATTAAGTTTTTTGCAATCGTTGGATTTGAACCAGAAGAACGAATTACATATACCTGAGACGCACCTCCACCATTTATCTTTGAGATGTTGTTACCCTGAATACTCATATCAGTTGAGGCAGTATAGATTAAACTAAGAGCATCATTTTCTGTATCATTTTTCGATATATTTTGAAAGACATTATTGTCACATGTTGTTGCTGTTGAAGTATTGTAATAGGTTAAATAAACAAAGAAGGAAAAACTTCTTGTCACAGAACTCGTTGAATATGCAATATCAATACTATTTGCTCTTGATGTACTTCCAAAAGTATTACCATTTATTTCTCCAACATAATTATAGGTAGCATCTGATCTAAAATAAATTCCATAAAAATCAAAATAAGTATCATCAATCCTTATCCCTGAAAAGACATTACCATTTAATGAATTTAATGTACAGCCATTAGTTCCACTTGAATAATGACAAATAAATTGGTAATTTGAATAACCTGCAGAGGTTTTTGATATAGTAACACTTCCATTAACTCCATCTTTACCAAATGTATTGTTATTAATTGTAAACTTCCCATTTCTAAAATAAATGAACCTAAATCGGCCATTACTTTGGTTTGAATTATTAGTTGTACATCCAGTTGTATAACTAATATTTTGAATTGTATTTCCTGAAATTGTATTTGTTGACGTTAATCCACCTTGATTAATATACATATCAATTACAGTAAAATTAAATCCTTTTCCTGTATAGGTCATTGCAGTACCTCCACAATTTGCAGATGAACCTCCAATGTAATTTGCAGAAATAGTATATCCTTGCCCTGACTGTATTTTAATTGGCGTTATATGTCCACGTGTAGTTTGATCATATGACTTGTCTCTTGTACCCGTTTGGAAAATGCTATTACCTGAAATTGTCCAAGCAGTATTGTATGCTTGAAGCAAAATAGCTGCATCATAACTATGAAAAGCTTTTGCATCATAGTCAGAATAATTATCCGACAAACTATTATTGCTGATTGTATTTGAGCTATTAGCATATGATGCATTCCCATATGATAGAATTAAGCACCATGGCAAATTTGATCCTGAAGCACCAATAATATTATTTGAAATAGTATTGTTTGAATTACCTGATGAAGAGGCTGTATTTAAAAAGGAAATTACTGCTTTTGAGTACCAGCCCGAGGAGTATGTATACATACCATAAACTCCACCGCTATATGCACCACATGTATTTACTGTAGTTGAACCTTTTATAGTACAATTAGTAATTGTATTATATGTGGCGTCATTATCGAAGCTTACTGTTTCTGCTAAATTGCCTGTATTTGTGTTCTCAATAGTCAAACTATTACTGCCACTGTTCAATCCATCAATAGTCACATTATCAGCACCATTCAGTAAAACTAGGGCACTATTCAGATTTCCTGTTATTGTTCTAGCTGCTCCACCACTAGGTTGCACAGAAATGCTTGCATAGCTTGCAGAACCACTACCACTTGCATTTATTGAAGCAGTTGCAGATTCTGTAATATTTGAATTTATACTTATTCCAATAACCCCCTGATGGGTTCCTGCGTTTATGGCATCAAATGCAGCTTTTAATGTAAAATAAGTTCCTGTTGTTGTAGCTGAAGTTGCAGTAAGCGAAACTGTTTGCGCCATCAAACTTGTGTTCGTTACTAATAATATTAGCAACATAACGTGTAGAGTAATCAGTTTTCTTTTCATTTCCAAAGTTTTAGTTTTTTGTTCTCAATTAGTTTTCTTTATAAATTCTATTTACTTAAATAATTGCAAAAATAAAACAACAGATGTAAGTTTGCAAATATTATTTAGGGCTTGCTGAGAAAGTCAGACTACACAACTTTTA
>Ga0233431_1002176_pt1 | contig 28854 bp, 30 predicted proteins | sample SI_118_April2016_FD_179867 | JGI IMG/M metagenome (GOLD analysis project Ga0233431, IMG submission 179867) | Seawater microbial communities from Saanich Inlet, British Columbia, Canada - SI_118_April2016_200_MG | ecosystem: Environmental > Aquatic > Marine > Inlet | place: Canada: British...
AGAAAGAAAAGATATGGCCCCACCGGGACTTTCACATGGTTTTAACAAACCATTTGTTTTGAACCCGGGACCACCGCTTGTCCTCAAATGTATGCGTAGAGCACACCCATATAAGAGCGGCACTCCACCAGACTAAGCTATGGGGCCAATAATCCAAAGAGAACTTAAACTCATTTAAAAGACTTTCTTCATTTGTTAAAATGAATTGTTAAAATGACCTTTTTCCTACCCAGCAATTATTACAAAAGTATATAAAGCTAAAAACCAAGCTCTATTTATAAATAAGATAATAAAAAATGTGGGTTATTTAAAAATGAATATTAATCAAATCAAAAAACTGATGGATCGAAAGAAAACTTCCCATAAAGGAGAGAATGGTCACGCACTTGTTATCGGCGGATCTGAAGACTATGTAGGGGCCGCTACCCTCGCAGGATTAGGAGCTTTAAGGTGTGGATGCGATACTGTTACCCTAGCAGCACCTGAAAAAGTTGCTTGGACAATTAACAGATATACTCCTGATTTAATCACCCATAAAATTAGAGGAGCAAATTTTAATATTAAAAATGCTAAGGAGATGGTTAAGTTTTCAGACAGATATGACGCAGTTTGTTTAGGGAATGGAATAACTAGAAAAGCAGACAAGTTTTGCCAGTATTTTATCAAAAAATCTGCTAAATTAAAGGTTATTGATGCAGATGCATTAAAATCAATGTGCTTCAAAGATTTTCATAATTCCATACTAACACCACATGAACATGAATTAGAAATGATGTTAGTAAATTCTGGTAAGGAATTCTTATTACCAAAATTAAAACATGCTAACGCTAAAGAAAAAGCAGATATTTTACAAGGCAATTTAAGATACTTTTTACAAAATAATAATGTTCTCTTAATTAAAGGGCCGACTGATATAATTCTTTCAAGAAACAAAACGGCATTTAATCGTACTGGAAATCAAGGAATGACTAAAGGTGGAACTGGAGATATTTTAGCAGGATTAGTTGTAGGATTTTTGGCAAAGACAAAAGATTTGTTTAAGAGCGCAGTAGCAGGGTCTTACGTTAATGGATGGGTTGGAGATCAAATTTTGAAGAAGAAAAAAGGATATAGTTTCATTGCTTCAGATATTATTGAAGATATGGAGAAAATCAATAAACACATTAAGAATGACACTCCCATGCCAATAAAAAAAGTAGAGAAAGCAAAGCCCAAGATAGTAAAGAAGAAAACTGCTCCTGTTAAGAAAAAAGTAGTAAAAAAAGCAATTAAGAAAGTTGCCAAAAAGCCAGTTAAGAAAAAAGTTAAAAAGAAAAAGTAATTCTGAAGAATATACTTTCAAAAGACCATTTAAATCAGTTTTAATGAACTTCTCAACAGTTTAGAAAAGATTAAATCTTCTCTCCGTGAATAAATATATATCTCCACAGCAATCCGCGTTTCTTGGTCATCTTAACTTTAAATCCGGCTTGCTTAAACATTCTAGTGACTTTAACTGAGTCACTAATCCAAGGAACGTTTGGAATGAAAAAGAAAAATTGATCATAATCTAAGAAAACTACCCTCCCACCTTTCTTAACTTTCTTTCCAAGGTGTTTAAGCACTACCGCTGGTTTTTGTAAATAAGAGATGGTCCCAGTTGAGATTAACGCATCTATTTTTGGTAATTTAACAGACGTGTTAAAATGATCCAGGCTGTTGTGATAATAAAAATTAACGTGTTTATGTTTTTTCATATGGGAAGATGCAACACGAATATTACGTTCAATAATATCAAAAGCAAATACTTTTCCCCCAGGTAAAACTTTTCGAGCCAGTTTCCTCGTTATCGTTCCGACAGAACAACCATACTCTAAAACATTCTTTCCCGATAAATCTCCCAACATTAAAAAAACTCTTTTCTTTAAGCTTATGGGAAAGAAAATGTTTTCAAATACAACCAAGACATACGATAATTTCTCATTAACACCTTTAATTGCAGCACTGTCATGGTACATTTCAATAAGGAGATATAATGGAACGCCAAGGAATATTAATGATATAATAATTTTAACAATGTCAAGTGCTCCATGAGTATAATTCAACCACATACCGATTAAGAAAAACATAAACAAGGCAATTAATATTGGTCCGACTTTCCCAAAAGGCACAGTAAAATATCTTTTTACATTTGGCATTTTATATCTCAGAACTACAACACTTAACAAAACAAAAGCATAAGCGATTAGAACAATTGGAACAAGAAGATGTAGCATAGTAGTATAAGAACCTGCTCCGACAATAACAAAAATGGTTGTAAGAACTGTTTGAAACAGTATTGCCCGATGAGGCGTTAAATTTTTAGGATGAATTTTTGCAAAGTGTTCCAGAAATAGTTTGTCTTTTGCCATTGCCAACAATAATCTTGGGGCTGAGACAACCCATCCAGCAACAGAGCCAATAATAGCTAAGTAAACAAGAATAGTAAACACACTCCCACCAAAAGCACCATAATGTAAAATTCCTAAATCAGTTAATGGAGTTGCAGATTGTCCAAAAATTTGCCAAGGAATAACACCAAGAGATGTAACAACAAAGAAAATACAAATTATCGCGATAATTGCTGTTCCCCAGATTAATGCCTTAGGCATAACTTTTTGTCCATCCTTAGTTTCTTCCGCAAGAAAGGTGGCAGTCTCCCAGCCAAAGAATGTTTCAGCAATGAGGAATATCGTAATGATTAAACTAGATGCCGGAGTTACGAAGAATGGTTTAAAATTTCCAGGATTAAACTTAAGAATTCCAGGAATGGCTAATGCCAAAATTGTTCCAAGAGTAATGAAAGCAAAGACTACTAACATAACCGCACTAGTTTGCATACCTTTAAACGCGATGTAATTAAAAGCAAAAATGAACAATAGAGATATTCCAATTTTAACTATAACCGAACCCACTGGAAGAAGATATTGGACAGCACCAACAACAAGCATCGCAATAGTAATGTTCCCAGCCATTACAGTAATCCAACCAATCATAAAAGAGAAAAATCTTCCATAAGCTTGTTTACAAAATTCATAAATTCCACCGGCTTTAGGAAACATCGAAGATAATTCGCCAAAACACATCGCGATATAAATAGAAATAAACGAAAGAAATATCCAAGAAATAATTGATGCTGGTCCTGACGCGCCCGCACCAACAGCTGGAAGAAAGAAAATACCAGTACCCATAATTGAATTAATAGTGATTAACAGAATGGATGGAAAACCAAGTACTTTCTTTAATTCTGCCATTTCTCTATCAACCTCTTTATAGTTAATAGTAAAGGACTGTTGTTTATAAAAGTTATTTAAATGGTAAGAAAACGTTATAAACTATGAATTCACGAAAGATTTGATGTCAACATTAAAAGAAGAATTTTATCGAGAATTTAGAGATAAGGGAGTAGTGGGTCTTTCCACACATAAACCAATTAGAGAAGATCAAGAAACTTTAATAGAAAAAGTAACTGAAGTTCTTGCAAACACTCCCCCTTTGATGAGACTATTAGACAAAACTAGAGATAAATTACGATTTTATCATGGACATGGTTTACGAACAGGAGTTATTTTTATGGACTTATTAACTCAAGAATCAGAGGTATTAGATTCTTTCACATATGATACCCTCTGTGCCGCTGGATGTTACCATGACGTTGGAAAACTAAAAGTTCCTGGTGAGATTCTATTCAACCCAGGAGAACTAAGTCTGGAAGAAAAGTCCATTATTGATTTACATGAGACATATGGTGAAGAAATGCTTTCTGGAGTTAATGGAAAAATTTATTTCGCCCATAAATTGGTTGGAACCCATCACCGATATCCTCGGCTTTTTGCAAATGGCGATTTTGTATTTTCTTCAGATCCATTAACTAGAGCAACAATGTTATTAAGTTTAGCAGACCATTTTGAAGCCTTATCTTCAATGCGTGACTATCGGGGACCTTTTCCAGTAGATGAGGTTCAAACAGAATTAAATCGGGTTCTTCCACACTTAGTCCCAGAAACAGATTACTTGATTGCTCGATATGAAAATGGAAACGAAAAACATTAAAACCCCACTACATTACTACTTATAATTCGAGGTGATTCAAATGAGTATTGGAATGATGACTGGGCTGTACGAAGCACCAGGAACAATGATTTTAGGATTAATACTAATTTCTATTTGGACGTTAATATGAAAGGGTTTGCGTTATGGCACTCCGCAAAAAATGAACAAAAAGGATGGTTTATTGCAACCCTTATTCTAAACACAATGGGGTTATTGCCAATAATTTACTTGATTTGGTTTAAACCAGATTGTGAGGTTAAAGAAGAAAAAGTTGTTAAACAGAAACCAGCAAAAGTTATAAAGAAAAAAACTGTAAAGAAAACAACTAAAAAGAAACGCTAAATCTTAAATTCTTCAATTTCTATTTTTCCTTTTTTTATCTTTAATGTGTATTCTTTTCTATCACTAAATTTACTTATTGCCGTAGCAATTTCTGGTAAAAGAATTCGGTCTCCCCTGAATTGCAAATCAACGATTATTTCTTGTGCGGGACATTTAGAATGAAGATCTTCTAACGCCATTTCTTTCATTGCTTTTTTGGTTTCTTCCTTTTTTTTACAAGAAACAATATTGTCTGTTTGTGTATAAAGGAATTTAGCAATGTCTGCTGCAATTGTTGGAACTATTTCACTAACTCCTTGTAAACCAGGAGAGATATTGGCTTCAATAACTAAAGGACCTAAAGGACTTTCAAGAATATCAACACCACAAATGTCTGCCCCCAAAGCCTTGGCTGTATCAAGAGCAATATTAGTAATTTCCCTAGTTAATTTAACTGGCTCACTTACCCCGCCAGCATGTAAATTAGAACGTTTATCATCTTTCTGTGCTTTCCGTCTCATTGCTGCTAAAACTTTATCCCCAACAACAATTGCACGAACATCACTGCCACCAGTTTCAATGTACTCTTGAATAATAAATGGTTGATTTAATACTCCAAGAGCATCTAATAATGAAGATGCAGAACTAAGAGAATCAGCAAACATAACACCCTTACCTTGAGTTCCCTCTGGAAACTTCATCACAATAGGATAATTTACTCGTTTCAATAATTCCTTCGCAGCATCCACTGTTGAAGAAACATAAGTTTTTGGCATGGGAATTCCTTTCTGTTCTAGTGCCAAATGTGTTAACAATTTATTATGAGCAACAGTAAAAGAATTTGCTGCTAAAGGCATATAGGGAACTTTCCCTTCTGATAAAGAAGCAATAGATCTTAGCAAATGAGCATATCTAAAAGATCCCTTGATGTATAAACAGTCATAATCTCCCAGTTTTTCACCATTATATAAAATTCCGCCCTCCTTACCCATAGCCACTTCAATTTCTTTAAGTTGAATCAAGTCAACGGCATCAAAATAAGTTTCTAAGGCATCACCTAACATTTGTGAACTTTTACTTCCCAAAGAGATTATAGCTGCTTTCATGGTTTTACCTCTTTGTTTGGATCAATTAAAAAATTTCCCTCTTTCAGCACATTTTGTCCAATAAGAACTGGATAAGTCATGTGGTGCCTATCAGCAAGAGTAAACTCTCCTTCAAGATCTTGATTTCCAATCTTAACCTTTACTATAACAATAGGACGTCTTTTAGTTCCAGAAGCAGATTTAACAATTTTTGTTCTTGTAATCGGACCAAGGCCAAGTTTCTCAGATAATTTCAAATCAATTGAAGATGCAGTTGCTCCAGAATCAATTCTAGCTACAACTTCTTCACTACCATTTAGACCAACTACCACGATGATTTCAGTTAATCCCAAAACTGTTCTATTTTTTGTCATTAAGTGTGAAACGTCTTATTGTTTTATAAAAGTTTTCTTGTCAGTCAGGAGTTAATTAACAAAAAGTTTATATTTCATACTAATACTTAACAGGGTAGATGAAAAATAAACTTTCGATTAAATTAACTAAAAGTGACATCAAAAAGCAAATTATACTCCCCACGACATTATTTCCCCAATTAGCTGAAATTTGTGGCATCCATATTGGCGATGGTCATCTTGGATTTCGCCCTAACAAATCTGAATATTTAATTCAATGTACTGGCAACCTTAAAAACGATAAACCCTACTATGATGAGCACATAAAGAAATTGTGGAAAGAGACATTTAATTTAAATGTTAAATTCCGAGAAAGAAAAGATAACACATATGAATTACGAGTATATTCTAAATCCATTGCATTATTCTTTAACAAATTCTTAGAACTTCCCTTTGGAAATAAATCAAGAACTATATCCATTCCCAACGTGATTAAAGAAACATGTAAAAAAAACGTTTCAGAAGAAATGATTAGTTGTATCCGAGGAATTATGGACACAGACTTCTATTTAACAAAAGATCGAAATTATTTAGAATTAGGGGCGTGGTTTGCAAGTAGGGACTTAATATTAGATTTACAACAGTATTTAGAACAAATGAAGTTCTTACCAAAAATTAGACTTGATGTGACCTATTATAACAGCAGTTCAAAAAAATATCTAGTAAGGCATCAATTAAGAATCAGGAAAAAAGAAGATTTGAAACGATGGTTTGATACTATCGGCACAAACAACCCAAAAATTTATAAAAGGTATCAGGAATTTACAAGCTTACGCCCCGGTGGTGTAGATGATTAAACTTAATTGGTTGATCAGCACGACCCGGACTATCATTCTGCCCTTTCGTCCTTTTAAGGGAAGATAGGCAGCGACTCGGGTTCAAATCCCGGCCGGGGCACTTTTTTTAATTTCTAAAAATTAGATTCTTAATATACAACAACAACAACAACAAGATTATTCTATGAAATAATAAATATATACTCCATATATTAAAGCGGAAGCTTTATAAACAAACCACCGGATTTTGCGAACTTCAATGGAAGAAAGAAAGTTATTGATTTCAGACGAGACATTACGAGATGGACAGCAACAACCGTTTGTAACGTTTACGAAATATCAAATGATTGATTTAGCCCTGGCAATAAATAAACTAAACTTATCAGGAGCTGAACATCAACCAATTTATAATATTGACATTATGCCTTCAATGCATCCAATTCACGAGGAAGTTGCAAGATATTTATTAGAAAAAAATGTTCCAATCACTCTCGCAACAATAATGAAAAGATGTGCAATTGAAGCTACAAGAGATATGGGCCCAGACATAATCACAATTAGTTCGTTATCAGATGAATTAATGGGCATTAAAGGCATTGATAAAGAAAGAAATATCTTGTCCACATTAAGGGAGTTAAGCCGCGCCAAAGGAATTGGGGCAAATGTTGGTCTAGCTGGAGAAGATTCTGCCAGGGCAGACCTGGGATTTTTAGGAGAGTATATTAACGCCTCCCAAGGCTTAATAGATTATTTTATTTATTGTGATACTGACGGCCAAGCTGATCCGAAACAAACACATGCACGAATAGATTATCTCAAAAGAAATGTTGGAATTCCAATTTTAATGCATTGCCATAACGACAGAGGTAATGCTGTTAATAACACCTTACAAGGAATTCTTGCTGGGGCAGATGGAATTTCAACAACATTTACAGGAATTGGTGACAGGGCTGGAAACGCTCCCACAGAAGACGTTCTCGAAAGATTAAAAACAGAATATGGAATTGTTGTAGATGGGTTGGATTATGATCAACTAGATACAGTTTCAAAAAAAGTTGCTAAGTATGCCGAAAGAGGACCAGCAGCACATAGCAGCCCACTATCAAGATTACATGAAGCAGGCATCCACGTTGATATCTTAGCAAAGGCCCAAGAAACAGGAGTAGAAGTTTATTCTCACAATGTTGGAGAAGACCTCCAAGTATGTGTGGGAATTTCTAGTGGTCTAAGCGCATTGAGATTAGTTTATGAAAGCATTGGACAACCATTCCCCAAAGAAGCAAAGTCAAAAGAAATTTTAATGACACTAAAAGATAGAGCGTTAATAGATAAAACAAGTTACTTACCCCCAAAAGTAGAAGAGATTTTAACAAACACCGGATATTTAGCTTCTTAAATTCATCAATAACAGAATTTTATTTTTTTAATGAAATGAATAGAAATAAAAAATAAAAGAAAAAGAAATTATCTTTTCTTCTTAGCTGGTTTCTTTTTAGCTACTTTCTTCTTTGCTGGAGCTTTTTTCTTAACAACTTTCTTCTTTGCTGCTTTCTTTTTAGCTGGAGCTTTTTTCTTTACTGCCTTCTTCTTAGCCGGCTTCTTTTTAGCTACTTTCTTCTTTACAGCCTTCTTTTTAACAACTTTTTTCTTAACTGCCTTTCTCTTAGCAACCTTCTTTTTAGCTACTTTTTTCTTAGCAACTTTCTTCTTTTTGCCAGCTTTTCTTCCTCTAGCCATTTTTGCTCTACAAACATTGCCTTTCTTGTCAACGAAGTATAAATAACCTGATTCCTTCTTAACACCAACTTTAGCCACTACTTTTTTCTTAACTTTTCCAGTTTTTCTGCCTGCTCGACTCATTTCAGCACAAGCCACATTTCCGTTCTTATCTATAAAGTATAGATAGCCGGACTCTTTTTTAATTCCAGTTTTTGATACAATTTCTGCCATCAATTTTCACCCACTCTTTTTTTTATTTTTTAATTATGAAAAACTTATGTTTTTCCTAAGCCGAGTTAAATTTTTAGAGTATTTAAACCTTTCTTTTTTTTGCCGACGAGTAATGGTCGAGAGAATCCAAAAGTAGTAAAAAAGGAGATTAGTTGACAAGAAATCTCTTAATATCATATTTCTTTCCCAATTGTTCCATCACCCGAGGATAAAGTTCCATAGGAGAAAATTCCACCACAGCAGTAATGGGAGTTACACGTCCATTCCAGATAGTCTCATCTCCAATAATCAACTCTTCAATATAATCTTCAAGAGGTTTTCCTAAAGTCCCAATACCTCCCCAGTCTCCTCCTGGATATCTAATATTATCTGAAACAAAATAACCACCTTTAGAAAATAAAGCCAAGTAAGGACTATTAAAGTTAGGAATCTGTTCTTGAACTTTAAGCACAAACCTGGCATGATCTTCAAAAGAACTAGTAAGAGAATCATTGATAAAAGGATTAGTAAAAAGGGAATCAATATTGGTATTCACCACATATAATAATTCTTTGCTCATTTTAATTTTGTTTTCCCTATCAATATTAAAAGATTATTAAAAATTGATTTTGCTTAAATCTTCTAAGTTTAAACAAGAGAAATCTTGCACAATTCGAGGACATGCAGTATTGATCCAAGATTCAATAAAATTAAAGTTTTCTAATTGGAAGAAGTTAATTTCGTCCGCCAAGAACACAAACACTTCTTTTCCTTTCTTTTCTAACTTAGCTCTAAGTTCCTCTGATAACTTAGATTTATTTTGTCCAGATTTTGAAGTAATTAATAACCCAACTACATTACTGACCAAAAACTTAGAAAGTTGTCCCATTTTCTTCTTATGAACAAATTCAATATCTTTTGGAGTTAAAATTTCTAAACCTTCATTAAATGGGTTGTAACAATAAACTTCTTTTTCATTTTCATATAACAAAGCAGTAGGATGAAACTTCCCATCTCCAATGTAAAAAAAAGAGTCAAACTCTTCTTGAAACTTAAATACATCACAACCCAAAATTTGACCAGGATGTTTTCCATGATGACTTTTGTACAAGATTACTTCCTTGCCAGCCTTTTCTAGTTGTTCTTTAATATGGTTTTGAAAGTCTAAAAACTGAACAGGCATCGCTAAAGCTAACTTTTTAGGAAGTTTTTGTAATACTTCATTAGGAAGGTTTAATTCTCCCCGATATCGAGTTTCAATAAATAATCTCTCCATAGTAAGGTTTTTATAGCCATACTTTTTATAATTTGCTAATGAAAAGTTTCTCACAAGACATAGTACTAAAATTCCAAAGTTTTAAAGATCGTAATTTAAGTAAGATTGGAAAAGGGCTTTTACGTTTAGGTATAAGTGCCAACCTGATGACCGGTGTGTCTTTAATCTTAGGCTGTTTGTCAATTTACTTCCTTTTTGTGGATTATTGGACATTCTTTATATTAGCAATTTTACATTTATTAGCTGACGGCTTAGATGGAGTAATTGCCAGAGTTAGCAAAACTACCGTCTTTGGAGATTACTTTGATTATTTTTCAGATCGACTAGTTGTTGTGTTGATATATATCAGCCTATATGGGATCCTAAGAGATTATTTTGTATTGATAGTATTGTTTCTTTATCTACTTAATCAAATCATATATGTTATTTCTAAGAAAACGTATCCAATAATATTTTATAGGTCAGTAGGATTATTACTTATGGCACTCTATCCACTATTTCCCCTAACTCAATACTTAACCTTCTGTTACTTATTTGGAGGATCCTTTACAATGTTTTCTTTAGCACTGCAATTAAAATATTATGTTGAGAATAAGATTAATTAAGCTAGCTTTGTCAAAAGAGGCACATAATTGCCTAATTAAAAATAATTAATCAGCAATTATAATCGTGCATAAAAATAAACAAAGATTTATTTTTAGCAGAAATTAAGTCTTTTGCTTAATTTCTTGTGCCGTGCAAGCTTAGCTTAATTAGTATGAATCAAAGAAAGATCATAACTTATTATTCTGGAGTTTTAACCAATAGCCAATTCTGTTAAAGAGAATATGTAACAATGGACTAACTAGAAGTAAGATTAGAATGATGCTTGCTTTTGGAACGTAAACAAAGAATGATAATACCAAAGCACCAATAACAAAATCTAATTGATCAAAAGGTATCCAAGGTTTGCCGGGAATTATTCCTTCCTTCCTTTTATAGTAACTTTCAACCAAGTCTCCAGAGATGGCCCCAAAACCCATTAAAAATCCCAACAATAGAGAAAAACCAGAATAATCTATTATAGCCAAATCTGTAAATCCTTTAACGTAAGCAAGCTTCTGTAACCAGAAAATTAGTCCACCTGTTAAAGTAGCAATTAAAACTCCCCTCCAAGTTTTGTTCTTACCAAGCCCCTTTTCCCAAACGGGGTTACGAAGAAAAGGTAAATTCTTAGCTAATGAAGGAAACATGTTTGCTAAGTAAGCTGGAAGAAAAAAATACAATGCACTTATAACCGTTAACCAAAACATAAGATTAAGTAAAAGAAAATTGTATTTAAACTTTACCCCAATAATTATTTTCTATAGCTAGAGAATATAGTTTAACATATATGTTCCAAAACACTAAAAACTATTTAAAGGGGTTAAATATCGTTTGTAGTCTAAACACTAGGTGTGTAGCCAAAACTGCATTTAACACTACATTTAGTGTTTAACTACTATAAAATCAATCACAGCAATGAGATTCATTGGATTGATTTTAAGCAGCAGATAAAGGCATGATTATTTTTTATACTTTATCTACTACTTCAAAAAAAGGAAAAGGGGTGCCTGAAATTGAATTGTCCATTTTGTTCAAAAACTGAAACAAGAGTGTTAGAAAGTCGTATTATCAACGATTCTGTAAGAAGAAGAAGAGAATGCGGCAGTTGTACAAACAGATTTACCACATATGAAAAAGCAATGTTCCACCTCAAGATATTCAAAAGAGATGGAAGAGAACAAGAATTTGATTTAAAGAAAGTTGAAAGAAGTGTCGAAAGAGCTTGTGGGAAAATTGATTCCGAAGTTATTGGACAGTTAACTAGAAAAATTGAACAAAGAATTCTAAAGAAGAAACTAAATGCGATCAAAAGCACAGACGTAGGACGTGTCGTTTTGCAAGAACTAAGGAAGTTTGACAAAATGGCTTATTTAAGATATGCGACAGTTTACAAATCTTTAGATGACCCAGAATTACTAAAAAAAGAATTGAATACGATCATAAGGAAGTAAGGGAAGGGGAAGTCTTTCTCAAAACATCCTAACGGAGGTAAAAAAAATGATAGAAGAAATAAGAGATCGAGAAGGAGAAATAGTTGAGTTTGATACATCAAGAATATCAAATGCAATCTTTAAAGCATCACAATCAATAGGAGTAGGAGATTTAACGTTAGCAAAAGAATTAGCCTACAAAGTCTTAGAATATTTAGAGCTAATGGACGTTGAAACTCCAGACATTGAATTAATTCAAGATGTTGTAGAAAAAGTCCTTATTGAAGAAGGCCAAGTTAAACTGGCTAAAGAATTTATTATTTATAGATATAGAAGGGGCTTAGTTAGAAATGACTCAGAGATTAGCAATTGTAAAACTGTTGATAACTTACTTAAAAAAGATATTTACCTCAGTGCTCAAGCAATCCATGTGTTAAATAATTCTGATAATCTTAATCCACTCGGAAAGTTAATATTTTTAGATAGATATTCATTAAATTCGCCCCAAAATGAGATTAGAGTAGGAGATTTAGTTATTGTTATTGTTAAAGAAGACCCAAAATACCCAAAAAAAGAATTAGCAATTGTTTTGTCATTGGAAGAAAAAGACTTAGGCAAATTTCACATAATTAGTCAAGACAAAGAATTCTCTCAATCAATTTGGAAAGCAGATCGCCCAGAAGAGTCCATAATGGACAGCTATAAAAGAGTAGCAAAAGCTGTAGCGTCTGTAGAGAAAGATGAAGAAAAGGGGAAAAAATGGAGAAATACTTTCATTGAAGAAATGAAACATAAAAGAATCCAACCAGCCGGAAGAATAATGGCTGGAGCAAATACAGATTCAGAAGGGAATTATATCTCAAACTTAACATTGTATAATTGTTATGTTGTCCCATCTCCACCAGATTCTCGTGGAGGAATAATTGACACATTAAAAACAATGATTGAAGTTATGTCTCGAGGTGGAGGAGTAGGAATTTCTTTATCCACTTTAAGACCAAGATATGCTTATGTTAAAGGAGTTCATGGTAAATCTTCAGGAGCAGTTTCGTGGGGAGGAATATTCTCTTACGCCACTGGATTAATTGAACAAGGTGGTTCTAGAAGAGGAGCACTAATGTTAATGTTAGATGATTGGCACCCAGACATCATTGAGTTTATTGGTTCTAAAAAGAAAAAAGGCATGATTGAAAATGCTAACATTTCTGTAAAGGTTTCAGATGAATTCATGGAAAAAATGAAAGCAGATGGCACGTGGGCTTTAGAATATCCAGATTATGAAAATGAGAAATATAGAGAAGCGTACAAAACAGAGTGGGATGGTGACGTTAGAAACTGGAAGAAAAAAGGATATGGAACTAAAGTATACAAAACCATTAAAGCAAAAGAATTGTGGGATCTAATAATTAGTTCTGCTCATTCAAGCGCAGAGCCAGGAGTAGTATTCATGGAAAGGTATAACAAAATGAGTAACTCTTGGTATTATAATCCAATTGTTTGTACAAATCCTTGTGCAGAACAAGGATTGCCTCCATGGGGAGTATGTAATTTAGGACATCTTTATTTAGCTTCATTCGCTAAACAAAAAAGTACCGATGCCATTGGGAATAATTACGAAATGGATTGGGAACAATTGAAGAAATCGGCGAGAGTTCTGGTAAGATTATTGGATAATGTGATTGATCTAACTCCTTATCACTTTAAAGAAAATGAACAGAACCAAAAGTCTGAGAGACGAGTAGGATGCGGAACTTTAGGATTAGCAGAGTTGTTGATTAAGTTAAGAATTAGGTATGGTTCTGAAGAAAGCTTAAAGTTTATTGAAAGATTATACCAAACCATTACTGAAGAAATGTATAGTGCATCAGTCGAGATTTCTAAAGAAAAAGGAGCATTCCCTAAGTTTGATAGAGACAAGTTTTTGGAATCAAAGTTCATCAAACAACTATCTCCAGAGGTTCAAAGTGAAATCTATAAGCACGGAATTAGAAATGTAACCTTAACAACACAAGCCCCAACAGGAACAGTAGGAAGTATGTTAGGAACTTCAACAGGAATTGAGCCATATTATGCATTTGAATATTACCAACAGTCAAGGTTGGGATTTCATAAAGTGTTAATTCCGATTGCAGAAGAAGCTAAACAAGAAGACGGATCCCTACCAAACTACTTTGTTTCTTCAATGGAACTTACTCCAGAGAATCATGTAAAGGTGCAAGCAACAGTACAAAAATGGACTGATTCTTCGATTAGTAAAACTGTTAATGTCCCATCAGACTTTACTATTGAACAAACTAAAAAAGTTTACGAACTCGGCTATGATTTAGGATGTAAAGGATTAACTGTTTACGTAGACAATTCTCGTACAGAACAAATTCTTTCAACTTCTGCTGACACTGAACATAAGAATGTTAGAAGTGCTGATGGGATTGATGAAGTAAAAGAAGAAGTTAATGTCCCAGAAACTAGCAGAATTATTGAACCAGAGAAGCAAGAAGAGAATGTAGTTTATGGTTCTTCTGTAGGAAACAGATGTCCAGCATGTAAACAAGGAACTATGGTGAAAATTGGCGGATGTACAGAATGTTCCAACCAATGTGGTTTTAAAGGAAGTTGTGAGGCTTAAACGTTTTTATTTTATTTTTTTTATAATTTTCAGAGGTTATTGAGTGGTAAAAAAAGGACAAGTTCAAGTGTACACGGGTGATGGAAAAGGTAAAACTACTGCCTCCTTAGGCTTGGCTTTAAGAGCAATTGGACAAGGATACAGCGTGTTTATGATTCAGTTTTTGAAAGGTGGGGCCTACACCGGCGAATATATTTCTGCAAAAAATTACTTGCCAAACATTGAGATTATGCAATTTGGTCGCCCTTGCATAAAACAACAAAAACAGTTGAAAATTAGTGGTTTTGACGCCGAAAAAAATCAAGATAAGAAGATTTTTGATTTCATCCGTGAAGACATTGAATGTGGCAGTTGCAGATATTGTTTTCTTAACGATGATATCCAGAGAGATTATGTTGAAGAAGCATTTAAGAAAGCGTTGGACATAGTTATGTCTGGAAATTATCAAGTAGTTATTTTAGATGAAATCAATGTGGCAATGTTCTTAAAATTCTTAAACACAGAATTAGTGTTAAACATGATTGCTAATAAGCCAGATAATGTAGAACTGATATTAACTGGCAGAAATGTTCCAGAAGAGATTATTCATGTTGCAGACCTCGTTACCGAAATGAAAATGCATAAACATTACTTTAATAAAAATCTGCCTGCAAGAAGAGGAATTGAATATTAAGAGATTATGATTGGTTATAATAAATATTAGAAATCTTTATATATCTATAAATTTAGTTTAGATTATTCAAATGAGGTGAATTATTATGGTTGAAGAAGTGGAACATTTAAAAAAAGATGTAGAAAGAGCAGTTGGTAGAGTGGCTGCAGAATACAGTTATGCTAAAGATCTAGAAGAGGATCTTAAAAAAATTGAAAGCGATACAGCTGATGATGCTATTAAAGATGCTAAAAAAGGGTTAAAAATTCTACGTTGGATTGGCAGAGGAGAAAGACGTGCCCATAGATCTGAGATGAAGATAATTGATGAATTGAAAGCGTTAGGAAACATTCTTCCAGATAAACTTAAAGAACAGGAAGAAAAATTATTACAGGAACTGGTAATTGCAGATGGAAAACTGGTTAAGGCAGCATCAATGTACACCGGTGATTTAAGAAAAGAGCTGATTGATATTCAAACGGATGAACAATTACTTAAACGTCTTGAAGAAAAAGGAGATGGAGAAAAAGTAAAACAAGATCTACAACGATTATTTAAAGATGCAGAAAGAATCGTTACTGACTTAATTAAATGGATTAGAGGGACAGAAGTGATTCTTAAAAACATTGAAGGCTTCGAACGCGTTTTAGAAAAGATTTCAGCTTAATTGAGCAATTTCTTTTTTTCTTATTTTTTTTATAACCACAGAAGATTTATAAATCTCTAGATAATATAAACACCATGCCAGAAATGACAGATGAGCAACGTAAGGAACTAGAAGAAAAAATAAAGAATATGTCTCCTGATCAACTTAAAGAATTTCAGAAGCAACAATGTATTTTCTGTCAAATCATTTCGGGCAAGATTCCATCAAAGAAAGTTTATGAAGATGAACATTGTTTAGCCATATTGGACATAAATCCTGCGACCAAAGGACATATTCTACTATTACCAAAAGAACATTATGCAATTATGCCACAAATGCCTGATAAAGAGTTAGGACATTTGTATACAGTAGCAAAGAAATTATCACAAGCTCTGTTAAAAGGGTTAAAGGTTTCTGGAACAAATTTATTTGTTGCTAATGGTCTTCCAGCAGGTCAAAAAGCACAACATTTTATCCTCCACATCATTCCGAGAAAAGATGGAGACGGGTTATTAGAGGTAAAAGAGAAGTTAGTAGATAAAGAGATGAGAACCAAAGTCCACGAATTAATTGAAACTCAATTTAATCAAATAATGGGTATTAAGAAGGAAAAAGTTCAAGTTAAGAAAGACTTGCCAAAAGAAGAAGTTAAAGAAAAAGAAGAACCAGTTGAGAAGGAAGAAGAAAAAGAAGCTCTTGAAAAAACTGAAGACGAAGATTCTGAAGAACAAGATGAAGTGGAAGAAGATGATAAAACAGAAGAACCAGAAGACAATGAAGAAGAGCAAGAAGCAGAACCAAAAGATGAGGTAAATGCAAATTTAGATGACATTGCAAACTTATTCAAATGAAATGCGAATACTGTGAAATAATTGAACGGAACAAAGAACCAGAAATCATCTATCAGGATGAAGAAGTTATTGTTGCAATTAAAGATTTAACAACTGCTACTGGTCAAGTTACAGTATTTCCAAGAAAACACTATACAATCCTAGAAATGGTCCCAGAGAATATTTTAGAAAAATGTGCAGTTTTAGCAAACAAAGCAGGAATGGCGATTTTTGATGGCTTAGCTGCACAAGGAACAAATGTTGTAATTCAAAACGGCTTAGGAGCAGAACAAAAAGTACCCCATTTTGGCATTGAAGTGATTCCCAGAAGAGAAGAAGATGACATAGAACTACAATGGGAACCAAAGCAAATGAGGGAAGATGAGCTAGAAGCAACATTAATAGCGATTAAAGAATCTTTGGAAAATAAAGAAGAAATTAAAGTTGAAAAGGTTAGTGAAGAAAAAGGAAAGGATAAAGAAAATAAAAAGAAATCTGATAAAGACAATTACATTCTAAAATCATTAAGAAAATTACCTTAAAAGTACATTCATTCTGGTTTTCTTAAACGTAATTTTGGTTCTTCACGAGAATTTATAACCTCAAAAGTAAGATTTTCTACATTTTCTAACATCTCTTTCTTTTGTTGTGTTTCTACATTAATTCTTTGTAAGAAAAGGTCTAATCTACGATCCTTAACGGTACTAGAAGAAACTTTCTTTTTACCACCCATATTTGCTAGAAAGTAGTCCAGTTATTTAAAATTTTTGAGAAAAATTGGCAAGAAACAAGGAATGAGCAGAACATTTATAAAAACTATTAGCCCTTAATAGAAGTATGGAAATACTTTTTTATCCGTTAGATTTTGAATATAAAACTAAAGATCAAAGTACTCTGGTTTACATGTATGGCAAGTTAGAAAATGGAGAAAAAGTTTGTGTAGTGGAGGAATTCACTCCATATTTTTATGTTAAAATAGAAAATGTTGAATTAATTAATTTAACCGAAAGATTAAAAAATTTAGAAGTTGAAAACAAAGGTATCAAAGCGAGAGTTATTTCTTGGAAAAATGTTGAGAAGGAATCCTTAGGGGAAAAAGAACAATTCCTAAAAGTTATGGTAAATTATCCACTGGCCGTTTCAATTATAAGTAAAGAACTAAGTGTCTGGGGATTAGAAACATTTGAAAAAGACCTGCCGTTTATTCATTGCTATTTACGAAATAAAGAAATAACTCCTATGGCTAAGGTTAAAGCGAACGGCGAGTTTGTTGAAGATGATAAGTTAAGAATTAAAAAGTTTCTTGCGACTAAAGTTAAACCAGAAAGTCAAGAGAGTGTTAAAAAGTTAAAGTACCTGGCCATTGATATTGAAACTTATTCCAAAAATAAAGAGATTCTTCCAGATAAAAATCCAATATTAATGGTTGCTCTTTATGGTGTTAATGAGAAAGATGAAAAGTTCAAAAAGGTTATCACCTGGAAAAAGTTTGAGAATAAGTTAGATTATTTAATTAAAGTAAATGATGAAAGGGAGCTATTAAAAAAACTTAAAGATTACATTAATGATTATTCTCCTGATATAATTACAGGATATTTCTCAGATGGGTTTGATTTTCCTTACATCAAAGTAAGAGCAGCAAAACATAAAGTAAAGTTAGATTTGGGAATTGATGGGTCTGAGTTAGAAGCTGGCCAGAAAACTGATTTTAGAGAAGGGAAAAGTAAAATTCAAGGAATTGTCCACATTGACATCTTCAAGTTCATTAAATATATTTTTGGTAAAAACCTAAAAACAGATGGTTATTCACTTGATTCGGTATCTGCAGAGATATTAGGGAACCATAAGCATGGGGTTGATCTTTCGAAATTATCAGAAACGTGGGATGCAGGATCAAAAGAGTTAGAACAATACTGCATTTACAATTTGCAAGATTCTCGATTAACTTATCAGTTGTGTGAAAAATTAATGCCTGACATGATTGAGTTTTGTAAAATTTTAGGATTGCCAATATTTGATTTAACCAGGATGAAATTTAGTAAATTAGTAGAAAGTTATATTTTAAAAAGAGCTAAGGAGTACAATGTAATTGCTCCAAATCGACCATCTCGAAATGAAATTGATAAAAGACTTGAAGAAACTTATCAAGGTGGTTTTGTTTTTGAACCTAAACCAGGAATGTATAAAGACATTGTAGTTTTTGACTTTCGTTCATTATATCCAACAATTATTACTGCCCACAATATTGGTCCTGAAAGTTTAAGATGTGATTGTTGTAAAGATAAAACGGTTCCGGGAAAAGAAGAATATTGGTTCTGTACAAAGAAAAAATCGTTTATATCCGATGTTTTAGAAAGGTTAGTGTTGCGTAGGATGGACCTTAAAAAGCTGATTCGAGAATCAGAGAATAAAAAAGAAGAAACTCATATCTTAAATGCTCGTTCTTATGCATTAAAGACTTTAGCAAATTCTTTTTATGGTTACACAGGATTCTTTGGAGCGAGGTGGTATTGTTTAGAGTGTGCAAAGTCAACAACTGCTTATGCCCGAAATTATATTCAAGAGACCATTCAGAAAGCAAAAAAGAAGGGTTTCAAAACTATTTATGCTGACACAGACTCTTGCTTCTTGTTATTAGAAAATAAACCATTAAATCAAGCAATGGAATTCATGAATGAAATTAATTCTAATCTTCCTGGGCATATGGAACTAGAGTATGAAGGATTTTATCCAAGAGGAATCTTTGTAGCAATTAAAGGCTCATCAGTGGGAGCTAAGAAGAAGTATGCATTAATTGATGAAAAAGGAGAAATGAAAATTACTGGATTTGAGACTGTTAGAAGAAATTGGTCTTTATTAGCTAAGGAATTACAAGAAAAAATTTTACAGTTAGTTCTGGAAGATAAAGTTGATTATGCCATGGATTATGTTCGTTCTGTAATTAAAGATCTGAAAGAAGGAAAAATCGCTATGGAAAAATTAATTATTAAAACCCAAATTACTAAAGAGCTTGGCTCTTATAGTTCTATTGGCCCACATGTAGCAGTAGCAATGAGAATGGAAGATAAAGGCGAGAAGATAGCCCCTGGAACTGTTGTTAAATATATCATTAGTTCTGGACCAGGATTAATTCGGGAGAAAGCATTTCTGTTAGAAGAAGCTAAGGATTACGATGTTGATTATTATTTAAATAATCAGTTATTGCCAGCAGTGTCTAGTATTCTTCTTGTGTTGGGCTATAAAGAAGAGGATTTGCTTGGAGAAGGCAAACAAGAAGGGTTAAGCAAGTTCTTTTAGTTAATTCTCATCTTCTCCAATAACTTTATATAATAAAACTATTAATTAAATCCTATGGAAGTTGGTGGACAAGCAGTAATTGAAGGAGTTATGATGCGGAACAAAGAGAAGTTCGCAGTTGCTGTCCGTACAAAAGATGGAAAAATCAAAGTTAAAAAAGAAAAAAGTAGTAATTTTCCAAAATTCTTCAGGTTTCCATTTGTCCGTGGAGTAGTGGGATTAGGCTATACTCTTTATGATGGTGTTAAGGCGTTAATCTGGAGTTCTAACCAACAATTAGAGACTGAAGAAAAGTTAACTAAGAAAGAGATTATTTGGACAATTACCATTTCATTCTTATTTGCAATAGGAATTTTTGTAGTCTTACCATTTTTTGCAGCAAATTTCATTCATTCAGAAGGAATTTGGTTTGATGTATTAGATGGAGCAATTAGGGTAGGATTATTCTTAGGTTATTTATCATTAATTTCTTTGTCTAAGGATGTAAAAATATTGTTCCAATACCATGGAGCAGAGCATAAAACAATTGCTTGTTATGAAGATAAAAAACCATTGATTGTTAAGAATGTAAAAAAATATTCTAGATTTCATCCAAGGTGTGGAACTTCCTTCTTATTCATAGTTTTAATTTTATCAATAGTCCTATTTGCCTTAATTCAAGGACCATTATGGATGAAGTTCTTAGGTAGAATTTTATTGTTACCAGTAATTGCAGGAATAGGTTATGAGATAATTAAGTTAAGTGGGAAATATCGTAAGAACCCTATTGTTAAAATATTTGTAACACCAGGATTATGGTTACAACGTATAACTACAAAAGAACCTTCTGATAAACAACTAGAAGTTGGAATTGAAAGTTTGAAGGCAGTGTTGAAGTAAAAATAATTTAATAGTGTTTATTTAATAATGTTCTGAGTATCTAAGTGTTTATATTCTAGATATAATTATGAAAGGTTAATGGCTAGAAAGAAGTTAAAACATCAAGTCCCAACTCAACTTTATGATTTATTTAAGCAGTTGAAACTTGTAGAAAATGGAGAAAGAGAGTTAGGATTAATTATTTCTTATACAGTTGTTGATAGTCTTCTGGGATTTGAGAGTAGTTCTGGTTCAGCAGAAGAAAGAAAACAACAACAGATAAAGGCAGTTTATGAGGGACTAGAAAGAACAATTTTTGATTGCCAAGAGAGTGATAGCTCTTCTATTATTTTTAGTAAAAGAGGAACTGTTAATCCAAAAATTCAAAGCTACCATGATGGATCACAAAGAGATGTTGGTGAGAGTGATCTTTTAGTTAGAATAATGGGAAAATTATCAACTAGTTACAGCCGAAACCCCGCTGATAGATTAAAAAGAGATGGGATTTCACTATATAAGGAAGTAATTAGTGAAGGGCAAAAATCTAGAAAAGTGGATGCACTAACTGGAGATTATGCTTTAATTCAAAGGGTAATGGGGTGAGAAAATTTGCAAACAAATCATGAAGTGTTTATACCATTTACAGATGTTTATAGATTAGGCGGGCCAGAAGTATTTAAACAGTTAGCTGCGAATGATGGTAAAAAAAATGTACTTGTTCTTCCAATGCCCTTTGTAGATCGCTTGGAAGATGGAAAGGATTTAACCCCAGAAGAAAGAAGATTTCAAGGGAGGGGTGGAAAAGAGACTTTACAATTTCTAAAAAATTTAAAAAGAAGATCTCAAAGTTTTGAGGTCTCTGAAGATGGAGTAGCATTATATCATTTAAATCCAAATTTAACTGTTGCTACCTTAGACAAACCACTAATAGATTCAGAAAGTGATTCATTTATAACAGACTTAGAAACAAAAGTTACAGAGCTTTTCCCCTCAGAAAAAGGAAAACCAACCTTGATAACTGCAAGAGAACGTTATCACCTTAAATTTAAGGGCAAAGGAATGCAAGTAGAAGATCCGGGTTTTTTATTAGCAGGGCCAGACATTGTCAATGAAGGAATTATTGAGGGAACTCCAGAACTTCATGCATTATTACAAGAGAAAGGCAAACCAATACCTGTAGAAGAAGTATCCGACAGATTAGATCGGGCATTATATATGCATCAATTCATTCAATTTGGGCATGAAGATTTTGCAATTGTAACAGGAGATTATAAAAGAAATAAATCAGGATCAAGGATTATTCGAGTAGATAACGAGGTAGTAAGGCTTTTAGGCCAAGAAGAAAAAAATAAAAGGATTAAAATTGGAGATTCAAAACCATCAAATAAAGTTTTGGGAGTACAACCATTAGATATGGGACAATATTTAGCCTTACAATATGTTCTAACTAACCACGATGTTGAATTAGGATTTGTTTGTGGGGGAGCAGGATCAGGTAAAACAGTAGTAAGTTATGCTGCTGCAATAGACCAAATATTATGTTATGATAAACAAGAAAGAATTAACCGTGAAGGAAGAAGGGGAAAAGGAGGGAGATACGACAGTATTGTTTTATTAAAACCATTTGAGATTTTAGGAGGAAAAAGAAGAGAAGTAGGTTTTCTCCCAGGAAGTTTATTTGATAAAATAAAAGACCAACTAAAATCCTATACTGACGCACACAAATTAACAACATTAGCAGGTGTTGATGGGGGACCACATATACCTTTTGAAGCAATGTTCCTTCATCCAAAATATGAAAATGATTTTGGCAAGAAACGTCCTGAGCAAGTGAATAATGCAACAATCGATGGAGCCCATTTTCCCGGTCATGAAATAATAGAATTAACATATTCAGGTTTACTAAGAGGACGATCATTCCATAACACCTTGGTTTTAATTGATGAAGCACAAAATTTCACACCATATGAGATGAAAACAATAATCTCTCGACTTGGACCGGGATGTAAAGCAATAATTATGGGAGACCCCTATGACCAAATTGATAATGAGTTATGTTCGCCAGAGATAAATGGATTAACTCATGCCATCAAGGAATTTTTGCCAAGGCCTTACTCTGCATTAATTCCACTAAGACACTTGCATAGAAGTCAAATGGCAGAAGATGCGCACAACTGGAAGAGTGTTTTTCAGTAAATTAAGATTTTATTTTTTTACTTTCTTTAATTACAATTAATAAACTTCACTTACATGTCCTTCTTTAGTTATTCTAATAACATTCTCTACAAAACTTTCGACTTTAGATTCATGAGAAACTAGAATGATTTGTTTTAATCCTAGACGGTCTAAAACATCCCGCACTTTATCAAGTTGTTCAGAGCTAAACCCATCAGTAGGTTCGTCTAAAATAATTAAGTCCTTAGTTCTAATCTTAGAAACAACATCATTAATTACTCTGTTCAATGCTAACCTATAAGCAAGGGCCGCAGAGGTTTTTTCTCCACCACTGAGAGTATTAAAAGAAACGTCATACCCGTTCTGTTCAATGATTGGAGAGAAGGTGTCATCCAGTTTAGCATAAACATTTTCATCATCAATTAACATTGAAAACCATTCTTGGAATAACTGATTAAATAGTCTATGTATGTTTAGCATAACTTGCTTCTCGATAGTATAAGTTAGTTTTAAGAAATGGGAGTCTAACCAATGGTGCAACTCTTTTAAACGCGTAAGGGTGTTTTTCTGTTCTTTTAATATGTTCAAATTTTTACTAATCTTTTCTTTTTGTTGTACAATATTATTGAAATTAGTTTGCAGCTGCGCTTGTTTAACAGAAAGTTCTTTCTCAACCATTAGTTGTTCATCCAATGATTTTCTTAAAGCTTCGATCTCTAAACTAAAGTCTTTGCCTTCCCCAATTTGTTCTTCTAAACTGAGTACAATCTTTTGCATTTGTTCAGCTTGTTCTTCAGTTTTAGAAATTTGTTCATTAAGCTCATCTAACTGCTTTCTCATCAAACTAAACTTAGAATAAGAATTAACTTTATTTTGTAAAACTCCAAGTTTAGCTACTATCGATTCAAAGACATTATCTTTCTCAATAGCACTTAAACTTTGCATATGATGATTGTTCTCTTGTACAACTAACTTTAACATGTCTCTTTTTTGATCTAAATCCTCTTTTTTTTCTCCAAACTGAATTAGTTCTAACTTTGTTCTAGTAAGAAGATTCTCTTTTTTGATTAGTTCTTCTATCTTTTTCTGAACATCCTCTTTTTGATCATAAATTTGGGATTTTCTCTTGTTTAGTTCAAATAGTAAATTCTCGGCCTGCTTAATCTTACTTTGTTCTTGTTCAACAATATTATGTTTATGTTCATGGGAAACAGTTTGCAAACAAGTGGGGCAATTGTCCAAGGCATTAATCTTATTTTGCATCTCTTTAGATTGTGAAAGTAAAGTTTCATTTTTTGTTACTAACCCACTAGTCTTTTCAAACAACTCACCAAGCTGTATTCTTTTCTGTTTTAATGGCTCTTTTTCTGCAAGCTCTTGGGTTAGTTGATCCCTAAACTTTTCTTTCTCTAGGACCAAACTAACGTTCTGTTGAGATTTAGTAATCTCTTTTTGATAATCATGAATTCTCTTTTGTAGTTGGTAAATCTTTTCTTGTAAAGAACTCTTATTTTTGATTAATGTACTTTTCTCTTTCTCTAAATCTAAAATTTCTTGTTTTATCTGTTCAAACTCTTCTAAATTAAATTGTTGAGCGTTTAACTCTAAAGTTAACTTCTCTTTCTTTTGTTTTAAGTTTTGATTTAACTCATTCTTATCATTAATTAATGTTAGAGTCATTTTATATTTCTGCTTAACCTCAACCATCTTCTTCTGGTGCAATTCCATCTTAACCAGATTATCACGGTTTAATGAGATATTTTCCTTAACTTCCCTAATTTTAGGCGTTACAACACCAAGTTCTTTCTTAATTCGAAACTCTTCTTGATTTAAGTTACTTAATTCCTGATTTAGTTCTTCTAACGGTTCTATCCTTGTTTTTAACTCGGCTATACTACCTCTCATTTTTCTCATATAACTTTGTAAGTTATCTCTAATAGATTTATATTTATCAACATTGAATATTTTCCTCAATACATCTAGTCGAGCATCAGCAGATTCTTGTAGAATAAACTTCATCTCTTCTTGGGGAGTATAAACAGTATAACGAAAGATGTAATTTTTATTCTTTGTAATAAACTCTTCAGGATAACCTAATAAAGAAATCACTTCTGCTTTAAGTTCAACAGGAGTTAGGTCTTTTTTTGTTCCATTAAATAAAATATAACCGGGCAACTGCTTTACTACATCTTTTTCCTTCTTTAAATTTCTTTTAATAATAATCTCTTGATCATTTAGGATAAATGTTAATTCTACACTTGCTTGAGCAGATCCTTTCCTTAATAACATTTCTCCGGGCAATTCGGGCCTTGATGTTCCGAATAAAGCAAATTCTACTGCTAGAAGCACAGTTGATTTTCCCGAGCCGATATCTCCAGAAAGTAAAGTTGATCCAGAAGAAAAGTTAATAGTCTGATCTACATAAGAACGGATGTTTTGCAGTTTTAGTTGCTTAAGAAGCATGAGGATTTAAGGATAAAGTTGGTTTATATAGATTGTTGTGTTCAAGGATTAATATCTTCTAAAAAGTACTTGCTAGAGTATGAAAATAAATATAAAGGTTTTAATTTTAATTTAATAAGGACAAAGAGGTGTTTAAAAATACAGTTACCATTTACTCAAGGAAGATTAGAAATAATAACAGGACCAGTTGGTTCAATCAAGGATTCGTTATTAGAACAAGAAGTTAACCGTTTAGTCCATAGCAAGTTTGCCGACAAATTTGGGTTGGTTGTTGTTCAACATCCAAAAGACAATAATGGTTCTAGCCGGAGAGGAGAACATTCCTCTTTAGTTACGGAAAAAGTCGATAATATTTTCGAGCAAATTAAGCAAGATACAAGAATTCTCATTTTAGGTGGGGCTTCCCATTACAAAGATCCAAATATTGTTCATTTAGTTAATTCTTTAGTTGAAAGTGGTCGCATTGTTGTAGCTTCGGGATTAAATTTAGATTCTCAAGGCCAACCATATAACCACATGCCTTCTTTAATGGCTCGAGCACACGCAGTAACTTTAGCAAAAGCAGTTTGTTCATATGGAAACTGCCACAATACAGAAGCTAACAGAAGTATAAAAATAAATGGAAATTTTAAAGCTCAATGTCCCACCCATTATTATCGTAACGTTTCGGGTTCAAAAACAGAAGCTGGAACCTTAACTTTATATGTGGGCTCAATGTTTGCCGACAAATCCACAGGATGGCGCACTCACATCAAAAAACTTAAGGAAGCAGGATTCAACCCGTTAGTTATTAAACATGCAGGAGATGAAAGATGTGGATTAGAAGATGAAATCTGGTTTCATGATGGAAGTAAATATCCCGCGACAAATATTGCCGAAATTACAGAACTAGATGATTTGTTAAAACAAAAACCAAATACTCAAGATATTTGTATTGATGAAGGACAATTTTTTCCTGGAATTTATGACAAAGTATTTAGTTTAATGTCACAAGGATATAATATTAACATGACAGGATTGCCTTTAACATTTAATTTAAGTTCATTTGGAGAAGTGCCAAAATTAATGTGTTTAGCAGATACAATCTTCCTCAATACTGCCATTTGTGTTCAATGCGGACATCCTGCATCATATAGTCAGAGACTAAAACCGATTGAGGGAATAGTTCAACCTGCCCCTTTTGATGATATGGAATTCTTACCAGGAGCAGCAGAAAGTTATGAAGCTAGATGTTTTGACTGTTTAGAAATTCCTGGAAGAGAACCAAATAAATACCAGATTGAAAAGTTAAAATTAAAGTAAACTCAGTTCTCCAGTAATAGAATCAATCTTTTCTTCTTCATCTGGACCAATACCAACACAGGTTTTTGTCCCTGGTGCGATTACAGTTCTTCCAGCATCTGTAATTAAAGAAGCTGTTAATCCTTCATCCTTAGCTATTTGAAAGTATTTTATTAATTCCTTTTCATCTTTTACTTTAAGAACAATCTTAGCCATACCTTCTGATCTCCAAGACTTTACTAATTCAGAATCTGATTTTAATACAGCTTCAACAGAAGCGTGGGCTGCTTGAGCAGCTAGTTTTCCTTTTGGCAACTTAAGGTCTTGCCTTACTAAGATTACTTGTTTATATGTTGTCATAAAGTAAAGATAAAGAAAAAGGGTTTATATTGGTTTTGGTTTATTTATTTAAACCAACTAACATTTTCAAACTATTCATATTCACACATCTTTCTTCCAGTTTTATTAGAAGTACCAATAAACTGTTTTGAGCAATACTCTCCGGCTTTCTCAACAAAAATCGTTCTCGAACAGGGTGCATCATCCAGTTTTGGAGAACTATAATTTTCTGGAGGACATGGACGAGGTAGTGCTTTTTCTCCACAACCAACACTTAAAACCAGAGTTAATGCACAAATTGTAGTTGCTATTCTTCTCATTTTAAATAAAGAAAAGTAAAGAAAGAAATTATTGTTTCATCTCGTTATCAAACAATGTATTGAAGTAACTAACGAAATGTGGTGCTTCAATCCAAACTGCTGAATCATAACTTGGATGTGTTTTTTTATCATCTGTTAAGTACAATAAAATCTCTTTATTATCTACAATACAGAATCTTGCACTGCTTGCGTTTTTTACAGTCTTAACATTTGCAACTTTAGATAAAACTTCAACCATTTCTTTGTTTGCTCCAATAGGAGTAGCAATATTGATTTTTACTCCTTTTTTCGCAGCTTTCTTAAAACTGTTAACAAGTAATTCATACTTTCTGTCAAATCCGTCTTTAGAATTCATTAAAGTAATAGTTTTTTGAGCATTCTTTACCATTGAAGATAAATGTTCGTGAACCTTCTCTCTTCCCCTAAAAGATCCGCTTTTATCAGTTGGATCAACCAACTTAATGCCTTCATTGTGTAAAGTAGATAGTTCATTTAAAATAGTAGAATCCTTTAATTGTGACAAAACTTGATGTCTTTGATCAGCTTCTTCAAGAACTTTCTTCTTAACTCTCTCAACAACTTCACTAGGAGGAACTGCTAAGTATTTAATTGGCTTACCAACCTTAACAACAACAAATCCTTTTTTCTCTAAAGATTCTAGAACATCATAAGCTCTTGATCTTGGCACATTAGAAATATCTGATAATTCGCCAGCAGTGGAAACTCCTCTACTTAATAGAGCAACCCATAGTTTACTCTCGTAAGAGTTCAGACCGAAGTCCTTCAGTTTGTTTAAAAAGTCTTTTTGAACAATCATCTTAATTTTCCTCCGTGATCAAAATATGATCCCGACACATCATCTTCTCTTAAACAAACCAGAACCTCTTTAACTGATAATAATTTTGATAATATTTATAAGAATCAACGTTATTTATAAAGGTTTCGGAAAGGTTGTTACTTTCAAGTGATTATATTCAACATATACTTAATCGTCTACTGTAAACAGTCTAGAATCTTTAACTTGAAACAAACCAATTCTAGCCCCTGCATCAAGCCAACCATGCGCATAGTTAAGGGCGGCAAATGCCAAGACATAGTCATTCTGGTTCTTAAAGAAATGTTCAGCATCAGAATAGTATCGAGAAGCCATATCAAAGAAATCTTCTGCCTCAGCTAATCTTGATTCGTCAAATTTATCCTTAGCCATCTCTAAAGCTTCTTTTGTAATTGAGAAGTATTTGTTCAGTTTTTCAAGAGTTATTGTATTGTTCATTTTAAAAAGAAAAATAAAAGAAAAAAATTAAGCAACTGGCCGTTTTACGGTTATTGGTATAACCCCTTCACTTAGTTCAACCATAGCAATTTCAATTGGGTTGTACTTAACCTTCTTCAATTCTTCATCGCTTAGTTTAACTAAAAATGGAGCTCCCATTGATAACTGTAAAGCACGAGAACCAATCATTCTTGCCTTTTCGTACTTC
>Ga0233431_1002177_pt1 | contig 28838 bp, 30 predicted proteins | sample SI_118_April2016_FD_179867 | JGI IMG/M metagenome (GOLD analysis project Ga0233431, IMG submission 179867) | Seawater microbial communities from Saanich Inlet, British Columbia, Canada - SI_118_April2016_200_MG | ecosystem: Environmental > Aquatic > Marine > Inlet | place: Canada: British...
AACGGGGGTTCCTTTTTTGTAAAGAGGGAATCTATTCTCAATATATACGAGTGGACGGATATTCTTGAAAAGAGTGTCTCGGTTTATCTGAGCAGATGCGTCTCAATTTAGCTGAGCGCTATAGCCCTCATGCAGAAACCCCATGGTTGGAACCAAACCGACTGATCCTGTCAGCTGCCGACGTAATAACTTCATATCCGAAACGGTTTGAATGATTTCCATGGTTTTCCTTTTGTTTTAGGAATTACTGTATATGGCTGAAAAGATTCAAAGGGGACGTCCTTAAGTAATCAAATAAATCATTCCGTCAATTGATAGCCCCCTTCTTTCGCTACTATTTCTCCGCGTTTAACCGCATAACTAACGGCTGCGATTGTTATTCCAAGTTTTTCGGACAAATTTGCCATGTAGATCCCAAGCTCAACCGTTGACCAATAGCAGACCAAATCCCTGGCCTGAACCCGATCCTTTTGCCTGCCTTTTGCGGTTATGTAATTCTTGTCCAGCTGAAAAATAGACGATACTTTATCCAAGACTTTTTCAAAGTCAAATCCTTGGTGCTTGAGTTTATATTTCCGTGTGAGGTTCTCTTCCGATTCAGAAAGCACATCCTGTACAAAACTGCTCTCTCCCAATATCCGCTGATCACTCTTGATACGATCCTGTCCTGATAGACGCATCATTTTTACTTCATCCCAGCCGCCTAAGCTCCTTATCAAGCCACCCCCCACCAACTCGGGCCGCCTTCCCTTGGCAATGCCCTGCTCAACATAGGCGCGGTAATTTTTGCGTGCTTCACCAATTTTTGTTCCATAAAAGCCTAAAACATATTTGATATCCTGCCATTTATATCTTTTCTTCCCCATCAAGGAGCTGTGGCCACAATAAGAATAGCTGTCCAACGCTTTTAAATCGGCCACAAGTTCAGCCCGCAGCGGATTCAGATGAATATATCGGACCAGTTCCTTCAAATAGGCGTCTTCCTGGCATATAATCGATTTATATCTGTTTTGGAAAAGCTGTCCGTGGCGTTTGTGCCGTCGGTTATAAGACACCGCATAACCGGTTAACAGTCTTCTCATCAAGGTGGAAATGCCTGGTGGGCCGCTTCTGAATAGAAAATGGGCGTGATTGAACATAAACACCCATGCGTAGCACCTGGTTTTGGTTTCCGGCAGAAGAATAGAAAGTCGTTCGATAAAATTTTCGCAATCCTTATTATCATCGAATATACGTCGACGCTCTATGCCCCGAATCATGACATGGTGCAAAAGGCCGGGCGTATCGAGGCGGGATGTTCTTGGCATGAGCGCAAATTACAATAAACAGGTATTTTTGTCAAGTTATTTGATTATTTAAGGACGTCCCCCATGACGTCCCCCATGATAAAGGCAGCAAATTTAGCCGAACAATCTGTTTCATTTCCAAATTTATCGCCACTTACACTAAATACTCCTTTGTGTTGGAATAGTAACATTGTATAGTTATTGGTGTCCTTTTCAAGAATCTCCAGATTTAATGCAATGTTTTCAATGACAGTATCGATAAATTTAAACTCCATATATATAGCCTTTTACAATATCAACCGATTTATCTACAATTATATTTATTTTTGATTTCTTCAAATTTAAAAAATCTCTACTTTTTTGTTTCTACTATCATCTTTTACACATAAGGCTTGGCATAACCAATTGCTATTGAGCGGCAACGTAATAGCAATCTGGTGGATGCCATTGGTCGGTGGTCCACTGGAACCATAGACGACACATTACAGATCAACCGGTTACATATGGGCAAATTATAGGACACCAATCAGCGAATTAGGGTCGAGAACATATCAGCCAAGACATCATTGCCTATCGATTGATTTCCCCTGTTCCCCTGGTATCTATCTGCCTCGTAATTATCCTCTTGAGGGGCATTTGCCTCTGCACAAGACAGCATTTCTTGAACGTTCTCAATTTGCTCCTGAAGACCGAAATTGAATTTTCCTTCCAATACTTCCAAGCGTGATAGCTCATTGCTGAGCTTTTGTGCATCATCATTGTAATCAAGGTGATTATCTACGATATCACGAACCGTTTCTGCAACACGTTCACGGTCCTCCTGGGAAACCATATTTGAACAGAGTTCAATAAAATCTGTTATATAAGATGCACATGATACCGAGTATGCGTTTACGAAAAGCGATTCCTTTGCTACAATAAAAAAATCACTTTTGAGGTCATTGATACAATCCAGTTCAACAATGTTTTTTGACAATCCAAGCAAGTCGTAATTAGTAAGCTTCAATCCCGGCATTTTCTTTGTCAGTATTTTAAGGCGCTCTCGAAAAAAATCTTCTAAGAAGGAAAAATCATCTTCCGCTATGAGTGAAGCAATGCCCCCTATCCTTTCTCCATATCTAATGGACCATCTGGCCTTATAAGTCGAACGGCCCCGATCGGTGGATAGATTTATTAGGGCACATGGGGTCGCCGTAAAGGTTGATTTAAATCCACCTGTAATGGCACGCTGTAACTTTTGAACGCACCCGGCCTTTTTAGCTCTCTCGGATAACCATTGTATTTGTTCATAAAAACAGGCCGACATAAGAAGTGCTTCGTATACATCTGGGTTTTTATCAAGATAGCTCTCAATGAAGTCTTGAACTGATGGATTGTGGAATGCGACAATATCATTTCCTCTGTCCCGACTCAAAACAACAAAGTTTCCTTGTAATTCTGACAAAGCTCGACGAAGTTGACGAACGGAGGCGTCATATCCACGTACCGACAAAAACCGGGCTGCCGCACATTCTAAATCTTGGACGAAAATCTCACGAGGCAAGGTCCCCAAGACCAGAAGGGTCTCGCGGGCTGTATCCGTTATTTGATTGTTGAACGCTTGTTCCCAAATAAGGAACGGTTCCTGCAGGTTGCGTAAAAATACGACTGGATACCTGCTCGATTTGTTGCGGTCTATCCACATCGGGTCTGTCATATATTCGATTATTCGCGGACTGTAGTTTGGGTGGTCAATAATCTTATAGTAGGCTGATTGGTGTACGATTTCTTCTATATGTTTCTTGGGCAGCTGGGAAAAATATAAGTGATTATATAGGATCTGTGCACGGATAGGCCTAGTGTATTGAGATAAATCGACAATGCATTGTGGTTTTTCAAAAATAGGACTGTTTAAGATTTCATATGTTGTTTGAGCTTGACGAAGTATATACTCCCTTGTGGTCAAAATTAACTTGGACGTTTTTGTCTTCCTAAGCGATGATATGAAATTAAAAAGTCTGTGATCTTCATTTTTTCTAAGTTTCTCGTCAATAGCGGTTCGGCCAAGAAAATCGTCGTATAGATAAACTCTCGGCCCTTTGCGATCAGGCACGCTATAGGCTTCACTAACATCATATGAAATGTCAATAAAATCATAGTTTGCTTTCAGATAGTGGAGCACAAGCATATTTGCAAGGGTCGTTTTACCTATGCCAGGGATGCCTGCAATAATAACGTAGTTGTGTTTTTTTAATATTTTTAGAGCATTGCTGAAGCTTTGATTGGCTACATATACTTGAGCTTTATCGGTAATATCCTGCAAGGTGATTCTTGTCTGGTTTAATATTTTACTATGTAATATTTCTTCTAGAACCGTTGCACTTGAAAGCCAAAGCTTGAAGTGTTGCTTTTCAATGTCTGGAAACAGCCCAAGCAGGTTGTTAAGGTCCTCTTTACCATAAATTTCATCCGGCTTTTTAATATGAGGAGAGAGGGCTTGAATTATTTGGTTTTTATTAGTCGGCGATAGCGGCACGGATGTCGCAAGTAGATATTGAGTTGGCTGAAGCCTATCGATTTTTGGTTTTTCGTTTAATCTCAAGTCCGACAAAAGTCCTCGAAAACCAGTACCTGAATAATGTTTGGCTTGAACTATTAGAGCTGAGGTCTCCGATTTAGAGTGCCGAAGGTCTATTCCGAGATCTTTCCCAGCCTTGAAACTTTCAAGACGAATAGAAAGTTCCGATTGAAGCAGGTCTCTAACGAGGTTTTCGAAATCTATTGGTGAAAGCGTATGGAAGGTATAATCTGGCATAGACGCGTGATCCAAATAATCATTTATTCAATAGATTGATATCGCATTCTGGTTCTACATTCACCGAACAATTAAGTGGACCTCAAAAGTGAAATAATTGCACATTGCAAGAATATTTCACTTTTACCGTAATTTTACAAAAGGTAAAATCTAAAGTAAATAATTATGCTGACATACATGCTTTGATATGTAAAAATACTTCACAATGGCGCGATTTAGAGCTTGTGAAAATACTTTGCGTCTGACGTATTTCTATAAATGGCTACAAAATGGCAGAATCTAAGATCAGGAAGAACGGCACAATACGTAAAATTTGCAACCAAAACAAAGAGTTAGAAGAACATGTGCTTAAGGATGGATAGTATTCAGTTTTTTTAGCACCGGCTTTATTGATTTGCAACCCCAAAATGCCGTGCGTTAACCGAAAGAAAGGAGGATGGCATGAAACCAAAACTCCTGGACCAGGTTCGAAACAAAATCAGAATTAGACACTACAGCATCCGGACCGAAAAAACCTACCTTGATTGGATCAAACGATACATTCTATGAAGGGGTCAAATGAAGGCGGCATGAAGGGGTTAAGTCCGCTCTTAGCTTGTTTTTGTTGATTCAGCTATTTTCTCCATCCTCCGTAAACATGATAGAAGCCTTGGTCGTCTGAAAAAATAACCTCGCAACGCCGTCGCCTGCGTATTCCGCTACATTGTCGCCCACGATTCATCGAACGGTACCAGGCATCCGGATATCCTATGCCAAGGGGACGGGCCGTAATGTTTCCTTAATATCAACCGCAAAACAGGTCAGGAGTGGGCTTGACCTCCATTCATACTAAACACTATTGCCAAGAAAGAATTTAAATTATTTCTCTCGACTTGGATAATAGCTGCTGGACACATGAACTTCAATGGGCGATCGCTTTCAAAACTGCAAATGTGTGGGGCCCTCAACTCTTAATGCGTAAAAATAAGTTGCTTTAATTCTGTTTCCGATAGCGGGATATGATCCAGGTGGGAAACCTGGATAACACTTTTTTCAACTTCTTTTTTGATGTTTTTCAATAGCATGATTTTTTCTTCGATGGTGTCTTTTGTGATAAATCGATAGACCGTTACAGGGTTGGATTGACCGATTCGATGGCACCTGTCGATGGCCTGATTTTCAACAGCCGGATTCCACCATGGATCTAATAAGAATACATAATTTGCCTTGGTAAGATTAAGCCCGACACCGCCGGTTTTTAAAGAAATTAAAAAAACGGTAGGTTTTGATTCCTTCTGAAATGAAGTGACAACTTTCTTTCTATTTTTGGTGCTGCCGTCAAGATAATAATAATTAATGGATTTCTTGATAAATGCTTTCTTTACGATATCGAGATGCGTCGTAAACTGAGAAAAAACAAGAATGCTGTTTCCCTCCAGAATAATCTCTTCAGCGATCTCGAGAATCGAATCGAGTTTTCCACTGGATTCTCCGTATTCCTTGGATATCAATTGTAAATTGCAGGCGATTTGGCGCAGTCTTAACAAAACGGTTAAGATATTAATAGATAAATTTTCCCCCTGGATGTCCATCAGATTCTGTTTTTCTACAGATAGGGTCTCTTTGTAAATCCGATCCTGCTCTTCATTCAATTGACAGTAAAGCGGGATTTCGATTTTTGGAGGTAGTTCGCTACATACCTGGCGCTTCAACCGGCGCAATATATAGGGCTGGACTAGATTTTTTAACTGCGAAAGGTCCTTGGGGTTATTTTTCTGAAAATTCCGTTTAAACGTGTTCACTGAACCGAGGAAACCAGGCATCAGATAGTCAAAAATACTAAAAAGATCCAACAGGCTGTTTTCTAACGGGGTGCCTGTAATAGCGATCCTGTTTTTGGCCTGTATTTTCTTTATTTTGCAACTGGTATCGGCATAAGGATTTTTTATGAACTGCGCTTCGTCCAATACCAGGTGATCCCAAACGATATCCGTATAATTGTCGATACTGATTCTCGCTAACCCATACGTAGTGATCACCAAATCATATTTAGTGATATCATCCCGTATCTTACCCTCTTTGCAGATATAATAACGCAAAGAGGGTGCAAATTTGTCAATTTCATCCTCCCAATTGAAAATCAGTGTCTTCGGAACAACCAGAAGCGTTCGGGTCCTGTTCTTCTTGAATTTTAAAAGAAAAGCCAGAACCTGAAGGGATTTTCCGAGCCCCATATCGTCTGCCAGTATGCCCCCGAAGCCGAGCTTTTTTTGGGCGCAGAGCCATTGATAGCCCCTTTTTTGATAGGGTCTTAATATTTTTTCCACTGATGCAGGCGCTTTAGAAGTAAGGATGACGTCATGTGCCGCTTCAAAATCCATCAACGCCTTGAAGGCATCATCGCTTTGATAGTATTCTTTGTTCCGGATATGGTTGGACAGCGCTGAAAATTCGTTTTTTTGTAAAACGATCCGGTTGTTTTTATAATATTTTGACAGATATTGCAGTTCATCCATCAGCGGTGACACAAGGCCTGCACGGTTACCACCAAAACCAAAACATTTTTTATTTCTTTTGAAGGCATGCAAAACGTCGCTGATTTTTATAGATGCATTTCCGCAATAGGCCTTCCCATCAACGACTATTTTTTCATTCCGGCAATTGATATCAATCTTGAGTCTGGGATTAAGATTCAGTTTTTTATGATCAACCGTTAAGACAAAGCCGCGGTCCCTCATTAATTTCAGTTTTTGGATACGGCCGACGGCACTTACAAAAAAGTCTCCTCTGGAGGACGGTCGCTGCAACCCCATGGTTTTCAAGAGGCTTAAAAAGATTTCTTCCTTTTCGATGTCCCGTTTGATTTCAGTGCCGCTTTTCATATCAACAAATGATTGCTGCGAGGTGCTATGAAGAATGAGTTTCGTCCCATACCTGAAATAGAGGTTGGCAAATTTTAAACTTGGATCAAGGTTAAAAACCGGCTGGAAGCCGGATAGTATTTCGTTATGCAAATCTGAAAAATGGATTTTTATAAAATCCGAATATCCGGAAAGCAATTTCCGAGCATTTTCATACTCTTTGGGGGATAGCTTCTTCCCAAATGGAATTTCCTTTAAAAGGGTTCGAATGCTATTGGAGAGAAGAAAAATCTTTGTCTGAGAGAAGACAATCACGGATCCGTAATCAATAGTGTAGTCACGGTTTAAATAATTGATTGTATCTATATGCAGATTGATGGTCGCATCCTCTATGTATATGTCAGGTTTAATGCGATCATGGAACTCGAAGTTGATGAGTCGCCCCTCTTTATCGCACAACACCTTTTTTCGGGTGGCACCGGTAATAAACTTCCTGAGATTCGGCGGTGATATTCTGAGCACCGTCAACTCGACATTTCCGGAGAAAAAGGCGCCTTCGTTCTTGCGGATGCCGATTTCACTGGCCAATGCGTCCCTGACAAGTTGCGGATCAGCAAACGTATCATTCAATTTTGCCAGGTCGGAAGTAAAATAGACACGCGTTATACCGGTATCAGCCCACACATTCCCCTTTTTTTCCCTTTCTTCCAGACATACCGTAAATTGATTGAATAAAATCGATTTTTTCAAATGATATACAAAGACAATCTGTTTCATGAATAATTTCCAAATAGAGACAGTGTAAGGCGCCTGTTCAGGGGTTGGGTTGGGAAAGCTTTCAGATCGGACCCGAATCAGGTTGTTGTTCTTTGAAAGAGTGTTTCATTTTATGGAATTTGTCGAGTTAATGCGCTTTTCTTCTTTTAATCCGCCAGAGGCGGACAAGGGTTAAATTCCCCACCCCTTGGGGCGTTAAAATAATTTCCGATGGATACCCCGTAGCTTGCTGCGGGTTAGTTCATTGCCAGACGCCCTTTTTTTACTGCCCTTAAACCTAAATAAATAAATACAACAATCATTACTGAAGCAAATGCAATAAAACCGGGACTGTATGTTTTTTGACTTACTCCCGTAAACGACAATAGTAGTAGGATTGCTCTTAATACAGCTATAAGCATAAGAATGGCACCAGCAATTATTAAAGTTACCCCACTAAGTTTTTTCATATTCAAGCTCCTTGATTACGTTTTCGCGATGAAGGGCCTGGATTTTTTCGGCATTTTTTTCACGGTGTACTCCGACACGCTGCTCGGAACACCGGGAGAGATAGAGACAGGACATTGCTTTTTAGAAGGAAAAATATAGTGAAATCAGCCTTGTAAGTCAATAAAAAATAGGCTCCCTGTGTATGGTGCTTTTGAAATTGCTTATTTCTGGATGGACATTTATAATCGGATCTGCGTGCCATTCCTTTTCCGATTGGATTCGATATGAAAAATAATAAGGATCACGACACACTTACATTCAACGCACTCAAACGCGCCGGTTATAATTTTGCGGTGACACTGCCGTGCGGCATGTTGAAAGGGCTTATCCGGAAGGTCGAAGACTGCCCGGACATCATCCATGTGCCCCTTGCCAGAGAAGAAGAGGGGGTGGGCATCGCTGCCGGCGCCCATCTCGGGGGAAAAAAGCCGGTGATGATCGTCCAGAGTTCCGGCGTTGCAAACGCCCTGAACAGCATTACCTCGCTGTCCATCGCATACCAGATTCCGCTGCTGATCATTATGAGCTACCGGGGAAGTCTCCATGAGTTCGCACCGGCCCAGGTCCCCCTCGGGCTCGCCTTGGAAGGTATCCTCAGGTCCCTGGGTGTTCCATTCGTTATCCTGGACGACCCCGACAAGGCCGAGACCCTCATCTCCGGCGCAGACAGCCTGGCAAAGGCGGCGGGTCGGCCGGTGGCCGTTTTGCTGACCCGGCAACCGAAAGGCACCCCATGAAAAGATATGCGTTTTTAAGCCGATTGGTCGAAAAAACAACAGACGAATTGATCATTGCCGGTGTGGCCCCGACAAATCATGAGTTGTTTTCAATAAAGGACACGCCCACAAGCTTTTACATGCGGCATTCTCTTGGAATGGCATCATCGATCGGTCTCGGCCTGGCATTGGCGCAACCTGATAAAAAGGTCATCGTGCTGGAAGGCGACGGCGGCATGCTGATGAACCTGGGTGCCTTGGCGACCATTGCAACGCAGCAGCCCAGAAATCTCCTTCTGTTTATCCTGGACAACAGGTGCTATGAAAACACCGGGTGCCAGCCCACCGCAACGGCACATCAAACCCGGCTCGAAGTTATCGCAAACGGGGCCGGTATCGGGAAAGCATACCGATGGAAGGATACGGAAGATGTCGACGCAAAGCTTCCCGGGGCCCTCACAGAGGCGGGTCCGGCGGTTGTCGTCGTCGAGATCGAAACGGGCCGTGAGACAACCGCAATGATTGATATCGGAACGGTTGAAAACAGGCTGCGGTTCATGAAGGCCATCAAGGGCCACTGACCTTTAGAATTGGGGGTCAAGTCCCGCTCTTAGCTCTTTGTGATTGGTTCGGCAATTTTATCCAATCGGTTGGAAAATTTACGATCCCAGGGCACCGCCTTGTTCGCTTCAAGTCTCTGTTATTACAAATGATAAAAGTGGTTGATATTTTTCAAATAAAGCGTATATTGAATGTAGTGATACTGTCAATACAAATGCACCATTCGTAGGAGTAAGTCATGGCAAAAACAGCAACAATTCAAACCCGTGTAGACCCCGTTGTTAAAAATAATGCTCAATTGATACTGAAAAAATTAAACATATCGATGTCAGAGGCCATTTCAATGTACCTCTCACAGATAACTTTACATAAAGGGATTCCTTTTGAACTAAAAATTCCTAATGAGGTTACAGCTAAAACACTTAAAGACGCTGAAATTGGAAAGAATGTCCATAAAGTTGACTCTGTAGATGAATTATTCAAGGAACTTGATAGTTGAACCTTCAGTACACGACCCAATTCAAGAAAGACTACAAGAGGATCAAGAAACAAAACAAGGATCTTTCTAAAATCCGGGTTGTCATCGAGAAGCTATCATCTGGTCAGGTTCTGGATCCGAAATATAATGATCACCAATTGTCTGGTAACTGGAAAGGGCATCGCGATTGCCACATTGAACCAGACTGGCTTTTGATCTACCGAATCTTTTCCGACGATTTATATTTAGAAAGAACTGGTTCACATTCTGAGCTCTTCAAGAAGTAATAATTTTCATAAGCGAACGTTCACAATCACCAGGCAGCGGAAGCCGCAGGCTGTACCTGATCAGGTGAATTGTGATGTTAAGTTTCTCAGCTCGGGGCTGCGAAAAATGCTGCAGCCTTCGCATCCTCATCAAAAAGGGGGTCAAATTTGCCTTTGACCCTTATATCTTTGATAATCTTTCCCAAATGCTTGGTGGTAGAGATGTTATTCTGAGCCATAAACACAAGGTTCGGAGAATCGAATAGATCGCAAACATCGTCCATGTCGAGTTTTTTTATATCACTGCCTGACATCTTGATTCCAAGATTCCTGGTAATCGTACTCTGAAGGCTTAAAATATTTGCTGTTCTGTGCCTGACAAAAAACAGTCTTCTCCTTAAAAGATCCCGAACAGCCCTTTCCTCCTTTGGGTAAATATAACCTTCAGGTAAAATGTTTAAGTGCTTCATCTGCGCCAACCAGAAAGAATCCCATTTGTCATCGGTGTGTTTTATGCCATGGATGGGGAGGTGTCTTTTTTTACCGCATCCGGCGATAGCCATTCTTCCCGACCAGCCGGTTCGTAAGTGAAAGAACGAAACCTAAAGCGGTCCGAAAGGACATGCCACACAGAATGCGCAATACCCTTTCTCTCTTGCTTATAGACAAATCGATATTCTTTCTTGTTCGACGCTCGGACCTTTATATGATTATCAAGTCCGATCTTAGCTATATTTTGTTGATTCAACTATTTTCTCCATCCTCTGTAAAAATTTACGATCCTCAGCAAACCTCTTTTTCATACGTTCCATCATGTTACTGACTGTGCTATCGTTGTCGATATTAAACTGACTTGCCGAGTTCTTTCTATGTGTCCCGCCACAGCTTCCTGGTGAGATATATCGCCACATTGCGACCCTCATTCATTTTTCCCCGGTCCGAAGTTTCCTTCAGAAACTCCGTAAACATGATACCGTTTTGGTCGTCTGAAAAAATAGCCTCACTACGCCGGCCTCGATTCATCAAATGGTACCAAGCATCTTGGTATTCTATGCGAAGGGGACATTCGTTTAACCTAGGTTGAGTGGTTCAACGTTCTGGGTTCCCAGTTAATGTGCCCCAACGGGTCTCTAACAGTGGTATCACGCGTCAATCGGGTCGAATTCCATTCACCCAATGGGTGAAAGCGGCTGATCCAAGCAATGGGGTATAGAGTTATAAAAATCGGGTCTTCTCCAATTTAGTTGTTGTCAATTGATTTGATTTTGAAAAAAATCTTTATTGTCTGCGTATGTCTGCGTATGTCTGTGTGTGTCTGCGGCTAAAATATATATTTTCAATCACAACCATTAGGGATCAATTGTATACTCATTTTAAATGACTCCAACTCTTTTGGAGGTGATTCTAAAAATCATCATCTTATAACCGTTGAACATTGAACCCTGAACCTGGAACCGATCACTTTAGGTTTAAATCAAAGCTGCCCCGAGCCGGCCGAGAACCCTGTCATATTGGCCGATCACATTTTCCCACAAAAAGGATCTCATCTCCTGTGACAGCCGGCCCTGGATTTCTTCATACCGCGTATAATCGGAGATAATCGAGATAAGCTTTTCAATGAGATCGTGTCTGTTTCTGTAAAGAAACTGCTCATGGTATTTTTCAGGGAGTATCTCAGGATAGGAAAGCCGGTTTGGAAGGAGCGGTACACATCCCGCAATCATCGCCTCTATAACCGAGATACCGTAGTTTTCCTGCATGGACGTGCTGACAACAACCGCCCCCTGTTTTAGCCATTTTTCATACGCCGCTCTATTCGGCACATATCCGAATTGAAGTAATTTATCCTTAAATTTATCTTCCGCGGTTACAAACTCTTCGGGGATTTTGCCGAAGTTTTCTCCCATGACCGCCAGACGAAAATCGAGCCCGCTGTCTTCAAGGGCATCCAGTGCGCTGAAAAACGTCTCTCCGTTTTTGTCATACCCCCACCGGTGGTTCCAGATAATCAAAGGCGGGTCAGTCTGCTTCTCAACCACCCCGTCATCAGACATGGTGATGCCGGGGTAGAGAACGTCTGATTTTTCACGGATCTTTTCTGCAATGCCCGTTGGCCGGAAGTCCCGCCCTCTTTTTAAAAACTTTGGCACGGCCTTTAAAAAGGCATCCCGGTGCATTTTTGAATTAAACAACACCCTGTCGGCTGCCAATGCGGTGGTAATGTTGATGATCCCGAGCTGAAACGCGCCCTTGTCGCCGGGGGGCTGGGGATACGTCATCTGGTTTTCATGGAAATAGACAAGCACCGGCGGACACGGTGAGCCAACAAGTGCCTTGAAATCGGCCAGGTTGAAAAGATCGGTGACGATAATACCGTCATATTTTTCAAGGGGGGGGATGATTTCTGCAATATAGAGCGCTGAACCGAGCATGCGCCAGCGCCAGTTTTCACCGGGCAGGGAGACAATATCGATATCGTGTGAGGAGTGGGCAGCCAGGCCGTTTACAAAAAGCGCGTGTGAACCCAGGCAGTATGTTTCAATGAATAAATATTTCAGGTTCTTTTCTCCGATCTGTTGGGCCTTAGTTTATTTGAAAGAGGCAATAGATATTTATTGTCTGCGTAGATCTGCGTAAGTCTGCGGTAAAAATAATGGAAGGGGTTTGTTTCAAATCCCCAGAGCAAAGATCATCATTACGCCGGCAAAAAACAGGCATGCCTTTACAAAGACAGAAGATCCGCCGATCAGACTCTTACTCAGAAGCCACAACCCGCCGCCTACCTTGACGAATGCAATCAGGGACAGCAAAAGCGTCGATTCGGGAATCAAAAGAGATGGGTTTGCAACAAATGCAAGGGGTACCAGGTATAACCCGAGCCCAAGCCGCATGGCCTGACCTGCCACCGGCACCCAGGCCGTTTTTGCCATGCCGGCGGCAATAAACACGGTGCCACAGACCGGCGGCGTGATGGTGGACAACAGCGCATACCAGAAAACAAACAGGTGCGCCTGGAGCGGCGGCAGACCGAGTGTCTGCAATGCGGGCCCGGCCACCGAAACGCAGATCACATAGGCCGCAGTCGTTGGAACCTCCATGCCCAGAATCAGACAGGCCACCGCCGTAAGGAGCAGGGCGACCCAGAGTCTCCCGCCGGCAAGACCCAGGATAATCGAAGTGATTTTAACCCCGAGGCCGGTCATATTCAACACCCCGATAATCAGGCCGGCGCAGATAATGATCGAGGCGATCATGGCGATCTGGCTGGCTGCACTGATACAGGCGTCTGTAAGCCGGGATAACCACCGGCGCCATGAAAACTCAAGATGCTCATTTACAACAAGCAGTCCGGCTGCGGCAAAAATGGCAAACCCGGCGGCAAACTGCGGTGTATAGCCGGTAAAAAATAAAACCGCCAGCAGGAGCGAAAATGGAATCAGAAAAAATGGGGCCAGCCGTGACACATAACGGCTCGACGGGATTTCGTCTGCTGCCATGGCGTGCAGGCCATAGTGTTGGGCAAACAGATCGACACCGATCCAGACGGCCAGAAAAAAGAGTATGGCAGGCAGCAATGCCGCTGCCATGATATAGGTATAATCCCTGCGCAGAAGCTCCATCATGACAAAGGCCCCGGCTCCCATAAGCGGCGGCATGATCTGACCGCCGCTTGAAGCCACCGCCTCGACCGCAGCGGCAAAGCTTGCCGGATAACCGAGACGTTTCATGGTGGGCAATGTAATGGCGCCGGTTGAGGCGACATTTGCGGAGGCCGAACCGGAGATCGATCCAAAAAATGCAGACGACAATACAGAGACCTTGGCTGCACCCGCCCTAAACCGACCGGCCAGCTTTGTGGCCAGGGCCATAAATGCCGTCCCGCCCTCACCGGCGCTGATACAGGCACCGAGAATGACGAATATGGCCACTACGTTTACGGAAACACCCGTAAGCGGTCCCCACAGGCCCCCTTCTGCGATAACCAGTGTGCCGAGGAAGCTGCCTATGGGGATCCCGGGATGACCGAATTGGCCGGGAAAATACTGTCCCAGGAGCCCGTACAACAACCCCAGTACCGCAACGGCCGGCAAGGCCAGTTTTATCGCCCGCCGGGCCATCTCGAGCACAACCAGAATCAGCCCCACGCTCAGCACATACTGGTGCAGATTCTCGATATAGCCATACTGCTCTACGAGGGCGTTCCGATTCAGGGCAATGTAGATACAACCATATATGCCGAAGATGCAGATCAGATATCCGATGATCCGCTTAAACAGATCGCCTTTTGCCCCGATGACAAACACCCAGGGCAATGCCAGGGCGAGATGTATCGGCCGGCTGATCAGGTTCGGAATCAGACCGGTAAAAATCAGATGGAGATGGTAATAGACGCATGCCACGGCTAACAAGGTTATGGCGTGGCGCTGGAGGGAGGAGAAATTCATATGAACAATCACCCTGCCCGGTCAGGCAGGCAGGGTGATCTGATTATATAGACCGTCAACCTAAGTTCGTATCGATTCGATCGGTATCGACCGCATGTCCGCCGGGGGTTTTAGGAATCCTATGTTTTCAAAGAAGGTTTTCAGGTATGGATACACCGGCTTCCTTGTAGTATTTTACCGCTCCCGGATGGAGTTTCGCACCGAGTGTTTTTATGCTTTCCGGGGTAACGCCATTCCACCAGGGATATATTTTGCCCATGGTCTTTTTCTGCTCCCAGAAAGTCTTTGTCATCTGATAGGCGGTCTCGTCATCCATGGCAGCGGTCGTGTAGGCGCCCACGGAAAGCGAGGTTGTGACGACATCCTGGTCGACGCCGGGGTAGGTCCCGGCCGGGATAATGAGCTTTGCCCGCTTGGTTTTTGCCACCTGCTCATCGCTCATACTCAGGACACGGATCTTGGTCCCGGCTGCGGCTTCCAGCACATTGGGGGCCGGATAAGAGCCGGCTGTGGCAAAGCCGTCTATCTGTCGGTTTTTAAGCGCGGGAACCGCGGAATTCAACTCCACGTCAACAAGGGAAACTTTCCCTTCCAGCCCGAACAGCTTAATATATTTTGCTGCTTCCCGGGCGCCGAAACTCCCCTTGCCGATAAGCATTTTTTTCCCTGCAAGGTCTTTGAAATCGGTCACTCCTGAATCAGCCCGTACCACCAGATGCATGGTAAGGGACGGGATGGTGAAAAGGGAGCGGATCGTCTGATATTTCGGGTTGGCGTCTTTGAACATTTTTTTGCCGCCCCGGGCCAGTTTGACCAGTACGGGAGGCGTTGTAAAAACGTAATTTCCGGTTCGATGCGCCACTTCTTTCACATTCTGCACCGATCCCTGACTCTCTTCGATGGTGACGATTATATCACCATCGGATCCGGCCTTCATGGCTTCGGCGATTTGAACGGCCATCTGATAATAGGAAGAGGTCGATTTAGCAGATTTGTAGGTGACACGGGTTTCGGCATGGACCGGACCGATGCCGAGAAAAGATATCAGAGCAATACTTGTCACGGTGATGAGCGTATTTTTCAATCGGGTCATTGGCTTCATTATAGCCTCCTTAAATATCTGGTTTGTATTGCCCCAATTGAGCGAAAATGCTCAATTGAGAGCTGTCAGTTATCAGCGATCAGCAGTCAGGAGAAAAATTCAAAAAGAAATTTATAACGCTTGCATGAAAGAAATTTAAATCTTTCAATATCCAACCAAAGCTGATTGCTGAAGGCTCCCTAATAGAGCCTTGGCTCAATTAGGGTATTAAGGTTATCTGACTAACCAAAGCGGGTTTTGTTGTCAACATCAATTTATTTCCAAAGATGCGGGTTTCCGGCCCGTCAGGTTATACGTTGTTTACAAAAGGGACGTCGGGGTCTGGCAACGGCGTATTGAAGGCCAGGTGCACGGTGGGCTCGCCGGTGTCGTTCCAGTTGCAGTGCGGCACCCCCTCGGGAAAGAAGATGAGCGAGCCGGGGCCGCAGTCGTGCCGTTTATCCTCTACCTCGATGCTCATGGTGCCGCTCAATATGTAGAATATCTGATCGACAACATGGGTGTGCATACCGCCCGGCGAGCCGCCGCCCGGAGGTGTCTTTATGCAATTGATCGAGCAGTTCTTGCCCCCCGATGCGTGATCCAGCAGACACTGGGTTAAGCGCTCGTCGGCGCCGCTTTTTTCGATGGCCGTAAAATCAATCTTGCGAACGTATTCCATTAAGACTCTCCTCCTGATATTTCTTTTTCATGTTAATCGTCAATTATTTCATTCAACCCTTCTATAATAAGGACAAGCGTTTCCTCGGATGCCGTTGTTATTTTTTTCCGGATGCGCCTTACTGAAAGTGTGCGGATCTGGCTGATTTTGACCCAAGACTTTTTTGGAAGCTTAGTGTCGTCCAGTTCTAAAGTCAAAGGATAACCGGCTCTTGGGGGTTGACTGGTTAATGCCACGGCGATAACCGTTCCGGATCGCTCGTTAAAAACATTATGGCTCAAAACAAGAACAGGGCGCAATCCGCCCTGCTCACTTCCTATGACCGGATTCAAATCAGCCCAGCAAATATCTCCCCTTAATATTCGGGCCATTCTTCCATCTCCGATGACATTCCTTCTTCCGCAAAAGACTGTTCATTTTTAGGATCCAGCTTTGTGCATTCCCGGGCGAGGCGGTTTTTTTCAAGGCGCATTAATTTTTCAGCAACCGCCTCCTGAATCGCCTTACTTCGATTTGGGAAAAATTTGGATCTAACGAGAAGGTCGAGTCGTTTCAGCATGTTGTCATCGATTGTAATTGCAATTTTTGATGCCGGCATTTTTTCACCTCCGGTATGACAATACATCATACCAAGATGGGTTTCAAGAAAAAATCAACGCGGTTATCTATAAAGCTCCAGTAAAGGCCTAACGGCTTTGAAGATAACCCGCTTCGAGGACGTATGAAACTCGTATATAAGGGATCGTAACATCAAACAGAGCCCCGAGATCAACAAAATATCGAGCGATATAAAATATTTAGGGTCTTATGCAACACCTTCATGCTGTTTGATGCAACGCTCCCTAATATACTCAGACAGTCACACATCCCCGAATCGGATCACCTTCAAATCCTATTACGGTATGCAACTGGAGCTTTGTAGATAAGCGTAAGAATCAATAAACCCGGATCATCTCCAAAAGCACCGATCCTAAGATTCAGGGTCTGGATGAACCGGGTGCCTCAAAAGCACCCATGGCCCATTTTCGAGTTCGGTTTCACTCAGGATGTTGAACCCGAGCCGGCTGTAATACTCAGGCAGAAAGCCTTCGCCCCTGTAGCAGTGAAGATACAGCGGTATGTGCGCTTCATGTGCAAATTGACGAATCGCCGCCTGGATAGCAAGACGGCCGAAATTTTTTCCGCGAAACCGGTCGGATCCTGAGACTGCCCGGACCCAGAGGACGGATCGACCCTGTAAATAATCATGCCACCGGTCGTCGGTCTCCTCGACGATGGAAAGCACAGATGTCAGGGTGCCGTTTGAAAAAAAACCGTAATTGAGCCGTTGCCCGTGCCACAGACGGTATTTTTCATAAGGGAATGGCTTTGCCCACTGACTGCTGCCCCTGGATTTCAACCATTCATAGGCCTCCAGGTGAAGCGCGTATCCGGTGTCCAGTTCGTCCGAGCGGAGTCCCCTAAATTCTTGTATTGCGTTCATAATTTCGTCAATCCGCCTCGATCATCTCCTTGAGCCGTTTCCGGTAATAGCAAAAATCATCCCATGAGACATCCGGATGGACAAGATGATCGATATGCGGGAGGTAGCCAAGCCTCTTTAACATAAAAGGAATCTTCGATTCCAGCTCTGCATTAATGGCCGCCTTGCCCTGGCCGATTTTTATCTTATCGATTCCGCCGAGAATATGCATCTTCGGATACTGCTCTCTGATGGCAACGATATTATTTCCGGCCTGTACCTCAAACGGATACATGCCGGTTAAGCCGGATTCAAGAAAGAGAGGAATCAGTTGATCTACATTTCCGTCTGAATCGACGAGAATGACGGATACGCCGTGATCTTTTAAAAACCGGGTCACTTTCTGGTATGCCGGCATCATAAAGGTTCTAAATGTTGCCGGCGAGATGAGCGGGCCGGTCCGATAGGCCATATCTTCCCAGAAATGGGCACAGTCGATGGTCACCCGGGAAAGCGCCTGATCCCAGAGCGCGATCCAGAAGTCGGCAAGAAAATCCATCATGTCCCGCACAAGTTCCGGTTCATCATAGAAGTTGTAAAGAAGCCGCTCTTCGCCCATGAGATATCGCAAAAAACCATAAAATCCATAGGGATAACCGCCGATGGAGATCGGATAGTCCCTGTCTTTATACCCTTCAAGAATCGATTCCCACTGCCCGGGAACCCGGTCCTTTAAGATCGGCTGAAATCGCTCCTCCTTTATTCTCTCAAAGTCTTTCCTGTCTTTGACCTGCCAGTCGATGAATTCAGGGGTGCTCGCGCCTTTCTTATTGACCCGCTTCTTAACGCCGTATTCATCCTGGAAGATTAAAAAATTCTCAGAATCTTCAAAGACAAGCGGCTCAAAAAGCGGATGGGGGCCCGAATTTATGGGGAGGGACATGAGCGGCGGGTCCATGCAGACAACTTCATGGACATCTCGATCCCGTGTCCTGCTCGTGGACAGGGGATCATGGGGGAATGCCTCGCCCCGAACTCCCTGGCCCGGATCTCCATCCATGGATACCCCGTATTTTTCCGGCAACCCCTCCCCGTACCAGCGATCCACGGTTTCCCGCCAGTACCCCATCTCCCAGAGAATATTACGATCCGGTTTTTCAAAGTTCATGATTGCCTGGAACCTTTCCCGGGTATTCATCTGTACAGCCTCCTTTAGAAATCAAAAAGTTTAAATTCGAAGCGCGAAATCCGAAACAATATTAAATGACAAAATTTCAAATGATCCAAACAAAAGTCATACCGTTCATTTCGATATCGTGGCTGTTTTTGTCATTATAGCCTTTGATATTAGAATTTGTTTCGGATTTCGATATTCGAATTTCGAATTTTGTCGATCACATTTACCTAAATCATGCCCTCTGGACTTGCGCTAAAGTCGAGTAGACCCGGATTCATCACTCAACCGGCATCGGATCGACCCAGATAGGGCCAGCTGATGCCCCCGTGGGTTAGTATGGCGATATCCGAGCCCCCGGTCTCTACATGAGCGCTTTCAACGGCGGCCTCCAGAGTTTCAAAATAATCAAATTTCATCCTGCCGGCATCCGTTTTTGTCAAACCGTGCGAAACTAGACTGATCCGGAAATTTTTTCTGAGCCGGGAGATGTCATAGGCCAAAGCGCATGCCACCGGATCCTGAAGTGCTTTGTCCGCCATCATCTGTTTGAGGGTCTCCGGGGTCTGTCCGATATATTCGGCATAGGCGGGGTGGTTGGCAACCCCCTCCGGGCTGTGGGCCAATAATATCAGGCGGCCGCCGGCGGCGGTGATTGCTGCGGCACCGGATACGGCCTTTGTGCTCTGCCATAAATCGTTTTGGGTCGGGTAGGCATCTGCAATCACAATGGGGTACGGTTTTTCGACCCGGAGGCCATAGACTTTTTCGGCAGCACGACACCCCTTGCGGTGGGCATCGACGTGATGCCCGGCCACGGCGTCATATATTTTTTCATCAACATCGATTACGACATTGAGGATAAAGTCCAGAGGAATCTTCTCGGCCACAAAGCGTTCCAGTTCCAATCGCAGGGGAGCGGTTTCGTTTCCGATCCGAACCGGCGGACCGTCAACCTGGCGCATGTGAAAGGCGGTGATGGTGTCATGGGCGCATACACCGGGCAGTACTATTTTAGCACCGCCGCTGAATCCGGTATCTGTGTGGGGAACGATCATCCCCAGTCCGATCCGAAGATCCGCCTCCGAAACGGTACGATTGATCCAGGCCGGAACACCGCCGGATGTATTCCCCATAAATAAAAACTGCGAACGGTCCTGACAATCCACATTGACCACAGCGTAATCAGAACAGATAGTGCCACCCAGTTTTTTTTGCAGTTCACCGCCGGTCAGGGGGCGGTGGGTCCCCAAGGCCACAACAATTTTTATCTGGTTGCGGGAAAGCCCTGCATGTGCCAACTGTCTAAGCAGCACCGGCAGCATCCGCGCAATCGGTGTTGGCCGGGTAAGATCATCTACAATAACCGCAACGTTTATCCCGGGTTCCACAAGCCTGTGAAGCGGTGGTGTGGCAATGGGCGAGTTCATCGCCGATTCGATGACCGATTCATCGCCTTTTGATTGGACAATGGTTCTGGGAGAGAGGATATCGACCCGGAACGAATCCGGTAACCGGAGGGGTAAAACCTCGTCACCATACTTTAAAGAAATCGATTTCATTTAATAGAGGTTTTTATCGTAAAGCGTCACCGGCTCCTTACCGGGGGTGACGATGCCGCGCCGCTCAAGAAGGGTGCCTTCTAAGCGGTAAAAGTTTATCAATGCTTTAAAGTAGTTTACAATGGATTCAACCTCGTTGATGCGGGCCAGAAGCGCATCCCGCTGGGCCTGGGAAACCAGAAAGTTTGTGGATCTTCCCACCCTGAATTTTTCCGTCTCGATCCGAAGGGTCTCCTCCTGAAATTTCGCGGTTGCCGCGCTGGCGGTTATCTGCTCCTTTGTCCGTTTTATTTCGATATAGGCTGCCCGTATATCCAGCTCCACCAGCTGGTTGAGGTTGTCCAGGGCCTTATCGGCCTGCTCCCGGTTTAAGACCGACCGCCGGTGCCGCGCTTCGGCATCCCGGTTGTGAATCGGGTATTCAAAATTGACCCCGGCCAGGGCGTCATAGCTGCCGCTTCCGGTAATATCGCTGACAGAACCGCTAAAGGAATCTGCGTATCCGCCTTTTCCGAGCGTGATGAAAAGATCCAGTTTCGGCAGCAGCCCGTTTCTGGTTCGAACGATCTGCAGATCACCCTGTTTGATTCCCAGCTTTGTCTGGTTGACAACCGGGCGCAAGCGGAGGGCAAGAGCCACGTGGTCCTCGACACTGTCGAGTGTGATGTCCGGAATTTTGGGCCGAAACACCAGGGAGATGTCTCTGTCATAGAGACCTTCACCCGGAGGATTGATCAGTCGAAGCAACTTCAGGCGAACGGTTTCCGTTTCACTCCTGGCATTGATGAGCGCCTGCTGCTGGATAGCCGTTTCCGCCTGGGAAGCAGCCAATTCCGACTCCGCCAGCTTGCCGACTTGGATCATTTCCTCTGTTTCCGAAAGCTGCTGTTTTGAAATCTTTAAAGATTCCTCCACGATCTCGATCCGGCGCTGGGACAGGGCATACTCCCAATAGGTATTTTCCACCTCCGCCAGCAGCGTCTCGCTAAAGCCGCACAGCTCATAGAGTGAAATGTCGGTGGCAAGCTCGGCCTGGCGGAGATTTGCAAGATTTACCCCGCTGCCGTATCCGCGAAGCAGGGCCTGGGTTACCGTCATTCCGATGCGAGAGTTTGAGAAGGCATCCTCATAGAGTGAAGAATCGGTGGTGCGGTTGCGCGCGTCTACGGCCAGGGTGGTTCCGGTGGGGAAAAACTGGCGGATCGAAAGTGCCCCTTCAACGGTGTCGGTGGTAACGCTTTGGATTCCTGAACCGGACTGTGACTGGCGCTGGGCGTCGGTTCGGCCGCCGGAGACGACTGCCCCGGTTACCGGATCGAATACGGCCCGGGCCTGATCTTCAAATGTCTCCTGCACCGAAGGATTGAACTTTTCCACCACCAGGGTACGGTTGTTGTCAAAAGCCAGCAGAATTGCATCTTTAATGGTAAGCTTCAGGGATCCTTTTTCCGGCACCTTCGCCGGCGGCATTTTGACTTTTATTTCAGATCTTGGTGTCAGGCTTTCGGCGATGTATTCCGGCGGATGGGTCTGCATTTCAACCTTTAACTTTTCTGTGGAAACACAGGCCGCCAAAAACATCATCATTCCCGCAATCAAAAGGATGTCGAATCGCTTCCGTATAGATGTCTTCCCCATCAAACAGGCTCCTCACTCAGTATTTTGTCGGATGCTTCAACCCCTGCACCGTCTGCAGCCGGCACCGACGATTCTTCTTTAAATTTGCGCCGCTCAAACACCGAATAAACCGTCGGAATGACGACCAGGGTGATCAGGTTCGCGCTTAAAAGTCCCCCGATAATCGCCCGGGCCATGGGTGCCTGGGCTTCACCGCCGTCTCCGGCGCCTAAGGCCAGAGGTGTCATGGCCAAGATGGTGGTGGTTGCGGTCATCAGAATCGGCCGGAGTCGCCTGCGGCCGGCTTCCACGATCGCCTCCCGCACGGGAAAACCGTCGCGTCGGCGTAAAAGATTGATGTGATCCACGAGCAGAATGGCATTGTTGACCACGATACCGCCCAGCATGATGCAGCCGATATAAGACTGTACGTTGAAGGTGGAACCGGTTAGAAGCAGCATGAGAATCACACCGATGGCCGCAAGCGGTACCGAAAACATGACCACAAAGGGGTATTTTAACGATTCATAAAGTGACGCCATTACCATATAGACCAACACCAGTGCCAGAACAATACTCATCATCAGCTCGCGAAACGCCTGTTGCTGCTCTTCATAGTCACCGCCGAAAAGAATGCTGAAATTTCTCGGAACCGGCACCGTGCGCAGGCCTTCACGTATGTCCGTCAAGATGGCACCCATATCCCGGTCGATGAAATCGGCCGTTATATATGTTACCCGCTCCTGATCCTTGCGTTGGAGGAGCACCGGTCCGCGTCTGGGGCGAATCTGGACGACGTTTCGGAGAACCACCGGCTCTCCCTCTGCATTGGTAATGGGAAGGTCCAGAATATCCCGAAGCTCTTTTTTCTCGGCCCCTTCCAGTTTAACCCGTATCCGGTATTCGTTTCCTCCCTCCCGATAATTTCCCGCAGTGGATCCGGACAGCACGGTCTGGAGCATTTTGGCAATCTTTGACACCGTCAGCTTCATGTCGGCGGCTTTCTGCCGATCCACAATGATCAACTCTTCAGGTGTTCCGGTCTCCCGACTCAGCTTGGTGTCGGTAATGCCGTCGACTTTTTTGAGAATCTCCTGGACCTTTTTGGCCAGAGCATCGGATATCTCAAGGTCATAGCCGCGGACTTCCATCTGCACCCTGTCGTCGCCTCCGGAGGTGCCGATTCTGAGCAGGAAAAGCCCCCGGCCGGGCCGGGTGCGGATCTTTGTCCCCGGGATAGACATCAGCTTGCGTCGAAGGGCCGACGCAATCTGTTCGCTGGAACGGGTCCGCTGGCTGAGCGGTTTGAGCGCGATCCGCAGGGAACCCGCATTGGATCCCCGGGCCCGCCAGGTGGATCCGCCCACAAAGGCGATGGTGTTGTCGATCTCCGGTACTTCCCGAACGACGATGGCTTCAATCTTTTTGAATGCCTCATCCAGGATGTCGAGGCGGGTTCCCACCGCCATTTCCGCATAGACCCGCACCTCTCCCTGGTCGGTGGCCGGCATCAGCTCTACTCCCACAAGCGGGACCAAAAAAAAGCTTCCCACAAGCGCCAGCAGGGCCGAGCCCAGGGTCAGCAGCCGATGGTTTAAACAAAAGCCGAGCAACCCCTTGTATTCATTTTCCATCCAGTTAAAGATGTTGCCGGTCATACGGAATATTTTCCCGCCGGATTCAGCCCGGCCGTCGGTTTCAACCACTATCGAACGACGCACCCGGGATGCCAGCATGGGCACCAGGGTCAGGGCAACCGCCAGGGAACAGGCTAAAGAAAAGCTCACCACATAGGAGAACTGTTTGAACATAACCCCCGACATGCCTTTGACGAAAATGAGCGGTAAAAAGACCACCAAGGTGGTCAGGGTACTGGCGATGACCGCTGCGACCACTTCTCTACTGCCGTTTACGGCAGCCGCTTCCGGGTCCTGGCCCGATTCACGAAGCCGGTAGATGTTCTCCAGCACCACGATGGCATTGTCCACCAGCATACCGATCCCGAGGGCCAGACCGCCCAGGGTCATGAGATTTAGCGTAAATCCACCGAAGTACATCAATGCAAAGGTGGCAATGACCGAAATCGGAATGGTGGTGGCGATGATGGCGGTGCTGGGAATGTTTCGAAGAAACAGCAGCAGCACACAAACGGCCAGCGCCCCGCCGTATAAGACGGTTCTGCCGACATTGGTGATGGAACGTTTGATGTACTCAGAGGTGTCGATGATGGGGAAAATGTGAAGCTGGGGGATGTCCTGGTTGACCCTTTCGATCTCCTTGAGCACACCGGTTGCCACCTCAACGGTGTTTTTGCCGGACTGTTTGTTCACGGAAAGACGCACACCCGGCTTGCCGTTGACCCGGACCACCCGGGTCACCCGCTCCCAGGCATCTTCGATGGTTGCGATCTCCTTTAGCTGTATCGGCACCCCGCCCCGTACGGCCACCACGGTGTTTTTCAGCTCGCTTAAGTTGTTATAGATCCCAGGTGTTCTGATGGTCACATCGAGTTGACCCTGTTCGATGCTGCCGGCGGGCAGATTGATGTTTTCATCTCTGAGCCGGGTGAGGAGCTGGTCGATGGGAAGCCCCAGGGCTTTAAGCTTTTCCGGATTCAGGTTCACATGAACCTCGCGGTCGAGCCCGCCCCGGATACTCAGAGAAGCCACTCCCGGGATCCTTTCGATCCGATTCTTTACCTGGTTGTCGATAATGTTTCGGACCTGAATGGGGTCCAGGTTGCTGGAAACCCCCAGGATCAGAACGGGAAAACTGGCCAGGTCGAACTTCCGCAAGCGCGGCCGATCAGCATCATCCGGCAGTCTATGAATTACGCGATCGAGGCGATCACGGATATCATTTGCGGCCGCATCCAGGTCGGTGCCCCATGTGAAGGAGACCCGTACACTGCTTCTTCCCTCGGCAGAGACAGACGTGACCTCGTCCACCCCGGGTACTGCGCTCATGGCCTCTTCAACGGGCCGGGTAATCAACTCCTCGACCTCCTCCGGGCTGGCGTTTTCGTATTCCGTGGAGATGCTCAGGGTCGGATAGGTGATATCGGGCATCAGATCGATGGACAGCCGGGAAAGCGACACCCCGCCCACGATGATGACGATCAGTGATGCCATGACGGTCAACACCGGACGGTTTACGGAAAAACGGGAGATGTTCATGATTTCTCCCCGGTCTTGGGTATTTTTCCTCTCTTGGCACCCGGTTTACCTTGCTTTTTTCCCTTTCCGCCGGTGGGGTTTTTACCCGGCAGGAGAATGGTGGAACCGTCTTCGAGTAGATGATGTCCCAAGGTTACCACGTTTCCGGTAATGGGCGGATTCAGGATCTCCGCCTTTTTTCCGTTTGTAATTCCGACGGTCACCGACACAAATCGGGCTTTCTTCTTTTCAAGGTCGGCAAGAAAGATGCCGCGATCGCCGTTCCGTTTTACAAGCGCTGCCGTCGGAACCACTGTCGCGTCTTTGTGTTTGTCGAATTCGATCTGGACGCGCACAAACATTCCCGGCTTCAGCAGCATCTCCCTGTTCGGTATTTCGATTTCAATCCGGGCTTCGCGGGATTTCTCTTTCAAAAGGGGTGCCACCCGCACCACCTTTCCGGTAAAGGTTTTTCCGGGGTAGGCATCGGTGGAAACGATGGTCACGAGATCCGGGCGGATGTTGGGATAGTCTCGTTCGATAACGTTGACGACCGCTACCAAGGTGCCCAGAGAAAGCACCGATATAATCGGTGTGTTGGATGCCAGCATGGCCCCCTCGTCGACAAACCGTTCACCGACCACCCAGTTTCCGCCAGGGTTGCTTCGGGGCACCCGGATCTGGGCATAGTCCAGACGAACTTTTACGATTTTTAGCGCGGCTTCTTTCTGTGCGACCTGGGCCCTGGCCACCTTCAGCTTTGCCAGCTGAGTTTTGTGTTCCGAGTCGGCTGCGTCCAGTTCCGATTCTGAAGCGATTTTCTTTTTGCGCAGGGCAACGGTACGGCGATACTCCCGCTTGGCATTTTCCAGCGTGTTCTGCCGCTCCTGAAGATTTGCCAGCGCCACTTCACGCTCTGCCCGGGCCTGGCTGACCTGTTGACGATATTCCGCATCATCGAGCACGGCCACCAGGTCTCCGGTCTGGATGGTGTCGCCGATATCAAAAAAGAGTTTCTCAAGCCTTCCGCCGATCTTGGGCGCCACAATGTATTCCGACAACGGATAGAGAGAGCCTGTGTATTTGCCGATGTTTTGGATGTCGGTTTTTTGGACGGGTTCTATTTCCACCGCAACGGGGATGTTTTTGCGGTTGCGCTTAAACTCCTTTTTGGAGGCAGACGCCTTTTCATAGATCTGCCAGCCCAGAAGGCCGATACCGGCAAGCACGATAATGGTGGCAAAAAATTTTTTCATTTCAAATATCCATCGATCATGCCGCATTGATGCAGCAGGGCGGCATGTAACGGTCTGTAAAGGAACTATATTATCTCTTTTTTCAGTTATGACAACAAAAAATCGAATGAACCCATAATCGCTGCCGAATAATTATATAATAAGTGTCTTTTCAACACCTTTAAAGCCGTGTTGAAAATTATTTTAATGACCTTTTCTTTTTCCTCCGCAGTTTCCATTTCTCATGCAGTTCATCCAGTTTAACCTGTTGCTCTGGGGTGAGTTCTTTTTTCATTTGAGAAATGGATTCGGTTCGAATCTTCCGGATTTCAGCACGATATTTTCGACGTTTTAAATCGACTTCCGTCAGTATCTTTTCAATCTTTGGAATCTGGTTATCCGTCAGATCCAGTTTGCGGGCAAGTTTTTCAATGATAAAGGTTTTTCGGGCTTTCGGCTCCATCCGGAGCGGTGCCGTCTTTTTTTTGATATACCATCCCATGCCGAGGGATCCGGCCGCCCCCCCCAGTGCAAATACAAGGACGATACCGGCAAATAATTTCCATTTTTTCATTGCGTCACCTTAAACACCCACAAGCTGTGATAATGTCAGTTCTTCCTCGCCATTGATCAACACCTGAAAAACAATGGTGTCGGGTACAATCTCCATCCTGTAAAGCACGGTCGTCAAAAGAAGGATCATCAGACAGGCAGCCGGCGCCAAGCGCCAAAAAAGCTGCTCGAAAGGGATCAGAATTGTCTTGGGGGACTCAATGGGTCCAAGGTTCCGGATCCGGCGCATGACGTCCTGTGGCCACTTATCCCCGACCGGATCGGCCTCCTTTTTAAAATATGCCCTGCGAAATCTCTTTAGGATCACATTCAGGTCAATTTTTGAAACTGGCATTTTCTTTCTCCATCAGTTCAGAGAGTGTTTTTTTCATTTTTTTCCGGCATCTGAAGGTGCGTACCTTTATATTGGCAACACTCCAGCCGAGAAGGGCAGCCGCCTCTTTTCCGGAAAGCCCCTCCAGATACACAAGTTCGAAAACCATCCGATCTGCAGCAGACATTTTCCCCAGCGCCCACTCCAGCAATTCGGCTGTTTCCTTTTGCCGCCGGCTTTCCTGATTCAAATGATCGGCCTGTTCGGCAAGCACATCTTCCAAACACTGCCGGTGATCCCCTGTCAACTCGGTCATGGGGATCTCCCGGGACCGGTATCGTTTCCGCCAGTAATCATAACAGGTTCTGACCGCGACGGCAGACACCCATTGCCTGAAACGATCCTTCTCCTTGATGCGCGACAGCCCCTGGTATGCGCGAATAAAAACCTCCTGGGCCGTTTCTTCAATCTGACCGGGAGGCACATGCCGTTTTACGATATTCACCACGTGCGCCTGATACCTTTTCAAAAGGATCTCGAAAGCATTCACATCCGCTTCAATAACCCGGGTAATTATCTCAGCATCGCTGGGTGTGTCGTGTCCATGTGTCATTCGGTATCATCATTTTAACGCTGAACCCGTGAACGGGAACCAAGCGGGGCAGGGACAACAATCATTGACCCGCCCCACCCGGCAGTCGGTTACTGACGGTTGTCCTGGAGCCGGCTCAACAGACCTTTTTTGAACTTTGCCTGTCTTTCAGTCCGTTTCTGTTTCAAGAGTTCAAGCTGCTCGGGTGACAGAATCGCCTTTAGCTCAGACATCATTTTCACACGCTGAACAAACAGGTCTTCCCGGAGCGCCGTCGCCATGCGAAAGGCTTCTCTTGCCTGCTCTTCGTTAAAGGTTTCAGCCTGCACAACGGTTTTCATGTTTGCCCTTGCCTCTTGCATGGCGCCCTTTTTCGAACCCCGGAAAGCCGTAAATCCGTCTATAATCCTCAGGGCATCGGCCTTTTGGTTTTCGGTCAGGTTCAGCTCAATAAATGTCTTGAGCCCCGTAAGGCCCTTCCCCATAAACGGCATCCCGCTTCGGCCAAACCGTCCGGCCGAAGCTGCGCTTGCAACGGTTAAAATAAGGATCATTCCGACCCATGCGGACAGCAGTTGTTTTGATCTCAATGTCATTTTATCCTCCTTAAGATCTTACATTTCGCACGACCTGGCATGATTTTTTGAGATTAAAGGTGCAGTGCCCATATGTATCTTAATATGCTGATATACGGGCATAAAAATAAATCTAGACTTTGCCCCTTTAATTGTTTTATAATA
>Ga0233431_1002178_pt1 | contig 28838 bp, 28 predicted proteins | sample SI_118_April2016_FD_179867 | JGI IMG/M metagenome (GOLD analysis project Ga0233431, IMG submission 179867) | Seawater microbial communities from Saanich Inlet, British Columbia, Canada - SI_118_April2016_200_MG | ecosystem: Environmental > Aquatic > Marine > Inlet | place: Canada: British...
GCGGCCCCCGATTTAACCATGAGCCTCCTGATCGACGTTTCCTCCCGGCTGGAACCAGGCGAGATGCTCGGAAAGTTTGGCGACGCGGCCAATGACCATCAACGTCGGCGGGACCAACCCTTCCTCGCGCACCCGTTCGGGCAAAACGGCCAGAGTGGTAAGGACCGTCCTCTGCTGGGCGGTGGTGCCGCTTTGAATGGCGGCGGCGGGGGTGTCACCGGGCAACCCGGCTTCGATCAGTTTTTCGCGCAGGGTGTCCAGATTGGTAAGGCCCATGTAGACAACCAACGTGGTGTCGGGATCGGCCAGGCTTTTCCAGTTGAGGGCGAGGTCCGGATTGGACGCGCCCTGGCAATGGCCGGTGACAAAACGCACGCCCAGCGCCTTGCCGCGATGGGTCAGCGGAATTCCGGCATACGCCGTAACGCTGGTCGCCGCCGTTATGCCGGGAACGATTTCAAAGGGAATTCCATTTTCGGCCAGATGCAGGGCTTCTTCGCTGCCGCGCGCGAATGTGAACGGGTCACCGCCCTTCAGGCGCACGACAGAACGCCCGGCCTTGGCCAGTTTGACCAGAAGATCGTTGATGTCTTCTTGCGCCATGTGGTGGTTTTTGGCCGTTTTTCCGGCGAATATGCGGGTCGTTCCTGCTGGCACCAGAGCCATGATTTCGTCTGAAATCAGACGGTCGAAAACAATGACCTCGGCTTCGGCAATCAACCGGGCGGCCTTGACGGTCATAAGATCGGGGTCCCCGGGACCGGCGCCGACGATATAAACGGGTTTGGGTGTCGTCATTTTCGTGCTTTCTAACCGTATTTGCAGGAGCGAACGAATTCGACAAAACGCGCGGTCCAATGGTTGCGGGTCGTGTCGCGCAAATGGGCGTAGCTCGCCAACAGGTTCTTGTAGACGATGCCGTCGTGGCGACCGTCAGTGCCGTACCCGCGCGCCATTTGGTACGCGAAAACCGTGTCGCCGTCCAGATGGCGGACATCGGAATAATGGAACTCGTGGGCGCAAATTTCGCCAGGCGGGTCGTTGTCCGAAATACGTGGCCACGGCGCGGTGCCGGTTTCGCGCAGGCGGACCAATCCGTGTCCGCGCGGTTTGTCGCCGACCACGATGTCAGCGGCAATGGCGCCGACCATTTTGCCTCTGCTTCCTTGCCATTCGATCTGGCGCGCCAAATACATCAGACCGCCGCATTCGGCATAGGTCGGAAGACCGTTTTCAATGGCCTTTCGAATGTCGGCGCGCAGCGAGGGGTTGGCTTCCAGCGCCGCGATATGGGTTTCGGGAAACCCACCACCGATGAAAAGTCCGTCCACATCGGGCAGCGCTGTATCGCGCATAGCGTTGAAATAAACGAGCTCGGCGCCCGCCGCGTTCATCGCTTCCAGATCGCCGGGATAATAAAAGGCAAACGCGGAATCCCTGGCGACGCCGATGCGCACGTCCGTTGGACGAGGTGCAGGTGCTGCCGATGGCGTGGCGGTGACGGGGTTTGCCGTATCGGCCATGGCCAGCAGGGCGTCCAGATCGAGCTGTCCGGCAATGGCGTCAGCGGCGGCGTCAATCTGGGTTTGGGCTTTGCCCCATTCCTCGGTGGGAACCAGACCCAGATGGCGTTCGGCGATGCGCAGGGAATGGTCGCGGCGCACCGTGCCAAGGACCGGAATGTCGGAATAGCGCTCCACGGCGGCGCGCAGTTTCCCCTCGTGGCGTTCGCCTGCAACATTGTTAAGGATGACCCCGCCGATACGCAGGTCCGGATCGAACGCTTCATAACCCATAAGCAAGGGCGCCACGCTACGGGCCATGCCCGCGCAGTTGACCACCAGAAGCACCGGCGCGCCCAGCAGCTTGGCCATGGCCGCGTTGCTGTTGCGGCCCTCTACGTCGGTTCCGTCGAACAGTCCGTTGTTGCCCTCGATCAGGCTGACGCGCGCGTCCGCATGATGGTGGGCGAACTCGCCGCAAATCTCATCGTCGGGCTGGGTGTTGAAATCCAGATTGCGGCACGTGCGCCTGGACGCAGCGGACAGCCACATGGGGTCAATGAAATCGGGCCCCTTCTTGAACGGCTGAACAGAATGGCCGAGACGCGTCAGCGCAGCGCAAATGCCCAGCGAGACAGTCGTCTTGCCGGAAGACTTATGGGTAGCCGATACCAGAAAATGGGCCATCGGTCGTATAGTTAGGCAGCTTCCGCAGCTTCTGCCACTACCTCGGAGTCCGCCGCCTCGATTTTGCGATGGTGCGGGTCGGCAACTTCATCCGACAGGTCGACCGGCAGGAAACGCAGGAACTTGATGGCGATGGTCAGCATCAAGAGCGCAATGGCGATGCCGCCGATACCCAGGGTGATCTCCCAGATGCTGGGCGAATAGCTGTTGACCACACCATCGAAGAAGCTGCTTGAAACCTCCATCCCGGGAAACAGTACCAATGGATAAGCCAAGCCACCGACGATGGTGACGAACATCTGCGAGAGGCCGCCAATAACCACCGAAACACAGGCTAGCCCCACCGCCTGACGCGAGCCAGCCGTACCCGGATACCAGACCAGGATCATCGGCAGCACGGATCCGATCAGAACTTGTCCGATCCAGAACATGGTTGTGAAGGCGCCGCCTTCCAACAGGATAAAACGGGTAAAGCCGTGGTGCTCGGTGGCGTACATGTTGGTCAGGTGTTGCACGACCGCGAAGTAAAGGCCACCCGCGACAAATACGCCCAGCAGGTTTTTCAGCTTTTTCACAACCGCATCGCCCAGGGGGCGGCGGGTCCAGGCCGAAGACGCCATGAGCACCAGCAGGAAAATGGCCAGTCCGTAAGCGAAGGAAAGCACGATGAACATGGGGGCCATCACGGCGGCGTCCCATCCCTGGCGGGCGACGATAAAGCCGAACACCCAGCCTGTGCACGAGGTTAGCGCCAAGCGCCACATGAAGGCGAGGATGCCCACGGGCTTGGTTAGTCCCGTCAGGCGCCAGTCCATGGAAACCCAAAGGTACGCTGCGACCACCGCGAAGAAGCCCATATAGAAATTGATGTTCCACACGAAAATGGACTTCAGATTGAAGTGCGTCATGGAGATGACCAGACGGTCTGGCCGCCCCAGATCAAGAACCAGAATGGACAGTCCGCCGGCCAGCAGGCAAAACGCCAGCAGTCCGGATAGCCGTGCCAGCGGTTTATACATGACTTTGCCGAAAACCGTGCCGATGGAGGCGACGTTTAGCGCGCCCGACGCGGCCACGATCAGGAAAATGGCGAACACGTGCGGAATTCCCCACGGGATCGCATTGCCCATTCCCGTGATGATATGTCCGACGTGATCGGTGTAGGCGGCGGCACCCAGGCCACATGCCGCCAGAAAGGCGAGCCCGCCCAGAAGGGTGTAGTATTCGCCGCTGCGGCCTTCGACTTCGCGGAATTCGACCTTAGCCATTTCGCTCCGCCCCTTCTACAAGCCCGCGTACAGGACACCGGGCTCGACGCCCAGATCAGCCCTGATCCGCGTAACCATGATTTCGGAAACCTTCTTGGAGATAGCGCTGTCGGGGTCTTTCAGATCGCCAAACAGCATGGCGCCCGGCGCAATCCCTTGGCAGGCCTCGACACAGGCCGGAATGCCGCCCACATCGACGCGATGGACGCACAGCGTACAGGCAGATACCGTTCCCACGCCATGGGGCGAGGAGGGCTTTTGGTCGCTCACCGGTTCGTAACCGAACGAACGTGCCTTGTACGGGCAGGCCAGCATGCAATAGCGGCACCCGATACAAATGTGTTTGTCGACCAGCACGATGCCGTCGGCCCGACGGAACGAAGCGCCGGTTGGGCAAACGTCCGCGCAGGGTGGGTTTTCGCAGTGCTGGCACATCACCGGAAGAGACTTCGTAGCACCGGTCGTCTTGTCCTTGATGTCAACGCGGCGAACCCATTGCGCACTTGCTTCCGCGCGGCTGGCGGGTTTCAGTCCGTGTTCGGCATTGCAGGCAGCGACCAGCGCATCGCAGGCGGCCTTGTCCAGTTTGCCCGTGTCGATCAGGAGGCCCCAACGGGTTTTGTCCGTGGCCGCTTCGCTTGCGGTTTTGGCAGCAGCCTTGGGTGCGGTCATAAGAACGAAACCAGGTGTCAGCGCTACTCCGGCAAGAGCGGAGGCGCCGACAAGAACCTGGCGGCGTACGGTATCGGTTGGGCAGCGTTTGGTCATTTCTTTGCGCTCCCCGTTGCCGGTTTGTCGGTGTGGCAGCTCCAACAATCGAGCTTCACGGCGGCGTAAGCATGGCATTCGCCGCAAAAGGGCTCGATGGTTTTGACCGCCGCAGGCGTCTTGGGATCGTCCGTGGCGTGGCACTCGACGCATCCGTTCAGGGCGTACTTCCCGTCACGGATTCCCAGGTGCATGGTTTCGTCACGCTGCTGCTTGAGGAAATCCATGTGGTTGCGCCGCATGATATCGGCGGGCTCAACGCACGTGGCGCCTGTTGCTTTTGCCGGGCTTGGCAGTGGCACGCCGCCGTCTGCGTAAGCGCCAGCGTAGGCACCAGCCGAAACAGCCAGCCCGACGATCAGCGCCGCAATCAGCCTGAACGATCGGATCATGATTTGGTTACTCCCCCAAACCCATATGGATGTAGCCGGTGGGGCAGACATCCTTGCAGATGTGGCAGCCGATGCACTTGAAGTAATCGGTGTCCACATAACGGCCCATCGAACGCTCGTCCTTCTTGAGCCTGAAGACGGCCTTCTGCGGGCAGTAAATGACGCAGTTGTCGCATTCCATGCACAATCCGCAGCTCATGCAGCGGTTGGCCTCGGCGATGACCTCTTCTTCGGTCAGAGCGATAAGCCGGGTTTGCTGATCACCCAGACAATCGGGGCCGACGTCGTTGATTTTGCGGGCGTTGCGTGCGGTCGGCTCGAAATGCGCAAGGTACTGACGCGAGGACTTGATGATCTCGATGTCCGAACGGTCGGCGTAATTGTGGATTGCGAAGTCCAACGTTTCGGTGGCGCGCGTCGGTTCATGGTCATAATCGGTTGGTGCAAAACCGGCATCGGCCAGCCTTTGCTCCATGTCGAAGCGATGGGCGTCGACCCGTGCGCGTCTGTCCATGTCCTTGGCGCGGATGTACTTGTCGATACCTTCCGCCGCACGCCAGCCATGACCGATGGCGGTGGTCAGCAGATCGGGCCAGATGGCGTCGCCGCCCACGAAGTGGCCCGGCTTGTCGGCGACCTGATAGAAGCCGTCCGCGGCAACGAGGCCTTTGCCGTTGTCCAGTTCCTCGATGCCGTTGAAGACCGAGCTTTGGCCGGTGGCGGCAATGATCAGGTCGAATTCGATCTCGAACTCGGAGCCTTCCTCAACCACCATTTTTCCGGTGCTCCAGTCGGCCTTAATGACCTTGATCGCGCGGGCCTTGCCGTCGTCACCGAGAAGAATCTCGACCGGGGCCAGCGCTTCATGAATTTCGACGCCTTCGTCAACGACGGCGTCTTTTTCATGCTGATCGGCAGGGGCCATGGAGAATGGACGGCGATAGACGATCCATGTTTCGCCGAGTTGCCGCCCGGAGACCGGAGTTTCCGGATGGTCGATCTCGCCAGCGACCACTTTTTCAGGGCGTATTGCGTCTGCCCCGTCTTTGACGTCGCCGAGCCGCCGCGCGACACCGGCGCAGTCCATGGCCGTGTTGCCGCCTCCAATAATGATGGTGCGGCCGGTCAGGTATTGCAGGCGACCCTCGTTATAGGCGCGCAGGAAGGCCAGACCGTCGATGCAATTTTCTGCTTCGTTCCAGCCGGGAACCGGAACCGGATTACCCGACCATGCGCCGATGCCCCAAAACACGGCGTCGAACTGATCTTCAAGCTCTTTGAGGCTGATGTCCTTGCCGACGCGGGTATTGGTCCGCACTTCGATGCCTGTATCGAGAACGCGCTTGATTTCCGCATTTACGATGTCGCGTGGGCAACGATGACCGGAAAGGCCGTATTGAAGCATGCCGCCAAGCTCGGCGTTGGCCTCAAAAATCACTGGAGCGTGTCCCTTGCGGCGAAGTTGGTATGCCGCCGAAAGTCCGGCCGGTCCGCCACCGACGATGGCGACTTTCTTACCCGATTCGGTTTCGGGCTTGGGAAAGGTCAGGCCGTTTTCCAGGGCCCAGTCGCCGATGAAATGTTCGACCGCGTTGATGCCGACATGATCTTCGACATCCTGACGATTACATTTTTCCTGACACACACCCGGGCATGTGCGGCCCATGAGGGCGGGGAAGGGGTTGGCATCGACCATTTTGCGGAAGGCGTATTCCTGCCAGGTCATGCCGTCTTTTGGCTTGTCCAGGCCGCGAACAACGTCAAGCCAGCCGCGAATGTCGTGTCCCGATGGACAGGCCCCCTGGCACGGCGGCGCACGATGAACGTACGTCGGGCACTTCGGTGACCGACCGGCGCTGAAGATCATGTCGGTCAGATCGTCGTAACGAGGGTCTTCGCCATCCGTGTAAAGGCGAACGGTGGGGGCGGCTTCGTTCATCGTTTCCATCCCATTTTTTTCGGCTCGGCCATTAAATGGACCGAACTGTTGTTATCCCTAATCCTTGGTTCCCAGCAGGATCGCGTTGTTCAGCAACTGGTGAACGCCAACAATCATGTAAGGGTCCATATCGTAGTGGGGCATGACGCCCGTAAACTGGCTTTTGCAAATGGCGCAGATTGAGGCCATGTGAGTGACCCCTTTCTCTTCCATCACCTGACACAGTGCTTGCATGCGCGGTTTCATCCCCGCGATGCGCACCTGCATCAATTCTTCGGTCAACAACCCGCCACCGCCACCGCAGCAGAAAGTCTGGGCATGCGTGGTGTCGGGGTGCATGTCGACGAAATTGTTGCAGACCGAGCGGATGATGGCGCGCGGAATTTCAAACTGTCCGCCCGGATACCCGCCCATTCCGGCAGCCCGCGAGGGGTTGCACGAATCGTGGTAGGTCAGGATCATGTCGTCGTTGGCGCTTGGATCAAGGTTCAGCGCGCCGCGGTTGATCAGGTCGTTGGTGAATTCGCAGATATGCTGCGGGATCGGATAATTTTGATCCAGGAAGTCCCACGGCCCGCAGATGGTGTTCAGGAACTGGTAGGCGACCCGCCAGGCGTGTCCGCATTCGCCGATGACGATGCGTTTGACGCCCAGATCCAGCGCCGCCTTGCGGATGCGCGACGAGACCCCGTGCAAATGCTCATAGGAACCGACGAAAAGGCCGAAGTTGCCAGCCTCGGAAGCGTAGGAACTAAGCGTCCAGCTGATACCCGCCTGATGGAACACCTTGGCATAGCCAATCAAGCTGTCTACATGCGGCTCGGCGAAGAAATCGGCGGACGGGACGACCAGAAGAACGTCTGCCCCCTTTTCATCGACTGGCAGGCGCACGGCGACGCCGGTTTCCTCCTCGATGTCTTCCTCAAGGCCTTCGGTCGTGTTGACCAGCGCACGGGGGCCGAGGCCCAGGTTGTTGCCGATCTCGTTGCATTTGAGGATGACTTCGTTGGTGTACTTCTGACCCATGCCGATGTGATCGAGGATTTCGCGCGCGGCCATGGATATTTCGGCCGTGTCGATGCCGTAGGGGCAGAAATACGAGCAGCGCTTACACTGCGAGCACTGGTGGAAATAGGTGTACCACTCGTCAAGCACTTCCTTGGTGAACGGTTCAGCGCCAACCATTTCGGGTGCCAGCTTGCCGCCCACGGTAAAGTACTTGCGATAGATTTTGCGCAGCAGATCCTGACGGGCCACCGGCATGTTTTTCGGATCGCCCGAACCCAGGAAGAACTGGCATTTGTCGGTGCAGGCGCCGCATTTGACGCAACTGTCCAGGTAAACCGAAAGCGAGCGGTGCTTTTCAAGAAGCTCGCCCAGCTTGGCGACGGCCTTGGCCTCCCAGTCATCGACCAGTTCGGTCGGGAAACCGAGCGCTTCCTGGAGCGCCGGTTTGGCCGGATGGCTTTGCACATGGACAAGCGCGTCCGGACGAATTATGGGCGTCGGGAGGTGGTCCTCAAGGACCGGAATCTCGTAATTCTTTTCGGCCACGGTCTACTCCTAATTCCCAGAGCCCTGTTTCCCAGTGCCCAAATTCCCAGGGCGAAGCCGCTATCTTTCGCGTTTGGCGTCGAACGCCGCATTCCATTCGGCGATCTGACGTTTTTCTCGGGCGTCATCCATCTGATTCTGCGCCGGGCTGAAGAAAACGCCAGGAATATGCAGCAGTTTGCTGAACGGCAACACGATCAGCAAGGCCGCCACCAGCGCCAGATGAACAAGAACGAAAAGATCGGTCGGCAGAGGTTGCCAGTCGAAATAAACCAAGCCCAGGGCGAACGCTTTGAGTTGAACGATGTCCGTGTGGGCGACGTGGCGCAGGGCCAGTCCGCTTAAACCGATGCCCATAAGCAGCGCCAGCATCAGATGGTCCGAAAGGCCCGAAACGTATCTGGTGCGCTCTTCAAAAAGGCGTCGCGCCCACAAGCCGCCCAATCCGGCAATCAAACCGAATCCCGCAAGCCCGCCGATGGGTTGAAGCAGAACGATCGGTCCCCATACCGGTTGCGTGAAGTAACGCAAATGGGACAGCAAAACCACCAGCAACGTAGCGTGGAAGAGGGCGCCGAATATCCAGATCCACTTGTTGGATTTGAATAGACTTTCGAAGAAAACAACTTCGCGGGCGACCCGCATCACCGCGCCCGAGCGCGTGACGGGCGCCGGGCCCGTGAATACCTTCATCGGGACAGGCAAGGTAAAATAGGACCGAACCTTATAGGCAAGGCCGCCTATTAGAACGATTGCCGCCGCGTACAAAAGCAGCGCAAAAACCACTGTCACAAAAGACATATCCGTCCAACCCCCTGTCACTGGCCGAAACGGGCGGGGGAAGTCTTCCCCCGCCGTTTCACGGGATCAGATGCAACCCGTCGGCTTCGGAAGACCGGCGATCTTACAGGCCTGCTTGGCCGGTCCGTACGGGAACAGCTGATAGAGGTACTTGTTGTTGCCCTTTTCGGGGCCGAACGCTTTCTTCATCTGCTTGACGAGAACGCGGATGGCCGGAGCAATTTGGTATTCGTTGTAGTAGTCACGCAGGAAGTTAACGACTTCCCAGTGCTCATCGGTCATCTCGACCTTTTCCTCATCGGCCAGGAAATTAGCCACATCCGTGGTCCACTGGCTGATGTCTTCCATGAAGCCTTCTTCATCATGCTCAATGGTCGTTCCGCCTACTTCGTATGCCATTTAGGTGCTCTCCTTTGGTCGCATTGTTCGAATGGTTTTGTTCAAAGCCAAGCCTGCACGGGGCCTTCCCCGGCGGCCAGATCGACAAATCCGCCGTAGTCGACGATTTTGACGCCCGCGATCAGTTGATCGGGGGTGATTCCGCGAGCCTCCAGATCAGGGCCAAGAGCGTAAAACGTCCGGTCCTTGGTGGCTGTTTTCAATTCTTCCGCGTCGGGCGAACCTGCGCGGGCAGCATAAACGCCATCTTCAAAAAGAAGAACGGAATCGCCCGCCCGCGCGTAGCGCAGGCACGTTGCAAACGACGAACGTTCGAAAGGCGATTTGTTGACCGTATGCAGCATTCCGTTATTCCCTACGCCGAGATAACCACGTCCTGGTCGGCCATTAGTGCGGAAAGCTCTTCCGCGCTCAACACCTCGACCCGGACAACGAAGTCATCGACCGTCAATCCGCGCGCCTCGATGGACTCCTTTTCGACATACATCTTTTCTATGTCGTAGCCTTCCAGCGCCCGATAGGTCGGCGAGAAGTTCTTCATATTGATTGCCTTGGTGTCGTGCCCTTTGACGATATCGAACACCCCGTCGTCGATGAACGCGACGCTTACGTCCTGTTCGAAGGCACCAGTTATCAACACCAATTCCAGGGACTCCAACGCATAAAGGGTCCCATATGGCGCGCGCCGATTGACGAACATGAACTTCTTGGCGTTTTCGTTCACTTCGTCGCCGTCGTCGATGAAATCAGTTTCAGCCATATCAATCACCAAAGACCATCAGCTGATCCGCGTCGATTCCGGCTTCGACGAGCTGGCCGAGGCCCGAAATTCGGAAACCCTCGGCCAGTATTTCGTCTTTTAGTCCGCGCCGCAGCGCTGCCGCCACGCAGACCACCAGATCGAGATCATGCTCCTTGCCCAATTGGCTCCACAGCCGGACCAGATTGCGGTCGTCCTGCTGCGGTTCCGACAGCTTGTTCGCGTTGTTTACGCCGTCATGATAGAAGAACACGCGTGTGATCTCGTAGCCTTTTTCCAACGCCGCCTTGGTAAAATGGTAGGCGGAATCGGAGGCTTGGTGAGTAAACGGACCTTCGTTGACCAAAACGCCGAACTTCATGACCGGGCAGCTCTCCTAAAAGCGGATATGCGCTGACGTGTTCAAGGTCGGCCGCGCCCAACGCCAATCGTCGATGTGATGGCGGGTGAACGGCAGATTGGTGAGCTCGAAGAAACGCGGCCAGCCGATCCGCTCGACCCATTCGCCAACACGCTCAAACGGGCGAGCATCGGCACGATAGGCTTCGAGGATCGTCGTGACGGCCTCGGAGACCTCGGGCCAGCGCGGCGGATTGTTGGGCAGGCCGGAAATCACCAGCTTATGGAAGGTCGGTTTGCTGCGCGCATTGGAGTTCTTGCCACCGATCCAGATGGCGATCTTGGTGTGTTCGGGATCGTTGATCTGCATGGGCGGGCAGGGCGGGTAGCAGGCGCCGCAGCACATGCACTTCTTTTCATCGACCTCAAGGCTCGGCATGCCGTTGACGACAGCCGGGCGGATCGCCGCGACCGGACAACGGGCAATCACCGTGGGCCGTTCACAGATCTTGTTGACCAGATCGTGATTGATGATCGGCGGTTTGGTGTGCTGCACGTTGATGTCGATATCACCGTGGCCGCCGCAGTTGATCTGGCAGCACAGCGTATTGATCTTCACCTTGGCGGGAAAACGCTCGTTGATGAAGTCTTCATAGAGCGAGTCCATGATCGCCTTGACCACACCCGAGGCATCGGTGCCGGGAATGTCGCAATGCAGCCAGCCCTGGGTATGGGCCAGTTGCGAGATCGAGCCGCCGGTTCCGCCGACGGGGAAACCCTCGTCGTTCAGACGCTTGATCAGCGGTTCGACCTGGCTTTCGTTGGTAACCATGAATTCCGCGTTCGAGCGGGTCGTGAACCGAAGGTGACCGCTGCAATATTCATCCGCGATATCGCACAACACACGGATCGTATAGACGTCGAGCTGACGCGACGTTCCGGCCTTAACGGTCCACACTTCATCGCCGCTTTCGGCGACGTGATACAGCACGCCGACGCGCGGACGCTCGTGATATTTCCACTGTCCGTAGTTCTTTCTCAGAACCGGGTGCATCCACGGCATATGATCGGGGACGCCGCTTTCGATGGGTTGACGGGGTTCAGCCATTCTGTCCTCCAAAAACCTATTCTTTTTCTTGACGCTCTCGCCGGATTATTTGGCGGCGGTCGTCTGACTCTTGTTCCATTTATCAGCCTGTTCGTCCCAATCATCCATGCGCACGTAAGAATTTTCGCGGGGATGGACGACCATATTGGGATCAACTTCCAGGCCGAGGCCCTCAATGAAGTTCGGCAGACCGATACGTTCGATCATCTCGCCGGTTCGCTCGTGTTCGAGCGCGTTTTCGGCGTAGAACTCGATAATGTTCTCGGCCAACTCCAACAGCTTGTCGTAGTCCTCATCCGTCTTGAGACGCATGAACGGAACAGCGACGACGCCCATCAAATCACCGATTTGCAGGGTGTGCTTGCCGCCCAGAAGGATCGTCACGCCGCGGTCCTTGCCCGGGCGCAGAGCCTTCGTCATGACGTTGATGCAGTGCATGCAACGAACACACGACGGGTTGTCGACTTCAACGGTATCGTCGTCGTTGAGACTCATGGCATTGGTCGGGCAACGCGTGATGACGTTGTCGATAATGTACTTGCGGCCCTTTTCGGCGACGTATTTCTTGAACTCGCCTTGGTCGACCTGCATGTCGTCTGCCCAGGTGCCGATGATGGCGCCGTCCGAACGGTGGATGGCGTCGGCGCAGTCGTTCGGGCAGCCCGAGAACTTGAACTTGAACTTGTAGGGCAGCGACGGACGGTGCAGTTCGTCGATCATGCCATTCAGGATCATGCGCATGGAGCGCGCTTCGTCATAGCACGAGAATTCGCAACGGGCTTGGCCGACGCAGGCTTGTGAGCTGCGAAGGCAGGGGCCCGCACCGCCCATGTCGAAGCCAATCTCGTTAAGTCCGTCAAAGGCTTCCTGAACCTGTTCGGTCGAGCAGCCCTGAAACATGATGTCGCCGCTTTGGCCGTGCAGGGCGATGAGGCCGGTGCCGGATTCTTCCCAGATGTCGCACATCTTGCGCAGAACGTCTGTGCTGTAGTGATAGCCCGCCGTTGGCATGATGCGCAGGGTGTGGAATTCAGCAGAATCCGGGAACTTGTCGGCAACTTCCGAAAAACGCGGAATAACGCCGCCGCCATAGCCGCGAACGCCAACGACGCCGCCTTTCCAATATCCCTTGATGGTGTTGTAGGAATATTCAAGCTGACCCAAAAGATCCTTCATGCGGTCGGCATATTGTTTGTCATCCGTCTCGGCCAACCTTTTCAGGTTGGTGACAAAGCTCGGCCAGGGACCACTTTCAAGTTGGTCGAGCATTGGCGTTACTGGCATTTTTTTTGCCATGGACTTACCTCCAAGAACTCCGCTCTCATTTCACGCTTTATCCGTTTGTCGACGCGCCTATTTGAAAAGCCATCAAAAGCTTTGCCAACGTGCCGACCCGGCATTCACAATTCGTTCCGTGCTCCCAGGGCGCTTTCGGAATTCATCCGAAATTGCCAAAACCCCTTGTTCAAACACCCCAACGATCCGACCCGGCCGCACTTTTTCAAGCCCGCCCGTGCCTTGTCTATTGGTGTAAAGTGGAGCCGTATTCCGTGTTATTCTTTCCGTTTCCTCCCCAAGGAGCCCAAAACGCAAGAGTCTCAATGGGTTAACTCGCGATTCCGAATGCTTAGAATTTATGATATTTTTTATAGTCGAATGGAACCTGCAAAATCTACATTTTTTTGTTGCCGATAGTCCTTTTTTTATTGAGAATTGTTCGCATAATCAAATAACAAACATTTCTTTTCTTGATGATCGCTTTCGACGGAGAAATTATTGACGCCTGTCTTGGCGAATTATATTAGATTCTAGCAATATTTCGCAGGAGTAAACGCATTGCCAAGCCTTTCGCGCGTAACGGAAATTGACGAGGTGGAGGCCCCGTGGGGTCGAAATGTCAGGGTCGAGGAGGTTGAATTCGAGGGCGGAGCGGTGATGCTGCGTGTTCGGATCAGAGAGGGGCGGCGCTTCACCGATCTGGAGATGACCCGCGAGGTGGCGACGCGCATTGGCGCGGCTCTCGTTTCCTGGGGCGGAGCCGAATAACCGCGCGCCTCTCCTTGAGCGAGATCAAGGCGCCGAAATCACACGGTGTATTAGTCTCGGTTTTTCAGCGGACGAAATTCAATACGATTGGTTTTTGATGGTCGAGGATACGAACGCGCGCGATGCGTCGGTGGACGATGCGATCCCGTCTTTCGATCTGCGGGGACTGGAGCCGCCCCAGCCGGCCGTCGCCATTCTGACACTTATTGACGGTCCGGATTGCGGCGACGCGATTCTTGTTCGACTGGAGCGTGAACCGATCTTTTTGTACCCCGAACTTCTTGAGCGCGGCTGGCGATGGGAACTGGTTTCCTCGTTGCCCGGTGACGTCAATCTGCGTCTGACCAGAAACCTGCGGAAAACTGAATGAAATTCCCTGGCTTGATCCTGATGGGGGCGCAAAGCAAATTGCTTCCGCCTTCCATTCCGTTCCGCTTTTTCGTGGCGGCGGTTGTCTTTCACATCGTGGCCTGGGGCATGATGGCCCTGGACGCCGATCAGGCGGCGCAGTTCGTTGGCGGTCCCGGCGTGATCCTGGCCGCCATCCATGCCCTTACCCTGGGCGTCGTGGTGATGACGGCAATTGGGGCATCCTTCCAGATTTTGCCGGTGGTGACGGGTCGGCCGCTTGCCGCTTTTTGGCCGTGCAGGCTGGTCTTCTGGTTGTTTGCTCCGGGAACGGCTGCTCTGGTTTTTGGTTTTGCAATCATTGATCAAACGGTGATCGTGACCGGCGCGACCTTTGTGGTCGCCGGGTTAACGGTGTTCGCGTTGCTCGTGGCCGACGTTCTTCGTTCGACCCGCGGGATGATCACGCTGATTACCCACGGGTGGGCGGCGATGGCCGCGCTGCTGAGCTTGGCGATAATGGGATTGATGCTGGTATTCGACTGGGAATATGGCTTCCTTCCCGATCACGGAGGCATGGCCATCGCCCACGTGGTGGTCGCCGTCTTCGGGTTCATGGGAATGTTGGTGCTTGGATACAGTCAGTTTATGGTCCCCATGTTCGCCATGGGGCCATCGCCGAACGAAAAAGAGGTTCACGCCGCCTTCGGACTTGCCGCCGCCGCGATCGTGGGCGCCGCGGTTTCGGCGATGGCCGGATCGACGAACGGCCTGTTGGTTGCCGCGGCTGCCGGTTTCATTGGCGCGGTTCTTCACATCCGCACCATGGGCGCCGTTCTCAGAGACGGAATGCGAAAAGAATTGGGCCTTTCCTTCGTGCTGGTAAAGGCGGCCTGGGTATTTTTGGCGCTGGCTATTGTGTTTGGCGCTCTGGCCATGGCCGAACTTGATGATCGCCTGATCGCGTTGTTCGGCCTTGTCGCCCTTCTCGGGTGGCTGCTCACATTCTTAATGGGGATTCTTCAGCGGATCATCCCGTTCCTGGCCGCCATGAATGCGGCCAAAGAGGGGCAGACGCCGCCAACCCCCTCTGCGGTGTCCAGCGAGGGGCCGCTGAAAATCCATGCGCTGGGCCATTTTTTGGGGCTCGCCCTTTTTGCGGCTGCGATCATTCTGGACGAGGGTCTGCTGATTCTCGCCGGTGCTGCCGCGGGTGGCATCGGGGCGATCGCCTTCGCTTGGTTTGCCCTGGATTCGCTCAGGCGAATGCGTGCTTACGGAAAAATGACGCCGGACTAATTCTAACGACGGACTAAATCTTAGGAGCAAGACGAATGTACCAAATGAACCTTCGGGTTTTGCAGATTCTTCATGATGAACACCTGACGACGCTGGGACTGCTCGATCGCTTTGATCGCGTGTTGAAAAAGGTTGGTCCAAGCGGCGCGCCTGATACAGGCGATGCCGAGACGGCCCTCTTACTGGCCGATGTGATCGCCAATATGAAAGATGAAGCCGAATGCCATTTCAATTTTGAGGAGGAACATCTTTTTCCGCGTTTTTCACAGCTCGCCGATCCTGGAATTCCGGCCATGTTGCGGGCCGAACACGAGGCCATTCGCCCGCTCGCGCGCAGGCTGGTTGAATTGGGCGGGCAGGCCGGGGCAGATGGCTTTGGCGCCGAAAGCTGGCGCGAGTTCCATCAGATAGGTCGGGAACTCATTGAGCGCGAAACCTTCCACGTACAGAAGGAAGAAATGGGTTTTTTGCCCGCGCTCGATCAAATGCTGTCGCCGGACGACGCCTCGCAACTGGCCGAGATATACGCGGCCTCGAAAGGCGGGAGTTAGGATTTGCCGCTTGCGCCCGGTTCATTTATCCTTAGGTCTTGTACTTCGGATTTTTCTCGATGGGCAGGTGGGGTGCGAAATGAGCGACGGCAAATACCGCTTGGTGACACGCAGTGATTTTGACGGACTGGTCTGCGCGGTCATTCTCAAGGAACTGGACCTGATCGACGATATCAAGTTCGTCCATCCCAAGGACATGCAGGACGGAACCGTGGTGATTTCCGATAACGACATCACCACCAATCTACCGTATGTGCATGGCGTTTATCTGGCCTTCGACCACCATCACAGCGAAGTCGTCCGTCTGGGCGAGAAGCTGGAAAACCACATCATCGATCCGGACGCTCCCTCGGCGGCAAGGGTGGTTTACGACTATTACGGTGGAAAAGAGAAACTCCCCAACGTGTCGGACGGATTGATGGAGGCCGTGGATAAGGGCGATTCGGCACAGTTTACCGAAGACGAAATCCTCGATCCCCAGGGGTGGGCGTTGCTCAATTTCCTGATGGATTCGCGAACCGGTCTTGGTAGGTTCAGGGAATTTCGCATCTCCAATTATCATCTGATGATGGAACTGATCGATTATTGCCGCGATCACGATATCGACGACATTTTGAAAATGCCGGATGTGGTCGAGCGGGTTGAGCTTTTCAAAGATCACGGAACCAAGGCGGCGGCCCAGATCCGGCGCTGCACGACGGTTCACAAGAACTTCGCGGTTCTTGATCTGCGCGACGAGGAAACCATCTTCGCCGCGAACCGATTTTTGATTTATGCGCTGTTTCCCGAGGCCAACATCTCGGCCCACGTTGTGTGGGGTCTTAACAAACAAAACACCGTCTTCGCCGTTGGCAAGTCCATATTGAACCGCACATCGAAAACCAATATCGGCGAACTCATGCTTTCGTATGGCGGTGGTGGGCACGAGAACGCGGGAACCTGTCAGGTTGCCAACGACCAGACGGAGGTTGTTCGCAATGAGCTTATTGCGAAAATCACCGCCGACGGCTAGACCCCGCATTTTTCCGACCGGGAGCGCCAACACATGACCCGGCGGCGGTTTTCGGGAATGCTCGGCATTATCGGCGGCCTTCTGATCGGGGCCGCGCTTTCGCCTGTTCTGGTCGGATGCATGGGCGAAGATTCCGCGTTTCAGCGCACCGTAAGCGCAATCCGGTCTTACGCCACTTCGCTCCCGTCGGAGGCCAACAAGGAACTTTCGCGCTTCAATGAAATTCATCGCGAATATGCCGTCGATTCTGAAAACACGCGGGAACTCAAACACTTCAAGGATGCCTTCGTTCGAATCCGCAGCGATTACCTGCACCCCATCGCCGATGCCAAGTTGATCGCCGCCGCCCTAGAAGGCGTGAACGGGCTGGAGGACGAACCCGGCACGGTTTCCTCGTCTCAGGTCGTCGAGGCCGGGCTCGACGCCATGGTCGCTTCCCTGGATCCTCATTCGGCCTATCTCAACGCCGAGGAAATGAAAGAGACCTTCATTTCAACCCGCGGCCAGTTTGGCGGATTGGGTATTGAGGTCACCATGCAGGACGGTATGGTTAAGGTGGTTTCTCCGATTGAAGGGACGCCCGCGTTTCGTGCCGGGCTGAAACCGGGCGACCTGATATCGCATCTCGACGGAGATCCCATTCAGGGTGCGACCATCATGGAGGCGGTCAAGCGGATGCGCGGGAAACCGGGCACCGATATTTTGCTGACCGTGCGGCGCGAAGGGGTTCCATCCTTCGACGTCACCATTACCCGAGCCATCATCACCGTGCGCGCCGTTCGGTGGCACACCGAGGGCGACATCGGGTACATCCGCGTAGCCAGCTTTACCGAGCAGGCCGAAGACGGGATCGCCACCGCGTTCAGAGGAATTCGGGGCGAATTGGGCGCCACGGCCAAGGGCTATGTGCTGGACCTCAGAAACAATCCGGGTGGATTGCTGGATCAGTCGCTGGCCGTCGCCGACGCGTTTCTTGAACGGGGCCGCATCGTTTCCGTGCGCGGACGCGATCCTAAACGCGAGCAGGTGTTTGTCGCCGAAGCCGGGGATTTGGCTGACGGGTTGCCCATCGTCGTGCTGATAAACGGCGGCTCGGCGTCGGCTTCCGAAATCGTCGCCGTCGCGTTGCAGGAAGGGCACAGGGCGACCGTCATGGGGCGGCGCTCTTTCGGCAAGGGATCGGTGCAGACGATCACGCCACTTCCCGTTCAAGGCGCGGTGAAATTGACGACGGCGCTCTATTATTCACCCAACGGAAGAACCATCCAGGGTCAGGGCGTACTGCCCGACATCGAAATCGCCGCGACCGATACCGCCGCCCGCCAGCGCGAATCCGATCTGCCCGGCGCCCTTGCCGCCGCCAACCCCTCCAGCCGCAAAAGCCTGGGCCTCGTCGCCGAAGAAAGCTGTCCGCAAGCCGGAGACGAAGGCAAAGACCGTATCCTCGGCTGCGCTCTGGCGTACCTTAGAGCCGGATCAGCCAAACAGTTTCTGGCTGCGGTCGGACAAAGCCCGAAGATGTAGTCACGGCCTTACTGCCGGCGGCAGTTTCCACAGGCGTTCGGCGTTACCGTGGGCCAGGGCGTGGGCAACATCGTCGGGTATCGTTGTCAAGGTTTGACGCCAGACCTTGACTTGGGGAAGGAAGTTTTTTTCCCAGTGAAAGGCGAATACGTTGTCGAAGGCGAGAACGAAACGCGTTGGGTTGGCAATCACCAGCTTTTCCCACGCGGGCGCAAATTTTTCGTCGACGATCATCCGCGTCCACGGCTGCGAGGTGTCGTTGTAGGCCACCGGATTGCTGTGGGACGTTATGAAGAACAAATTCGGGTGCTTGGGCAGCAGGCGCGCTGCGTCACCGGCCTTCAACTGGCCCATATGGATCATGCCGATGGGAACATCCCGGTTGGCGGCCAGAAAGGTTTCGAGCTTCTTCATATACCGTGATTTGGCGCCGCCCATGGCCCCGAATTCCACGTGGGCGATGAACGGAAAGCCCTTTTGCCGTGCTGTGTCCATGAATACCGCGACGCGCGGATCATCCGGGTCCATGGTTGCTTTTCCGGCGCCGACTTTTTTCTTTGCGGCATGCCACATGATGATCTCAGCCACGGCGCGGTAGTCGTGCCTTTCCAGTTCCTTGAAAAACATACCGGGGAATTTCCCGGTGTTTTTGGTGAATGCCTTGGTCTTGCTTTTGGCGGCGGGAATGATCCTGTCGGGGTGGCGGGCCGCCAGTTCCAGAACGTCCGATGACGGTTGCTGGAAGCGGGTCGACAGGATGACCTGAGCGACACCAGCCTGATCGAGCATGGGGATGATCGTGTCAACATCCGTGTCCTCGTCGATCTGGCTGTGGGCGTCGATAAGAGGGCCCTGCCAACCTCCGCTGGGTGCTGCGGCGGTTCTGGTTTTGGCGGCACGCTTGGTTCCGCCACTCGATCCTGTCCTCTTGTCTCCGGGAAGCTCCTCGATTGTCAGATAGCTGTCACCGTTTCGGTCCAACTTTTTGAACGCCTTCTTGTTCTTTTTCCATTCCTTGCGGCTAATTTTTCCGTCACCGTTTCGATCCATGGCTTTGAGGATTTGTTTGGGGTCCTTGGCCTGAGCCTCGCCACTTTTCATCATCGGCACGCTTGCTACCAAGAAAACAGCAATAAGGCGAAAAACGAGTAATCTCATCACTTCAACCCCTTGGAAAAACTGTTTGTTCCGGGATTTTCTGCGATTTCCCGGATAGCCGTCAAATTGACGTCAGCACAATATCGGGCCGCGCGGAGCCGCTCTGGAGAATTTGCGCGAAACGTTGCTACAGTTTCTATATATGTGAAGTGGTTCACTCTGCTGTAGCCATTAAACTGTGTTAAGCTACATCACTTCCGCGATTGCAGCGGTTGAGGGGGGCGCGCGCCGAAGTTAATGTCCGATAGACCGATCGAACGTAAGCTGCTGGCAATCCTGTATGCCGATGTCGCGGGCTACAGCCGTTTAACGGGTGTGGACGAAGAAGGCACGCATCGGCGCTTAAGCGAATACATGGATGCGTTCTCGGCGGCCATCGAAGAGGGTGGCGGCCATGTCGTGCATTATGCGGGCGACGCTATTCTTGCCGACTTTGGTAGCGTGGTTGATGCACTCAATTGCGCAGTGTCGGTTCAGCGCGACCTCAAGAGCCGCAATGAAACCGCGAACAAGGACCGGCGGGTCGAGTTTCGTATCGGCATCAACCTGGGCGAGGTCATGGTTGATCGCAATGACATTTACGGCGACGGCGTAAATGTCGCGGCGCGCCTGGAAGGCTTGGCCGATGTCGGCGGGATTTGTGTCTCCGAGGCGGTCTACACTCAGGTTCGTGGCCGGGTCGATTTCGGGTTCGAGCGTCTCGGTCGTCAGCGGGTAAAGAACATCGCTGATCCGGTTGTCGCCTATCGCGTGGTTGTTGACGGACAGGCGCGAATATTCAAACAGCATCTCCAACAAAAACTGGCCTGGATCAGCCCGAAGCGCATTGCAGTCGGGACCGTCTTGCTTTTGGCGCTCGTGATCGTTGCCGGAGGTTGGGGCCTTTCAGTGTCGGATGAGCGCATTGATACCGCTCCATCGGTCGCCGTGGCACCTTTTCGGGTAATCGGCGGCGGCACGGAGCCCTTTGCGTTCAGTGACGGCCTGACCATCGATTTGGTCACCGAGCTTTCCAAGCAGACGGAATTGAGAATTGTCGCACCCCCTGCGGGAGCGGCGGCCGGACCGTCAAATGATCCCGTCGCCGCGAAAGCGCGCTACCGGGTTGAAGGGAGTGTCCGCCAGGCCGAAGGAAGGGTGCGCATCACGGCCCAGTTGGTTGGCGTGGAAAAAGGCTTCCACTTGTGGGGTGCGCGGTTCGATCGCGAGTTCAAGGATACGCTTGCGGTCCAGGAGGATGTTGCCAAGAAAATCGTCGCCGCCCTCGCAGCCCGCCTCACCGAGGCCGAGGCCGAACGCGTCGAAACGGGGGTGACACCGATGGGGTTGCTGGTAACGGGAATGGAACAGTTGGGACGGCTTGGCGAAGGGGCGGTATCGGCCCAGTCGAGCGTGTTCGAATGGCTCCTGGGCGGGGCGAATGATGGTTGAGCTGATTGCAAGTGTGAACCGGTTAACAGACGTCGCAGCGATTGCATGGTACGACAGAATACGAAATGAGTGGAGAAAGCCGATGTCAATGGCGCGAATCAAACGGATTTCAGTACTTGTCGTGGCGCTGGGCGTGTTGATGCCTTTCGGCGCAATCGCCGAGGAAAACGACGAGGAAGTGGTCAAGACTGGGTTCTTTACCAAAGACCTTTTCGTTCGCGGCGAGCATGTTTCGATTCGCGCTGAAGTCGACGGAGATGTCGTTGCCATAGGTGGCGAGGTCGACGTCCGTTCCGGTACCACCGGTGACGTGATCGCAATGGGTGGCAACATTTCCCTGGACGGGCAGGTCGGCGGTGAAATTTTGTCCGCGGGTGGCGAGATCGAGATAGATGGCATCGTGAATGGCGGGACCGTCGCAATCGGCGGCCATGTCGACATTGATGGTAAAATCACCGGTCCCGTTTTGGCCGTCGGTGGGCAGGTGACAACAGACGGCACCATCGACCGTGATTTGAAAATCCTCGGTGGACGGGTCTTTCACGAGGCGGTCGTCAATGGCGATCTACTCATTGCAGCCGGTGACGCCAGACTTTCCGAAACATCCGTTGTTATGGGCAAGGTTTGGATAACCGGTGGGCGGGCCGCAGTCCGCGGAATGGTCGCGGGCAATTTGCGGGTGGCCGCGCGCAGAATCGTCATCGCGGGCGAGGTGACCGGCGACGTTAATTTGGATGGCGTTGACATCGAGGTTTTGCCAAGCGCCGTCATTCACGGCAATTTTATCTACAGTTCCCCGAGCGAGGCCAATATTCACGCAGACGCCAAAATTGCCGGAGATGTTGCATTTCACAGGACTGAGGCGCCGCGCCATGCGGTCGGTTTTGCATTTGCTGCGGTTGGTTTCGTGAGTCTTATGGCCGTTGGTGGCGTAATCCTCCTGGGGACAATCCTGCTTCTGCTCTGCCCCAGCGCGTCGATCGCTGCCGCCCGCAACGTTGGTGCGAGGCCCTGGGCGGCCTTGGGGCTGGGATTTGCCATCCTCGTTACGGTTCCGGTGGTGATCGTTATTCTGATGGTTAGTGTGATTGGCATTCCGCTGGCGATCTTCCTGATCGGCCTTTACGTGCTGATCAAGATGGCTGGCCTCTTGGTGTTGTCGACGGCCGTTGGCATGAGAATAATGCGCCTGTTCGGCAAAACTTGCGGCGACACGTTCTGGCCGAAGCTGGGCGTGCTGGTTATCGGCGTGCTGACCGTCTTCATCATTGCGCTAATCCCGGTTGTCGGCGTTATTGCGCTATTGATCGCCTGGGTCATTGGCACTGGCGCGCTGGGTCTCAAGGTTCACAACGCCTACTGCTGCGCACCGTCGTAGGTTGACGTTGGACAGCGTAGGAAACGTGCGGGCGGGCAAAAGTCCGCCCGTTTCATCTTTGCCAAAAACTCTCTCCGCAAATCTGGCGGTTGCCCTTTTTTCTGATCAAATCTAAGATTCCCCGGGGACACTGGGGATCGCGATGCAGGACCGACCCATCGAACGCAAGCTGGCGGCGATTTTCTACGCCGACGTGGCGGGCTATAGCCGCCTGACGGGCCTTGATGAGGAGGGCACCCACCGTCGCCTTAGCGAATATCTGGATGTAATTTCATCGGCCATCGAAGAGAGCGGAGGGCGCGTCGTTCATTATGCGGGCGATGCGGTTCTAGCCGATTTCAAGACGGTCGTGGAAGCCGTTTCCTGCGCGATCTCGATTCAGCGTGATCTGGCCGTGCGAAACCAGCCTTTGCCGGAGGACCGGCGGGTGGAATTTCGCATCGGCATTAATTTGGGCGACGTCATGGTCGACCGCAACGATATCTACGGCGACGGCGTAAATGTTGCCGCCCGCCTTGAGGGACTTGCCGACGTTGGCGGCATTTGCATTTCCGGCGCCGTTCACGATCAGGTTCGCAATCGGATGGATGTCGGTTTCGAACCCATGGGACGTCAGCAGGTCAAGAACATCGCAGAACCCATCTCCGCTTTTCGCGTGGTTCTGGATGGGACGGTGCGCAAACCCGCGCGCCAATGGTCCAAACTATTGTCCAAGGGTCGGATCGCATTGGCCGTGGCATTTGCGGCCTATGTGGTGGGTGCTGGAATTGTGGCCTGGTATGCCCGGGATCGCGACGCCCAAAGAGAAGTGTTGCAGGCTGAAAGCGAATTGGCGATTCCGCAAAAACCATCCATCGCGGTTCTGCCCTTCGACAACCTCAGCGACGACTCCTCACAGGAATACTTCGCCGACGGCATTTCCGAAGACATCATCACGTCGCTTTCCCAAGTGTCCAACTTGTTCGTCATCGCCCGCAATTCCAGCTTCACCTACAAGGGCCGTGCGGTGAAGATCCAGACCGTCGCGCGCGAACTTGGTGTTCGCTACGTGCTGGAAGGCAGCGTACAGAAATCGGGCGGACGCATCCGCGTCAACGCGCAGCTTATCGACGGGGCCAACGGTCGCCATTTATGGGCGGACCGCTTTGACCGTGAATTGAAGGACCTGTTCGAAGTTCAGGACGAAATTACGCGAAAAATCTGCACCGCGTTGGCGGTCAATCTGACCGAGGGCGAGCAGTTTCGTGTATGGAGCAAGAGTTCCCGCAATATTGAAGCCTGGGAATTTCTGAACCGGGGCATCGAGCAATTTCACCACTTTGACAAGGATAGCAACGTCAGAGGGCGCGAGCTGATGGAGAAGGCCATCGAAATCGATTACGGCTATGCGCTCGCGTACGGAATGTTGGCCTGGAGCCACTGGCTGGACGCGCAGTACAGGTGGACCGAGCACCCGCAAATTTCGTTCGAACGGGCGGAGGAACTGGCCATCAAGGCGATGGCCCTGGATGACACGATTCCCGACAATTACGCTCTGATGGGGGCCATCCATCTTTTTAAACGCCAATATGCCGAGGCCATAGCCGCGGGCGAAAAGGCTGTCGCGCTGAGTCCGAACCACGCTACCAATACGGCGCTGTTGGCCATGACCCAAGTGAACGCCGGAAATTTTGACGAGGCAATTCTCGGTTTTGACAAAGCCAGGCGTCTTAGCCCGTATCCTGCCGATTGGTTCCTTGAAGCCCAGGGCTGGGCCTACTTGTGGGCAGGGCGAAGTGAAGAGGCCGTGCAAACATTCGAAGAGTATTTGCAGCGCAAAGATCAGCAAACGCCGGGACACAATGTGCGTTTGGGGATGGCGCTGGCGTTTGCTGAACAGGGGCGTGAGAACGACGCACGAAAAGCCGTGGGCCAGGAGTTGGCGCTTAGTCCGCACATAACGCTTGGCGGCTTTCGTGGAATGTCTCTGTTCCATGACAAAGAAGCATTGCACCGAAAGACCGAGGTGCTCGGCCGCTTGGGGCTTCCCCAATGACGGGTTTCCGTCGAAGAATGATTGCTTCGGTCATCCAATAAAAGAATACTAAGCGCGGATAGGACAAACAGGAGGCGGGTTAATGACCCCTGATGAAATAAGGGCCGCTCTTGTGCGGCTGGGCGTTGCCGGGAAAGGCGAAAATCCGCGCATTGAAGCGCTTAAGGGCGGGGTATCCTCTGACATTTTCCGCGTCGATCTGGATAGCGGTCCGGTCTGCATCAAACGCGCTTTGCCCAAGCTGAAGGTCGCCGCCGACTGGCGTGCGCCGGTCGAACGCAACACTTATGAGTTCGAGTGGATGCGTGTCGCTTTCGACATCGAACCGACCAGTGTTCCCGAGCTTTTGGCTGCCGATGTCGAAGCCGGTCTTTTCGTCATGCGGTTTCTCGATCCCGAACGCTATCCCTTGTGGAAAGAACAACTGCGCGACGGCAACGCGGATATCGGCACGGCCAAAGCCGTGGGCGATCGGTTGGTTCGTATTCATGCCGCCACGGCGGGCGAGGCTGCCATTGCCGAAACATTCCCCACCGATCACATCTTCCATCCCATCCGTCTGGAGCCGTACCTGCTGGCCACGGCGCGCGCCCATCCCGATCATGCCGCCGTTCTGGAGGAATTGGCCGAGACGACGCTGAACACCAAGAAGGCACTGGTGCACGGTGACGTCAGCCCGAAAAACATTCTGGCGGGGCCGGACGGTCCCGTGTTTCTAGATGCCGAATGCGCCTGGTACGGCGATCCTGCGTTTGATCTTGCTTTTTGCATGAATCACCTGCTTCTGAAGTGTTTGTGGACGCCTTCGGCAACGCCCGGCTTCCTGAACTGTTTCGATGCTCTGGCGGCGGTTTATCTGAATGGTGTCACCTGGGAGCCTGTCGAAGTACTGGAAAGGCGGGTTGCCAATTTGCTTCCGGGACTGTTTCTGGCCCGCGTCGATGGCAAATCGCCGGTCGAATACTTGACCGAGGCAAGCGATAAGGAACGGGTGCGTCGTGTCGCAATGGCGCTGCTTGCCGATCTTCCGGATCGGTTGGGTATTGTAAGGGATGCTTGGAAAAGGGAGGTGGGCCAATGAACCCGCATGTTGTCACCGGGGTCAAGGGTCGCCGGGTATGGGATTCGCGCGGTCGTCCCACGGTCGAGGTGGAAATCGATTTGGCGGGCGGGGCCGTGGGCCGGGCCATCGCCCCGGCGGGCGCGTCGACCGGCAGCGGCGAGGCCATTGATCTTCGTGACGGCGGCGAGCGCCTGGGCGGGTTCGACGTGCAAACGGCGCTGGGAAACGTCAACGGCGAAATCCGGCTTTGCATCGCCGGTATGGATGCCACTGATCAGGCGGCGATCGACACCGCACTCATTGAACTGGATGGCACCGAAAACAAAAGCCGTCTCGGCGGCAACGCGACCATTGCCGTTTCTATGGCCGTCGCCCACGCCAGGGCGGCTGCGGCGGGTCAGCCGTTATGGCTGTATTTGGGCGGGGACGATGCATGCACTTTGCCGTTGCCCGAGATACAGATTTTCGGCGGCGGCGCGCACGCGGGCGCGCGCATCGATATTCAGGATTTCATGGTCGTCATGCCCGGCGCGTCCAGCTTCGACGAAGCCCTAGCCTGGACGGCGGACGTTTACCGGGTCGCCGGAAAAATGATGGACGAAGCCGGAAAGCTGCAGGGTGTGGCGGACGAGGGCGGCTACTGGCCCGCTTTCGCCACCAACGAGGAAGGTCTGGAACTTCTAGTCCGAGCAATTGAACGGGCCGGGCTTGTTCCGGGCGAACAGGCGGCCATTTCGCTGGACATCGCGGCAACGGAGTTTTGCCACGACGGCCGTTACAAACTGGCCCTGGAGGAACGCGAACTGGATTCGGACGGCCTAGCCGATCTGCTGGTTTCCTGGGTGGACCGCTATCCTATCATTTCCATTGAAGACCCCATGTCCGAAGACGATGCGATTGGCATGCGCCGCTTTACCGAGGCCGTTGGCAACAGGGTCCAGATCGTTGGTGACGATTTCGTCGTTACCAATGCCAATCGCATCAAGCGAGCGGCTGGCGACGGCGCGTGCAACGCGGCCCTGATCAAACCCAATCAGGCCGGAACCCTGAGCGAGACCCATGCGGCGCTCAAAGCCGCCCGTGATGCCGGGTGGGGGGGCATTGTTTCGGCACGTTCGGGGGAAACCGAAGACGTAACGGTGGCCCATCTGGCCGTCGGGTGGGGTGTATTGCAGTTGAAGGTAGGCTCGTTCGCCAGGGCCGAACGCATGGCCAAATGGAACGAGGTCCTGCGGATAGAGGAACGTTTGGGGGATCGGGCACGGTTCGTTGGTGGCGCACCGTTCGCTTCCCTGGCCGGCGCTGACTGAGGCAAAACCGATTTGGGCCTGTCATAGCTGCGCTTGAACTCGACGTTGGGCGCGTTCATTATTGGATTTGACACTACTATATGTGGAGGGCTTAAGAATGATGGCTCCTGGAAAAATCGCGGTATTGCTTTCGTTGGCATTTTTGGCCGGATGTGCATCCCAGGCGGCTGCGCCCGTGCAGGGCCCAATCCAGCCGGTGGTGGGCGACGTGTTTCATTTGGATGTCGCTCAAATCGAAATTTTCCGACCGGCGGCTGAACCGGGCACGGTGATCGATATGTCAACCGCCGTTGAGAACTGGCTGCGCAAACATTTGGTGGCTGTTGGCACGAGTGGCCGTATCCGGGCCGGGATTAACAACGCTGCGGTTCGCGAATCGGTCATGCGCCGCACCGCGCCGGGCGGAACTTCCTTTAACCGCGTTCGTCAATACGACGGGATGGTCCATGTTCGCATCGATGCGACCAATCGTTCGACCGGGCAAGCAGGCTTTGCCGGTGGATCGGCCAGCCGCAGCCAGACCGTCGCGGCGGATATTCAGGTTGCCCAGCAGCATCAGGTGGCTTCCGATATGGCCGATGCCTTGATGCGCGATTTTTCATACTCGCTGTCGGCCGACGTTCGTCAGCGGCTCGCAAAATTCCTACGATAAAGTTACCGCATCGGAGTCTTTTGCCGCACGGATGGCGACGACTCCGATGCAAATCTCCCCGTTTTTGTTGCCGGATTGGGCTATATCCTGTCTGTCGGCGATCTTCGAAAAACCGCGGAAATCCGGGCCTGTGACGTCCGTCACAGCCAATATCTTTTCTCCCTGATATATTTGGCAAGACTGGATTGGCGCCTGTGCGCCCGTTTGCACGTAAGGCTTTGAGTTAATTGATAAAATTTTATGGATATTTGGATCGAATCAACGTCGTATTTCTTCGATTTATCCATATATCTGTCTAGTTCAACGGGGTGCGTTGCCTGATTTGGGCATAGAGCGAAGTCTCAAAGGGAGAAAGTAAAATGGCCATCAATGATCTCACCGGCGAATTTGGTTTGCCAGAAGGTGTGACCCCGGATCACGTTGTCGAGGCATCCGGTTCCGATTCATTGATTCTCCCGGAAGGCTTGCCGCTTTCCGACTGTGAAATGGTTCAGGTTGGCGACAATCTGACACTTACCGCGCCCGATGGAACGGTGACCGTTGTCGAAGGATATTTCGGCACCGAGAACCCGCCTCAACTGGTTTCTCCCGGCGGTGGCGAGATGGACGGCGATATGGTTTCGCAGTTGGCCGGGCCGGTCGCGCCGGGTCAGGTTGCCGATGCCGGTACGGCGGTCGGCGCCCAGCCCATCGGAACGGTTGAAAGCGCCACCGGCACGGTGACGGCCACCCGTGCCGACGGCACGCAAGTTCAGCTTCAGACCGGCGATCCGGTTTTCCAGGGCGACATTCTGGAAACTTCCGAAGACGGCTCCATCGGCGTCGTGCTGGCCGATGAGGCGACCTTCTCCATGGCCGAAGACGGCCGCATGGTGCTGGACGAAATGGTCTATGACCCCGGCACGCAGGAAGGCTCCATCAACCTCGAGATCGTGCAGGGTGTTTTCACCTTTGTCAGTGGCCAGGTGGCCAAGACCGATCCCGATGCCATGACCATCGACACACCGGTTGCCACGATCGGTATCCGTGGCACTCAGGTCGGCATCGAAATTCCCGACGGCCAGAATATGCGCGTTGTCTTGATGGAAGAAGGGGACGGTTTCGTCGGTGAGGTCGTGATCATGAACGACGCCGGCGTCGAGGTCATGAACAGTGTTCATGATTTCACGATGGTCAGCGACTTCGAACTCCCGCCCGCTGAAGTCTCCACCATGAGCGTGAATGAGGTGCGTGGCTCCTTCGAGGGCAGCCTCACCCATCTTCCCTCGGAACAGGGTAACGAGAACAATTACAACATATTCGAGGAGTTCGTTACCGACGCCGGCGGCGAGGAGGAACTCGGCGAACTGGAAACCGAAGGACTGGCCGACTTCGAGACCGCGTCCGAGGAGGAACTCAGCGAGGAAGAGGAAATCACCGAGGCCGAAATCGAGGAACTCGCCGAATTCGAGACCGCTGCCGGCGAGGAAGAAGACACAACGGACGGACTCGACGAATTCATCGCGGTCCTCGAC
>Ga0233431_1002179_pt1 | contig 28837 bp, 27 predicted proteins | sample SI_118_April2016_FD_179867 | JGI IMG/M metagenome (GOLD analysis project Ga0233431, IMG submission 179867) | Seawater microbial communities from Saanich Inlet, British Columbia, Canada - SI_118_April2016_200_MG | ecosystem: Environmental > Aquatic > Marine > Inlet | place: Canada: British...
TCATCTTCGAGAAACTGCCGATGGCTGAATCGCTACAGGATTATGAGGCTTTGCTGCCCTGGAACCTCAGTCCGGAGCAATTGGAAATCCCGAAGGCACTGAAGTGTGCTTGAGTTGGCGCTTACGAAACAATTAGACAGGTCTGGATTCTTTGATCATCGATATGCAGGCTGTCAATGAAATTACTTATGGCCTCCATACGCATCCGGGGCACGGCAAAGGTGACATTCACATCGAGGACAATCCCGAAGGTCCCGAGACAGGCTGTGAGCAGGATGTTTCCCACCTCGTTCAGGGCCTCGCGATCCAATTCGTACAGTCTTTCTTTCTTTTCTGCCCTACCGGTCAGAAGGTTGGTCAGTTCCACGGCCCCCTCCTGATTCAGTATGAGGCACGCGTCGCCTGCCACCTCTCCGCCGAAGACCTGATGGACCGTAGCCACCTCCCCCTTCATTAACCCACCCAGGGCCGATTGAAGGTCCTTGATGGGCTGAATATTGATCCGGGGGGCATCCAGGAGCACCCGAGTTCCTGTTAACTCAGAGAGTGAGGCCGCAGCACGGGAAAAGGCGATATTGATCACCTCTTTGAGTGCATCCTCCTGCTTTTCGCTTACATTCGTCATCACTGGACCCCCTTGAGTACCTTGTCAACGGTTTGAAGCACATCATCGGCCACAAGCGGTTTGTTTATGAATCCTTTTCCGCCGGTAGCCGCTACCATGTCACGGAATGGTTGCTGTTGGAGAAGAACCTTATTTTCTAACTTCCAAAATACTTCACCTTGAAACTGAAGCCAACCATGAGCCTGTTTCAAACTTTCCCGTATGATTGAAAAATCCGGAGATTTTCTAAACGATACCATGTTTTTTTGGTTATAGGGTTGCAGCCCAAAACGAGCATGGTAGTTCTTCGTTGAAAGGTTACAAATAAGAATTGGGAAACGAGAGAGAGCAAATTTCGGGCCGTTTTGGTGCAGGGCATATGCAGTTCTGGCTGCATTTCCATGTAGGACCTCCTTGATAGAGGTTGAATGATTGGTCGGAGTACCTAACTACCATCTATATGATAGAAAACATTTTCTGTCAAAAAGAAAAGGCCTTCAGGAACTTCATTGCCGTGAATGATCCTGAATGTGAGAAATAAAACAATATGGTCAAGTTTCTCTGGTATCTGACAGTACGCTTGGGAAAGGACTACGTGCAAATAACGCAACATATCAGCAGGTCAAAAAACCCGTGATATCTTTAAGGCGGGGATATTGGGTAAAACTGAGATATTGTTTTCGTATCTCACTCCTACAACCACTTCAGCAACAGCATCTGCCCCGAATGCGCGAAAAAGCTGTATCCTGAAACCTTCCTGAACGATTTTTCCGACGAGCGACATTATTGACAAGCGGAGCGCTCAAAAAGTAATTGTCAAAAAAGATATATGCCAATATTGACATGCTCTATTATATGCTTATCTTCATCTATAATGTTTGACTTTATGAATGCGGAAAGAGCAGGGCTGTTTGAGCATATCAATCCATAAGGAGGAAATGGGAATGAGCAAAGTAATCGGAATCGATCTGGGGACCACCAACTCTTGCGTATCTATTATGGAGGGGGGAGACCCTGTAGTTTTAAATAATGCAGAAGGCGGGCGTACCACGCCTTCCATCGTGGCTGTAACGGAAAAGGGTGAGCGGCTTGTGGGCCAGACGGCCAAACGTCAGGCCGTCACCAACCCTGAGGATACGGTCTTCGGTGTCAAACGACTGATCGGGCGGAAATACGATTCGAAGGAAGTTCAAAATGATGTTAAAATTCTGCCATACAAGATTGAAAAAGCACGAAACGGGGATGTTCGAATTAAGATCCGTGGAAAAAATCACAGCCCCGCCGAAATATCGTCCTTTATTCTGTCCAACCTCAAAAGTTCGGCGGAGGAGTACCTGGGTGAAAAGGTAACCGATGCCGTCATTACCGTGCCGGCTTATTTTAACGACAGCCAGCGGCAGGCCACCAAGGATGCCGGTAAAGTTGCCGGTTTGAACGTACTCAGGATCATCAATGAACCCACCGCCGCATCTCTTGCCTATGGTCTGGACAAAAAGGGAGATGAGAAAGTGGCTGTTTTTGACCTTGGCGGCGGGACATTTGACCTTTCTATCCTTGAACTGGGCGACGGGGTCTTTGAAGTGAAGGCCACCAACGGCGATACCCATCTGGGCGGGGAAGACTTTGACCTTCGGATGGTGGATTATCTGGCGGATGAATTTAAGAAAGACCAGGGAATCGATCTTCGAAACGACAAGATGGCGTTGCAGCGGCTGAAAGAAGCAGCCGAGAAAGCCAAAATGGAACTCTCGGGATCCCTTGAGACCAACGTGAACCTGCCCTTTATTACGGCAGATGCCGGCGGGCCCAAACACCTGGACATTAAAATTACAAGGGCCAAGCTGGAAGCCATGGTGAGTGAATTGCTGGACCGCCTGGAAGGGCCCTGCAGGACCGCTCTAAAGGATGCGGGACTGGGCCGGGGGGATATTGACGAAGTGATCCTGGTGGGCGGCATGACCCGTATGCCGGCGGTTCAGGAGCGTGCCAAGGCCGTTTTCGGAAAAGAGCCCAACAAGGGCGTTAATCCCGATGAAGTGGTTGCCTTAGGTGCTGCCATTCAGGGCGGGGTCTTGAAAGGGGAGGTTAAAGACGTTCTGTTGCTGGATGTGACGCCGCTTTCCCTGGGAATTGAAACCTTAGGCGGTGTGATGACACGCCTCATCGACAAGAACACCACCATTCCCACCAAAAAAAGCCAGGTGTTTTCCACGGCAGAGGATAATCAGCCGGCCGTTTCCGTCCATGTGCTTCAGGGGGAGAGGGAGATGTCGACCCACAACAAGACACTGGGCCGGTTTGAACTGGTGGGCATTGCGCCCGCGCCTCGGGGCATGCCTCAGGTGGAGGTGACCTTTGATATCGATGCCAACGGTATTGTGGAGGTTTCCGCAAAAGACCAGGCCACGGGAAAACAGCAGTCCATTCGCATCACGGCCGCTTCCGGATTGAGCAAGGAGGAGATTGACAAACTGGTGCGTGAGGCGGAATTGCATGGAGATGAGGACAGGCGGCAGAAAGCCCTGGTGGAAGCCCGAAATGGAGCTGATGCCCTGATTTACCAGACGGAAAATTCTCTTGGGGAATTGGGTGAGCAGGTGCCGCAGGATGTCAGAGGTGAGATCGAGGGCGCGGTGTCGCAACTGAAGGGCGCGCTCAAGGGAGATAACACGGATGAGATCAACCGTTCGGCCGAGGCGTTAAACCAGGCGGCCCAGAAAATGTCGGCCAATATGTACCAGCAGCAGGCGCAGCAGGAGCCGGGTGGTTGCGGGGGAGGCTGCGGTTCCCAGGAACCTTGCGGTGACGCCTGCGGTCAGGACGACGATGTGGTTGACGCGGAATTTCGGAATGTGGCATAACGCCTAAAAAAGAGGGGCGGACACATAGGTCCGCCCCTACGGTGTGCGCATTATTGGTAGGGGCAGACCTGTGTGTCTGCCCTTTTTTTGTGCCATTGATCCCTATTCAATCACATCACCTTTGAAAAACCTCTGGATCTGCGCATCTGAATATCCGAGGTCCAATAAAATCTCTTCAGTGTTGGCACCCCTCGGTCCTTTGGCTTCATGGGCTTTTCCCGGGGTTCGGGATAGTTTGGGCGCAGGGGCCGGCTGGGGTATGCCGTCGATGTCCACTATGACGCCCCGTTCTTTGTTATGGGGATGTCCCGATACCTCGTCCAGGTTCAAAACCGGTGCCACGCAAGCGTCTTTCCCTTCAAATATAGCGGTCCACTGATCCCTGGTTCTGGTTCTAAAGACTTCCGCAAAACGTTCTATCATCTCCGGCCATTTTGTCATATCAAACTGGTGGGGCAGGGTTTTGGAGTCCACCTCCAGGCCTTTGAGCAGCTCCGCATAAAACCGCTGTTCGATGGCCCCTACGGACATGAATTCTCCGTCTCGGGTTTCATAGGTTTGGTAAAAGGGTGCACCGCCATCCAGTGGATTGGTGCCGACATCAAGGTTCATGAGATTGTGGGCCAGCAGGCCGTGAAACATGACGGACAGGTTAGTGGCACCGTCCAGCATGGCCGAATCGATCACCTGTCCTTTCCCCGAACGGGTGCGCTCAAAAAGGGCCAGAAGAATGCCCATGGCGCAAAGCATGCCGCCGCCGGCAAAGTCCCCCAGCAGATTGGCCGGGGGCAGGGGGCGTTCCCCCTTTCTTTTGAAAAGGGAGAGGGCGCCTGAAAGGGCGATATAGTTGATGTCGTGACCGGCCATTGAAGCGAAATCCCCCGTCTGGCCCCAGCCGGTGAGGCGGGCAAAGACCAGTTTTGGATTGAGTTTTAGGGCATCATCAGGTCCCAGGCCGAGGGATTCCATCACGCCGGGCCGGTAGGGCTCAACCAGAACGTCCGCTTTTTCCATCATCCGTTTTACAATTTTAATGCCGTCGTCCGATTTGAGGTTCACCCGCATGGATTTCTTGCCCCGGTCAAAGGGACTTTTCTTCATGATGTAAGGGATTTCAGGGGCCCCTTGGGTCAACCGGTCCACGATGATCACATCCGCTCCGAAATCGCTCAGGAGCATGCCGCAGTAGGGGGAGGGGGCCAGCCCCGCCATTTCAATAACGTTGATGCCGTCTAAGGGTCTCATATTCTTTCCTCGAAAAAACAGGGTTCACAAATCGTGTTCGGTGGGAAGGGAAATCATACGGCAGATATGGGAATACTGTCAAGGAAACCCCTCATTGCCCATAATGATTGGACACTCGCCAACGGATGGACTAAAGTTGACAGAGGGTGGGAGGGTTGTTCGTAAAAAACATGACGGCCAGGGTTGCAATAGGGAAAAACTGAATTAGCTTACCCCCTTGCTCCGCCGAACTGCGGTGGGGCGTTTTTCCATAATCGCACAATGTCCTAAGAAAACTCAGGAGGCAGAAAGATGACAGACATTTCAGAAATCACGCTGTACAGCGGCGGCCACAAGGGGACTGAGGCTGAATTCGGTAAACTTGCCGAGGCCTGGCACATGAAAGAGGTGAATATATCATTTGAAGGACACAATTCCGAGCGCACCCGGGGCGTCCGGGTACTGAACCGGGAAGAGCTGGAAAAGGGTGATATCAGCATGGAAATTGTGTCCAAGTTGATGAAACGCACTTACTCCCGGACGGATAAAATTCGAAAAATCATCCAGTCCATCTTTCACATGGTCAATAACGGCTACCATGTCGTTGCGGTTGGGTGGATACAGGCGGACGACACCGTCAAGGGAGGAACCGGATGGGGGGTGGAGTTGGCAAAACTTTTCAATCGTCCGCTCAGCGTCTATGATCAGGACCGGAAGGGGTGGTTTTCATGGGAAAACAGCCAATGGGTTGAGAACACACCGGTGATTACTTCAGATACGTTTGCCGGCACCGGAACCCGCAACCTCTCAGATGACGGCCGGCAGGCCCTCCGCGAGCTATTTACCCGTTCTTTCGGTCCTGCGGACCAATAGTAAGGAACAATCGAATAACCATCATGGAAGACTACAAAAAGGCAGCTGTACTGGAAAACCAATTCGAGGCCCAACTGCTGGCATCCATCCTCTCGGAAAGGGGAATTCCCCATCGCCTCCAAACTTATCACGACACCGCATTTGATGGGTTGTTTCAGACACAGAAAGGGTGGGGATATGTGGGCGCCCCCGAAAAAAACCATTCAGAAATCAAAGAGATTCTTGATGATTTAAGGCGGAACAGTCCAGGCGAATTGGTGGACAACCCTGAGCCCCCCTAAACATTACCGGGGTCTGCTGGATTCATAAAAACGTTTATTTGCATGGATTGGGCGGAGATGACTAAAATGCGAAAACGTTCATGGCGTTTCTTATTTGTGTTCATGATGATCTGTGCGGCAGCCATTCCACCCGCATCCTACGGATTCGACGACAGGGAGAAGATTGACCCGTTTGCGCACCAATTGATCGAGGACCAAATCGTGGTTGGTTTGGTGATCGGAATGGTTAAAGATGGGAAAAGCCGGATCATTACCTACGGAGAGACCATCAAAGGTTCCGGCATCGGTCCCAACGGGAATACCTTGTACGAGATCGGATCCGTCACCAAGGTGTTTACCGGTGATCTGCTTTCATCCATGGTGCAGAACAAAGAAGTGAATCTAAGGGATCCACTCCGGAAGTATTTACCGCCTTCGGTAAAGGTCCCGGTGGCAGACGGAAAACCCATCACCCTTGAACATCTGGCCACCCACACCTCTGGTCTGCCGCGCATGCCGGACAACTTCAAACCTGCCGATCCACTCAATCCATATGCGGATTACAGCGTCGAACAGATGTATGTGTTTCTTAACGGGCACGAGCTCCGCAGGCCCCCGGGTCAATATGAGTATTCCAATTACGCCATGGGGCTCCTGGGCCAATTGCTGGCGCATCACAAGGGTATGACATATGAGCAATTCCTTCGGGATCGTATTTGTGAACCGCTGGATATGAACGACACAGGGATAACGCTGAATGAAGACCAGCGAAAGCGGCTGGCGCCCCCGTATAACGCCGCTTTGAAACCTGCCAAAAACTGGGATATCCCCGCTTTAGCGGGTGCCGGCGCCATTCGTTCCTCGGGCAACGACATGATAAAATTTATCATGGCGAACTTGAAAAAGGACCATGAACCGCTATCACAGGCGTTGCGCCTTGCACAGACGAAGCGGCACAGCATGGAAGATGGGCTTTCCATGGGTCTGGGGTGGCACCTGGGCCGTGATGGGGCCATCCTGTGGCACAATGGCGGGACCGGCGGCTACCGTGCATGGCTGGCCATTTCGCCGGATCGTGGGATAGGCGTTGTGGTGTTGACCAACTCCGCCAATATGCGACTTGATGAATTCGGTGAACAGGTGACCCGCATCGCCCTTGGCCGGGAGGTCAAACCCCCAAACCCCCGAGAGACCATCAAAGTGGATCCCGCTCTCCTGAAATCATATACGGGATACTATGCCATAACGCCGGAGTTCGGTCTGAGGGTGACGGTGGAAACGGGCCGGTTGATGGTGAAGGCCACCGGCCAGGACAAATTCCCGGTGTTTCCCGAGTCAAAAGCCAGGTTTTTCTATAAGGTGGTGGATGCGGAAATTACCTTTGTGCCTGACGAAGAGGGCCAGATTAACAAGCTCATCCTCCGCCAGAATGGGCGCGATCTGGAGGCGTTTCGGAAGAACTAAGGCCTTAGGGCCGTCATCTCCCAATTTGATGCCCTGATTTCATCCCTTCTTTTGCGGGTTCCCCGAACCCAACCGGCTCAGGAAGGGTTCAATAAAGACCGATCCACAGATAACAACAATGGCCAGAATTTCCCAGGTGGTGATCGTTTGGTTGAGAATGAATACGGCCAGACATGCAGCGATGACCGGCTTCAGATAGAAAAGGTAACTTCCCCTGGTTTGATCCGGTACGGCCGCCAGCCCTCCGATCCAGAGAAACTGGGTGATGGTGGTATTCCAGATGCCGAGACTCAGCAAGGCGGTGATTTGCCCGGGAGGCCGCTGAAAGAGACTGAGCGGATTTACCCAGCGTCCAAAAAAGAGGCCGACACCCGCCCACAATCCCAGCGCGCCGATGGACAGGGTCAGGGTGGTAATCCGAAGGGCGCCGTGCCGTACGATAATGGGACGGACGACCACCAGATAGCCGGACATGGAGATGGTGCAGGCCAGGGCCATGCCCATGCCGGTCAGGTTGTTGGTGGACGTGGCCAACCGGGTCAGATAACCATCGGTGATCAGGAGAGCAACCCCCCCTAAAGCACAGAGACCCGTGAGAATCTTGGCCGGTGTAAAGGGTTGCCGGTTTAGCCAGAGGTTCAGTAGTCCCACAAAGATGGGAATGGTCGTCACGATGGTGGCCACCTGGGGTACGGTGGCGTAGTCCAGAGACCAGTGAAACATCAGGTAGCAGAAGCTGACGCCCCAGAAGGAAAGCAGGATGAGTTTGAACCCCTCCTGTCGCAGGGGTTCCAGGAGATTTCTGCTGGATGGCAGAAAGAGGGAGATGATCACGAGCCCGGCGCTCCCCAACAAGAACCGCCAGACCGAGAGTTCCGGCCCTTTCACCTGGCAAAGGACCGAAACGAATTCGCTGGATGCGTGACCGATCACGGCCACGAGAACGGCGGCATAAGACAGAAAGGCGTATCGGTGCCAGAGCCCCATCTCATACCTCCTGAGCGAAACCCATGAGCATATCAGCCAGTTCGGCCGGTCTCTCGGCCGGGATGAGATGGCCGGTACGAGGCATATCAATCCGCTTGACCTGGCTGATGCGGGCGCTCAGGGCAGCCACATCCGATTCATTGTAGAAAACATGATCTTGAAGACCCGTAATAACCCAGGTTGGCAGATCCAGCGTTTCCCATGGGATTGCCCATTCGGATAGACGGCCGGCCTCCGACAGGAGTTTGTAAGCGCCACTTTTCGGATTAAGCCCGGCATAGCCTTCTCCGGCCAGGAAGCTGTTCCGGTTTGCTTCCAGCCAGTCTTCGTTCATTAAAAGGGGCAGATAGAGGTCCCGAAGCAATTCCAATCCACCCACCTGTGCCATTCGGACCAGCGCGTCTCCAATCCATTTTAATCTGGGACCATCGCGACGCAGCGTGTTGATGAGGACCAGACCGGCCGCCTGAAACCCTTCCAGGACGACTCCGGCGGCAAAAAGACCGCCAATGGACAGCCCCACAAGAATAGCCCGGGGTGGTTGGATTTCTTTCAGCAAACGGAGGGTATCTGAAACAATCAGGGTATCGTCGAGCCTGGTTCCATCGGAAAAGGGGCTGTTCGTCTGGCCCCGATAATTGAAACAAAGGGTTCCGCAACCTGCTTTGCGGCACTCGGGGCTTATATGGGCTTCCCAGGCCTCATGATCCCCGGTCAAGGCATTGAAAAACACGAAACTGGGTACGTCTTTTTGGGTCGGAGGGTTCCATTGAAAATACAATCCATTCTTATGGCCAAAATCGATTCGTCCCATTTGATCCCCCTGGATGCCAGAGTATTGAAACCAATATTTGTTGATGGTCTGCCGGTTGTATATCAGAAGTTTTCTACAAAAGCCAAACTATTGAAGGCCTTCTTTGGTGTAACCTTTTTTACTCCGATGATGTCATACAGTAAGAAAGACACAAAATCGCAAAAATGAAGAGGAGAACGTCATAATGGGCAAACGTAAAATCGACAAGGACGAACTGACGGCGGTACTTGAGGACCACCTAAGGTGGTTGGAATCCAGCGGGAAGCAGGGGGAAAAGGCCAATTTCAGCCACTGCGATTTGTCCCGGCATAATCTCCAGCAGGCCAACTTTGAACATGCGAATCTGGAAGGGGTGGATCTGCACGGGGTAAACCTGCGAACCGCCAGTTTCAAAGGGGCGAATCTCAAAGCTGCCAACATGGTGAATGCGGATCTTCAATGGACCATTTTCCTGAACGCAGATCTCAGCCATATCAATCTTGAAGGGGCCAGCCTCCATTATGCAAACCTTTCCGGGTCCGACCTCAGCCGGGCACGAATGCAAAATGTCTTTCTCCACAACGCCTATTTTTTGGAAGCGACGCTTAAGTCGGCGGACCTTCGGGGGGCGAGTTTTCGCTTTACGGAAATGAATTCAGCAAATCTGAATGGGACGACCCTGTCGGGCGCTGTCATTGCGGCAACAAAAATGATCCGTGCCGATGTATCCGATTCGGATCTATCAAAAACCGAAATCACCATGTCCGACTTTGAAAATGCAACCTTTCGGAATTCAAAATTCAGCCACGCCCATCTGTTGAAAAGCAATTTTCAACGGGCGGACATGAGAGGGACGGATTTTAACGGCTCAAAAGTGGAATCCGTTGACTTTTCCGGGGCTCTGTTTTCAAATGAAGAGCGAAAAATTCAGGCCATATAATGAAGTATTGACATTTATTCACCTTATTTTTAAAACCGTTTAAAAGACTCAGGAGGATATTGAAATGGGTAAAGGTTATGAGGCATTGATTGACAAGTCCATTGAACTGGGTGCTCTCGAAGCGAGACTGCTGCCTGCAAAGGAGATCGTTTTTGATGACCGCTCTTTTCTGAAATGCCGATTCGGGTGCAACCGCTGGGGAAAATACTGGACCTGTCCCCCGAACCTTGAATTGACCCGGGAGCATTTTATGGATGCTTTTGAAAAATATGAACAATCCATTTTTATCAAGGTGCCGGATCCCAAGCTGGGCCAGAAAATTGCGGTCGCCATTGAAAAGGAAGCCATGCTTTCACACGGCAGCATGTTTTCTTTTGCCATGGCCATGTGTGTTCAGTGTGAAGAATGCGCTTTCCCGGATCCATGCCGCTACCCCCACCTGGCCAGACCTTCAATGGACGGTTATGGGGTCGATATTGGAAAGACGCTGGAGCCCCTTGAGTTCAAGGTGGAATTTGATAAAAAGGGTGAATTACTCCCGGTATGGTATGTGATGGTGTTGCTGGACTAGTGCATTATACCTTATTGCTGTCAACGGAGAAAAGAACTGGGAGGAATCTTCAATGGACGAACATACTGAAATTTTTATTGCTCTCGGGGCTGCCACGGCAGCGAACTGCGGCCCCTGTTTTGAGCACTATTTTTCGAAAGCTGAAAAAATGGGTATCGGTAAAGAGGATATCCGGAAAACCGTGGATATTGCGGTAAAAGTTCGCGGCGGGGCCCACATGGTCATGAATGGATCTATCCAGAAAACCATGAGGCGTAACGCTAAACCGGTCGAAAGCTCCTGCAATGGGAATTCCGCCCGCTGCGATTCGTGATATATGTCATCATTATTACCCCGAAGAGAGAAGATGCAGAAAATGGAAATGGTCCTGCTGGAAATATATGATCAATATTACGATCGGTTGAAAAAGTTTATCACAAGACTTGTTAAAGACGAATGGATTGCGGAGGACCTGATCCAGGAAACCTTCATCCGCGTCCAGAAAAATTTGGATAGGGTTCGGGATCCGTCAAAGGTTTCGTCCTGGATATTTCGGATTGCTTACAATTTGTGCCAGGATCATTTCAAATCCGCGAAAAAAAATGCCCCCCACAGTGCCCTTTCTGAGGAACGTCTGCCTGGGTCTTTTGTGGAAATTCAAGTACAGAAAGAACTCGAACAGTTTCAAATGGGGGCCTGCGTTCAGGAGCAGATGAACCTTCTCCCCGAACCACAGCGGATTGTGCTGATTCTTTATGACTTCATGGGTTTCACTCATGCAGAAATCGGTGAAATTCTCAATATTTCAAAGGAGAACGCCAAGGTTCGGCTCCACCGAGCAAGAAAAGGCCTTAAATCTATTTTAGAGGAAAAGTGTACGTTCCATCTGGACGAAAGAAACGTTTTTGTTTGTGAGCCTGTGGGGGAGAAATAGCGGGAATATTTTTTGGTTGTGCCGTTTGTTTCAAAATATGGCTTTCACAGGGCCGGGTATCCGGTGATGGCGCGAATTTCATTGTAGATGGGTTTCAAACGCCCATACATTTTTTGATACACCCTTTCAAAAAGCTCGCCGTACAAGTCCCTGTTTTTCGGGATCGGTTCAAAAACATCGGTGATCCGCACCATTTCCCGGACGGCGGCGGGGAAATCCGTATGCAGTTTCAAACCCACGGCCGCATCGATGGCCGCCCCCAGGGCGGATGTTTCATAGGTGTGGGGCCGCTGGGCGGGCAGATCAAATATATCCGCCGTAATCTGCATGGCCGCGTCACTCTGTGAACCGCCGCCGGACACCCTGAGACATTCAATTTTCACCCTGTTCTTTTTCTGAAGGGCCAGCATGCCGTCTTTTAGGGCAAACCCCAGGCCCTCAAGAATGGAACGGTAGATGTGGGCGCGGGTGTGTACGTCTCCGAATCCGATAATAGCCCCCTTGGCGTCCGCATCCGTGTTCATGCCGGGGGACCAGTATGGCTGGAGCATCAATCCCATGGAACCGGGGGGAATATTCTCAATCAGTTCATCGAACAACGTTTCAGGGGTCATATTCCGTTTTAAAGCCAACTGCTCCTCCCGCAACCCGAACTGCTTCTTAAACCAGCTGACCAGCCAGAAACCCCTGTAAACCATCACTTCCGTGTTATAGGCATCCGGGACGGCACTCGGGTAGGCGGGGGCGAAAGGTCGGATCTGGACATATTTCTCATTGGCCGTATTCACCGTGGCCGTGGTGCCGTAGCTGAGACACGCCACATCAGGGGACAGACAGGCGGCACCCAGCACTTCACAGGCCTTGTCCGTTCCGGCGGCAATCACGGGCAGCCCTTCCGGAACGCCCGTTTCCCGGGATGCTGCGGGCGTTATATGACCCAGAACAGACCCCGGTTTTATCAGTTCAGGGAGAACGGATGGGTCCATTTGAAAGAACTTCCATCTCATGTCACGGGGTTTGGACCAGGTCTGGTGCTTGAAATCAAATGGAATATATCCCACCATGTTGCCGCAGGAATCCCGGTATTCACCGGTGAGCCGATGGGTCAGGAACCCGGAGAGAAACAGGTATTTATCTGTTTTTTCCCATATCTCCGGTTCATGGTCCTGTATCCAGTTGCTTTTGCACTCACGAACCGCTTTTTCCACCAGGACATGTTGGCCTACGGCCTTAAGCCCCCACCGAATCAGGGGTGAGATCCTGTATGTGTCTTCAGCTTTCCGTTGATCGAGCCACAGGATGGCGGGCCTTAAAGGGTTTCCGTTTTTATCCAGGTTGATCATGGTTGTGCGCTGACATGTCAGGCTGACCCCTGCAATCCGTTCCACCTGAACGTCATCTGAGCCCAGGAGCTTTCGCGCCGTAACCGCCAGGTTTTTCCAATAATAACCCGGTTCCTGTTCCGCCCACCCCGGCTGAGGGGAAAAATAGGGATCGATGGGGGTTTTGATCAATTTGCAGATATTGCCCCTGAGATCAATCACGGCAGCGCGAACGGACTGGGTCCCCACATCAAATACCAGGAGCAGGTCCCGGTTTTCCGAAGATATGCTCATGGGCGCCTCACATGTGCTTTATACCGTGCCATCGTACCGCCATGATTAACCCATATCGATCCGTGCCACAAGCCAAAATTTATATTTCGATGTCTGAACCCGGCCCGGAATAGGAGCAGTCTGTATGGAATATTGATTGACACAAACGGTATCTTGATAAAGAATCCAGTTCCGTGATAAGGGTTTGGCCCTTTATTTGCTGAAGAAACCATAAACCATAACCCATAAGCCAAAAACTGTTACTATGCATTTTTCATCCATCGCAAGGGTTCTGGGAACACTTCTGCTGGTAACCGGCGGTTCCATGCTGTTGCCCTTGATATGCGCCCTCTATTACGACGAAGGGGACTTCAACGCCATTCTGGCTTCCGGCATTATTACCGCCGGATTGGGCCTGCCGCTCTGGTGGTTTTTCAGAAAAGAGTACGAGCTGGGCATCAAGGACGGTTTTGCGCTGGCCGTTTTCGGGTGGGTGCTGGTCTCCGCACTCTCCGCGCTGCCCTTCATGATTCACGGATCCATCCCGTCTTTTACGGACGCTTTTTTTGAAATGATGTCCGGTTACACCACCACCGGCGCCACCATCCTCACGGATATTGAAACGCTTCCCCACGGTCTTTTGTTCTGGCGAAGCGAAACCCACTTGCTGGGGGGTATGGGATTTCTGACCTTGACCCTCATTTTTCTGCCCCACGGCGTGGGGGGGCTGCGCATCTTTCGCGCCGAATCCTCGCCCGGTCAAATTATCACCAAAGAGCGGTTTAAAGCCCGAAACCGGGACACCATGATCTGGCTCTGGGGCATATACCTGGCCCTGAATGTGCTGGAGATTCTTCTACTCAGCCTGGCGGGCATGGGCTTTTTTGATTCCATGTGCACCGCCTTCGGCACGGTCTCCACGTCCGGCTATTCCGTTTGGAATGCGAGCATCGGGTATTACAGCAGTCCTTACATTGATTGGATCGTTATCGCCTTCATGTTCCTGGGAGGGGTCACCTTTGTACTGTTTTATCAGATATTGCACGGGGACTGGCGGGCGCTCAAAATCAACACGGAGTTCCGTTGGTATGTGGGGTTTCTGCTCTTTTTCTGCGGAATGGTCTCATGGATTCTCTGGAAGGAAAATACCTATCCTACCCTCATGGAATCCATACAGTTCGGAACCTTTCAGGTCACCTCTTTTTTGACCACTACGGGTTTTACCACCGCCGACTATGAACTATGGCCTCAGGCAGCCCAGATGTTCCTTTTCGTGGTCTGTTTTGTGGGAGCGTGCGCCGGGTCCACCACCAGCGGCATCAAGGTAGTCCATTATGTGGTCATCTTCAAATACATGTATGTGGCCATTCGAAAAATATTTATTCAGCCCATGTCGGTCATGAGCATCCGTCTGAACCAGCGACCCGTGGATAACACCATTATCGATCTTTCAGTCTGTTATTTCATCGTCAATATTTTCATGGTGCTCATGGGCGGGTGCGTCATGGTATTGTTGGACAACATGGATTACCTGACGGGCTTCAGTTCCGTCATCGCCTCTCTCATGAACATCGGTCCGGGGTTCGGGGCCATCGGCGCATCGGAAAATTACGCCCATATTTCCGATGGGGGAAAATGGTTTCTTGCCTGGAACATGATGGTGGGTCGGCTGGAAATGTTTTCGGCCCTGGTCATTTTCTTCCCGTCTTTCTGGAAAAGATAAGCATGAACCCCTTTGGCTTGCCCATTGATGCGGTTCTGGATGATTTGAGGCGGGCACTTGCCGAAAACGCCAATGTGGTGCTTGAGGCGCTGCCGGGCGCCGGAAAAACCACGTGCATTCCCCTTGCATTGCGGAATGCGCCATGGCTGAGCGGTAAAAAAATATTAGTGTTGGCCCCCCGGCGGCTGGCGGCACGGGCCGCGGCCATGCGCATGAGCTATCTGTTGGATGAAACTGTGGGGCAGCGGGTCGGGTACCGGGTGCGAATGGACAGTCGGGTGAGTGCAAAGACCCGCATCGAAGTGGTTACCGAAGGGGTACTCACCCGGATGCTTCAAAGTGATCCATCCCTTCAAAAGGTGGGGTTGGTCATCTTTGATGAATTTCACGAACGCAGTCTGGATGCGGATCTGGGGTTGGCCCTGTGCCTGGACATGCAGGGGGTACTTAACCCTGATTTAAGACTTCTGGTCATGTCCGCCACCATTGAAACAGGCCCGGTGGCCGCCATGATGAACCCTGCGCCGGTGATTTCGTGCCCCGGGCGGCTGTTTCCCGTACAAACCCGATATGTGGGCCCTCACACGCCAGCCTGGTCCGAAGATGCCGTCTTTCGGGCGGTGGTCTCCGCGGTGCGTGAGGAGACGGGCAGCATCCTGGTCTTTCTGCCCGGAGCGGGTGAAATCCGGAAGATCGAGCGGCGCCTGAAGGGCGCCCGGTTGGGGCCAAAATGGCGCGTTGCCCCGCTCTTCGGCAATTTGAGTCGAATGGAACAGGATCAGGCCATTTTGCCGGCGCCTGAAGGTCTACGAAAGATTGTGCTGGCCACATCCATTGCTGAAACCAGTTTGACCATTCAAGGCATTCGGATCGTCGTGGACAGCGGCCTGTTGCGGACCCCGCGTTTTGACCCTCGAAGCGGACTCACGCGACTGGTGACGGTCCCCGTATCCCGCGCGTCGGCTGCTCAACGGCGAGGACGAGCCGGACGTACCGCTCCCGGTTTCTGCCTGCGCCTGTGGTCTCAACAGATGCACCCAACCCTTACCGCGGCACATCGGCCTGAAATTCTTGAGGCGGATCTGGCGGGCCTGGCCCTGGAACTGGCCATCTGGGGTGTGGATAATCCCCGGACCCTTCACTGGCTTGATTTGCCGCCTGAGGGGTCATTCAAGGCGGCCCGTGCTTTGCTCAAGGATTTAAACCTTTTAGATGACCGTGGTCACACAACCCACCATGGCCGATTGGCGGCGGATCTGGCGGTTCATCCGAGGCTGGCACATATGCTCATTTCAGCCAAGTCAATAGGGGAGGGGGCCGTTGCCTGCCATGTGGCTGCCCTGCTGGGAGAACGGGATGTGGTGCGGTTCGAACCGGGTCGACAGGATGCGGACCTGGGGCTTCGGGTGGATCTTATTCGTGCTGCGCGGCAAAACCGGCCTCTTGCCATTCCGGGGGCCATTCCGGGGGCTACCGTCCATAAGGGGGCCGTGATCCGTGCCATGCGCGTTTCGAAGCACTTAGGCCGACGTCTCGGCATAAAGATGGAAAACGGCCATACGGATGATCTGGGGCGGTTGCTGGCGTGGGCCTATCCGGATCGGATTGCGCACCTTCGATCAGGCCTTAAGGGAAAATTCCTGTTGAGCAGCGGCCGCGGGGCTTTCCTGGATGAAACCTCACCCCTTGGCGGTGAACCCTTTCTGGTGGCGGCGGAGCTGGATGGAAAAGGGAGTGACGCCAGGATTTATAAAGCCGCGTCTTATCGTTTGAACACCCTCATGACACAGTTTCAAGGCAAGCTGGAGTGGTCGGAGTCTGTCAGTTGGGACGCGGAACGGGGCCGGGTGAAATCAGAGCGCCACCTGAAACTGGGGGCCATCACCCTGCGCAGTGAACGTCTTTCTGCGCCGGATTCCGAAAAGGTGCTGAAGGTTTTTCTCGATGGTATCAAAGAAAAGGGGATCGGGTGTCTGCCGTGGCGTAAGCCCCTCCGCCGATGGCAGGAGCGCGTCTGTTTTCTGACGCGGTTATTGAAAGACGACAACACCTGGCCGGATGTTTCCGACGAAGGGCTTGAATTGAACCTGGGGCAATGGCTTGCCCCTTACCTGGTCAATATGGATCGGTTGAGCGACCTGGCCCGGGTGGATCTCAAGGGGGTCCTTTTCAGTATTCTCTCCTACCAACAGCAAAAAGCGCTTGATGTGCTGGCGCCCACTCACATGGTGGTTCCCAGCGGTTCACGGATTCCCATCGACTATGGCAGTCTTGAACCGGTACTGGCCGTCCGGTTACAGGAGATGTTCGGTCTTTCGAAAACCCCAACCGTGGCCGGCGGACGCCAACCTTTGGTGATTCATCTTCTTTCCCCGGCGGGCCGTCCGGTTCAGATCACCCGGGATCTGGCGGGTTTCTGGGAGAGAGGTTACATGGAGGTGAAAAAGGAACTAAAAGGTCGGTACCCCAAACACTACTGGCCCGATGATCCGCGTAAGGCCAAAGCCACCGCTCGGGTTAGACCCAAAAAGATTTGATACGGGTTTGAAGGAATCGCTCGAATATCAGGCACCTTTACGAACACCCCCCTTTTTCATCTTGTATCGTAGTACACGTTCACTGATGCCAAGAAGTTCAGCAGCTTTAGTCTGCACCCAATCAGTCCTCTCCAGAGCGGATACGATCATTTCCCGTTCCACCGCCTCCAAACTTTGGGCAAGTGTGCCTTGGGTTGCTGTACCGTGATGGCGTATCTCTCCGGGAAGATCCGAAGGACGGATTATCCCGCCTCTTACCAGGGTCGCGGTGCGCTGCACAATGTGTTCCAACTCCCGAACATTCCCGGGGAAAGGGTACTTTATGAGGATATCCAGAGCCTCGGGGGTTAAGCGCAGACCGGTCGGGGCATAGCGGTCTAAAAAGAAATTCACCAGGGGAGGGATGTCTTCACGACGACGACGCAACGGAGGAATCTCAATCTCAAAGACTTTGATGCGGTAATATAAGTCCTCGCGAAACCGGCCTGTTTCAACCATTTGTTTGAGGTCCCGGTTGGTAGATGTCACCAAACGGACATCCACACGAATAGCCTCTTCACCGCCCACGCGAGCGATTTTCCCATCCTGTAAAGCACGGAGCAGTTTGGGTTGCAGAACCAACGGCATTTCTCCGATTTCGTCCAACAACAGGGTTCCGCCGCTTGCAAGCTCAAATCTGCCGCGACGGTTTTTTAACGCCCCCGTAAATGCGCCTTTTACGTGGCCGAAAAGTTCACTCTCGAAGAGATTTTCCGGTATTGCCGCACAGTTTACTTCTATGAACAGGGAAGCATCTCTCGGACTTAACAGGTGAATGAGGTGGGCCGCCAGCTCCTTGCCCGTCCCCGTTTCGCCGAAAACAAGAACCGGCCACGGACTCTCCGCCACCCGCCGGATAAAGGAAATGATTTTTTTCATTTCCGGACTTTCGGCGATCATTTTCAAAGGCAGAGGACCTTCTTCCACGGCTTTTTCAACAACCGCCACATCTTCATCCACAGCCATTCCCTGTTCTATCTGCCGGATTTTCTCAAGGAGCAAAGAGAGATCCACCGGCTTTTCCAGGAAATCGCCCGCGCCCAATTTCAGTACGGTCACTGCTGTGCTCAGATCGCCATAGGCTGTGATCATGATCGCGTGCACCATGGGATTCATGGTCTTCATTTTTTTTAAGGCTTCTTCTCCTGTTAATCCGGGCATCTTCTGGTCCAGCAGAACCAACTGAACAGGCTCTCGCTCAAATAGCGCCAATGCCTCCAAACCGTCCGAAGCCATTAATGTTTCATAACCCTGGTTTTCCAAAAATCCTTTGAGGAGTTCTCTCTGGAGGGCATCATCATCTGCAATAAGAATTTTCATGTGAACAGCGCCCTTTCATTGATGGGGTTCTCAATTCGATATTCCTTGTTCGATATTCTTTTTTTTTGAAATTTCAAGTATCTTCGGTCAGGGGAAGATAAACGGCTATCTCCAATATTCCAGCCTCCGGCCTGTGGCCCTCCAAACGCCCTTCGTGAGCTTCGATAATCCGCTGTGATATGGTCAACCCGAGACCGGTCCCTTCAGCCTTGGTCGTAAAATAGGGTTCAAAAATGCGACCCGTCTCTTCGGCCGACAGAGTGGAACCGCCATTTTCGACTTTGAGATAAACCTCCCGTTCTTTCCGACCCACGTTCAAGTGAAGGAACCCGCCCTCAGGTTGAGCCTCGATGGCATTCCTTAGAAGGTTTTCTATTACCTGGCCCAGGAGTTCAGGGTCTGCTGATATGGTTTCTTTAAAATCAATACTCTGAGTGATCTTAATATGCAGCTCTTCGCAACGATGTAAGTAAAGGGACAAGGTTTTTTTCACCAGGGTATCCAACCGTATGAACTTTCGGTTGGGCATCTGCGGACGTGCGTAATTCAACAAACCACTGACACTGCGGTTTGCGCGATGGATCGCGTCCATCATGAGACCCACAAGGCGCCGGTGTTCATCTCTCAGTTCATCCCCCTCTAATTGAAGCCTCTGAAGACCCATGCCGAGGGCGTTTAGCGGGTTCCGGATTTCGTGGGCAATTCCCGCTGCTGCCCGGCCCAAGGATGCATCTTCCCGTTCTTTAGATATCTGCCTCTCAAAGGATTTGACCTGTGCAAGATGGGATATTTGCTGGCGATAAAGAATGAAAGAGAGAAATATTCCTAAAACCGCGAAGGCAGCGCCGAAAACAAAAAAGTCCCGCCACAGACGGTGAACTGCCGAGGCCAGATACCCCGTGTCCATTCCCACAACAAGCGCTTTGCCTCCGAAGGGTAGTCGGGTTTCCGCCACTTGAGCGTCGCCGACTTGCATAATGGCCACTGCGGGACGGGTTTTCCGGTTTCCATCTCCGGCTGAAGGATGCTCAAGTTTTACATAACGAATCCTTGGAAGCTCTGATATGGTTTTAATGACATTTTCCAGGCCCAGTTGCTCTTCCAGGGATGCAATCTTCTTATCCTCTATCCCTAACACCACACATCCGGGAGCGTCCTTCCGGGGCCATGAAAAGAGGTACAGGCTTTGCTTTGCCCGATGTTCCAGGTTCGCCTTTGCCGTGCAGCTAAATGTCATGCCTTGAGACCACCTGGGAGGGCCTTCTGCATATCTGTCCTCGTCCCCGAATATGCGGATGCCCACAAGGCCCGACTCCTTGGCAAAGGCGGAGAGCTCTTCGGACGAAAAGGGCTCAATACTGTCAAGATAGTCTACAAAACGAGCGGTATTTCCCAGGAGAGCCTCCAGGAGCTCCTCCGCTACCCGTTGGGAAACAACTGCCCCACGGGCGCTCAATTCAATGACATCCGCCACCTGTTTCACATTCACCCGAACATGGTCGAAAAACTCCTGTTCGGCCCGGTGAATCTGCCAGAAAAAATATCCGACGGCCGCAAAAGAAAGAAGCGCAAAAAGAAGAAGATTGCTGACCCATAGTGGTAATTTGCGTTTATTTTCTTCCATGGCCGTGTCCACCTCCTCCCTTGCCTCCGAAGCCACGGCCTTTCCCCAGCCGCCGGTGTACACCTGTGGGATCTGTTTTGCGGCCCGCAGTCTTTCCCGGAAACAGTTTCCTGGCGGCAAAGGTCCCGGTTTCTCCTGAGAACTCTCCCCAAACCCTGACGATTGAACCTTTGTGCAGTTGTTTTGGTAAACGACCTGATCCCGTCAAAACCGTGATCACCCCCGTCTTGTGGACAGAGTCTCCTGCGCCGTTTGTTGATAGATCCGGACCGTCAATCACTTCTGCGGATATTTTCCCGGATTCCTGGTCCACAGACACAACGCGCATCAGGAACAGTTCTTCGGCAACGGAATTTGATTCCGGGAAGCCCAAAAACAATAGTATTAGAAATACCAGGAAAATCCGCATTGCACCACCTGCCGGGTGTAAGATTCATAGTCCAATGGAGCTTCACCGCTCTGGAACTGAACCTGCCCGTAAAGCTCAACAGGCCCCCAGAAGCGGCTTAGCTGAATCCCGATTGAACGCGCTTGATTTGTTGTTCTGATACAGGTCATACTTTCAGGAACTTTGTCGTATTCGGTTCGATACCATTCGGCCTGGGCCTCCATGCGCCACTTTTCGAAAGGTTCCCAGATCAAGGCGAACCCCACCTGGATCTGTTTATAAGACTCCATGTCCAATGACGAGTCCAAATCTGCGTAAGCCACAAGCAGAGAGCCTGTCAATGACGGCATCAGAAATACATCTAGGCCCAGTCCCGTGTGCACCAGGCGGTTGTTCCGGGGCGGTTGCTCTTGGTTGAGGAAGCCTCTGCCCCCTCCGCCTCCTTGCCCGTTTGCTCCCCCATCGAAGGGGCTTTGCTCCCATGCAGTTGCTGCTTCCGGTTCCGGCGTTTTTTTCTGACCCGATTGGCTCCCATTCTGCGGGTTCCTGCCCTGACCCCGGCCTGAGAAAGGCTTTGCCCAGTTAAGGTAGCCCTGCCATTTCCAGGCATGTTCAAAGCCCAGGGTTAAGCGCTTTGATAGAACCATGCTCACATCGATGCCCGCTAAAGCCTCGTTACGTTCTTCCGCCTCTATGAAATGATCACGATATGCCGCCACCCCGCCCAGGATAGAGGGTAAGATCATCCCGTTTGCCAGAGGATAGGATAGGATGACCTTGCCCTGGCCGTTGTAGTTGTCCTTAACCTGCCAGTAATCCTGATAGGTGGCATCCAGGACCGTATCCAATATCAGAGCGTCCGTCAGGAGGAATTGCTTGGCAAGCCCCGCGCTGTAAGCCGCAAACCACGAACTTTCGGCCTCGCCCGAGAGGGCGGGATTGGAATCATATCCCACCGATCCATCCACGAAAATCTCCATCGCCCTTCCACATGGGACATAGAGGAGCTGGGCGCAGAAACATACCGCGAGGAACAAACAACCAGAGAGGATTCGTGTGTAAAAAGAACATGCACGCTTTTTCCCTGATCGTAAGAGAAATTCTGAGTTTTTTGAAAACACCACCATAAATCAGGTCTCTGTCTGGTAACTCTGTATGTTCCTCACTCCTGACAATATTCACAGTATACACTTTACCCGCCAAAAAAAAAGTCCCCCGGAGGAGGACTTTCTTTTTTCACGAGGAAAAATGAAGGATGCCTTTTTCGGTTTTCATCCTATCAACGAGGGCCTCCCTGGCCGCCCCCCATATTACCGCCCGTGACGGGATTGCCATCTTCATCAACCCTGCCCCGTTCCCTGGGCGAGGTTACGATATCGTCGATCTCATCCTGAGTCAAATATTGGGCCTCATAGGTAGCACCATTAAGGGACAATTGATAAACAAAGGTCCGCAGGTGATTTCTGGATCCTTTAACCAGGTTTTGATAGACGGTTTTAATGTCCAAGTTATCTGTTTCAATGAGATAATCATAGAGATCCTTGATGTCCAGATCTTCTATGGTGGCGCCGACATGCAGAGCGTCAACCAGCGACTTATTGCCTTCTTCAACCAATGCATTGTATAACTCCTGTACCTCGGGCGTAGGAAATACGCCCACGGTAAGATCGGTAATGGGGTCAGGCACGTTGTATTTATCCAATAAAGATTTAACAGCCACCATGTGACGCTGTTCAGCCTGAGCGATATTGCTGAAGATGGTCAACCCCCATTTGTTGTACAGGATTTCGTAAACATCCCGGGCCAGTTTTTCCTCCTCGCGCATATGGATGAGGCCGGCCTCTTCCACGGCACTCAAATCCTGGTACGGCAGATTGGCGATTATGCTGGATAGCCCTGCCTGGCTTCCTTTACTTCCACCTCCTGCCTTCTGCCGCGCATCGGCAGCCATAGGTGTAAGTAGCATTCCGAGAGCAATAAAAATTCCTGTGGTTCTAATGAGTTGCTTTGTGATTTGCATTGTACATACCTCCTGAGGTCAAATTTAGTTATAACATTATGTTTCAAAATCAAATTTTTCTAATTCGTGCGGTTGCCACGACCCTTCCCCTGGCCTGTGCCGTCACAGTCCCTGTTTCCCGTTCCGCCACCTTTTTTGGCGCCGTATCCGCTGCCGTCACGAAGTCTTTCTCCCGTGCCGGATCCATCTCCGGGACCATATTTATACCCACTCTCTGAACTGTCACCCCCTCTCCGTCCCATTCCGCCGCCACCACCAGACCCGTTCCCTCCGCGGGCCATGATAATCTTTTCACCCTCAGAAACCCGCATGAGATGACTATTACCATCCTGCGATTGGGCGTTGAAGCGATAAGTTTGTTTGGCCGAACCCTGGAAACCTGCCCAGCTCATCACTGGAGCGAACCCGGCTGCGACCGTAACTCCCAATCCCAAAACAACCATGCGCTTAATCCCTTTTTGTACCACTGATTTCTGTGAAACCTTATCCATTGCTGATCTCCTGCTTGATAAATTTTGTGTTTACCGTTAAGCCGTTTTCTCAAGTATATTACAAAGACTGTGCCAAAAAAGTTTTCACAAAAAAAACAGATATTTATATCAAATATGGCCGCAGCGGTTTCGACAATCGGCGTTTCAGGTCGACAATATTGTCGAAGAATGTTTACCTGTGCCCGGAAAAAACCGTCACATTCACAGGTTTGGCATTCAGAATGAAGCTCAAGATCATTTCTCAAAGGTGCGTTGAGGCCATACCCAATTGTTCCAAATGCGAAGAAACGGAAAAGGTTGTAAAGAAAGCGGTTGCTAAAGCGGACGAGGATGTATAAATTCGAAGGCCAACAGGTATTGTGCCATATTGTTGAATTGGGGAGCAGCATCCCTGCTGTGAGTCGTGTCAGAGATGTTCTCCATAAAATCTGTTCATTGGAATAAGGAATAACTTACACCATGAAAATGCCAAAAATTGTTTCAGGGTTGCCCGTGCTGTTGAGGCTGACCCTGGGTATGGCTGCCGTGACGGGCATTATCGGCCTGCTGAGTTTTCAGCTTTCCGGGTGTTCGTCCGATGAAACGTCTGTACCCCATACACAGTCCTCCGGCACTGTTCCGGTAAAGGGCATGGTAACCATGGTGGACCTGGGCGCGGACTCCTGCATCCCCTGCAAAATGATGGCGCCCATCATTAAAAAGCTCGAGAAAACCTATCGAGGAAAGGCCGCCATTGTGTTTATCGATGTCTGGAAAGACAAGGATCAGGCGAAACGGTTTGGTATCAGGGCGATTCCCACTCAGATCTTCTTCGATAAAGAGGGCAATGAGGTCTATCGCCATACCGGGTTCATGGGCGAGGCCGACATCGTCGGGCGGTTGAAAAAAATGGGCGTTGGCTGACCCAACATTACTCAAAGTAAAGGCCTGCGAAGCCTGAACCTTGAGATGTGGAGCACATGGATGCTGGAGACCATTTTTCTGAACGTAAACAATTGGATCGCAGGCGGAACGGCCGTCGCCGCCGTGGGTTGCTTTATCTGGGGTATGATCAGCGTGGTGTTCAGCCCCTGCCACCTGGCGTCCATCCCTTTGATCGTCGCCTACGTGGGCGGGCAGCAGACGCTCTTGAAACCGAAACAGGCCGCTTACTATTCCGTGGCCTTCACCGTGGGCCTCTTTATCACCATCGCGCTCATCGGGATTATCTGCGCCTTGCTGGGACGAATGCTGGGAGATGTGGGAAACTACTGGCAGATCCTCATAGGGCTGGTCCTGGTCTGGGTCGCATTGGGGATGCTCGGCGTTGAAAAATGTTCCATGTCGGGAAATCTCCTCTATAAATTCAATCTTCGCGGCATGTTCGGGGCTCTGGCGCTGGGTTTGGCCTACGGGGTTCTTTCCGGTTCCTGCACATTCGGGTTTATTGCTCCCATCCTTGCCATCGTCACGGTACAGGAAAAGGTGGTCGCCGGGGTTCTGTTCATTTTGCTTTTTGCCCTGGGTCACTGCCTTCCCATTGTGGTGGCCGGCAGTTCGACCGCCGCGGTAAAGCGCGTGATGGAAAGCAGTCGCTGGCAAGGGGCGGGAAACTGGTTTCGGAAAGGCGCTGGGGCTGTGATTGCCGGTTTGGGTATCTACTTTATTGTGAATCCGTTCATTGTTACGTGAACAATGGGAGTTTGGGGAACCATACCCTTGAATTTAGAAGCAACATCCCTTGAGATGTGTTTCACGCGCTGCTCACTCACCTGGGGCTAAGATGGCCGGAAAAAGTGAACTGCTGGAACATATTGTCAATCCCCTCAGGAGATTTGGCCTGAATATCGTGGGGGCCTGTCGAGATCTCCTTCCCATCATACTCGTTATTATGTTCTTTCAATTGGCCGTTGTACGCCAGCCTTTTCCTGATGTTTTGAATGTATTCGTCGGGCTCATTCTCGTCATTTTAGGGTTAGCCCTTTTTGTTGTGGGGCTGGAGATAGGACTCTTTCCCATAGGTGAGGCCATGGCGGAGGCCTTTGCCCGCAAAGGAAGTCTTTTCTGGCTCCTCCTGTTCGGATTCGGACTCGGTTTTTCCACGACCATCGCGGAGCCCGCTCTCATCGCAGTAGCGGAAGAGGCTTCAGATGTGGCAGCCAGAGGGGAACTCATCGGTTCTGATCCGGCATCCATGGAGTCCTATGCCCTGGGGCTTCGGCTCACCGTGGCATTTTCCGTAGGCATTGCTATTTTGATGGGCCTCATACGAATCCTTAAGGGATGGCCTGTTCACTACCTGATTATCGGCGGCTACATGGCCGTTATGATCATGACCGGCTTTGCGCCGAAAGAGATTGTGGGTATTGCCTATGATTCAGGTGGCGTCACCACGTCGACGGTGACCGTGCCGCTGGTAACGGCCCTGGGTGTGGGTCTGGCCTCCTCCATCCGTGGGCGTAATCCGCTGGTAGATGGTTTTGGGCTTATCGCGTTTGCCTCATTATTGCCCATCGTGTTCGTTATGGGTTACGGTATTATTCTTTTTAGCTGAGCAAAGGCACAGGGATGGAACTACTGATCACATTCGGTCATACGCTCGCACTGACGGTTAAGGACGTCTTGCCGGTTCTGGCCTTGCTGATGTTTTTTCAGCTCGTGGTTTTACGGCGGCCCATACCCAACTGGAAGCGCGTGGTGGCAGGCTTTGTATTCGTCCTGGTGGGTCTGAGCCTTTTTTTGGACGGACTGGAGACCGCTCTGTTTCCCATCGGTAAGATCATGGCGAAACAATTGTCATCACCCGAATTTGTTTTCGGCTCGAAAACAGCCCCGGCTGGCGCTCCCTGGCATGCCTATATATGGGTGTATGTCTTCGGCATATTGATCGGATTTTCCACGACTGTTGCTGAGCCGGCGCTGATCGCAGTATGCTACAAAGCGCACGAGGCCTCGCGGGGCAGTCTGAGCCAGTGGGGACTGAGATTGGCTGTTGCAACCGGAGTGGCCATTGGAATAGGCATCGGCACATTTCGCATCGTGACGGGGACGCCGCTTTATATTTATATCATTGCAGGATACGTGATTGTCGTGATCCAGACGGTATTCGCGCCACGGGAGATTATCGCCATTGCCTATGATTCAGGCGGGGTCACGACCTCGACGGTGACCGTGCCGCTGGTTGCCGCCCTGGGCCTGGGGCTGGCGGAAACGATTCCGGGTCGTGATCCTGCACTGGACGGATTCGGATTGATCGCCTTTGCAAGCGTCTTTCCCATAATGACCGTGATGGGCTACGCTCAGTTGGCACACTGGTTGGAGTTGCGGAGTCTAAAAGCCGCTAGGGAGGAATGACATGAAATTAAAGTTGATTGTCTCAATGGTAAAGACCACGGAAACCGATCGAATCATAGACGCCGCCAAGGCTTCCGGCGGCACGGGGGCCACCATCATTCCGGCCCGCGGCACCGGCATACATGAGGCAAAGACCTTCTTCGGCCTGACCCTTGAGGCGCAGACCGACGTGGTCCTCTTCCTCCTGGAAGAGAGGCTTGTGGACCCGGTGCTGGGCGCTATTTACGAGGCCGGACGATTTAAAGAACCGGGTACAGGTATCGCGTTTGTGGTGGATGTGACAAGCGCCATAGGGCTGGAAAGCCAGATAGAACGCTTTGAGGAAATAGCGGAAAAGCGCTGATAAGTGCCCCGGGGTATGGGTATTCTTGGTGCCAATGTTCTCATGATCCTTAAGGATCATGGGACAGGTGGGCAAGGGGATTTTTTTATGAAATTTCTAATGGGGCAATTAGTCTACGCTTTCGGGAAAAGACAAGAGAGAAACGTCAAGATATTGATGAAGTTTTTTCTTATCCTGTTAGCGATGATTACCGTCTACAGCGTTCTGTTTCACTTCCTGATGGTACTGGAAAACAGAGAATTCAGCTGGATTACAGGCTTTTACTGGACCCTTACGGTCATGTCCACCCTCGGTTTCGGTGATATTACCTTCACCTCGGATTTGGGGAGACTGTTCTGTATGGTTGTGCTCCTGTCCGGCATCATATTGCTTCTCATTATGCTTCCCTTCACTTTCATTCAATTCTTTTATGCACCGTGGCTTGAGGCCCAGACAAGAGCCAGGGCGCCTCGAGAATTGCCCGAGGACACGAAAGGTCATGTCATTCTGACAAGCTACGATCCCATCACCATGAATCTTGTCGACAGGCTGAGACAGTATCAGTATGAATATGTCATTGTTGCGGAGGATATACACAAAGCACTGGAGTTAATCGACCTGGACTATAAGGTGGTGGCAGGTGAGTTGGGTAATCCGGAAACTTACAGACGTCTCAGGGCACAAAAGGCTGCCCTGGTGGTTGCCAACAGTAACGACATGATGAATACAAACATCGCCTTCACAATCCGGGAGATTTCTAAAGAGGTCCCTATTGCCGCAAATGCCGATCTGGATGATTCCGTGGACATTTTGCAGCTCGCGGGGAGCACGTACGTTTTCCAATTCATGAAGCTACTGGGCCAATCATTGTCAAGAAGAGTGATCGGGACGAGCACCCGGGCAAACGTCATTGGAAGCATCGAATCCCTTCTCATTGCTGAGGCCCCCGCCATGAGGACGCCTATGGTAGGCAGGACCCTCCAGGAAAGCAGGCTGCGGGAGACAATCGGCATTACGGTTGTGGGTGTTTGGGAGGGGGGTACATTTGAAATACCTAACGCCGCAACGGTGATCAAATCCACGACCGTTTTTCTATTGGCCGGATCAGCGGAGCAACTTAAAAACTACGATAAACATTTTGGGGGTTATCAAAAATCCCCGGCGCCGGTCATTGTTTTGGGAGGTGGCCGGGTTGGCCGTGCTGCCGCAGAGGCGCTGGAGGAAGGGGGCGTTGATTATCGGATCATTGAGAAAAACAAGCGGCTTATCGAAGATGACCGGTACATCTATGGAAGTGCTGCGGATATCAACACACTGGAACGGGCAGGGATCAAGGAGGCGCCATCGGTTATCATCACCACCCACGATGATCCCACAAATATCTACCTGACCATTTACTGCCGGAGGCTGCGACCCGACATCCAGATTATCAGCCGGGCTACCCTTGACAGAAGTATCTCAAAGCTGCACACGGCCGGGGCCGACCTGGTGATGTCATATGCTTCCCTGGCTGCCAATACCATACTCAATGTTCTCAAACCCGATGAAATGTTAATGCTTGCTGAAGGGCTAAATGTATTCCGTGTTGGCGTGCATTCCTCTCTTTTGGGAAAATCCCTAGCTGAAAGTCAGATCCGCATGCAAACAGACTGCAGCGTCATCGCCATAAGCCAAGACGGAAAAATGGTGATCAACCCTGACCCCGCTATTTGTTTCCGTGAGAAAGATGAGCTTATTATGATTGGTGCCGATGATGCGGAAAAACGATTTTTCAAGATGTATGAGGCTTCATTCTAGAAACAGTTTCTGAACATCCCTTAGATTGAGACTCATACAGACGACGATCACCCGTTCATTGGCCCGGATATGGGTGTCTCCCACGGCGGTTTGCCATTTTCCATCTCGAAAAATGCCGCCGATGAGGATTTTTCCGTAAAATGAGGGGTCCAGTTTTG
>Ga0233431_1002183_pt1 | contig 28815 bp, 17 predicted proteins | sample SI_118_April2016_FD_179867 | JGI IMG/M metagenome (GOLD analysis project Ga0233431, IMG submission 179867) | Seawater microbial communities from Saanich Inlet, British Columbia, Canada - SI_118_April2016_200_MG | ecosystem: Environmental > Aquatic > Marine > Inlet | place: Canada: British...
TTGCATATTTAAAGTTAAATCATTTTGCCAAAGGTTTTGAAAGTGCATAATAATTTGCTCAGGAAAACCTAATTCTTCATGTAACCAGGCCAGTTCCGGTGCTAAATTAATTTTTAATAACTCAGTGACAGCCTTGATATTAGCGGTTTCAGCTTGCTCTCTATCCTTGTAAAGTGTTATTTTAAGCCCATCTGGATTGGATTCCAGTGTTCGGTAGCCCCAAATAGGTATGGAATCCGTTTTGGAAATTGTCACCGCTTCCATCAAATCCTGGAAATCCCACTTTGTGATCAGATACTGCTCATGGGGACGAACCAGATTGAGCCAGTCATTCTCTTTTTTCTCACTTTTACCTTGTAGTAATGATAGATCCCGACTTTGTTTAATCATCTTGTTTTTAGAATTTAAAACAACAAAATTCATTTTCAAGTATTCGGGCATATTACTAATTTCCCATTCCTCCGGTTCAATATAAACTTTTGTTAATTTATATAATTCCTCTGATAGTTCCTGGTAGAAAGCCTGTTTAAGTTCTGCTTTCGGTTTGGAATCTTCACTGGTATAGCTCAAGGCAGTCATGCTTTCCCATACCTTTTGAGCGGTATCGCTAATCGGTAACAGATGTTTCCGTTTGGCTTTGGGTAAATTTTTGAATAACCAAAAAATTTTATCCTGCAAAACTCCTGGAACCAGATAATCAAAAGTTTCAGATCTTAAATGATTTAATATGGATTCAGGAATTTTTAGAGTGACGCCATCGTCATCAAGATCGGGGTCAAATTTATAAACAAGCGGGCATTTATTTCCAATGATATCCATAAATTTTGGGAAATGGTTTTTATGGGCTTCCGGTTTTTTCATCAGGAGATCAGTCTCTTTCATGAATAAAAATTTATCGCCACCTTTTTCATTAATGAGGCGTTGTAAATCCTGAATACATGAAACCTGTTTGATTCTATCCTGATAAAATTTTTCAATTTGATAGTCACTAACCAGTAAATCCCTTTTTCGAGTTTGATTTTCCTTGTCTTCAATAGATTTGATCAAAGCCAGATTGTGCTTCCAGAATGGCAGAGTACTTCGAAATTTTCTATCAACCAAAGCCTCCCGAATGAAAACGGAGGTGGCTTCTTCTATATTAATTTTGCCGTAATTTACTTTACGCGAATCAACGATTTTAAAACCAAATAGGGATACATTTTCATTTGCAACAACATTTTGCCCTTTTTCGTCCCAGCGAGGTATTTCCCAACTAACTTTACAAAGTGATCCCGCTAGTGGTTCAAGCCAATCCGGATCTATTTTGGCGATGGAATGCGCATATAATTTAGCTGTTTCGATAATCTCAACTGCTACAATCCACTCATGACGGTTTTTGTATTGTCCGGATCCCGGGAATAGTAATAACTCCCTGTTTTTGGTTCCGTTATAGATCTTTTTTTCTTTCTTCTTAGCGATATGGGTTAGGTAACCAGCCAAAATGCTTTTATGGATCCCATCATAATCCCATTGATCTGGTTTCTTGGACTCCCAGTGATTCGCTTTAGCGATATCTCCCAGTTGATTATGAATATCCCGCCACTCTCTCATTCTGATATATGATAAGAAATTGGCTTTACAGAATTTTCGCATCTTATTTTGGGTTTTCAGTTCTTCCCAGGTATTGTGATAATGCTCCCATAGATTTAAAAATGTGATGAGATCGGATTCTTTGGAATTAAAGCGGGCGTGTTTCTGCATCGCCTGGGGTTTCTTGTTTTCAGGCCACTCCCGGGGATCCTGACACGAAATCACTGAAGCAATGACTAGCACTGCATAAAGTGAATCTTCAAACTGGGCCTGCATAATCATCCGGGCAGTCCTGGGATCTACCGGTAATTTTGCGATTTGTTTTCCCACAGCCGATAGTTTTTTTTGATCATCCAATGCACCCAGTTCTTTTAATGTTCGATATCCGGCCTTAATTTGAGCCGATTCGGGCGGATCAATAAAGGGAAAGTTTTTTACATCACCTAAATTCAGACCTAACATTCTCATGATGACGTCTGACAAATCGGATCGTTGGATCTCTGGTGTTGAATATTCCATTCGACTAATGAAATCTTCCTCGGTATAAAGGCGAATGCAAATACCATTGGCAATACGCCCACAACGTCCTTTTCTTTGATTAGCGCTACTTTGAGATATCCTGGTGATCGGCAATCCCTGGGTTCCTGATCGAGAGTTATATTGACTGATTCTGGCTTTACCCGAATCAATGACATAATGGATTCGGGGAATCGTAATGGATGTTTCAGCGATATTGGTGGCCAGAATGATCTTACGTTTTGGCCCGATTTCAAAGATCCTGTTTTGTTCTCCTCCAGATAAACGGCTATACAGTGGCAAAACATCAAAACCTTCTGATACTAAAAATTGGAGTTGTTCAAAGGCTTCTCTAATCTCCTGAACCCCAGATAGAAATACGAGAATATCTCCTTCCGACGTTTCTGTTAATATATCTTCAACAGCTTCCTGTACCATATTAATAATACTAATGTTGCCTTCTTCCTCCAACTGCTCGTCGATGGGATGATATCGAACTTCAACCGGATACATACGACCTGAAACTTCAATAATTGGTGCTGGTGAGATTAAATCGGATTGTTTTTTAGGATTAATTTGGTCGGCATAGTGCTGTTCTTGTTTAATGTGGTAATATTGAGGGAACGCAGCTGCAAACTTGTCAACATCAATCGTGGCAGACGTAATAATTAATTTAAGGTCCTTTCTTTTAATCAAAAGCTTTCTTAAATACCCTAGCAGAAAATCAATATTCAGCGTGCGTTCATGTGCCTCATCTATAATGATAGTATCGTAATGAATCAGATTTCGGTCGCTTTGCATTTCAGTTAGTAATATACCATCGGTCATAAACTGAACCAAAGTATTATCGCCGCATTTTGCATCAAATCGAATTTTATAACCAACCTGTTTGCCTAGTTCAACCTTCATCTCCTTTGCTACCTGCCGAGCCAGCGATGTTGCTGCGATTCGTCTGGGTTGAGTGCATCCGATTTTCCCTAAAAGACCACGATTTGCCTGTAGGCATATTTTAGGTATCTGGGTTGTCTTTCCGGAACCTGTTTCACCTGTAATAATAACAATTTGATTGTTTTCGATAGCTGCCTGGATTTCAGTCTGCTTATCTGCAATGGGCAAACTTTTAGGAATACTTAGTGAAGGGATGGATTGTTTTCTGGCTGATACTTTTTCTTTAGAGATTTCTACTGTTTTTTTCAGGCTCTGGATCTGTTCAATTTGTTTATTGGGATGTAACTTTTTAATTTGATTGAGAATCTGTTTAAACCGGAACTGGTCGGATGTTAGTGTTTGCCGGATTTGATTATGCAAATCATAAAAGGACTGATTAATATCCATCTGATTATTTTACCTTTACTTGATGTTCTCCATATTGAATCAGTTGACCAGATCTGATTTTACATCGTTTACGATATTCAATCTGACCATCAACCATGATGAGTCCCTGTGATATAATCTGTTTTGCTTCTCCGCCACTGGCGCAAAGGCTAACGACTTTGAGGAGCTTGTTCAGTTCAATAAAATCATCCCTGAGTTCAAATATTTCTGATGGCATTTTTACGGAGGTTCGAAGCGTATTTATAAGGAAATGTTAAAGTGCTCTACAAAATAATCCTGCAGAACTCTAACATTCGACTTGGCTGTTAATTTGGTGTTGGCGTATTCCTATGAATTATTCTACTTCATCAAAAACATCAAGTAATTTAATACCGGCTTTATAATGAGAAACATCCTCAACTGATATATTTTCAGAGTATACGACTCTGCCAGTTGCATGAAATTTTATGTTGTTACCCTGCAAAGTCAGATCCAGATAATCGTCCTCTTTTAAACTGATTTTACTCTGGACACACATACCGTTTTTACTGGCATCTAATACCAGGGCGGAGGTTACAATGACTCCCCGATCCTGTGGAGAGACCCTGACCGGTACGAAAACAGGATATCTGTCGGAACGACGTTTTTCCAAACCTTCAGACGCAACATTGATATTATTTTCTTTTTTTTGATTCAGTGGAACAGCCAGCATCAAACAACTGGGACAAATATAGTGTGCGGGATCTCCCTCCATGCAAATCAGGTTGTCAGAAATTTCATGGCCGCCTTGACACCAATTACAGATCAAATTCATAGGTCCCTCTTTTAAAATAATAGTGACGGATCTTCAGAGCTTTCTTCCGGTTCTTCTTTGATTAGAATATTCGTAATGTTTTGAAATCCTCTGGGGAGTTTTTTACCTCTTCGGCCTCTTTCACCTCTGTATTCATCCAGGTCTTCTATTTTGAAACTCAGTATACGTTTTCCGGCTTCTAAAATCAAATTTTTATTTTCTGGCAGCAGGCCAATATGATTTAAGTATTCATCCTTAGCCGGGAAAATGTTCACTATTTTATTCCCTTTGCCTCGTGGGAAAACTGGTAATTCTGAAAGTGGAAAAATCAGTAGCCTGCCGACATTGGAGACGGCAATAACAATATCGGATTCATAATCATGGACTTTGATTGGTGTTAAAGGGTGCGCATTAGCAGGAAATTTTAAAACTGATTTACCGGCTTTATTTTTTGTGGCTAGATTATCGATCGCGGTCACAAAACCATAACCGATGGAACTTGATAACAAGATACTTTGTTTGGGTTCACCAATCAATAAGGCGTTAAAAGTAACACCAGGCGAGACAGAAAATCGTCCGGTCAAAGGTTCGCCATAACCTCTGGCTGATGGTAAATCATAGATTTGGGTGGAAAAACTTCGTCCGGTGGAGTCCATATAATACACAGTCTGGCTATTTTTTCCCTGGGCCATCGCTAAAAAATGATCTCCGGATTTAAAACCTAATTTTTCGATATCAATATCATGCCCTTTGGCTGCCCGGGTCCAACCTTTAGCTGACAAAATAACGGTAACAGGTTCTGTGGGAATGATGTCTGTATGACTTAAGGCCTGGGCTTCTTTTCTTTCTACAATCGAAGAATTACGATCATTACCGTACTTTTCTGCATTGACCTTAAGTTCTTTTTTAATCAGATTTCTCAGCTTGGTATCCGAATTCAAAGTCGTTTCAATCTTTGCCCTTTCCTCAGATAACTTATTAGCTTCTGCCTTGATTTTTTCTTCTTCCAGCTTTGCTAACTGCCGTAACTTAATCTCTAAAATTGCTTCTGCTTGTTTCTCGCTTAAACCGTAGGCTTCAATTAAAGCAGATTTTGGATGATCTTCATTACGAATGATCTCAATAATTTCATCGATATTTAAAAAAGCGATTAATAGACCTTCCAATAGGTGTAGTCTATCATTGACCTTGTTTAATCGATGCTGCAGGCGATTTCGGACAGTTTGGATTCTGAAGATTATCCATTGATTCAGCAATGTTAGTAGATCCAGTGTTTGTGGTCGTCCATTCAGGCCAATCACATTCATATTGACACGGTATGTTCTTTCCAGATCTGTAGTGGCATAAAGATGTGCCATCAGGGATTCAAGATCGACGCGATTTGACTTAGGGACAATGACTAATCGGGTTGGATTTTCATGATCTGATTCATCTCTTAAATCCACCACCATCGGCAGTTTTTTGGCCTGCATTTGGGAAGCAATCTGCTCCAGAATTTTTGCCCCGGAGACCTGGTGAGGTAAGGCCGTAATGACAATATCTCCATTTTCCCTGACATGGACCGCTCTCATCCTTAACGAGCCCATACCGGTACGATACATTCTCAATATTTCTTCCTGGGGAGTAATGAGTTCAGCTTCTGTGGGATAATCCGGCCCTTTGATGATCTGACAAATATCTTCCAGAGTCACTTTTGGTTTTGAAAGCAGGTGAATACAAGCCTCAGTAACTTCTCTTAAATTATGGGGTGGAATATCCGTTGCCATTCCCACTGCGATACCGGTGGTTCCATTTAATAAAATATTGGGCAGTCTGGCCGGTAAAGTCACGGGTTCCTGTAGGGTGCCATCAAAATTTGGTCTCCATTCCACCGTTCCATCACCCAGTTCTGCTAACAGTACATTGGCATAAGCTGAAAGTTTTGATTCCGTATACCGCATAGCAGCAAATGACTTGGGATCATCCGGGGAACCCCAGTTTCCCTGTCCGGAAACCAATGGATAACGATAAGAAAACGTCTGGGCCATCAAAACCATCGCTTCATAACAAGCCTGATCACCATGAGGATGAAATTTACCCAACACGTCTCCAACGGTCCGGGCTGATTTTTTGAATTTAGCAGTGGAACTTAATCCTAATTCTGACATGGCATAAATAATTCTTCTTTGGACGGGTTTCAGTCCGTCACTGATATGCGGTAAGGCTCGATCCAGGATAACGTACATAGAATATTCCATGTAGGCCCGCTCAGTGAAATTTTCCAAAGGTAAAGTTTCAATGCCATCAATGGTTACATCTGTTATATCACTCATTTTTTTAATATTAATTCAGTTGAAGTTACTCACTCAGTTGTCCTTTACGCTCTAACCAATCCCGGCGATCTTTGGAACGTTTTTTAGCCAGTAATAAATCCATGGTATCGAAGGCATCCATCACTGAATCGATAGTCAGGCGTACCAGTCTTCTGGTATCCGGTGCCATTGTTGTTTCACGTAATTGTAGGGGATTCATTTCCCCCAGGCCTTTAAATCTTTGAATATCAATTTTTCCTTTCTTTTTATCCGCTTTAATTCTGGCCAGTATTCCGATTCTTTCTTCTTCATCTAAGGCATAGAACACTTCCTTTCCCACATCAATACGATATAAAGGGGGCATTGCCACACACACATGTCCGGCAGCAACCAATGCATGAAAATGTCTTAAAAACAGGGCACATAACAATGTAGCGATATGCAGTCCGTCGGAATCTGCATCTGCCAAAATACAAATTTTACCATATCTTAAACCGCTTAAGTCTTCTGATCCAGGATCGACCCCTATTGCGACAGAGATATCATGAATTTCCTGTGAGTTTAAAACCATGGTTGAATCCACTTCCCAGGTATTTAATATTTTACCCCTAAGTGGCATGATAGCTTGAAATTGGCGGTCACGGGCTTGTTTGGCTGATCCACCTGCGGAATCCCCTTCAACCAAAAAAAGTTCACCGGCCATGGGATCCTGATTCACACAATCTGCTAGTTTACCTGGCAACGCCGGTCCGGCAGTAATTTTTTTACGTGCCACCTTTTTACCGGCTTTCAATCGGCTTTGAGCATTATTGATTGCCATGTCAGCCAGTTGTTCTCCAATTTCAGTATTGTGATTCAACCAAAGACTGAAGGCATCTTTTACAACACCATAGACAAATGCTGAGCATTGCCTGGACGACAACCGTTCTTTGGTCTGACCCGAAAATTGAGGATCTTGCATTTTAACTGATAAAATAAAACAACACCGATTCCATATGTCTTCCGGAGCCAGTTTAACACCCCTGGGTAGCAGTTTTCGAAATTCACAGAACTCTCTAAGTGATTCCAACAGACCACTTCTGAAACCATTGACATGTGTTCCACCCTGGGGAGTAGGAATCAAATTGACGTAACTTTCATTGATTATTTCGCCACCTTCAGGTAACCAGGCAATTGCCCAGTGGGCTGTTTGATCATTGGCATCAAATTCCCCGATAAAGGGTTCATCCGGTAGCATTTCAAAAATACTGATTTTTTCCACCAGATAGTCAGTAAGACCGCCTTCAAAATACCACTCATCAACTTCATTTAAAAACTTATTGGTAAATGTAATCCGTAAACCGGAGCATAGTACTGCTTTGGCTCTTAGAGAATATTTTAGTTTGGAAATTGAAAAAGACCGGCTGTCAAAATATTTAGGGTCCGGCCAAAAACGAATAGCAGTCCCGGTATTGCGCTGTCCGACTGTTCCGATGATTTCAAGATCCTTTGTTTTATCACCGTTTTGAAATTCAATTTGCTGAATATTGCCATTTCGTTTGATAGTAACTTCCAGTTTTGTTGATAGAGCATTGACGACTGAGACACCAACACCATGAAGTCCACCGGAGAATTGATAGTTTTTATTTGAAAATTTTGCTCCGGCATGCAATTTAGACAAAATAACTTCGACACCTGATATTTTTTCTTCTGGGTGAATATCAACAGGCATTCCTCTGCCGTCATCAATGACTTCTAAAGATCCGTCTTCATGTAAAATAACATCGATTTTATGAGCGAAACCACCAATGGCTTCATCCACACTATTGTCGATAACTTCTTGTCCTAAGTGATTGGGTCGGGTGGTATCGGTATACATGCCAGGACGTTTTTTGACTGGTTCGAGTCCGTTCAGAACTTCAATTGATTCAGCGGTATATAAACTTGCGTTCATTTGGTAACTATAATAAATGTCAAAAAGATCTTAAATTGGTTATTGAATGTAAACTAAAATCACTACTATCAAGTCTGAGTTTTTATGCCTACCCATTTATAGGAATTCTTTGGAGTGGTTTTCAATCTCATCACATGGTCGTTTGATAAGACTGGGAAACTGTAAAATTAAGAACGTCAGTGTCAGTGGATTTTGAGCGCGCCAAAAATTCCACTGAACACACTTGTTGGGCAAAAATTAGTTAGCCTTAAAAGTCGTTTCTCCTAAAATCAGAAATTAATATCTGCTCAACTTATTAGTATAGCTAATTTGCGCTCTATTCCCATATTTGAGGTAAAAAACTGCTATTTTGCATCTTTTTACACTGCAGTAATATCCATTGTAGCTGAAATATGCCGCATACTTAAAGTAGGGTAAAGGATGTTCTTGGTAACTCCAAAACCGTAGCTATTCCTTTACCCGGAAAATTGTGTGAATTTGATTTATAGTTTTTAAAACAAATATTGGAATTACTATTACTAAAAAAACCAACTGATTGAAATCCAATCTGCGATAGTAATCATGTCTGAGAAGTCTAGATTATCACGGTTTTTAAACTTTGTTCTGATATGTGTGCTTGCAGTTTCCCCCGAAAAAAGAGTAAGCCCAAAGTTTTCTCCAACATACTCATAAACCGTAACAGTATAGGTTACCCATAGGGTAAAAACTATTTAACGCTGTATTATCAATTTTTGATTTATCTTTGCAGAATCCCGAATTAAGACCTCCTGCTTCCGTACATAAACTGAGATCAATATTGATATCAACGTAGGCAATTCCGAGACCAAATGAAAATTTCAAAAACCTAGAGTTTCCCAAAGAGGATGCAAAGGGTGGAAAACCAATTGAAAACCCAGCCATGTAGGTCGCATTATTATCAAGATCCCACACCGTTCGCAATATCCTACAACGTCCCAAACCAAAAAATCTACCTAATCTAAATTTTTAATATCAAAAAACTCTGAAATCATTTCGGATTCCGGTATCAACTCGCAAAACCATTTTTTCCCCTTTGTTTCTAGTTTAATGTGGCGGTGACAGACTTTACATTTAAGAACATTCCCTGACTTGGCTTTGCTGGAAAACCTGGAATAAGTACTACAGAATGGGCAGGCGATGCTGTTTTTCTCTCTTGCATAATAATCCTGTAAGAGGGGTTCTATTTTACCCTTTTGATAGCATTTGATAAAAACCTTCACAATTTTCGGATCGAATTGAGTACCACTATTTTTTTTGATTTCGGCAATGGCTTTTTCAGGACTAATAACCGATTTATAGGGTCGTTTGCTAGTCATGGCATCAAATGTATCAGCTACGGCGATGATTCTTCCTTCAATCGGAATTTTTTTACCTTTTAACCCTTGGGGATATCCTTTGCCATCCCATCGTTCATGATGATTCAAACAGTATGGAATAAGCGGTTTAAGGTATGCAACATCTTTCATCATATTCGCTCCACGTTCTGGGTGAAGTTTCATGATTTTGAATTCCTGTTCTGTCAGTGTTGTTGGTTTGCTAAGAATACTATCCTTTACAGCGATTTTACCAACATCATGTAAGACGCCACCTTTTTCGCACAATTCCAGATCTTTAAATTTCCAATTCAATTCTTTGGCGATTTCCAATGCAAAATTTGTAACTCTCCATGTGTGGCCAACTGTATAGTGATCGCGCATTTCAATTGCATTTGAGGTAACTACCAGTGTATCATGATACGCCTGTTCCAGTTCTTGAAGGTAAAGGCTGTTTTTTATAGCTACTGATGCTGTAGCCGATAAACCAACCAGTAGTTCTAGGTCCTCATGTTTGAAGGCATTTTTAGTTCCACGGGTATCGACATAAATCACTCCCAGCTTTTCTTTCTGAAATACCAGGGGTACACACATGGCTGACGATATATTTTGAACAACAATACTCTTCCCATCACTGAATCTTTCATCGTCTGCGGCATCTAAGGTTAGAATTGTTTCACCGCTTTTCAGTGTACGATTTGTTATGGTTTTACTAATGGTTTGTTTTTTTGATTTAACCCTGCTTTTGGTAGATTCTATTTGCAGATTACCTGTTGCTTTGTCCGCTATAAGAATGGCTCCATTATGGGCAGAAGTTAGTTTAAAGATCTGGTCAAGAATTGTCTGGAATAGTTTTTCCAGCTTTATTTCACTGCAGATGATTCTATTCGCCTCAGTTACAGCTGAAAGTCTGGCTTGGGCATGTGATAAATCATCAATTGTCGCTGATTTATCAAGTGGCGCCAAGAATGTTTTGTATACCTGCTCAGTTGACGCTGTTTTCAGTGTTACTTTTTCATTTTCCTCCCATATGGACATATTTCCATATATATTTTTTTTCGGACGCTTTTGAACTATCTCAAATCTCATAATAACATTTGCAATCTGGATCTCATCTCTGGGTTTTAGCTGATACTTTTTGATTTTTATATTTGCTATAAAAGTCCCGTTACTACTATCTAAATCCCGAAGATACGTTCCTGAAGGAGATCTTCTAATATGGGCATGATGTCTGGAAACTGCCGGGTTATTAATTTGAATTGTATTATCGCTATGACGACCGATGGTTAACTCCTCGCCTATGATAAAACGCTTGTTTTTCTGCCTTCCGGTGAGAATGACAATCCTTTCTTTTTTCATGATCTTAAGATTTTATTTAGAAATCTAAAATAGCATTGAAAAGTTGAACTTGCACAATCTTATAGACATTGAGAGAAAATATCAATTGCCTATTATCAGATATAACTTTGATGGTTGTACCTCCTCATTATTGCATCTGAGCCAAAAAACTACTTTTTCTTTGATAATAATTTAAAAACCTGTAACCAAATTAGAATTGTTTGGATGTATTTAACAAAATATGCCCTAACGACTCTTCGCAAATAGGCAAAGACAACAATTTAACAAGTCCGGATGGAGAGAACGATTCACGTGGCTTTCGTTTTGCCAGAACACAGTCAATCTTGATGAATGAAAGCCTTAAATTACCAGATACTGGGCAAACAAACTCATATACATCAACATTTGGAGAAGACTCCGATTATTTGATTAATCCTGTAGGTTCGCAAAATACCATCGGAACAGAAAATTGCATATTTTCCTCATAATTCATAGCAAATAGTTCAAATATTCAGGCTAAATTCTGAATGAATAATCCATTAATGGAAAAAGTTTACTGATTTACAAACAATGAGCACTTATTGTCCCTATCAAGTGGCTTTAACTATAGTGCTCATTTAATTTGAGCCAGTTTTGCTCAGACAAACTGAGCCAGTTGTCGCACAGCGATTGTAATTGCAAGTTATTTATTCTTCCTCATTTTATTCAGTTTTTCTGATCTCTTTTTAATTTTTCATTGTTCTTCTCTAGATTTTCTTCTTTTAGCCCCCGCTCATGTGTATTGTTTTTTCAGCTCATATTTCACCGAGCATCCATAAAAAATATATTCAATCGACTATGTTTCATATTGAATAAATTTGTGAATAGGCTTGAAAACCTGTACTTTTCAATTGGACGGGGCCTTTTGGTCCATTCTTCCACCGGGAAAAGTGCGCCGGGGAAGAATAAGTTTAAGGCTAAACGAGGAGCGTTGGAAAAGGGGGTAGAAGCTATTTGGAGGCTAATTTTGTTCTGAGGTATTGTCGGAGCATTATCCAATTAAGGATATAAAGTCAATGATCAGACTGTGGGAAACGTTCTGAAACGAAATGGGATACCACCGACGCCGGAGAGAAGGAAAGAGACTACTTGGGCAACCTTAATCAAAAGGTACCAAAATGTTATCGCCGCATGTGATTTTTTTACAACTGAGGTGATCACACCAGGGGAATTGATTATATATTACCTCTTGTTTTTCATTCACTTGGAGCCGTAAAGTTCATATAGCAGGTATTACGCCAAATCCAGATGAAAAATGGATGAAACAGATAGCACAAAATGTTACAATAGCAGACTATTATTTTTGTTTCAGTTCCTTATCTCATAGAGGTTTCAGCACAAAAAGTACGTGAAGTATCTTTTTTTATCGCGGAAATCAAGTGGTTAGCTCTGCTCTTTAACCACAAATTGAAAAATCCATTATCCGTCTCTGAGAGTGAATCCTACAATACTATGTCCTCGGATTTACGGATTTAATTTATTTTCTTTTTTAACGCTTTCACGAGTTGAGAAAATTCTTCAAATAATTCCACAGTTTTGTTTGTAAAATGCTTCCATCAGTTGCTGCGGTATCAATTTAGAATTAATGGTTCATTTGTTATGAAAACTGTACCTGCCCCCATCGAGCACTATTACGGTCCGTTTTTAAGGCATTGTTATGTTTCTTGATAAATACAGGCATCTAAAATACCAAGAACCTCATCTATAGTTTCAAACGGAGCCTTTTCAATGAACTTGATTTGCCGTTGCTTAAAATCTACAGATTTTATCTGTTCAACCATGATGAATCCAGAAAGAGAAGATGCTTTCGGCACTTCAACATGAAATGGAAAAATTCTATTAGTATTTGTAATTGGGCAGACTATTGCCAGACCAGTATGCTGGTTAAATAGGGTGTTGCTGATAATTATTGCAGGCCTTCTACCCTTTTGCTCATGTCCTGATTGAGGATCAAATGTTAGGACAACAAAATCGCCTTTATGAGGAATATAATTCATCACCACTCCTCTTTACCAACTGGCTTACCCCAATCAACTTCGGTTGACTTGTATTCCTGTGAAATTTCAGCAACCAGTGAATTCAAATCATATTTTCCTCGAACTTGTTTAATGGGTTCAACAATAATTTTACCTTCTTGTGTATATATTTCTACTTCATCACCGACCGTGGCCTTAATTTCTTCAAGCATTACCTTAGTAATACGTAAACCTTGGCTATTTCCCCATTTTTTAATTTTTGAATGCATATTTCCTCCAATTTTTAATGTATATCCCAAGTATATCCATGATTAAAAAATAGTCAATATGAATTGCGGAATTGAAATTTTGATTTAAGTCATCAAATAAAATGATTAAAGAAAAGAATACAAGGTAATCTTATCGCTTGATTGATCATAAAAAAATCCTCTGTTTTTTTTAAGTTCTTGCAGAAACCCTTGCTCAAGGCATATTTAAGCGTTATTTTGAATTCCAAATTATGGGGTATTTGCAATGCTGGATCATTTTTGATAACTTGCCAGAATCTGTTCAAACTTTTCTGTCATGTTAATAATGATGGGAAAACTTATCATTGAGGTTTAATACTGAATCAACCAAGCGTTGCTGTCATTGGTCTCTGAGCAATCTTTAGGAGAATGGTTGTTACATTGGAATAATATATAGAGTTATCCAGGAATTACCTTTTTCCGAAATCAAGTTTAATATCGAAGATTTCATATATTAATAGTAGTATGAATCAGTAATCAGTGAACCTTAAAAGGATTTTAATAAATATAGTAGGGGAGCGTAATGGCCAAAATAAAGATAAATGGAATTGAAGTAGACGCGGATGAATCGATGAGTATTATGGATGTTATCAATGAAAACAATCTTGTTAATGTCCCTAAATTCTGTCATTACAAGGAATTGAGCCCGACCGCGTCTTGTACAATGTGCGTAGCGGAAATAGATGGATCAGCAGAACTGATACCTACTTGTACGACTCGAGTTGTGGATAAAATGGTTGTGAATACAGAAACAGTGGCAGTCAAAATAGCCCGAAAATCTAATCTTGAGGAATTACTCTCGAATCATAAAGCAGATTGTTATGCCCCTTGTCGTCTGGGTTGCCCTGCCGGAGTTGATATTCAGGGGTATATCGCTTTGGGAATGCGAGGACAATATAAAGAGGCTATCAAACTTATGAAAGAAACAAATCCTCTACCAATGATTTGCGGGAAAGTATGCGCGAAGCCTTGCGAAGATGTCTGTTGTAGAAATTTCATTGATTCCCCGGTGGATATAAAAAATATTAAACGCTATATCGCTAAGCAAAACCTGGATACTGAAGGCAAGTATTATACACCAGCAATCGGAAAAGAGACGGGTAAAAAAGTAGCAATTATTGGTAGCGGGCCCGCAGGATTATCGGCTGCTTTTTTCTTAAGAAAACAAGGACATTTAGCTACGATTTTTGAGATGATGCCGAAGGCCGGAGGAATGATGCGGTATGGGATTCCGGAATATCGTTTGCCAAAAGCAGATTTACAGGAAGAAATTGACTCTATCTTAAAAATGGGCGTTACCATTAAATACAATCAAAAATTAGGAACTGATTTTACATTTGATAGCCTTAAACAATCAGGATTTGACGCAATTTTCGTAGGTATTGGAGCGCAGTTGGGTAGTAATGTCAGAACACCCGGTGGTGAGCTAGAAGGTGTGCTTCAAGGTGTCGATTTTCTGCGTGAAGTTGAACTGGATATCGCTAAAAAACTTCACGGTAAAGTATTTATCATCGGTGGGGGTAATACCGCTGTCGATGCTGCCCGCACCGCACTGAGATTTGGTGCTGAATCTGTAACAATCGTCTATCGTCGTACAGAAGTTGAAATGCCAGCCGCGGTTGAAGAAATTCATGACGCAAAAGAAGAAAATATCGAATTGGCTATTCTTACCGCTCCGGTGGAATATCAAGGTGAAAATGGCCGCCTGCAAAGTGTAAAACTGATCAAAATGGAGCTGGGAGAGCCTGATAGTTCTGGTCGACGACGACCCGTCGAAATGCCTGGCAGTGAATACGAAGCACCGGTAGATTTTATTATTGAAGCGATTGGGCAAAGTATTGATATTTCGGATCTGGAAGATTTAAGCCTTGATCGTTGGAATTCAATTGATGCGGATGAATCCACTTTTAAAACAAATATTGAGGGTGTTTTCGCGGGTGGAGATGTGGTTACAGGACCGTCTATTATTATTTCAGCCGTTGCCCATGGAAGAAAAGCGGCCCATAGTATTAATCTTTATCTTAACGGCGCGGAAGTTATCGCTGAAGATCGATTACAGTTTAAAATAGCAAAGGAGGATTTTGGTAAACTCAGAAAGGAAGATTTTAAAGACTATCCTGTAATGGAACGAAAAGATATTGAAAGAATTGATAGTGGTTATCGGGTGTCCAACTTTGAGGAGGTTGAGTTGGGGTTTACGAAGGAGAATTTTAAAGAAGAAGTCAAACGATGTCTGGAATGTGGTTGCCAGGATGTTTTGAACTGTTCCCTAAAAGAGCTTTCTCACGAATATAGTGCCGATAAGCATAAATTGATTGCGCCTGATGCCAAAGAAACGCTTTTTACAAACGTGGCACCGCCATTTCCAACTGAAACTGAAAATCCGTTTATTATCCGAAATTTTTCAAAATGTATTCTCTGTGGTAATTGTGTTATAGCTTGTAATGATATTCAGGTTAACAACGTCATCAAAATCGGAAGACAGGGCGCGCATCCCAAAATCATTGCCGGTTCTGATCAAACGCTTAAAGACTCTGATTGTGTATTCTGCGGAGAATGTGTTCAAGTCTGCCCGGTTGGCGCCTTAACCGAAAAAAATGTAATCTATAGAGGATCAGACTGGGACGATGATTGCGTACAGTCAACTTGTACTTATTGTGGGGTGGGGTGTCAAGTCGATGTTCATGTCAAGGACAATGAGATAATCCGAATTACTGGCAGTGAGAACGCCGCGCCTAACTTTGGTAGTCTGTGTGTAAAAGGTCGATATGGTTTTGACTTTGTTGCTTCAAAGGAACGTTTGACGCATCCATTAATCAAACAAGATGGTGAATTCAAGAAAGCATCCTGGGATGAAGCTTTTAATTACATTGCTAAAAATTTTACTGAACTTATCGAGAAAAATGGTTCAGACAGCATCGGCGTTCTATCTTCTGCGAGGGTTACCAATGAAGAGAACTACCTTGTGCAAAAGTTTGCCAGGGCAGTGTTGAAAACCAACAATGTTGATCACTGCGCTCGTCTCTGACACGCTTCAACAGTGGCCGGTCTGGCTGCAAGTTTCGGCAGTGGCGCGATGACTAACACAATCGCTGATATTGAAAAATCCGATGTAATTTTGATTGCTGGTTCGAATACAACTGAGAATCATCCGGTACTTTCAACCTTTATTAAGCGAGCTGTGAAGCAAAAAGGTACGCAACTGATAGTGATCGACCCTCGTCAAATTAAAATTTCTCAATTTGCAGATTATTGGTTACGTCCGCAGCCTGGAACTGATGTTGTCTGGATTAACGGTTTGATGAATGTGATTTTGAGCGAAGGTTTGCAAAACCAGGCATTTATTGATGAGCGTTGTGAAGAATTTGAACTTTTGGTTAAAGCTGTCAAACCATTTACTCCTAAATATGTTGAAAAAATTACGGGTATTCCAGCTAAAAGTATCATTGATACTGCACGATTATATGCCAAGGCTGATAAAGCTTCAATTATGTATTGCATGGGAATCACACAGCATTCCCATGGAACAGACAACGTTAAATCACTGGCTAACCTGGCCATGCTTTGTGGTAACCTTGGGATTGAAGGTGGAGGTGTTAATCCACTTCGTGGTCAAAATAATGTCCAGGGTGCCTGTGATATGGGAGGGCTTCCGAATGTATTCACCGGGTATCAGAATGTAACGGTTGAGGCCAATGTGAAAAAAATGGAAGCGGCCTGGAATATCAAGGGGCTTTCAAATAAAATCGGCTTAACCGCAACAGAAATGATTCCAAAAGCCAATATCGGTGAATTAAAATGTCTTTACATTGTTGGCGAAAATCCACTGGTTTCAGATCCGGATCTTAATCATGCGGAAAAAAGTTTTAAGAACCTTGAATTCCTGGTGGTTCAGGATATTTTCTTGACGGAAACGGCACAGATAGCTGATGTGGTGTTACCGTCCTTATGTTTCGCAGAAAAAGACGGAACCTTTTCAAATACTGAGCGCAAGGTTCAACGGATCAGAAAAGCAGTTGATGGACCTGGAATCGCAAAAACTGACTGGGAAATAACCTGTGGAATCGGACAAGCCATGGGTGTTGAAATGAAGTATCAAAACAGTCAGGAGATATTTCAAGAAATTGCTGAAGTAACCCCATCCTATGCGGGAATCAGCTATGAACGCATTGAGGATGAAGGCCTTCATTGGCCTTGTCCTTCCAACGATCACCTGGGGACTCCAATTCTTCATGTCAATCGGTTTTCAAGAGGTAAAGGATTGTTCCATGCCATTGAATATATTCCTTCTGCTGAGATACCTGATGAAACTTATCCATTAATCCTCACAACCGGACGTGTTTTATATCATTACCACACCGGTACTATGACTCGAAAAACAGACGGACTGAATGAACAATCCCCTGAGAGTTTTGTTGAAATTTCCAAAGAAGACGCGTCGAAATTTAATGTGACGAATCAATCGATGGCTGAAATCGTCTCCCGTAGAGGGAAAATTAAAGTCAGGGTAAAGGTTTCTCAATCCGCTACCTCCGGAACCGTATTTATTCCTTTTCATTTCGCGGAAGCAGCAGCAAATCGTTTGACCAATACCGCGTTGGACCCGGTTGCGAAAATTCCTGAGTTAAAAGTATGCGCGGTTCTCGTCCGACCCATAGCAAGTTAGCTCAAATATGATTCCGGCTTATGAGCCGGAATCTGTTATTCCACTGCTTTGTGATAAGTGTTGGCCGTTAAATTCATTGTTTAATCTGAATTTAGTTGATGATTTGGCTTTGGGTTACGGGCTTGCCGATCGTCCTCAAAATACCTATTTCAAAATAACTATAACAATTTGCATCTGTGTTGAACACATTCGAACACTGAGCGTAGTCGAAGTGTCTTCGAAAAGTATTATAGTAACAGGCTATAAAGCCTACCTGGTAATTCCATGGCAGGTATTTGAAACAAAAATTTGAAATTCACCGAAGTATTTTTTGAATAAAGTTAAATTTTTTATTTGAAAAAGGCGGATAAATAAAAGGTAAATCCAACCAGGTTGATCGTTTTAAAATAGATTTAATATGGGAAAACTGTTTAAAACCGAATTCGCCATGATAGTGCCCGATACCGGAGTCACCGATGCCACCAAAGGGTAACGTTTCCAGGCCCACATGGTTTAAAGTGTCATTAATACAACCACCACCAAAGGAAAGCTGCCGTGTGATTTGTGCTTCAATTTTTTTATTTTTGGTAAATAGATAGAGTGCTAATGGTTTAGTCTTATTTTGAAGTGTTGAAATAACGGTTTCAATATTTGTGTAGGTTAAGATGGGTAAAATTGGACCAAAAATTTCCTGCTGCATAACCGGGCTCTCCCAGGTGACGGGAAATAAAAGCGTCGGAGCAATGAATTTTTTTTCTAAATCGTAATTGCCACCCAAAATCACTGTTTCCTGTTTAATTAAATCAATGAGTCTGTTGGTATGTCTTTGATTAATGATTCGACCATAGTCAGGATTTGTCTCCAAATGATCGCCATAAAACTTTTTAATGGTCGCTTTCAATTCAATGATAAAAGCTTCTTGTATCGCTTCATGTACGTATACATAATCCGGTGCAACACAGACTTGCCCGTTATTTAGAAATTTGCACCAAACAATACGTTTTACGGCTGTTTTAATATCAGCCGAAGCATCAACAATGACGGGACTTTTTCCACCTAATTCCAATGTCACCCTGGATAAATGCTCCGCAGCGGCTTTCATAATAATTTTCCCCACCTGAGTGCTGCCGGTAAAGAAAATGTGATCAAAAGATAAGGTTAACAATTCAGAAACCGTTTTTACCCCACCTTCAACTACAGATACGATTTCAGGCGGGAAAAATTCTGCGATCATTTTGGAAATCACAGCACTGGTATGAGGGGTAAATTCAGAAGGTTTTAAAATAGCAGTGTTTCCAGCAGTTAAGGCTTCAATTAAGGGGGCGATCGCCAATTGGAAGGGGAAATTGAATGGTCCAATAATTAAATTAACACCCAGTGGCTCAGAATGGAGATGTGCTTTTGATAGGGGTAATAAAAAGGATGTGCTGACTTTTTTAGGCTTCATCCACTGTTTCAGATGCTTCAGGTTATGCTTAATACTCCTGTAAAGAATTCCTATTTCAGTAACATAGCTTTCCATTTCTGACTTCGCCAGATCAGCCTTAAGAGCCTCAATAATAGACGCTTGATAGGTTTTAATAGCTGTATTCAGCTTTCTTAGTTGGGCCCATCTCCATTTTAAAGGAAGTGTTTGACCACTTCGAAAATATTGTTGTTGTCGCTTAAATATATCCTGGTATGTCTTCATCATTGAAATTTGCCATGTGTGTTTAAATTTTTATTACTATAAAAATGATTTAGCATATCGATTCGATTATAAAAATAAAAGGGAATTACACCAGAAATCCTTCCTCACCAAATAATTCCCTTAATCTAAAAGAAATTTTACTGGTCAACATTTCAAAGCTTATTATATATTCAGAACTTATTACTAAAGTGATGAAATCATTAAATAGAGGACCGCTGTAATGAAACGTTTTATACAAGCCTGGGCTGACATCGTAGTTAACCAGAGAATAATGGTATTGATATTAACACTGGTATTTTATGCTTTTTGTGCTTTCCCGATTTATAAAACGGTTGAGTATGCTTCTCAAAAAGAGATGGCATTAGATGATTCAACTGCTGAAGAGGATGATAATTACAGTAATATGAATGACGAAATTACTGCCGGGACATCCGATGACCAATTTAAAGATCGATGGCTCTATTTTGATAATTCCAATGAAATGTGGTTTCTAAAAGAAGATCCCGCGTTGATTGAATATGATCTGTTAAAGGATCGTTTTGGTGAAATGGAGTATCTCTTGATCGGCATAGAAACTCGTCAAAAAGATAAAACCGTTTTCAATCTGGAAACACTGAAAATGATTGATGCACTTACCCGCTACCTTGAGGATCATGATGTGGTGACAAAGGTATCGTCGTTAACAAAGTATCAATATATGATCTCTGAAGATGAAACACTGACTGTTACTGACTTAATTGAGGATATAGATACTCTGGATGATACTTCGAAAACCATGCGGGAATTAAAAGAAATCATGGAAAATGAAGAGATGGTGCATGAGTTCTTAATAACCCCGGATATGAAACATACCATCATTTCAGCCAGGACACAGTATGTTAAAGGTAGTGTGGACCACTTAATCAAAGTGGTCAGAGACCTGAGACAATTTATTAAAGAAAATCATTATCTGGAGCAGGGGTTCAAACTAAGAATTATGGGCAATCCAGTCATTTCCGAAAACTTCCAGACAGATAGCCAAAAAGATAGTTCCACCACGTTTCCTTTGATGTTTTTATTAATTGTGATTTTCCTGGCTTTTTCATTCCGGTCCGTATCCGGGGTAATCTTACCCCTAGTTGTTATCTTTGGGTCCGTTTTCAGTGTGGTAGGTGCCCTAGGCTATTTGGGATTTGCATTTAACATGTTGAACGTCACGATTCCGACCTTATTGATTGCAGTCGGTGTTGGTGATTCTGTGCATATCCTGACAGATTTCTATCAATTCAGAAATCAGGGATTACCAGCTAAAGCAGCCGCTAGAAAATCAGTCGAAGAATTATGGATGCCCTGCTTTTACACTTCTTTGACAACGGCTATCGGTTTTATTGCTATTTCAGTAAGCAGTTTGCTCCCGTTACGGGAATATGGTTATGTGGCTGCTATCGGTGTTTTTGTGGCCTTTGTTATTTCAGTAACGACCTTACCGGCACTTTTAACATTCGTGAATAAGACATCCCAGACTTCCAAACGGATATCAGAAAAGGGTTTTGTAGCCAGATTAACATCAGGAATGTCCACTTTCACTTTGAAAAACAGCAGGATTATATTTGTGATTGGGATAATTATTCTAGTACTTTCTCTAATTGGAGCTTCACAATTAGTGGTGGATGCCAATTGGGTGAATTACTTTAAAGAAGATACAGATATCAGAAACGACATAGAATACTTTGATGAGGTCTACCGAGGCGGTGTCAACCTGGAATTTATGATTGATTCCAGTAAAGCAGACGGCGTCAAGGGTCCGGAATTTTTAGGTAAAGTACTGGGTTTTCAAAATTATCTGGAAAGTCTTGTTTATACTGGAAAAGCAAATTCATTTATTAACTACGTTCGAAAAATGAATCAAACCATGCATCAGAATGACCCGACTTTTTATCAAATACCCAATAGCAGTGACGCCGTTGCGCAACTCCTATTACTTTATGAAAATAGCGGACCGGAAGAGGATCTCAGTGATTTGAAAACAATGGACCATCGCTATATGCGTCTGTCTGTTCGGGTTAAAAACATGTCCACGGTCAATATGAAAGCGAAACTGAGAGAGATTTTAGATGTGGCTGATAAAGAATATTCCGAGCTAAGCATGACCCTGACCGGTAATCTGATTCTTTTTGTTAATATGGATCATTATATTCAGCAAGGATTAATTCAATCATTTACTCTAGCAATTATTATGATTGTGATCTGTTTTTTTATCCTGTTTAAATCTTTTAAATATGGTTTGTTGAGTTTAATTCCCAGTATTATTCCTATTGTTGTGACCGGTGGTATAATGGCAATGGCGGGGGTTACTTTAGATTTTGCCAGTATGATTATCGCGGCCATTACTTTTGGGATTGCAGTGGATGATACGATTCACATTATGACCCGCTATATTGAGGCTCGAAAAAACCAGAAAACCAGGAAAGAATCGATTCATCTGGCTATCACAAAAGCTGGTCGGGCTTTGGTCTATACGACCTTGATTCTCTATTTTGGATTTACGATTTTAATATTATCATCTTTTACACCGAATATAAAATTCGGATTTTATGGAGGGATTATTATAATGACAGCCTTGATCGCAGATTTGGTATTGCTACCGGCTGTTATGTTTCTAACTGGTGATAAAGCCGCTTATAAAAAATAAAGTCATATTATAAAATAAAAAACCGATTGATAAGTGTGATTTGACTCGAGAAGGCGCAGCCGGTTACATTTGAATCTATTTATCTAACAGACTTGTTTCAAAAATTGAATAAATATTGCTAATCTAGCTAAATTGGCGAGGTTTCGAAATCATCAGCTCACACTATATGCTTTTGATTATAGCTTGAGCCCAACGCTTCGATTTAATTTGCCAGAAACGGTACCATTCCATACAGTTCTGTATTGGAATTGTATTGAGATAGTTAAATCAATAGATAATAAAGAGCGCCTATGAATATATTACATATTTCAGACCTTCATTTTGGGCCCAGGCATTGGGAGGGTGATGATGAAGTATTGTTGAAAAAATTGAATACTTATGAATCCGATATTGTTATTAACACTGGTGACAGTACCTCTGATGGCATGGAATCAGAATTTAAGGCAGCGGGTCGCTTTCTTAAAGGGATCAAATGTAGAAATGTTTTCTCTGTCATTGGAAATCATGACAAAAGAAATATGAGCTCCCATGAGTTGTTTAGTAAACATATCCAAAAAAACAAAATCATATATCCATTGAAACCAGATAGCTGTAGTAAAGAAAACCTTTTTATGGATCGGGCCATCACCAGGATCAACGAAAATTTTACCGACGTTAATTACATTAAAACGGTATCCATTGAAGGCAAAACCATTTTAATAATTGCTACTGATTCTAATGAGCTATATAATGACAATGGTTATGTTGAAGAAGAGGTGTTACATGCTATATCGGATCAACTTTATCGGATGAAATATGATGACTGCCTTTTATTAATCCATCATTCTGTTATGGGAACTGATGAATGCCCCTTAAATAATTCGATGCGTGTCACGGATTTCATAAAAAAGCATAAAATCAAACATGTTTTCTGTGGTCATACGCACGAAATGGAGCTGAGAGAATCCACAGATCTATACCAAAAACACACATTCAGGCAATATATGGGTGGTTCTTTATCATCCTGTAATCACAGTCATGATGTGAACCGCTTTACATTTTTTGAGAATTGGGGCACTGTGAAAATGCGCATTCATATTGTAAAAATTTTCACTAAAGGGAATCAGCTTAATTTTGAAGATGAAATTATTAAGATTAAATAAGCATGCAAAAAACCGGAATGGTTTGCTTCCTGACTTTAGGTTAAATGATGAAATATTAGCCTCGTACTCAATATGTGCCAGAACTTTCAGAGGTTTCCCCTAAAAGAAGGATCAAGGAGCAGTTGTGTGTTGTTAGGAATCCAGCCACCAGAAAATTTCCTTTATATGTATTATCGAGATAATTGTGCAGATAATGAGCACAATATCGATGATATTTTTGCCACACCTATTGAAACTATTACCCGCTCTAATTCGATGCGCAGACACTTCGTTCTTGCTGCACCAGTTCGCAATTCAGTGCTCAGTGTCCGTATGTGTTCAATGCAAATGTAAATTGCTATAGATTTGATCAAAGTATGATTCAGGTGTTATAGCCAGTCGACGAATTATATTGTTGTTGTAAAATGTATGGAATACTGTTAAATATCAACAGTAATTTTTTTTTAACAGAAAACCTCTATTGTTAACGAAAAGTTTCTTTCTTATGTGATTCACATAGGACTTTTAATTTGCTATAAACCTGAAACATAATTTGATTTATTTTGTAAAGGGGACTAGTTTTTAAGATTTAATAAACTATGTAACCGTTGTGCATCAGTTTTATTTACATGTAAAACATACACATATGTTGGACTAAACTGCTATCGCAGTAGCTGCCTGCTTACAATGATCTTTTCTAGCAATACAAACCCGTGATGTATCCAAATCATACGTTCTAGCTTTTTTACACTCTCTGCTAATAATTTCCAGCCATTTTTAACCCTCGTCCTTTCCCGATTCTTTTTTTACTCCTATGGTTTTTGTTTTTTTTGCTTTTCAAAAATCCATTAGGAGGAGCTATGAGCCCACTTCGTCAAAAATTCATTGATGAAATGAAACTTAGAAATTTTTCTGTCGCAACTGTGTCTTCTTATACAGGAGCAGTGGCAGCTTTAGCCGGCCACTATCACCGATCTCCCGATAAGATATCAGAACAGGAGATAAAGCAATATCTTTTGTTTTTAACGGAAGAAAGGAAATTGACCTACAGTACCTGCAATGTCGCAATTTCAGCCTTCAAATTGTTCTACAACGATATCCTGGGGCAAGGTAAAATCCTCCTGAAGATACCCCTTAGAAAGACGACGAAACGTCTGCCCGAAGTTTTGAGTTTGAAGGAAATCGAGCGTGTCCTTCAGGTTGAAATGAATCCAAAACATCGTACGTTGTTGATGACGACCTATGCAGCCGGATTACGAGTCAGTGAAGTCACCAAATTAAAAATTAAAGACATCGAAAGCCAGCGTAATTTGATTCGGGTGGATCAAGGCAAAGGGAAAAAAGACAGGTATACAGTCTTATCCCCAAGACTCCTTGAAGAACTCAGAAGTCATTACGTTAAGTTCCGCCCACAAGAGTTTTTGTTCTACGGGGGCGACATCAAAAAACCCATGTCCAGAAGCGCCGCTCAGCAAATCTATTACAAAGCCAGGAAAAAAGCCGGGATTACCAGAGGAGGCGGTATCCACTGCTTACGTCATTGCTTCGCCACTCATATGTTGGAGGCCGGCATGGATATCAGAACTCTGCAAATTATATTGGGGCATGCCTCCTTGTCATCTACCGCTATGTATCTTCATATTACCATGAAACACTTGGGTAAGACCCAATCGCCATTTGACTTGCTGAATATACCTGACTTTGAAAATCTAACATAGGAGGAAAAGATGTCTGCTCCTATTTCAAGACCTTTTAGTAAACCTCAATTTGAGGTAGCTGATATCTTTCGTCTGATTGGCGAAGAATATCGCAAATATCACAATCTTCCGTTGTCCACAAAAAGGATAATGTGGGAAATTGAGCATTGTCGCACCTCTGAATTAGGAGGTCATCTCAGACAATGTGATGAGTGTGATCACCGGCACAACGAGTACAATTCCTGTTGCAACCGTCATTGCCCAAAGTGCCAGGCCCTGGCTAAAGCAAGATGGTTGGAAGCCCGCAAAACGGAACTCCTGCCGGTGGGATATTTTCACAATGTCTTTACTATACCACATGAGTTCAACCCTCTGGTTCTGAGAAATAAAAAGGTGGTGCTAAATATCCTGTTCAGGGCGGTAAAAGAAACACTGCTGGCTTTCGGTTTTGATCCCAAATGGCATCTAAGCGGTCAACTGGGCTTTATTGCCATTTTACATACCTGGGATCAAAAGCTCAACCAACACCCCCATCTGCATGTCATCATTCCTGCTGGAGCAATGTCTTCTGATAAAAAAAAATGGACTTCCACCAGAAAAAGTAAATGTCGGAAAACGGGTATCGCTAAAGATTTTCTTTTTCGAGTGGAACCTCTTTCTCAAACCTTCAGGGGGAAATTTCTGGATTTCCTCAAGAAGGCTCATAAGAAAGGAAAGCTGAAATTCTCGGGCAATATTCAACACTTGGCGGAGAAAAATAAGTTCGATAAATTCTGTTCGCCGCTGTACGACAAAAACTGGGTGGTATTCTCCAAAAAGCCTTTTAAAGGCGCCGAACATGTTTTTGACTACCTGGGAAGATACGTCCATCGTGTTGCCATTTCTAATAATAGAATCGTGAACATTAAAGATGGAAAAGTGACTTTTACCTGGAAAGATCGGAACGAAAACTACCAGACCAAAGAAGAAACCGTACCGGCGGATGTGTTTATCAGCAGATTTCTGCTGCATGAACTACCGACCGGGTTTGTGCGTATTCGTTACTACGGATTCTTATGCAATCGATTCCGGCAAGAAAACCTTAAAATCATTCGAAAAATACTCGGAGTTGAGGAAACCTTGGAACAACCGTCAAAGTGTGCTCTTGAATTGATAAAGGAACTGACCGGTATTGATCTTTCTCTTTGCCCGAAATGTCAAAAAGGTCGCATGAAAACCATTACCACTGTGAAAAAACCGACTGTTTATACAATAATGAAGAAGATTTTAAAAAACCAAATAAATGATTCATCGTAAATAACAAATTGAATTATTACCCATTTTATCGATTGGCCCAATTGCATGACACGCATTCAACAGTGCAGCAGGTGTAGTTTGTTCAAATTCCGTCTTGGCCAATGAAAAAATAGTAAAAAGTGACAAGGTGTGATTATTATTTTCAAAAAAATGAAACAATCAAACCGAAAACATCGCCAGATTTTTTCTTTCAGACACTTTTTTAATCTTAAGACCGATCAGTTTTTCATACAATCCACATACTGTATTATCTCCAACGATTTCCTTCCGATCCAGACCGCAGCATAGTCCAACTGAATTTTATCCATAACGCATCAAAGTTGCTTGCTAATCAGCAGTATTTTGCCTTACGGCGTTATGGATAAAATCCTTTACATTATGTGGAAAGTTGTTTTTTCAGTAGATATATAATTTCGAAGCTAAAGTCTTACCATTTGTTAAATAGAATGGTCTTAATATAACGTCATTTTGATAAACTCGAATATTTAAAAAGGATCACAAGCATCTATTTACAAATAGTTTTATCTATCAAGTTTACCAACTCACAGATGATGTAGCTGGCTAAATTTTAATTGTTTTCGGAGGAAGAAATGAAACGCTCAGTTTTACATAGTGCAAAAACAGTATTATTTGGTACTGCAATTTGGCTAACGACCGCTGTCGTATCCCAGGCGGCATGTCCGGCAGTAACAGTATCCAATCCGCAAGGAATCGCTGGTAAGTATCGCCAACAATTTGAACTTTCAGAATTTCAATCTTTAGCCAATTGTAAATTGGCATTCAAAGGGAATCCCGATGCTGCTAAACTGAATAGCAGAATCAATGGAAATCCAAGAAATGTGGCTTCTGTAAAAAACCGACTTCCAGCAGAACCATTAGTTTCTGCACCCTATGACCGAATCGGAAGCTACGGTGGCACATTGGACGCAATTTCCAATGCAACAGAATCAGGGACATCAGACTTTTTATCTATCCGTCACGTCAACTTGGTACGCTATTCTGACGATCTTAAAACCATTGTGCCGATGGTTGCCAAAGGTTGGGAATGGAACAATGACTTTACCCAGCTAACCTTTTACTTACGAAAAGGACATAAATGGTCTGATGGCGCACCGTTTACAGCTGAAGACGTAAAGTTTTGGTATGATAATTTGGCACTTGATTCTAATGTTATTGAAAAGCCAAAAGATTATGTTTTAGTAGCTGGTAAAAGGATGTTCGTAGATGCCCTTAACGAAACTACTGTTCGTTTTTACTTACCGTCTCCAAAACCAGGTCTGCTGGCACATTTTGCAACTTCTTACGCCCAGGCGTTTCAGCCAAAACATTTCCTGGGTCAATTTCACCCGGATATTAATGCCAACGCTGATAAGCTAGCCATGAAAGCCGGTTTCAAAAAAGGTTTGGATGTTATCAAGGCTTATTTTGGTAATTCCGATTGGACAGATACTGCCTCACCGTTGCTTAATAGTAAAGATAAAGTTGCCAAACTTCCTGCCGATGTAATGCCGACACTGGAAAGTCATATCACAGTTGCAGAAACAACTGAAGGGCGTCATTTTGTGGCAAATCCATATTTCTTTATGGTTGATACAGCAGGTAATCAACTGCCGTATATCAGTGAATTAGATGAGGTTTATGCCAATGATCATCAAGTGCGTTTGTTGAAAATGATAAATGGTGAAATAGACTATAAAGCACAATCTGTTGCATTGGCTGATGCGCCATTATTACTTGATAATCAGAAAAAGGGTAATTATTCCATCGATATTAAACCAGGAATCAATCACCATTCGTTTGCATTTAATGTAACGTCTGAGAACCTTGTTAAGCGGGCTTTATTTGGAGATTTCCGCTTCCGTAAAGCGATGTCTATTGCTATCAATCGTGACGAGTTGAACGAAGTTGCATATTTTGGTCAAGGAGAGCCCCATCAGTACACAGCCATTTTTCCATTACCAGACTTTGTTGATCAAAAATGGAAAACATTCGCTATAGAATATGATCCAAATGGTGCCAAGGAATTGCTTGCTGAAGCTGGTATGAAAGATGTCGATGGCGATGGTATTCTAGAATTACCCGATGGTTCTAAATATGTTATGAATTTGCAATTCGCATCCCAGGGGATGCCTGCCCCAGTGATTGAATTGGTAGCCCAGTACTGGACAAATGTCGGTGTCAAAACAACTGTTAAAGAGGTTACACCTGATGAGTATCGTTCTGCCCAATCTGCTAACCAGCTTGATGTCATGGCTTGGGAAAAAGGTCAACCCTTAGCTGTTGTGCTCAGCAATTATGGATGAAATCG